>Ga0163144_10000912_pt1 | contig 69863 bp, 63 predicted proteins | sample OliLak19BULKMAT1_FD_123175 | JGI IMG/M metagenome (GOLD analysis project Ga0163144, IMG submission 123175) | Freshwater microbial mat bacterial communities from Lake Vanda, McMurdo Dry Valleys, Antarctica - Oligotrophic Lake LV.19.BULKMAT1 | ecosystem: Environmental > Aquatic > Freshwater >... | reverse complement strand
GCAAAAGGAAAACCAACAAACAAAAAGCAAGTGTTTTTTTCATAATTTTTATAAATGAATTAGTCTCAATCCGAAGTTAAATGTCTGTCCCGCCCCTGCACTAGCACCTAAAGAAAAACGCGTGTAGGATGTTTCTGCTTCCAAGATTCCTTTAACAATTTGAATTTTAATCCCTGCCCCCTCTTGCCTAAACCATGATCCGATGCCTGTGCTGTTATAGTTTGGCCAAAACTCCTGTTGTACATAAAACGTAAATCTTTTATTGGGGAAATAACTTAAAAAAATACTAGCCGGGCTTGAAACAGAAAGCCTTGATGCTCCAGCCAATGGTTTCTCTTTTGCAATGTAAACCCAAGGTGCCAATTGAAAAAATAACTGAAACTTACTCGAAATAGAATAATCGTAAAATATTTGAGTAATAGAAATATAACTATCTCTGCTCAAAAAAGGTTTGTTATTTTTTTTACCCTCCATGTCCTTTGCTATTGGAATTAAAAAAGTAGTTTGAAAGCTTAAATGACTTAATTTTTTAAATGGAATAATTTTAACTTTCGGCCCAATGTAGCCAATCTCAGTTCTTGTATTTGGCGAGTTTTCGAATTTCAGCAAATTAAAGGGAGAGTCTTTTACACTATCGTTTACTCTTACCGAATTAATCCAAACATCAGCACCTACATTTATTTTTGAGTTTACACCTAATAAAAATTGGTTAATGGATGTAAAATAATTACTTCTGTTTCCGTAATTCACCTTATTCCCGTCTTTTTCAAACCCTTTTGTTTGAGTATATAGATTATTAAAAAACTTATATTCCCACTGCCCTTTATTATACAGTACTGAAGGTGTATATTTCTGAGTACTATTTGTGGTATTGTTGTTTTGAGGATTAAATACTTCAGTTTGGCTGGCTTCTATATTAGAAACGTATTCGTTGATTCGCCAATCATAAGGATAATAATCGATGGTGTAATCGTTAGGTATTTTAACTTCTCTATATTGATTTATAAACTCAATTACTTTCTGTTGTTTTGTAAAATCGTCTTCATACCATTTAAATATTTCTGAAAGCAAAACCTTATTACCCTCTATTTTCAGGAAACCATTATTATTTAAAGCTAATTTTGTTTGAGTTGATAATTGTGTTTCTAAATCTCCGGGAGTGTAAACATCATTAATTATTGGTGGGCATCCTAAAGCACCGCAAACTAAGACAAAATGAAATCTAGGGTCTTTATATACCTTCCTAAGTTCGTTGTTTTCTATTTCATTTAAACTATATTTTTTTCCGAAAACAGTAAATAGTTTGTTATCATAAAACCCTTTAACATCTTGTGGCGATTTTACTGGATATGCATCAGTTAGTTGTTTTATAACAAAAATATTATAAGCATTTATAAGAAAAGTCTTTTTGTCTTGTTCGTTACTCGGTGAGTAAACGCCAACTATTTTTACTATTGAATCAAGTTCGGCTATATTTGATTTTAGTAATTTATAATCTACTAAGCCCGAAGTGATATAATTTTTATAAAAAAGGTCAATTGTTTCATAAAATGATTTATCAGTATTTTGAGCATGTAAAGTATTGATTATGATTAAGTGAAACGAAAGAATGCAAGATATTTTGCGCATGGTACAGTAAAGTTTAAAACAAAGAAAAACAACTTTATAAACATAAAATGTCGGCATTAAGACAATTGAGAGAACTTATAATTAATATACTTGTATAGTGAAAAACTCATACTTTTTGCTTTTGTTTAGTTTAGTAGGGTTCATTTACTCTTGTTCGGAAACTCAAGAGAAAGATGAGTCTTTCAAAACGTCAGTAACTTTAACCTCCTTTAATGATTTTATACCATCTTATGTTTATGAAGTTCCAAACTTAGAAATAGAGCCAGGGAGTTACTTCAACCGACTTACAGGGAAATATAACATAGATGCACTTGTTGATTCAATACATGCTAATGCAGTTTATTGGAAAATAAAAGACTCAAGAGAAAATACAATTTATCAGGGCCCTGCTTTGGATGGCAAGAAAAATGGTTGGTGGGAAGTGTTTAAAAATGAAGTGTTAGTTTGTTGCGGAAATTATCAATCAGGTAAAAAAAACGGCTTTTGGAGGTACTTTAAACTTATAAACGATTCTAAAAAGTATGTAACGTATAAAAATGATACGTTAAACGGCCTATCTCAAGAATTAAGTATAGATAGTATACTTCTTTCGCAAGGAAAATATTCTAATGGTTTAAAATCAGATTATTGGAAGTTTTTTTACAATAATGGTAAAATTAAAGAACAGGGATATTTCTACGAAAGCTTTAAAAGCGGTTGGTGGCAATCGTTCGAATCAAATGGTAACTTAATAGAAGAAGCCAGTTATTCAAGAAATGAAATATCTGGGTACATAAAAAAATACTTGAAAGGCATACTTTTTGAAGAAGGAAATTTTTATAACGGCAAAAGGCGGGGAACATGGAAGTGTTACTATGAAAACGGAAAATTAAAAAGTATAAAGGAATATGATAAATAAAAAAATTGTTGTGATTATCCCTGCGTTTAATGAAGAAAATTCAGTTGGAAAGGTTGTAAACGATATTCCGAAAAATATTGTAAGTGACATTATTGTGGTTAACAATAATTCAAACGATTTAACCAAAGTAAATGCCATTGCCGCTGGTGCAATTGTTGTAGATGAATCTTTACAAGGGTACGGTAATGCCTGTTTAAAAGGAATGGCTCTTGTTTCTGAAATGAAAACAAAGCCCGATATAATAGTTTTTATTGATGCCGATTATTCTGATTATCCCGAAGAAATAGAAAAATTAGTAAAACCAATCTTGGAAAAAGATTTTGATATGGTAATAGGATCGCGAGCTCTTGGCAAGCGAGAAAGAGGATCTATGACGCCACAACAAATATTTGGCAACTGGTTGGCCACTTCATTATTAAAATTTTTCTACAAAGTTTCGTACACCGACTTAGGGCCGTTTAGAGCAATTAAATATCAAAAATTATTAGATTTAAAAATGATTGATAAAACTTACGGCTGGACAGTTGAGATGCAATTGAAAGCAGCGAAGCAAAAACTCAAAATTACCGAAGTGCCGGTGACCTATCGGGTAAGAATAGGTCACTCTAAAGTAAGTGGCACATTAAAAGGAACCGTTATGGCGGGCTATAAAATTATCACAACAATTTTTAAATATTTATAGCGCTGTTATGTACAAGCACCAACTCGTCTATACTGTAGTTTCTATCTGCTTAATGTTTAGTTTACGCGCGAAAAATCCAGACCAACATTGCAACAATGCGGATTCTCTCTCTAAAAAAGATTCTTTGTCTATTAAACGATATAAAATTATAGGTTTGCCATTGTTTTTCTACGTGCCTGAAACAAAATTTGGTGGCGGCGGCGCAGGAATAATAACTTGGAGATTCAAGAAGGATAGCTCTACCGTAAGGCCATCTAGCGTGCAATTTGGCGTTGCTTTCACCCAGCTTAAACAAACACTCATCTATCTCCCTTTTAACCTATGGCTGAAAAATGACGCTTATAACGTTTTTGGTGAAATTGGATATTACAAATACAATTTCTTTTTCTGGGGCGTTGGCAACAAACAGGCGTATAATTTACAAGAGCTGTACGACGTAAAATTTCCAAGGTTGAAAATTAATGCCCTACGAAGAATAGCGCCATACACTTATGCCGGTGTAAAATATAATTTTGACGATTTCCAAGTCACCAGAGTCGACTCATTAGGTTTATTAGCTAAGGGCGAAATTGCTGGGAGTAAAGGCGGTCGAGTTTCATCTTTGGGATTAGTTGTAAAGTATGATAGCAGAGATAATTTATTTTACCCCACAAAAGGTTATCTAGCTGAACTATCATATCAAATAGACGATAAAAAAATTGGGGCAAGTTTTAATAATAATAGATTTATATTTGACGGTTCTACTTATATAACTACCAAATTCAGTCACACCATGGCTTTTAATCTTTATTCAGTTATTGGTGGTGGCGATATTCCATTTAATCAAATGGCGTTGTTAGGCGGCACAAGAAAAATGAGAGGTTTTTATGAAGGAAGATACAGAGACAAAAATTTGATGATGTTTCAAACGGAATATAGAGCTCCGTTATTTTGGAGGCTTGGAGCAGTTGCATTTATTAGTGCTGGTGATGTTGCAGATAAACTATCTAATTTTGATGTGACAAAATTTAAATTAGCATACGGTGGGGGGCCTAAGAGTTTTGCTTGATAAAAAACAAAAAATTAATATCCGTTTAGATATTGGTTGGGCAGATCCAAAGCCGAATTTTTACTTAACAGTAACTGAAGCTTTTTAATGAACATAAGAGCAAATAATGGGCTCTTAGCATTGAATTGGGTCGTAGCGATCGCTTTGTATTTCCTTTTCGCGTATTATTTGAAGAGAGAGAATACATTAATTCTCTTTAGTGCTTTTTCAGTATTGGCTTTACAATATTATTTTGCGCTTCAACGCACAGAACTATTGGATAAGCATTATGATTATTTTATCGTTGGAGCATTCGGACTAAGATTAGTGTTTTTGGTTTCATTGCCTTTGCTCTCAGATGATTTTTATCGATTTATATGGGATGGTCGTTTAATTCTAGAAGGGTTGAACCCATATAGTTATTTGCCAAATCAAGTTATTGATGAACGAATGATTGATGGCGCAAATAATATGGAATTATTTCAGAAAATGAATTCCCAAAATTATTATTCTGTTTACCCTCCAGTCTTACAACTACTGTTTTTTATTTCTGCAAAACTCTCGTTTGGTTACAATGCAGTTGCGGTATTTAATTTGCGTTTTTTTATTTTGTTAGCGGAATTGGGAACGTTTATTTATTTAAAAAAAATACTTGATTTTTTGAAGATTCCTAAAACAAAAATTTTATTTTATTTATTAAACCCTTTGGTAATTATTGAGCTTACCGGAAATCTCCATTTTGAAGCTGTAATGATCTTCTTTTTAACAGCTTCGTTTTACTATTTGATGATTAATAGATATAGTTTTTCAGCCGTTTTTATTGCCTTAGCAATTTCCACAAAGATGATACCTTTATTATTTTTACCACTCATCGTGAAAAAAATTGGATGGAAAAATGGAATTATTTACGCAGCATTCTCTGTTGGGATAGTTAGTTTATTGTTTCTCCCATTTATTGATAAGGAATTAATTTCAAATATTGGCAACAGTGTAAGTCTCTATTTTCAAAAGTTTGAATTTAATGCGAGTATCTATTATGTGCTAAGAGAAATAGGGTTTAAAATGGTTGGTTACAATGCAATTGGCATTATTGGTAAAGTGTTGCCAATAGTTTCAACATGTTTAATTTTATTAATTTCCTTTAGAGCGAGGAGACGTGAAACTTGGCAAAGTTTTTTTGAAAGGGCTTTAAAGATTTTATTTATCTATTATCTTTTATCTTTGATTGTACACCCGTGGTATATTTCGCTCTTAGTTTTAATAAGCGTTTTTACAGAAAATAGGTTTGCAATATTATGGTCAATATTAATCTTCGCAAGCTATTTTGCTTATAATTCTATTCCTTTTAAAGAATCTATGTGGGTAAATGCGATTGAGTACTTGGTGGTTATATTATACTTTCTTCATGAAAGTAAAAAACCAAAAGTCATTAATATTTTTAATTAAGATTTCATTTCTATTATAAGAAACAAGATTCTTTTTTAAGATCGTTTAAAACATAAGTAACCATTTGCCTTCTTATTGCTGTTAATTTAATGATGTCTTTATAAGTTAATTTTAATTTAATTTCAATCTGTAGATCATCCGTTTTTTTCTTCATCATTGGCTAAATCTCTGATAAAACTCTATACTCTTTAGTAAAAAAACTTAAAAATAAGCGATTCAAAGCGACTTTGTATTCTTTTAAATTTGAAGCCAATTAGAAACTTCTCTCATTTTATAGCTAGTATTCCACCTAATAAGTTCTTTTTATTGGGAGAGCATGCCAGTGATTTAAACAACGAATCAGCAACTCACAGTGTAACTATACATAAGTAAACTGCCAAATGATATTTACTATTTACAACTAATTAATAGGAAAAACTTAATATAAACAACTAAATTTATAAAACTATGAGAAAGTTAATACTATTATTTATTTATAAAAAACAGCATTTCGATAGCACAAACGTCGACGGTAGGAAGTATCTTTGCTTCTAACATAAAATGCCGAAGCCAAATAGTAATAAGTAGCTATTGATTTAAGTAATTTTGTTAAAATAATTATTATATAAAATTAAAGATAAATAACAATGTTTTCGACCAAAATTTGTTAAACAGCAGAAGTTAATTAACTAAACCACAACAGGTATTAAATTAAATTTTAAATCAACTACCGTTTGGTAGTCATTGCCGGCTTCTTCCATATCTTGGTCATCATGCTCGTAAACCCAATTAACAATTACTTCACCAGGATTTTTGTTAATTGTTTCTAATTTTTTTAAAATATCTAATATATGTCGCGATGAACTTGTGTTAATATAATTCATTTTAAAAGTAATAGTAGTAATTGGTTTGGGCGCAATTATATATTCATTTAAAGCCGTTACCAAAGGAGCAAAAAACTTAACTGGATTTTCGGGGATTGAATTGCCTGATATTTCTATTTCGCCTTTTGTAAGATCAAAAGTAATAGCTGGCGTTTCTTGCGTTCCGGGAGTTGAATAATTATCCATTTTATTAAGTTTTAAATTTATTTATTAAACAAATTTAAAAAAATATTTTAAACAACAAATTAATTGAAGGTTTTATTATTCTTAATAAATTAAACAGTATAATTACAATTCCTGTTTTCTAAACTTAATTATACCCACAGCACTCATGAGTTTAATTACCAAATAACTTGGGTCTAACTCAAACTTTTTTTGTGCAAAATTTACACTATTTGGTTTTTTATGGTGATTATTTTGAAATAACTCTCCTAACATTAAAAAATCCAGCGGTAATGTATTTTTGCTTTTATCATCATTATCGTAATTACTGTAGCCGTATTTATGTCCGCACCAGTTAACAATAGCTCCATGCAAAGGGCCCATAAAAAAATGTAGAGGCAGCAATGCAAATTGCCAAGGTGCAGTAGCAAATTTTACGTAAAATAACGTGTACAAAACACCAAATAAAATGCGCATTAGCCAGGTATCACTAATTTTATCTAAGGTTTTCCATTCGGGGTAGTTGCCTCTAAATGCTTTTTCAGGTTCAATATTGTGTTTTGCATAGTTTAAATAAATATCTTTTGTATGCATGGTCATTTGCCAAACATCTTTAAAAAAATGTGGTGAGTGCGGGTCTTTTTCAGTATCGCTATACGCATGATGCATACGGTGTAAAATAGCGTAGGCACGAGGATTTAAAAAAGATGAGCCTTGTGTTAAAAAAGTAAAAAAGTAAAAAAAACGTTCCCAAGGTTTTGACATGGTAAACATTTTATGAGAACCGTAACGGTGTAAAAAAAAGGTTTGGCAAAATAAAGACAGAAACCAGTGCGAAAGAAAAAATATTAATATATACATAAATTTAAAAACACAAATGTAGACGTATTTGTTTAAATACTGTTGTTAAATAATTGCTAATAAATAGTTTGTTAGTAAAAAGATACTTAAATTGTGATATTAGTATTGGGATTAACTAAACTTATTTATATAAAATTATGCCTAACGGATTAGCATACGATGCAATTTATTATATAATTAATTACTCAAATTATCGCCCCTCAATAACCTATAGCGTTTGCGGGCTTCTACCACAAAAATACTCCCTGGATATTTAGTTAATACGTCTTGGTATGCAATTTTTGCTTTTTCAATATCGTTTATTTTTTCGTACAATTCTGCTAATTTAAATTGTGTATCATCGCCATATAATTCGGTTGGATAAAATTCAATAATGTTTTTATACATGGCCTCTGTGTTAGTGTAATCGCCCAATAAAAAATAAATTTGGGCTTTTTTAAAATAAACATCGTCGCCCAAAGTATTTGTACTAAAAAGCGAATTAATACTATCCATACGTGCAATTGCTTGATTGTATTTATGCTGCAAAATCATTAATTCGGCACTCGCAAATAATTTTAAAGGTAAATCATTTGTATCCACACCAATAGCATCGGTTATTATTAAACTTAAATCTAAGGCATCGTTTGCAATTAGTTTGGTTGTTGCACCTTTTAATACATCTGCTTGAGTTTTTGCCCATTCAAAATCACCTGCATAAAAACTTAGTTTTGCATTTTTAAATTTTGCTTCTTGCCCAATAGTTTCGTATTTAAAATCTTTTTCTACTTGCGAGTAAAGTAGCGAAGCATCCCAAATTTGTCCGTTTAATAAATAAATATCCCCCAATTGTTTTTTAAAGTCAGCTTTAACAATAGCATCAATTCCTGCTGAGTTAATAGCTTCATCCAATAAATCAATTGCATTATCTTCTTTATTTAAATAATAGGCTAGTAGGTTGGCTAAGTTTTTTATAATTTTTTCGTTTAAAGCAGTATTTTTAAATTTTAAATTTGCATTTATGTATTTTTGTTCTAAAGCTAATAGTTCTTCTTTTGCGGGCTGGGGTTTTTGCGTAACGGCTAAATATTCAACATTCAAAATATCAATAGTTGCAGCATCGTAATAAGCGTTAGTTGGTCCTTTATCAATAATGTATTCGTAACAACGCTGGGCAGTTTGCCATTGCTGGTTACTTTCGCAAATTTTAGCCAGCTCAAATAAGCGTCTGCCATCTTCTTTTAAGCGTTTATCAATTGCTTTACTTTGTACGAAAGCGCCGTCAAAATCTTTTTGTTGTTTTTGAATGAAGATTAAAAATTCGCTTAGTACTATTTTATCAGAATTTTTTTGAATACGTTTTTGCAATTCCTGTTTTAATAGCGGATTATTTATGCCTCCTTTGTCGTCATCGTAACCCAAACTGTTTTGTAAATTCATTTGCACAGCTTGTAGTTCAGTATCTCTAAATTCTAAAGCATCTAAATATTCGTTTATCATTGCCTTTAAATCGTTTTTTTGTTCGTACAAATCGGCGAGTTCATAAAAATAAGGATAATCAGGAGTTTCCTTGCGTGCTTTTTTATATACTTCTATGGCATAGTCGTATTGGGCATCTTCAACAAAAGCATTAACTAAATTTTGAATAAAGGGTTGTGCAGGTACTAATTCTTTAATGGCTTTTTCGTTAAACTCTATTTCTTTTTTAGCGTCGTTTTGAAGTTTATAAATACGTGCTAAATACACATAATTTTGAACGTTGTATTTATTTTGCTTTAATTGTTTTTTGGTAATTTTTTCGGCTTTATTATAATCTTTTGTACCTAGCAAACTCTTGTAATAGAAGTAAAACCAATTGTCGGGGGTTTTATCATATAACTCTTCAAAATACAGATTTGCTTTTTCGTACTCTTTTTGTTCGAAATATTGCAGGGCTAATTTGTCGTGATTATTAGTTGGCTTTTGCGAATAGGAAACATTGACACAAATTAGTGAAATAAAAAAAAACAAGAACGAATATTTTATTTTTTTTAGCAAAGTATTAATAAGTAAAGATAATATTTAAACTAAATTATAATTTATTTTTTAGAATTTTTGGCGATTTTATTTTGCCGTTAGGCTTATGAGATATTAAGTTTTTTATATTTTCTCATTTGCTCTGTAATTCTTTAATGAATTAAACCAACTCCACATCAAACAATTTACAAAAATTAATTTTTAGTTTTTCTTTTATTTCATCAATATCTATAACTCTGCCTAACTCTTTATTTAAACTGGTAACAGTTTTATTATGGATACCACATGGAATAATATTATTAAAATAATTCAAATCAACATTTACATTAAAGGCTAGGCCGTGCATAGTTACCCAACGACTGCAACGAACGCCCATAGCACAAATTTTGCGGGCTTTAAAATTATTTTCAGTCTCTAACCAAACACCTGTTTCTCCAGCACTTCTTTCGCCTGTTATTCCATATTCAGAAAGTGTTAAGATAATTGTTTCCTCCAAAAAGCGAAGATATTTATGAATATCAGTAAAAAAATTATCTAAATCTAAAATAGGATAAACTACTAATTGGCCTGGACCGTGATATGTAATATCACCACCACGATTTATTTTATAATAAGTTGCGTTATTTTGGTTTAGTTGATTTTGATTAAGTAACAAATTTTTTTCATCTCCGCTTTTACCTAATGTATAAACGTGTGGATGTTCAACAAATAATAAATAATTTTTGGTATGAATTTGTTCTTCGGGTCTTAAATCACGGTTAGCAACTTTCTGTTGAATGATTTGCTGAAACAAGTCCTCTTGATAATCCCAACAGATTTTGTAATCCATTAAGCCAAGGTCTTTAAATATGATTTGTTTGTTTTGCAGTATTGTTGATGAAATCAATTGCAATTTAAAAATTTGCCAACTCCTCCTTTAAATGATTTATTATATTTACTTCAACAGCATCTATGCCTTTGTTATCGGCGATGTAACAACTAATCCAATCGCCAATATTAATAAGATATAAAAATTGTTCTAATTTGCTATCGCCAATAGCAGTTACATCAATTACTAAATTACTGAATTTTTCAAAAATGGGTTTGCATATTTGATAACGTTTTTTAGTGCGTTCAAAATCAAACGAGGTATGAAAAGTAACCACCACCAAATTATCGTTTTTTTCGGTCCAGCCAACCAATTCGTTATGATTCATTTCTGGGAAAGTATGATGCCAACACAATTGTTTACTATTTTCATTTACTTGTTGTCGAAACCTAACAGCAACGCCCTCACAGGTTCCTAAACTGTATATTACTGTTAATTTATTAGTTAATTTATCAGCAATAATTTTTGCTTCGTTTTTTATATTTTCGTTTTGATTATCTAATAAATTTATACTTTTTTCTAGGTCGAATAAAAGTGTAGTTGGCGCGAAACCTTTAACAACTAAAATTTTTATTAATTGCACTAAAGAGTAGCCAATGCATGAACGGGGCGGATTACCACCTGGTATTTCAATAAAATCGAACTGATGTTGCTTAGCTAGTTCTAAAACTTTACCACCACTTGTAACGCAAGCTATTTGTGCTTTTTTAGTAATGGCTTGTTGCATGGCGCTTAGCGTTTCTTCGGTATTACCCGAATAGCTAGAAACTATTACTAATGTATTTTGATTTACAAAAGCTGGCAAAAAATAATCTTTATTTATAATTATTGGAATTAAGCAGTAATCTGAAATTAATTCTTGTAAAATAGTGCCACCAATACCCGAACCGCCAAGTCCAGTTACAACAATATTAGTAATATTATAACCAGCACTAATTATGGCTTTATCGGCAATTTGTTTTGCTTCAATTAATTGTTGGGTAAAATTTTGGATCAAATTTTTCATTTCCATTTTTTTATACGTGTAAATGTAAATAATTTCAAACCAAGAGCCGTTTAAATTTTATCTAATTATTTTGTTATTAATTTTTACGGCTGTAAATTAGTTAAATTTTTCGCCGAAGTAATTAAAGTCGACTGCAAAATTTGTTTATTTAAACAAAGGCTCGCTCAAATGCTTTTATTAGGCATTTGAAATACTAAAAAATAATTTATAACAAATAAAACATAAATTTTAAACAGGCTCTATAGAATTGCTAAATTAATTAATTATCAAATTAACTTTTCATCAATTAAAATTTTAGTTTTTAAAATGGCAATCATACTTAAACTATCAGTAATTTTTCCTTCCATAACCATTTTATAAGCTTCGGCAAATGGCAATTTTTTTATTTGTAAATCTTCGGTTTCTTCGGGTTCCGATTCTCCCATAGTTAAATCTTGTGCCAAATAAATATAACAATATTCGTCAGTTGCCGAGTTGCTGGTGTGCATATTACACAATAAAGTATATTTTTTTGCAATTAAACCGGTTTCTTCTTTTAACTCACGTTTGGCAGATTTTAATGGGTTAACGCCTAATATTCCACCACCTTCTACAATTTCCCAGCTGTAGGCGTTTAAAGGGTAGCGCCATTGCCCAACCAAATAGGTATTTAATTCGTTATCAATAGGTAATATACCAATTGCTAAATTTTTAAAATGTACGGTACCATAAATAGCGGGCTTTCCGGCAGGATTAATAACATTATGATGACTTACTTGTATCCAAGGGGTTTCGTAGGTTACTTGACTGTTTTTTGTAATCCAAGCATTTTTGCTTTTGGTAGCCATAAATTTAAAATCGGTCTAATAATTAGTATTTATGTAGCGTTAAATTGTTAATAATGTTAAAAATTGTTTGTATCTTGGTAACCAATAACATTTATTTTTGTAAAATAAGTTAAAATTTATGAATTTGAAGGGCAAAATTGTTACTTTTTTATTTATTGCACTTACATCTGCGTTTACAATTAATGCCCAAACCCTTTATTGGGTTGGCGGTTCGGGTAATTTTAATGATGGCAAACATTGGAGTTTTACTAGTGGGGGAAAAACAGCTAATATAAAACCAAATGAAAATACAGATGCGGTTTTTGATAATAATTCTTCAATCGACTATATCGATATAGTTATTTCATTTGTCGGAGAAAATTCCTGTAAATCATTTTTAGCACAAAACACCTTTTTTAATTTAAATCTGCACAGTCAAAATTCTGCCACTCTTCATCAGTTTGGTAATTTACTTTTTAATTATCGAACAAATAATTATGCAAGTTTTATATTAATTTTAGATTCGAAGGATAATAGCACAAAATCATTTAATCCTTTTAGAAGTACGTTTAAAGGAGATGTAATTTTTAAATCTGGTAATTGGAATTTAAATTCTATTTATGTTGATTCGCCGAATAGCTTAATTTTTGAAGGAGGAGTGTATGATTTTTCTAATGCCTCTATTAAATCATATAATTTATTAATAAATAAAAATAAAGTAATTTTTAACGGTAATAAAACGTTTATTACAGTATCAAATAATTTAGATTTATCTGCTTTAAAAAATAATAGTGGTAGTTTAAAAGTTGCAGCTAATTTTTCGAATACACTAAAAACAAAGTTAAATTCAGACTTAAAAAACATTTCGAAGCAACAATTTTCAGCATTAGCATGTACAATTCATTATTCGGTAACTAATGCCGCTTGCGCTGGAAGTACTGGAGTTATTTCATTAACAGTTGATCCAAGTTGCGCCCCTGGCCCGTTTACAGTTGATTATATTACTGGTGCATCTTGTATTCCAACTCAAACCACAATACCCGGGCCAATGGTTGTAACATTTACAAATATTAGCTTATGTGGAGCAAATTCATTAGATATTTTTATTTCAGATGCCTCTGGGGCTGTTATTTCAAGTTCTACTGGTTTAGCTTTACCAGTAGATCCAACACCCGTAAATATAAGCGTATTAACAACAACGGCTCCTAGTTGCGCAGGGCTATGTGATGGCATTCAAAGGGTAAGGTTTTTGGGTGGCGCCTCGCCATATACTGTGCAGGTAAATCCAATAGGTGGCCCTACTTTTACAACTGGAGCAGTAACTATTAATACAGTAACAGGTTTATGCGGTGGCGTTCAAACCTATTCTTTAACCGATAGTAAAGGCTGTGTATTTATTTTTAATAGCTTTGTGGCTCCAACACCACCTATTATTTTAGCAGTAGCAAGTGCAAGCGTTAATTGTAATGGTTTTTGTAGTGGTACTTTTTCTGTAATCCCATCTGGTGGTACACCTAACTATACTATAAACTTCAGCACGGGTACAAATAGTTTGGTTTCGCCTGCTCAAACGGCTTCAATTGGAGGTTTATGCCCAGCTTTGTACACAGCAACAATTACAGATATTAGAGGCTGCACTACAACAACGAATGTAAATATTACGCAACCTTCAACAATATCAATTACGCCTACTCAAACAAATTTAGCTTGTAATGGCTTATGTAATGGTATTACATCAATAAATGTTACTGGTGGAACATTGCCCTATGCTTATGTTTGGAGTCCTGGGCCAGGAAGTACCAATAGTTTAACAGGTTTGTGTGCTGGCACACAAACGGTAACCGTTACCGATAATAATTTATGTATTCGACAACAAACCTTTAATGTTACGCAACCAACTTCTATTACAATAACACCAACTGTTACAAATATTTTATGTAATGGTTTATGCACAGGTTCTGCTTCAGTTTCAGCAATTGGAGGAACAGGACCAATTACTTTTACTTGGGTAGCCGCAGGGCCAAGTACAATTTCTACCAGTTCTTCTATTTCAGGGCAATGTGCCGGCACTTTCACAATTTTTGCAAGAGACGGAAATTTATGCACAACTTCAACCGTTATTACAATTACACAACCGCCAGCATTAACATTAACAGCATTAACGCAAAGTGTGCAGTGTTTTGGATTATGTACTGGTGCATCTACAGCTTTTGCAAGTGGTGGTTCTGCTCCTTATTCTTACACATGGTCGCCAGGCTCGCCAACAGGGCAGGGCACTGCAACTGTAACTAATTTATGCTTGGGTAATTATACTATTGCTGTTACTGATGGATCTAATTGCCCAATAACAAGAACGTTAAGTATTACGCAACCAAGTAGCATTACTTTAAACCCAAGCACTACAAGCGTTACTTGTAATGGTTTATGCAACGGCGCTATTAATGTAGCACCTACTGGGGGTATTGCACCCTATACTTACACATTACTTACACCTGTAGGTGGAACAGTGATTGCGTTGCCACCTTTTAATGGGCTTTGTTCTGGCACATATACGGTTTTTGTTAGAGATTTATCTACTTGTAGCCAATCTTTTACTGTTAATGTAGTTCAACCAAATCCTTTAGTACCATCAGTTAACTCTACCTCTTTAACCTGCTTTTTAGTTTGTAACGGTTCATTAGCTGGCAGTATTGCTGGCGGCACGCCTGGTTATACTTTAAGTTGGAATACCCCCACCGGTTTGGTTGCGGGCGGTGTAATAGGGGGTTTATGTGCAGGAACATACACCTTTTTAGCTAATGATTTTAATGGCTGTACAACAAGCTCAATTGTTACATTAACGCAACCGCCGCAAATTACAGCTACAATTAATGTTACCAATCCTCTATGTAATGCGTCTTGTAATGGTTTTGCCAATGCAGGTGTTGGCGGCGGTACGCCAGGGTACACCTTAAATTGGAGTAATGGTTTTACAGGTAACCCTAATCTTGGCTTATGCGCAGGCAATTATACGTTAAACGTTATAGATAATAATGGTTGTGCGCGCTCGTTTACAACAAGTTTAATAGCTCCCCCAGCCCTAACAATTACAGTAAATACCACTTCTGTTAGCTGTGCAGGAAGTTGCGATGGTTCGGCAACAGTAGCGGCAATTGGTGGTAGCCCAGGCTTCACCTATCAATTTAATACTTTACCATTTCCAACAACAAATACTACAGGTATTTTAGGCGGATTTTGTGCTGGAGTATATATTGCCAGTGCTACCGATGTTAATGGCTGCTCACAATCAATACCGTTTTCAATAAATCAGCCAATAGCCTTATCATTAGCTTTAACAGGGTTGCTTACAAGTTGTAACGCCTGCACTGGTGCTGGAACTGTAACACCTGCAAATGGAACACCTACTTACGCGGTAGCATGGACAAATACTTTGGGAATTACAGTATCTTCAAGCTCTATAGCAGTAAATTTATGTCCAGGTAATTACACTGCTACAGCTACTGATAGTAGAGGTTGTGTAGCAACACTTACTACAAATGTGGCACAAACCGTAAGCGTAACAGTTATTAGTAGTGGTGGAGGCATACAATGTTTTGGTGCTTGTACAGCATCTGCTATAGCTAATGCTTCAGGAGGTACAGGAGCATATACTTATACATGGGCAGTTTCTACTCAAACAACGCAAACTGCTGTAAATTTATGTGCAGGAAATTATACGGTTACAGCTGCCGATGGTTTAGGATGTTCAAATACCAGTACTATAACGTTTGTTGCTCCGCCTGCAATAATAATTTCACCAATCCAAATAAATGCAACTTGTTTTGGCAATTGCAATGGTTCAATAAACTCTAATGCCAGTGGCGGAACAGGTGCGTTAACTTATTCATGGAGTCCGGGTGGACAGACTACACCCAATCTTCTAAGTTTATGTGCTGGAACTTACACATTAAGAGTTACCGATGCTAACGGTTGTAATATAATTCAAACCTTTACTATAACTCAATCCCCTGCCATAGCTGTAACATTTACAACCACAAATCCAAGTGCTTGTGTGGTAAATAACGGTAGTATTTGTGCTACACCAAGCGGTGGAAGTGGCGCTGGTTACGCTTTTACTTGGAGTCCTGCTGGTGGAGTTGGAATAAACACTAGCTGTTATTCAAGTTTAGGAGCAGGTTCTTATTCCTTAATAGTTTCTGACGGAGCCGGATGTACAAATACTTTATCGTCATTAATTACAAATCCAACAGGGCCAACGCTTACAATAAATTCACAATCTATTACGTGCTTTGGTGCAAATAGTGGTGCAATATCTGTAACAGCAACCGGTACGCCTGCATTTACATTTACTTGGACGCCTATTGTTGGATTTGTAAACGTTGGAAATACATCAACAGCAATTAATTTAGTAAGTGGTAATTATGTTATTTCTGCCACTGATGGGCTTGGTTGTATTACTTCTCAGTCTGTTGCTGTTCTTCAAGCACCATCACTTACGGTAACTTCGGCAGTTACAAATGTAAATTGTAACAGTGTATGTAATGGTTCAATAACTTTGGTTGCATTGGGTGCAACACCAAGCTTTACATATAGTTGGTTTCCAGCGGCATCCATTACTGCAGGGCAAGGAACTGGAACGGTATCTGGTTTATGTGCTGGAAATAATTATTCAGTAAATGTAACTGATGCTAATTCCTGCTTAAATACATTTACATTTAATATTACACAGCCTCCATCCCTTACAATAACTACTACTTCGGCAAATGTAAATTGTAATGGTGCTTGTAATGGCACAATATCAGCTTTTGCAAGTGGTGGAACTGGTTTAATCAATTATAATTGGTCTCCTGTTGGTGCATTTACGGGATCAACTACTTCGAGTATTTTTAATTTATGCCCAAATATTTATTCAGTTACGGCAACCGATGCTAATTTATGTATTGTAACCCGAACTTTTCAAATTACCCAGCCTACTGCTCTTTCAAGTACTTTAAATTTAGTTAATGCAAGTTGTTCTAATTCGTGTAATGCTGTGGCAACATATACTGTTGTTGGCGGAACACCTTTATACAATTTTAGTTGGTCGTCAAGTGGCGCTAATACAAATACGTTAGGTAACCTTTGTGCTGGAAACTATACAGCAACTGTTACTGACGCTAATGGTTGCGTCTTGGCAACAGGATTTACAGTTACAGTACCTGCGCCTTTTACAAGTACTTTAACACCACAAAACCCATTGTGTAATGCTGCTTGTAATGGAAGTATTGCCACTACATTATCTGGCGCACAAGGTGCTGTATTATTTAGTTGGGTTCCGGCTGGTGTAGGACAAAACCCGACAGGTTTATGTGCTAATAATTACACCCTAACCGCAACCGACGCCGCTGGCTGTCAGTTATTAAATACAGCCGTTTTAACCACACCTTTGGCTTTATTAGCAAATGTAACTACAAGCAACCCTGCTTGTAATGGTAATTGTAATGGTATTGCCATAAGTACACCAGTAAATAATCAAGGTTCTGTTAATTATACGTGGACACCACCAGCACCGAATTCTGCAACCGTAAATGCTTTATGTGCTGGTAATTACACTGTTTTAGCTCAAGATGCAAATGGTTGCCAAGATGTGCAAACTTTTACATTAACTAATCCACCATTAATTAACTTAAACTCTTCTGTTGGCCCATCATCTTGTAGTTTTCCAAATGGTTCAATTACTGTAATCGCAGTAGGCGGAACACCGGGCTATACGTATACTTGGGGTGCGCCGATTGTTAGTACAAACTCAACAGTAGTTGGATTAGCGGCAGGTATTTACACTGTAACGGTTAACGATTCACAAAACTGTACAAATACATTAAGTATTCCATTAAGTAACTCAAACGGGCCAAGTGCTGCGCCAATTACGTCAAGTAGTGTAAATTGTAACGGACAATGTACTGGTGCAGCATCAATAAATATTGTTACTATAGTTGGTGGAACGCCAGGTTATACGGTGGCATGGGTATCTCCGCCTTCGGCTTCAACTATTAATCCTCAAATAAATTTATGTGCAGGTAATTATAATGCGCAAATAACTGATGCAAACAGTTGTATTTTATTTTCGGGAGTTACCATTTCTCAACCTGCACCAATAAATGTTTTACCAAATGTTGGTTTACCAATTTGTAATGGTATTTGTAATGGATCTATCTCATTAAATACAAGTGGTGGAAATGGACCATATAATTATACTTGGACTCCGTTTGCACCAAATTCGGCTACTTTAATTAATGCTTGTGCGGGTAATTACACAATAAATATAAATGATTTAAACGGCTGTCTTTCTACACAAACATTAAATCTACCGCCAGTGTTAAATATGGTGGCAACTGTTAATGTTACTAATAATTTATGCTTTACAAATTGTTTTGGTATTGCTAATGTAGTTAGTATTGTTGGGGGAATACCGCCATTTAATTATAGTTGGAACAATGGCCAATCGGGCGGAACAGCAAATAGTTTATGTAACAGTACTTACTCTGTAATTGTTACTGATGCCAATGGTTGTAACAATACCTTTACAAGTTCAATTACATCCCCCGCACAAATTATAGCAAATACGATTGTTATACAACCCTTATGCGGCATTTGTAATGGTGCATCAACAGTAACTCCTTCGGGCGGAACCGCTCCATTTACCTACACTTGGACAAATGGTTCAAACTCAACTATTGCTAATGGGTTGTGCGGAGGATTGTATCAAGTTACAATTCAAGATTTTTTAGGTTGCCAAATAACACAAACAGTTCCGGTTAATAATTCATCTGGTATAACTGGAAATCTTCAAAATATTACAAACGAAACCTGTTTTGGAAATTGTAATGGTGCAGCTACTGTTACGGCTATTGGCGGAACAGCGCCAATAAGTTATAATTGGTTAGGGCCAATTGTATCTAATTCGGTAATTACAAATTTATGCGGAGGCACTTATTTTTTACAAATGACCGATGCAGCGGGATGTGTACGTAATACTTCTATTAATATAAATTCAGTTTCACAATTAACACTTAGTCCATTTATAACTCCGCCGTCAACTTGTGGTTTAAGTAACGGAACCATAAACGTAACAGTTAGTGGTGGCAGCCCAGTTTATTCTTATGCATGGTTACCAGCAGGCATCACATCATCCTTAGTTAATGTTGGTGCTGGAAGCTATACTTTAACCGTTACAGATGCTGGTTCTTGCTCTCAAACACAAGTATTTACAATTAGTAATGTTACTGGACCTTTAGTTTCTGCAATTCAAGCAAACATAAATTGTTTTAATGCCTGCACGGGTTCAATTACTGCTAATGGAACAAGCACGGCTTTACCAATTAGTTACCAATGGAGTAATGGAAGCATTTTGCCTACTGTTACTGGTTTATGCAATGGTGTAATTACATTAACAGTTACTGATGGTAATTTATGTAGAACAATACAATCGTTTACAATTACCGAAAACCCCCAAATTTTAATAGGTGCTATTGCCATACAACAACCCTCTTGCGGATTATGTAATGGAGGCTCAACAGTATCGGCAATTGGTGGTTTAGCACCTTATACTTATACTTGGTCATCTGGTGCGCTATCGCCAATAGCTAATACCTTATGTGCTGGTTTATATAATATAACTATTAATGATATTTTAGGTTGCCAAATAACTCAAACAGTTCCTATAAATAATAGTAATGGTATTACGGCCGATGTTCAAACTATCATAAACGAACAATGTTTTGGAAATTGTAATGGTTCTGCTACCGTTGTTGCGTTAGGTGGCACAGCTCCTATAAGTTACAGTTGGTTAGGGCCAATTGTATCTAATTCGGTTATAACAGGTTTATGCGGTGGCACTTATTTTTTACAAATGACAGATGCGGTAGGATGTATTCGAAATACTTCTGTAAATATTAATTCAGCCACACAATTAACGTTGACGCCAATAATTTCGTCGCCAACTGCTTGTAGTGTTTCAAATGGAAGTATAAATGTTGTAGTAACCGGAGGAACACCTGGCTATAATTATTTATGGACGCCGTCGGGTGTAGTAACGCCTTTTTTAAACAATATTGGACCAGGTAGTTATACTTTAATGGCAACAGAAAGTGGTTCGGCGTCATGTTCACAAACACAAGTGTTTACAATAAGTAATATTACTGGGCCTTTGGTATCGGTTATTCAATCAAACATAAATTGTTTTAATACTTGCACGGGTTCTATTACTGCTTTAGGCACAAGTACGGCTTTACCCATCAGCTATCAATGGAGTAATGGAAGTATTTCGCCTACCGTTAGCGGTTTATGCAATGGCGTAATTACATTAACTGTTACCGATGGTAATTTATGTAGAACCATAGCATCTTATACTATTACCGAAAATCCTCCGATATCAATTGGAGCGTTTGCTTCTCAACAACCTGCCTGTGGTTTGTGTAATGGTGGGGCAACTGTTTCGGCGTTAGGGGGCACTGCTCCTTACACCTACACTTGGTCATCAGGATCAACTGCGGCAACTGCAAATGGTTTATGCGCCGGCCTAAATCAAGTAACTGTTGATGATGTTTTTGGTTGCCAAGTAACTCAAACTATTATTCTTAATAATATAAATGGCATTACCTCTGACATAATTACCATAACAAACGAGCAATGTTTTGCAAGTTGTAATGGCGCAGCAACGGTTGTGGCAGTTGGAGGTACTTTGCCAATAAGTTATAATTGGTTATCGCCTGCTGTATCATCAAATTCAATAGTAACAGGTTTATGCGGAGGAAGTAATTACTTTTTACAAATGACAGATGCAAATGGTTGTATTAGAAACGCGTCCGTTTCAATAAATTCTGCTATACAATTAACGTTAACACCAACTACAATTGCACCAAGTTGTGGCTTTTCAAACGGAACATTAAACATAGCTCCAAGCGGCGGTATGCCAAGTTATTTCTATAATTGGCTACCATCGGGAATAACAACATCATCTTTAACAAACATTGGTGTTGGAAGTTACACGGTAATAGTTACAGATAACAGTCCGTGCTCTCAAACACAGGTATTTAATGTGAGTAATACCACTGGGCCGTTAGTGTCAACATTACAGTCAAACATTGCTTGTTTTAACGCTTGTACAGGCTCTATAACTGCATTAGGTACAAGTACCGCATTGCCTGTTAATTATTTGTGGAGCAATGGCAGTACATCGCCATCAGTAACAAACTTATGTAAAGGAGTTATAACCTTAACGGTAACCGATGCTAATGGTTGTAGTACAATAACATCTTATACAATTACAGATAACCCTGCTATAGCAATTGGCGCAATAATTACACAACAACCAGCTTGTAATTTGTGTAATGGAGGTAGCACCGTTACAGCCTTGGGTATTGCTCCATTTACTTATAATTGGACAAATGGTTCGGCGGTTAATAGTGCAACCAATTTATGTGCGGGCTTGTATCAAGTTTTAATAACAGATGCTTTGGGTTGTAACACCACGCAAAATGTAAATATTAATAATTCAAGCGGTATTACAGGTCAAACAATTAATGTTCAAAACGAACAATGTTTTGGTTTGTGTAATGGTGCAGCTACAGTTACTGCAATTGGCGGAACTGCACCAATAACATACAGCTGGGTAGCACCATCGTCAACCAATAGCTCAATTGGCAGTTTGTGTGCAGGTAATTATTTTGTGCAAATGACAGATGCGGTGGGTTGCATTCGCTCTACATCGCTTGCAGTTGGGTCGGCAGTGCAATTAACTTTAACACCTTTTGTTGTAGCTCCAAGTTGTGGAGTTTCTAATGGAACAATATCTGTAATTGCAAGTGGCGGTGTACCAGCTTATACTTATACTTGGTTACCTGCAGGGGCAACAACCTCTTTAACAAACATTGGTGCTGGAAGTTACACGTTAATAACAATTGACAGTAGCCCTGGCGGCGGGTGTTCTGCAACGCAAGTGTTTAACATTAGTAATACAAATGGCCCGTTAGTATTATCTGTTCAATCAAATATTAATTGCTTTAACGCTTGCACTGGCTCTGTAACTGTTAGTGGCACAAGCACTTCGGTGCCTGTTACTTATAATTGGAGCACGGGTAGTACCGCACAAACTGTTGCCAGCTTGTGTAAAGGAGTTGTAACAGTTACTGTTTCTGCTGCTAATGGTTGCTTAACAATTACTTCGTTTACGATTACTGATAATCCTGACATTCAGTTTTCGTTACCAAATTTACAATTACCATTGTGTTCGGGAAATAGTAATGGTACAATTACTTTAATACCAAGTGGTGGCGTGTTGCCTTATACTTATAGTTGGACACCAATTGGAGGAACTATAAATCCTATATCAGCCTTGCCTTCGGGAACTTATGCAGCAATGGTTACTGATAATAGAGGTTGTGCCAAGTCGCAAACCGTTATATTAACAGATCCACTAATAATTGCAATTACATCAACATTAAATAATTCGTCGTGTAGTACAATAGCTGACGGTAGTGTTAGCGTTACGGCTACTGGCGGAACACCATCATATACTTTTGCTTGGAGCGGGCCTGCTTCTTTTACCGCTAACACTCAAAATATTCTAAATATTTTGTCAGGCACTTATTCGTTAAATATAACTGATAATAATGGCTGTATTCAAAATACAACTTTACAAGTTGTGCCAACAATTACTATTACAGCCGACGCTGGCAACAATGCAACTGTATGTCCATCGCCTAATTCTTCAATTACATTAACTGGCACTAACTCAATTGGAGCTTCTGCTTATAATTGGTATTTATTACCAAACGTTACAAATACAATTGCTAATACAGCCACTGCGTCGGTTGTGCCAAACGCAATAGGCTCTTCAACCTATATTTTGCAAACCGTTTCATCAGTTTCAACCTGCGTAGCATTCGATACAATTGTTATTAATTTATTCCCAATATCCTTAGTTGATGCTGGACCAAGTTATACAATTCCCGTATTTTCTACTGTTACTATTGGTGGTAGTCCAACATCAGCATCGGGCTTAACTTTCAGTTGGAGTCCGTCGTTTAATTTAGATAATGGGAATGTTTCTAACCCAGTTGCTTCAAACACAGTAAATACAACATTTACCGTTACAAGCACAGATGGAAATGGTTGTTTGGTAAGCGATACAATGCAGGTATTAATATTTCCTGAAATTGTGATACCAAATGGCTTTAGCCCTAACGGCGATGGAAAAAATGATAAATGGCTTATAGATTTAATTTCGCAGTTTCCTGCTAATACAGTTGAGGTTTATAACCGATGGGGAGAACTCTTATTCTATTCGCAAGGCTATACAGTGCCATTTGACGGTAAGTTTAAAGGAAAAGATTTACCAGTTGGAACGTATTACTACATTATTAATTTAAACCATCCAGCATATACTAAACCGTATACAGGACCATTAACCATATTTAGATAATGAAAATGATAAAATATTATATATGGTTATTTAGCTTACTAACGGTTTGCAGCTTTGCACAGCAATTGCCGCAATATACGCAGTATATGCTAAACGAAATGGCTATTAATCCCGCCGTTGCTGGAAAAGATGAATATGCAGATGTGAGGTCAAACAACCGCTACCAATGGACAGGAATTGTAGATGCGCCTAGAACTTATATGCTTACAGCCCACGGACCTATTAAAGCTAAAAATATGGGCTTGGGTATGAATTTATATACCGATATTGTTGGACCAACCCGCCGAACTGGAATTAGCTTTAGCTATGCATATCACGCTAAATTAAAAAAGGATATGTTTTTATCGATGGGTGTTAGTGCTGGAATTTTACAATGGGGTATAGATGGTAGTAAATTAATTTTGCGCGATGATGGCGATCAAAATTTATTAACCACTTACCAAACTACATATGTACCCGATTTTGGAGCAGGTATTTATTTTCATAAAAAAGATAGGTTTTACTTTGGCTTTGCATTACCGCAATTGTACCAAGCGCCCATTGCTTTGTACCCTGGCACCAGCAAAACAAGTAGACTTGTAAACCAATTTAATTTTAACGGAGCATATAAATTTGATTTGGGCGATGATTTTAAAATAGAGCCTTCGTTTTTAGTTAAGTATGAAATACCTGCGCCACCAAAAATTGACGGCGGTTTACGCGTAATTTATAAAGAACAAGTTTGGTTGGGTGGCGCATATCGACACAATGATGCTTTTACAGCTTTGATAGGTTATTTTTATAAAAACTATTTAATGATTGGTTATTCGTACGATTTTACAACCACTAATATTAGAAAATATAGTACGGGTTCACATGAAGTAATGTTGGGTATTCGTTTCTCTAAAAAGCAAGCTGCTACTTGGGAAAAGGTAAATTAATAATAAGTAACAAGCGGTTAAGTATTTTCTAAAACTTTAAACTTGATATTTTTTATATCTTTATCCCAATGCTTTATAATCAAATAATTGGTCAACCCGAAGCTAAGTTGAGATTGATAAAAATGGTAAACGAAAACCGCGTACCACACGCTTTGTTATTTAGCGGAAAAGAAGGTAGTGGTAACTTACCAACTGCATTAGCATTTATTCAACATTTATTTTGTACTGTAAAAACCGAAACTGGCGCCTGCGGAATTTGTAATTCCTGTAATAAAGTAGCAAAATTAATACATCCCGATGTGCATTTAGTAGTGCCTATTGCAAAAAGTAAAGATGTTAAAAAGACAGATGACGTAGTTAAAGAATTTAGAGAATTTTTTTTAAATAACCCTTACATTACTTTAAATGATTGGTTTAACGAGCTAAGTGCCGAAAATAAGCAACCCATTATTCCGGTTGAAGAAGCGGCTGACATTTTAAAAAAGTTAAGTTATACAAGTTATGAGGGCTCTTATAAAGTAATGCTAATTTGGCAGCCAGAAAAAATGAATACAGAGGCTGCTAATAAACTTTTAAAAATATTAGAAGAGCCACCCGAACTAACTATTTTTATTTTAGTAACAAATAATGCCGAACAATTATTGGCAACAATAATATCGCGGGTGCAAACAATACCGTTTTACACTTTAAACGTAAACGAAATTGCCGAAGCTTTAATTTATAATTTTAAAGTAAACGAAGAAGTAGCTAAACAAACCGCCATATTGGCTAACGGTAATTACGCTGAGGCATTGCACTTATTAATGCATAATGAAGATAGCGTATCCTTTCTAGCAAATTTTCAAACATTTATGCGTTTGGCATTAAAGTTTGATTGCAATAAAGCTTTGCTTTGGATTGATGAAAATGCAAGTATTGGGCGAGAAAAACAAAAACAGTTTTTTCAGTATGGATTAGAAGTATTTAGAGACAGCTTATTGTTTAATTATGGCAGTAAAGATTTAGTTAGACTAAACGGCAATGAAAAACAATTTCTACAAAAATTTGCTCCCTTTATTAACCAAAAAAATTATGAAAAATTAGTGGAAGAATTTAATAACAATTACTATTATATAGAGCGAAATGCAAATGCTAAAATTTTATTTATGGATTTAATTTTAAAAACAAATGAGTTAATTAATTTGAAGTAATATTTTTATAAATTAATTAAATTTGATTAGATCTAATCACATTAAGCAGTAGCATAAATTACATATAAAAAAGCAAATCTTTGCGTAAAAAACAAAACAATAAATTAAAAAAAAAGCGTTTCAACTAATGAAACACTTTTTTTTATAACAAAAAAAATAAAATTACATATTTTCAATTACCAATGCACTTGCGCCACCGCCGCCATTACAAATACCAGCTGCGCCATATTTAGCATTGTTTTGTTTTAATACGTTAATTAGGGTAACAATAACACGCGCACCGCTACAACCTAAAGCATGCCCCAAAGATACCGCCCCGCCATTAACGTTTACTTTACTAGCATCTAAATTCATTAATTTTATATTTGCTAAACCTACTACGCTAAAGGCTTCGTTTAATTCAAAATAATTAATGTCACCCATTTTTAAACCTGCTTTTTCAACTGCTTTAGGTACTGCAATAGATGGGCTAGTTGTAAACCACTCAGGGGCTTGTTCAGCATCGGCATAACTTATAATTTTAGCTAAGGGTTTTAATCCTAAGCTTTCAGCTTTTTCTTTACTCATTAAAACTAATGCCGCTGCACCATCATTCATACTGCTTGCGTTTGCAGCAGTTACAGTACCTTCTTTACTAAATACTGGTTTTAAAGTTGGTATTTTTTCGAAGTTTACATTTTTATATTCCTCGTCCTCAATAAATTCTACATCTCCTTTTTTTGTTTTTACTGTAACACCTACAATTTCATCTTTAAACTTACCAGCGCTCCATGCAGCTGCACTGCGTTTGTAAGATTCTATTGCAAAAGCATCTTGGTCTTCGCGACTAAATTTATATTCTTTAGCACACATATCTGCGCAGTTACCCATTGCTGTGCCTGCATATACATCAGTTAAACCATCTTTTGCTAAACCATCAATTAATTTTACATCACCATATTTTGCACCCCAACGCGTTGCATCGCTATAAAACGGAACGGCACTCATATTTTCCATACCACCAGCAATAACAACATCGTTATCGCCAAGCATTATGCTTTGAGCAGCTAAGGCAATAGATTTCATTCCACTTGCGCACACCTTGTTTACGGTAGTGCAATTTACCTCATTAGGTAAGCCTGCAAATTTAGCAGCTTGGCGCGCAGGAGCCTGTCCTAAATTAGCTTGCAATACACTGCCCATAAATACTTCCTGCACTAATTTACCATCTAATTTTATTTTATCTAAAGCACCTTTAATTGCAATAGCACCTAATTGTGTTGCTGCTACAGTAGCTAATGCACCACCAAACGAACCCATTGGGGTGCGCACAGCCGAAACGATATACACTTCTTTCATATGTTTTTTATTTATTAGTTTAAATTTGCGTTTAAATTACTACTTTAATTAAAAAAACAACGTTAAATTTTATAAACATAAATATTGCTAAATTTAACATTAAATTTATGCAAGGCTTAGTTATAAAATCTACAGGAAGTAATTATTTAGTTAATATTAATGAAAAAGTTTACAACTGTAAATTACAAGGTAAAATTAGGCTAGAAGGTCGTAAAACCACCAACCCCATTGCTGTTGGAGATATTGTAGATGTACTTTTTGAGAATGAAAAAGAAGTGTCAATTATAAAAATCCACCCTCGAAAAAATTATATTATTCGTAAATCGCTTAACTTAAGTAAACAAGCCCATATTATTGCAAGTAATTTAGATCAGGCTGTTTTAATAGCCACTTTAGTAGCACCTCGTACAAGTTTAGGATTTATTGACCGTTTTTTAATTACGGCTGAGGCCTACAGAATACCAGCACTTTTAATTTTTAATAAATGCGATTTATTAAATGAAGAATTACTTATTTATCAAAAAGAAATAATTGACATTTATAACAAAGCTGGTTACTCGTGCTTTGAAATTAGTAGTTATAACAAAGAACAAATTGAAGATTTAAAAGAAATTTTTAAAGATAAAACTACCTTGGTTGCAGGGCATTCGGGTGTTGGTAAATCAACCTTTATTAATGCTTTAGAACCAAGTTTAACAATAAAAACAGGACAAATATCGGCGGCACATTTAAAAGGTATGCATACCACAACCTTTGCCGAACTTCACCCACTAAGCATTGGTGGCAATATTATTGATAGTCCTGGCATTAAAGAATTAGGTTTAGTAGAAATGAAAAAAGAAGAGGTAGGCCATTATTTTCCTGAAATTAGAGCCTTAATGAATGCTTGTAAATTTAACAATTGCTTACATGTAAACGAGCCAAAATGTGCAGTAATAAAAGCCGTAGAAGATGGCGAATTAAACTCGGAAAGGTACACTAGCTACATAAAAATATTAAATGGCGAAGAGATGGATTGGAAGGAATGGGAAGTTAAATAATTTTATAATAATTTAATTTGATAATTAAATTTAAATTTTATTTACAAAAAACCTATATTTGAGATAAAATATAATCAATGAAAAAACTATTTTTTCTTTTTTGTTTAGTAATATCTTTCTCATTATTTTCACAATCTATTTCGGTTAAGGAAGGTAACGAAAAATTTAGCACAGGTTCGCAAAATGCTATTGTTACAACTATTTTTGAGAATACTGCAAACGATGTAATTAGCGAATGGAAAAAAGTATTAAAAGATTTTAAGCATGAAAAAGTAAAAGATGATAATAACGAAGTATTTGGCGACAATATTATAATTAAAGATTGGGGTAATAATCCTGTTGATATTTATACAAAGTTTGAAGAAAATAAAGGAAACAAAACTGTTAAAATGAGTGTAGCGGTTGATTTAGGCGGTGCCTATTTAACAGCCAGTAGCGATAAAAGTAAATATAATTTTATTGAAAAATTAGTGAAGGATTTTGCTATAAAACAAACTAAAGCGCCACTTGAAGAGGCTGTGAAAGATGCCGAAAAATTATTAGCTAAAAAAGAAGATCAGCAAAAAGATTTAGAAAAGGATAGTAAGAATTTAAATAATGATATTGTTGATTTTAAGGCAAAAATAGCGCGTGCCGAATCCGAAGTTATTACAAAAGAAGGGGAGTTAGCTAAGAAAAAATCGGAAGTTGCTATTCAGAAAAAAGTTGTAGAAGCAAGTAGCGGCGCAGTAAGTGAACAAGCTAAATCGTCAAAAAAAATATATGATAAACTGGCCGACCAAGAAAAAGACATTGAAAAAGATAAAAAGAATTTGAAAGAAGATATTGAAAAATACAGAGATAAAATTAAAGATGCTGAAAAAGACATTAAGAAAAACGGTGAAGAACAAGTAAAGAAAAAAACTGAGATAGATGTTCAAAAAAAAACTGTTGAAACGGTGACAGGTAAATTTAAAGCTGTTAATTAATTTAACTTACCAGGTACTATCAAATCAAATTGAGGTATTTGAACTTTAAAAATTTTATCATCAATTAATTGTAACATTTCATAATGCCCTTTCATATAACCTATTTCGCTTACTAAATTACAGCCGCTGTTATACGTAAATTTTTGTTGAGGTTGTATAATTGGAGTTTCACCTACAACACCATCGCCATCTACAAAACGAATCTTATCTCCACTATCAAAAATTTCCCAATGCCGTTTTAAAAGTTGAACTGTATTATCGCCTTTATTTTCGATAGTTATAAAATAAACAAAAAAATAGTGATTTTCTTTTGGAATACTTTGCTGCCAAAAATACTTTGTCTCCACACTAATTTCAATATTATTGGTTGTGGTTTTCAGCATAAAAATTAATCAATTTGGCTGTGAGCCCTATCGTGAATAAGTCCTTTTAATAATACAATTACCATTGCACCAACTGTTTGTTCGGCAATTTGCCACAAACAATCTACCATTAAATGTTGCGCACTTAAATGTTTGGTTAGCGATATATTTACAACTGTTGCAATCATAAATAACGAAAATCCAGCAATAACGCCACAAGTTAAACCTCGCATAAAAACACTGCGAATATTTAGCATTACCTGCGATTCGAATAGTAAATAAATGCCAGCACCAAAAATTAAATAAGTTACAGCAGCAAATATTATAAACCAACTAAGCGGAAATTGAATACGTTTAAAATCGTTTAAAAAAATACCATGCCACGCATAAAAAAGCGAAAACATAATAATAGCAGAAATAATCCAAGAAATAAAAAATCTTACATTAAGCTTCATACTTAAAAGTAATTTACTTTGTATAACAAATGTATGAAATAATCTAATTGCTTCTACAACAATTTAACGTTAAAAAATTAATCTTAAAATATTGATAATCAAATGTTTAATTAAAATTTAATACATACGTTTTTGGGCTCTGTAAAAAAATCTAAGGCTTCAAAACCACCTTCACGCCCTACGCCGCTTGCTTTAACTCCGCCAAAAGGGGTGCGTAAATCGCGAAGCAACCAACAATTTACCCAAACAATACCTGCGTGTATGTTATTAGCAATACGATGCGCTCGGGTTAAATTCTCTGTCCATAAAATACTTGCTAAACCATATTGTGTCGAGTTAGCCATAATTAATGCTTCGTCTTCAGTATCAAAAGGTGTAAGGGTAACAACTGGTCCAAAAATTTCTTCTTCATTGGTTCTGCAATTATAATCTAAACCTTCAATAATTGTTGGCGCAATGAAATAACCATGTTCCAATTCGCCTGCTAATTTAATTTCTTCGCCTCCACACAAAATAACACCGCCTTCGGTTTTGGCCAATTTTATATAACCTAAAATTTTTTCTTTATGAGATTGAGAAACAATAGCACCAACTTTCGTTTTTTCGTTTAAGGGATTACCAACAATTAACTCTTTTGTTTTTGCAACAAAATCAGTTTTAAATTTTTGATATATACTTCTTTCAATAAATATTCTCGACCCACATAGGCAAATTTGTCCCTGATTAGCAAACGAAGAATTTAAAGTGGTAGCTAACATTTTTTCGTAATTGCAATCTGCAAAAATTATATTAGGATTTTTTCCACCTAATTCTAAAGATAGCTTTTTAAACATTGGAGCAGCGATACCGGCAATGTGTTTGCCAGTGGCCGTTCCACCTGTAAACGAAATTAATGGAATATCTTTATGACTTACAATTGCATTACCAACTTTTGTACCAAGGCCATGAACAATATTTAAAACACCCGCTGGTAAACCTGCTTCAATACAAATTTCCGAAAGAAGAAACGCTGTATATGGTGTTACTTCGCTAGGTTTGGCAACCACCGTGCAACCAGCAGCTAAAGCTGGCGCAATTTTCCAAGTAAATAAATATAATGGTAAATTCCAAGGGCTAATGCAACCTGCCACACCTGCAGGTTGACGAAGTGTATAATTTATCGCAGATTCTTCCATACTGTGAGCGTGCGATGCATAATGTAAAATGCCTGTACCGTAAAAATGAAAATTAGCAGCGGCACGAGGAATATCTACCACCGTAGCAAGTTTTAATGGCTTACCATTATCAATACTTTCGGCTAATGCTAGCTTATCTAAATTTTTTTCGATTAAATTTGCTATTTTTAAAAGATAGGCAGAACGTTTTTCTTTTGGCGTTATACTCCATTCTTTAAACGCATTTCTTGCGGATGCATAAGCTAGTTCTACATCCTGTTCATCACTATCAGGAATTAAAGAATATATTTTACCTGTAGCGGGATTGTAATTATTTAAATACGTTTTTGAAACGGGTTCGATTAAGACACCGTTAATGTAATTTTTTAAATGCTGCATAATAGCAAAATTAAGAATTTAAAATTTTATTTAGCATTCTTCTTTACAAAATCGAACAGGTATTTGCAGGCATTTCCAAAATCCTTTAAATATTTTTCTTTTTTTTCGATAGTTGCTCCTGTTGAAAGGCAGTAGTCTGCTGGTTTAATATGAAAGCAAATTTCGGTGGTTTCTTTATCATAAGTAATGCCTTTTGTTTTTTCGCTGTTAATAGTTTCGACATTAAATTTTTTAAGTTGGGCTAAAATTTCTTGTTTATCTTTTACGGTAAGATTGTATTTTTTTATAAATTTTTTTCCATTTTCCATTTCAGTATAAACAAATTCTTTCGAGTTAAACTCTATTTTAGTTGATGGATAGCGCATACATACAACTTCGTAAAAACTTATACTAAAATCGTTTAATCATGTATTGGGCAATTCAAAATTTTTGCTTTTGTTTATACATGAGACCGAAATGATTGTAATTAAAATTAAAAATAAGTTTTTCATAGTGTTTAGTTTATTATTAGGATGTAAAGTAATAAACATTTCCATAATTTTACTAAAGAGAATCTTTAAACACTTCTATTTTTACTTTTGTTAAACCTATTTTTATAAAATTTAATTGCTTGGCGGCACGCAACGTTAAATCTATACTTCTGTGCGATTTTTTTGGCAATCTATCGTTAATTCTTACAATTACAGCGCTGTCATTTTTTAAATTAGTTACTTTTACTTTAGTACCAAATTTTAATGTTTTATGTGCGGCTGTTAAACTATCGTTTCTAAAAATTTGTCCGCTGTTGCATTTTCTGCCTTCAAATTTTTTAGCATAATAGCTGGCAATACCAATTTGTGTTTTTGCCGAATCTATTTGCGAAAAGCAAGCTAGGTTTACTACAACCAATAAAACAAAAATATAAACAAAACGCATATTTTAAAGATACAAAAAAATTATTTTAATTTTTTGTTATCAAAATGACGAGTGCTATCACGCTTCGTTTTTTTATCTAAATTTTTTTGCAGCGCATCTTCTAAATTAATATTAGTTTGGTTGGCAATACAAATTAACACAAATAGAACATCGGCTAATTCATCTGCTAAATCTAAATTTTTATCACTTTCTTTTTCACTTTGTTCGCCATAACGCCTTGCAACTATGCGCGCTACTTCTCCCACTTCTTCCATTAAGATTGCAGTATTGGTAAGTTCGTTAAAATAACGGATGCCATATTTTTTAATCCAATCGTCAATTATTTTTTGTGCTTCGGTTATTTGCATAATTTTTATAAGTATTTTTTAGTCCACAATTTACAAAGCACATACTAAAATTATTAAGTAGCCATTTGTAATTTTATTTAATAAATATGCTAAATATGTTATTATAATTTGTGTATTAATTTTTTTTATATTTACATAAATGAAGATAGCTACTTTAAATGAATTAAAAAAAGAATTAAACGAATTACCGCAAAAGCAATTGGTTGAATTATGTTTAAATGTAGCTAAATATAAAAAAGACAATAAAGAGTTTTTAGACTATTTATTGTTTGAAGCACACGATAAAAATAATTTTATTGTAAGTGTTAAAATACAAATAGACCAACACTTTGCTGAATTAAAACAACATACAAATTTATATTATATAAAAAAAAGTTTGCGTAAATTACTTCGTATTATAACTAAATATTGCAAATACATTGCTGATAAAGCTTTGGCAGCTGATTTACATATTTATTTTTGTAAAAAATTTAAAGGATCTGGCATTGCCTATCATAAAAGTCAATTACTAATAAATATGTATGAGCAACAATTAAAAAAAATAAATGTATTTATAAAAACACTTCACCAAGATTTACAGAATGATTACGCAAGCGAATTAGCGGATATCTAATTAATAATTGATAAACAAAATTTATTTACATTTTTTATAAACTACCTTAATATTAATAATTGGCTAAAGCAATTGCATCTTTTTTTGAAAATAAAATCTACGTTTTATTAGGACTTATTCTGCCAGCTTTGTTGCTTTACTTTAAAAGTTTAAGCTACGGCTTTTCACCAATGGATGAGCAATGGATGATTTTAAAAAACAGCTCCTTTTTAAATGATTGGAATAATATTAAGAACGCTTTTACAAAACCCATGGCCGAAATTTATTACCGTCCGCTTTTTATGGTGTCACTAATCATAGATTATCATTTAGGAAAACTATCACCTTTTATTTATCATTTCACAAATTTATTTTTTCATTTAAGTTGTGTTGTTTTACTTTATAAATATTTGGTGTTAATTCAAGTTCAAAAAAAATTAGCATTTAGTTTTGGCTTGTTATTTTCTTTACATCCTATTATGCTACATGCAGTTGCTTGGATTCCAGGACGGAATGACGTAATGCTTTGTTTTTTTGTTTTACTATCTTTAATTTATCTACAAAAATTTATAAGTGAAAATAAATTACAATTTATTTTTTTGCATTTTTTGTTTTTTGGCTGCGCCTTATTTACAAAAGAAAATGCCATTGTATTACCTTTAATTTATTGTGCAACTTATTTTACTTTTAAAGATTTTAAATCGAAAAAAATTATTAAATTAATTGTGTTGTGGTTTATCGTTTGCGTTTTGTGGTTTGTATTAAGATATAGCATTGTAAATTATATGCTCCCAATCGAAACTAATTTTATAAGTAGTATTAAAAATTTTGTGTTTGCTTTAATTTTATTTATTGGAAAAGCCTTTTTACCTTTTCAACAGTCTGTTTTGCCGACTATAAAAAATTCAAATATAATTTTTGGGTTAATGAGCCTATTTGCAATTGCTTTTATGATTTATAAATTAGGTATAAACAACAGCAAAATTGCGTTTTTAGGGATTTTTATCTTTTTTAGTTTATTAGCTATACCAATTTGGTTTGGCGCTACCAAAAGTAGTGGCGAGCATTATGAACAACGCATTTATACCTCGATAATTGGATTATTTTTATTTCTTTCTACTTTAAAAATTAATATATATTCTAAAACATTTAATTATTTTATAATTATAGCGGTTTGCTGGTTTGCCATAAAAACATTTATAAGAATGGATGTTTACAAAAGTGCCTTAAGCTATGCCAATTGTGGCATAAAAGAATGCCCCAATTATTATTTATTTTATGTAACAAAAGGTGAAGATTATTACAGTAAAAAAGAGTACAATAATGCACTTACGTTTTTTAGTGAAGCCATTAAATTACGCCCAGACAAAGCCGATATATTTAGTAATCGTGCAAGTACTTATTTTAAAATGGGTTTATTGAACGAAGCTATTTTTGATTATTCTAGTGCAATAAATAAATCTAAATTTAGGGCGGAATATTATTTAAACCGTTGCATTGTTTACAATAAAGTAAATGATAATAAGAATGCAATTAAAGATTTACAAGTGCTTCAAAAATGTTGCTCAGATTTAATACCTCAAAAATTAAAAGAGGATGTGCTAAATAAAAATTTAATTATTACTAGTCATAAATATTGACAGATAATTTTAATACTTTTTTAATAAACTATACTTTTTTGGTTCACATACTGCCAATAATATTACTATGAATATTGATCCATAACTGATAATTTTAAAGTGGTCGTAATATTCTCTAAACTCTCCTAGCAGCAGGTGCAAATTAAAACAAATATAAATAGTACTTAAAAAAGTTACTCTTAAAAAAAATTGTGTTTTACTTATAGTTGACTTATTACTAAACAACCAAAAAATACAATATATGCAAGCCGGAAGTCCCATTAAAAATGCATAATGTTGTTGATGCGGAAAAATCATTGGAATTAATAAAAGGATGTAACTCAATTCCCAAAAAGTATGCAGTTTTGTTTTTGCCTTTTGAAAGGGTAGCCTTCTTAAAAAAAATAGTGTAAACATAATTAATAGTAATCGTAAACTATTAATAATAAGACTTACCGTTTTTACATCTAAATTTAAAATATTTCGCTTTACGTTAAAATTTTCATTATCAGGCACATTTTCTAAAAATAGTGTAGGGATAAAAGTTGTTAAACCATTCAGGCCTGGTTCGCCAGTATCAATTATATTTGCAGAAGTTGTTGGATTAATTAAATGCCACCATTCCGATAATAATTTATTATTTTGATCAAAGCCAATAATTAGTGATGGGAGTGTTAAAAATAAAATAAAAAAAACAATTATTAATATGCCAGCTTTAAATTGTTTGTTAAAAAGCAAATAAGGAATTATAATTAAGGGTAATAATTTTATAGAGATTCCTAATGAAATTAAACTGGCACCGGCAATTACATTATTTTCGCTTATTAGTTTTAAACCTTGTAAAATTAATAGTAATAAAAAAATAGTTACTTGCCCATTATGAAAATTATCTAATATTAATTTAGCCGAAAAAATAAAACACAAAGCGTTAAAACCTAAAATTTGCTTGGTTGTAAAATTTCTTTTTTCTAAATAATTGGTTACTAATACCCATGTTTTAAGTAAGGCCAAAATATTTAATATAATCCAAATAAAACGTGCTACATGAATTGGCAAAAAGCTTAATGGCGTAAGTATTACAGAAAATACTGCACCATAAAAAAAATGAAAACCATTATCGTATGTATTTACATAAATGTTGCCACCATTTAAAAAATCTTTAGTAGCTAAAATAAAAATATCAAAATCTTGATGATACTTTGTTTCAAAATAACAATAAATTAATATTACAATTAGGAGACCAATTTGTACTATTTTAGAATTTAATGTTACCATAAATTTATTTAAAATAGTAAACTTATATTTTTACTTTTACGTCAAATTATGCCTTTAAAAAACTTAAAATCTTTTCTACACTTGCTTTTGCGTCACCATACAACATTTCTGAATTTGGTTTGTAAAATAATGGATTATCTTCGCCTGAGTAGCCTGCAGCCATCGAACGTTTCATAATAATTACTTTTTCCGCCTTCCATACTTCAATAACTGGCATTCCATAAATTGAACTTGCAGGATCGTCTTGTGCACTTGGGTTTACTACGTCATTAGCTCCAATTACCATCACCACATCGGTTGTAGGCATATCTTCGTTAATCTCATCCATTTCTAATACAATATCATACGGTACATTCGCCTCAGCCAATAGTACGTTCATGTGTCCAGGTAAACGACCAGCTACAGGATGAATAGCAAAACGTACATTTTTTCCTTCCTTGCGTAATGTTTGAACCATGTCGTAAATGGGGTATTGTGCTTTGGCAACTGCCATACCGTAACCTGGTACTATTACTACTGATTTTGCCTCTTTTAATAAAACCGCCACTTCCTCATGATTTAAAGAAGTTACTTCGCCTTCAATCGCTTTAGCTTCACCTTTGGCAGCTGGCGTCCCAAATCCACCTAAAATTACCGATACAAAAGAACGGTTCATTGCCTTACACATGTGGATGGAAAGTATTGCCCCTGAACTTCCTACCAAAGCGCCAGTAACAATTAATAAGTCGTTACCCAACATAAAGCCTGCTGCCGATGCTGCCCAACCAGAATAAGAGTTTAACATTGAAACTACAACCGGCATATCTCCGCCGCCAATTGCCATAACCAGCATCACACCAATAAACGAAGCAATGGCGGTCATAATAGATAAATACAACAACCCTTCTATGCCTTCTTGCTGAGCAAACAAAACACCTAGCACAATACATATTGTTAATAAAACTAGGTTTACCGCATGTCTACCAGGGTACAACAAGGCTTTACTGCGTACCTTCCCTTCTAATTTTCCCCAAGCAATAATAGAACCAGTAAAAGTAATAGCACCAATAAAAATACCAATAAATACTTCCGTTAAGTGAATGGTATGAGCAGCACCTTGCAATGCATGCGTTTTTGGATCTAAATACGAACCAAAACCAACTAAAACTGCAGCTAAACCTACAAAACTATGCAAAATAGCTACTAATTGCGGCATAGAAGTCATTTCTACCTTGCGAGCTAACAGTAAACCAATTACAGATGCAATTGTTATAGCCACAACAATGTAAATATGTCCAGCAACTCCTTGCCCAAGCACAGTAGCTATAATTGCAATTGCCATTCCTATTATACCGTAAAAAACGCCGCGTTTTGCGGATTCTTGTGAGGATAAACCTCCTAAACTTAAAATAAACAGAATACTTGCAAATAAATATGCTGCTGTTTGAATTCCTATTGCCATAATATTATTTTTTATTTTTTAAACATTTTCAACATACGGTGTGTAACCATAAATCCTCCAACAATATTAATGCTAGCAACTAAAATTGCAATAAATGCAAGAATAGTCATTGGGCTTTTTATATCATCGGTAGTTTGCAGTAAACCACCCACAACAATAATTCCACTGATGGCATTTGTTACAGCCATTAAAGGTGTGTGTAATGAATGAGCAACGTTTGTTATCAATTGCCAGCCAACAAACACAGCTAAAATAAATACTGTAAAATGTTGTAAAAATTCTGGTGGAGCAAATTGGCCGATTAAAAGTAATAGTGCACCAACCACAGCCAAACTTATTATCATTGATGTGGCAGCTTTTTTAGATTTTTCTGCATCAGATAATTTAATTTCCTCAGCTGTAGGGGCAACCACTTTGGCTTTTCCACCAGCTGTAGGACTTACAGGTAATGGAGCTGGTGGCCAATTAATTTTGCCTTTGTAAGTTACCATTGCTCTTGAAACAATAGCATCTTCCATATCAATTTTCCATTTTTCGGCTTTACCCATATCATCTAATAAATGACACAGGTTATTTCCGTAAAGTTGTGAAGCCTGACTTGGTAATTGATTTAATTTACCAACCATGGTAACGCCATTATCGGTTGTGTAAACTTCTCCATTTTTTGTAAGAGCGCAATTACCGCCTGTTGAAGCAGCTAAATCCACAATAACAGAACCCGGTTTCATGGCCGCTACGTGATAATCCATCCACAATTTAGGGGCAGGTCTGCCTGGAATTTGTGCAGTAGTAATTACAATATCACATTCTTTAGCTTGCTCTAAAAACAATTTCATCTCTGCTTCAATAAACTCCTTACTCATTTCTTTTGAGTAACCGGATGAAGTGGCTCCGTCTTCTTCAATTTCAACTGTTAGGAACTTGGCACCCATCGATTCTATCTGTTCAGCAACCTCTTTTCGGGTATCAAATGCTCTCACAATTGCACCTAAGGAATTAGCAGCACCAATAGCTGCTAAGCCAGCAACACCTGCGCCAATTACCAATATTTTTGCGGGCTCTACTTTTCCAGCAGCTGTAATTTGTCCGTTTAAAAAACGACCAAAATGATAAGAACCTTCTATAACCGCTCTATAACCGGCAATGTTGGCCATTGATGAGAGAACGTCCATTTTTTGCGCTCTCGAAATACGAGGAATTGCATCCATGGCTATGGCATTTACTTTTTTATCTGCCAATAGCTTTAACAAATCTTGATTTTGAGCCGGCCACAAATAGCTCAACATCACCAAGCCTTCTTTCATCATCCCAACCTCTTCATTACTTGGTTCTTTTACTTTAAGAACAATATCAGAATTGCCGTAAATTTCAGCGGCTGTGCCAACAATTTTAGCGCCAGCTTCTTCAAATTCTTTATCCGAAAAATTTGCTTTTACGCCAGCACCTTTTTGAATTTGAACCTCAAATCCTTGCTTTTGAAGGCGTTTAACTGTTTTAGGAGTTGCGGCAACTCTTAGTTCGTTTGGAGATATTTCCGCTGGAATGCCAACTTTCATATATTAAATTTTAGAAACCCAAATAACGCAAAATTATTGGGAAAATAAAAATTTGAGTTTGGAATAATTTTTATTTGTCTTCGATTTTTAATTTTTTTATTTCAACAACACTACTCCTTTATACCGTAATTTTGTACTACCTTTTTTATCGTTGCTTTTTAAAAACACCACTCTATCCTGCCTGTCGTAAACGGTTTGGGTATTAAAGGTTATAGTAACCTTTTCGTTTTTGTTGGGTGGTATAGGTTGCTTTGGATAATCAACCGTTGTGCACGAGCAGCTAATTTCTACACCCGAAATAATTAAAGGCTCGTTACCAGTATTTTTTATGTCATATTCTAGTTTTACAATTTCACCCTTTTTTACAAAACCAAAATTTTTTTTGGCAACAATCACTTCTAATTTTGCTTGCGAGTAGGCAGAATTATAAATAGCAAAAAAGAAAACTATTAAAAAATTAATTTTTTGGTGCATTAGTAAATATTATAGTTTTGTGTAACACTGTTTTAATAATTGTAATTGTTTTATTGAAAGATATGTCAATACTACTAAAATTAAAAGTACAAATTATTTTTATAATTTTTTTGGCAATCAAAATAAAATTACTTGCTATTTAAAATTTTATCTAATCGCCAAGTTATTAATCCTGCTCCAATTCCTATCAATGCGCCTCCCAAAACGTCGCTTGGATAATGTACACCTAATCGCATGCGCGAGTATCCCACAAACCCAGCATAAACGAACGAAGGTAGCGTAATGTACCATTTTTTATAACTTAAACTTATTGCAGTTGCCGTGGCAAAAGCAACGGTGCTGTGTCCACTAGGAAAGGAATAGGGGCCTACCTTGTCACGCTGAACAATATCGTTTGGATATTTTACAAATGGGCGGCTGCGATTTACAGCATATTTTAAACTAATAGTTGTAATTATTGCTAAACCAATTGTAATTGCACTTTTGTATCCATTGCGCATCATAAATTCATTTTTTGTAAAATAACCATTACTCCAAATACCAATTACCGAAACGGGCATTGCTGGATAAACAGAAAACGAAACTCCTTTCATTGTTTTATCCCAAACTGGTATTTTGGGAGAGTTTATTGATTTTAAAATGGTGTAATCTAAATTAGTTTGAGCGTTTAATCTTAAAAAAAGTATGCAAATAAATATTAGAACTGATATTTTCATTTATTAAAATTATTGTTATAACTTATTTTTGATTTTTTAAAAAATCTCCATCAATTATTAAAAGCTTTACGCCTTTATTTGAAACGGAGCGATGAGAACTTATATCATCTGAAACTATGTACGACATACCTTTTACTGATAAAAAGCTTTCACCGTTTTCAAGCTCGGTAATAAACTCTCCTTCCAAACAATGCACAATATGCCCTTTTTGGCACCAGTGATCTGCAAAATAGTTTTCGCTATATTCAACAATTCTAATTCGTAATCCATTAAATTGTAAGGTTTGCCAAAATGCCATTCCCGTTTCGCCTTGGTGTTTTGTTTTTTCGATTTTTGTCCAATCAATAGATTGAAATAAAATTGGGTTCATTTTTTAATTAGATTTTATAAAAATGTTATTTAATGGTATGGTAATCTTTTTAATATAAATAAAAAAAGGTTGTCAAAAAACAATGACAACCTTTTAAATAAAATTTTAAACTATTAGTATTGAGAAAAACCTTGCTTATCTGTAACTTTATTTTCAATTAACAAACCTACGCAAGCCGCATTTTCTGATTTGTGTTTATCTTTTTCGGTAGCACCTTGCGGCACAACTACTTCAATAATTAATTGACGTGTACTAATACTTTGAAACTCAAAAATTTGTGTATTATCGGCAGTACTATTGTCAAACAACATTTCGTTAGTACGCGCATCGTAAATTTTATAACTTACTTTATCGCCTAAAACAGTTTCGCAACAAACCGAAACACGATAATCCATGCCCTTATATATTACACAACGTAATTTACTAACCATACCTTGGTTAAATAAACCGCTTTTACTTTGGGCATTGTAAAGCCATTTAGTACCCTTTTCTTTTTCTAAAATGCAGTATTTTTTGTGAAATTGTCCGCAAACTCCAGCTTGTGAAAAAGCCGAAAAACTAATAATAGCGGTAAATAATATTGTTACTATATATTTCATACTCTTAAATTTTATTTTGTTAATGTATATGAATTACGAACTGTTTTAATTTTTGCAACAATAGCTTTATAAACATCTTCGGTTATTACTAATTGTTTGCCACCGTTAAGCATGGCAGATTTACTCCCATCTTTTACCTTTGCTGTTTCAGCATCTTTTTCGCTAATTTTATTAAACTCTGCTAATAAACTATCAAAATCTGTTTTAACAGCTGCAACATTAGCATCGGCTTCGTGTTTTTTTAAGAATTCTATAAGGTTTTCTAAAGTATATTTTTGGTCGGCTAAACGCTCAATTACTGGGCTGTTAGCTTCATATTTTGCTAAATTAACTGCAATAAAAATACTTTCTAACCAACCGCCAGCTACTACTAAAGCTAAAGTAGGCCCTTGTTTACTTTCTTCTAAGGCTTCAAATGATGAAAAGTAAACATCATCGGTAATTACAGCCAATGAATCTGAAGAACCAACATTATCTTGTAAGCGTTTTAAAATAGCAGGGTTAATAGCAGTTGAAACTCCTATTTGATCGCCCAAAGTTTTTACGGTACCAAAATATTTTAATGATTCAGATCCAATATTAAAAATACTGCAATAGCTTAAATCGCAGCTATAAATACCAAAATTTAAAGCTTTTGATTTTGCATCTGTATAGTTTTTATTATTGCTTACTGGGTTTAAAAAGTCGGTTTTTTGGTTTTTTGCACCACCTACCATCTTAATAAATGTTAACATTTCACCAGGTGAAGGCACCTGAAAAAAAGTTTCAGAAACAGGATTTGTCTTAGGGTCTTCAACCTTTACAGTATCGGTATTTTCAACCTCTTCTGTTTTTTCGCCACCGCTGCAACTTGTTAAAGTAAACGCGGTTATGCTTGCTAAAAAAAATAAACTTGATTTTTTCATATTTTCAATGTTTAAAGATATAATTTTTTTATTTATCTTTTATTAATTTATTAACTAAATCTGCAGCCTCGCTAAATTCGATTGCCGAATACACTTTTAGACCACTTTCATCAATTAATTTTTTTGCAATATCTGCATTTGTACCTTGTAAACGTACAATAATTGGTATTGTAATGTTGCCCATATTTTTATATGCATCAACAACGCCTTGCGCTACTCGGTCGCAACGCACAATTCCACCAAAAATATTAACTAAAATAGCTTTTACGTTTTTATCTTTTAAAATTATACGGAAGGCTTTTTCAACACGTTCGGCATTGGCAGTGCCACCCACATCTAAAAAGTTTGCCGGCTCGCCACCACTTAATTTAATAATATCCATTGTAGCCATTGCTAAACCAGCACCATTTACCATGCATCCTACATTTCCATCTAACTGAACATAATTTAATTCTGCTTCACGGGCTTCTACATCCACAGGGTTTTCTTCGGTAATGTCGCGCATAGCTTCGTATTCTTTATGACGAAACAATCCATTATCATCAAAACTTACCTTACTATCTACGGCTATAATTTTATCGTCGCTGGTTTTTAAAACCGGGTTAATTTCAAATAAACTCGCATCAATACTATCGTAAGCCTTATATAAAGAGGCAATAAATTTTACCATTTCTTTAAAAGCATTGCCACTTAAACCTAAATTAAAGGCAATTTTACGTGCCTGAAAAGCTTGCAAACCAACGCGAGGGTCAATTTCTTCTTTCCAAATTTTTTCTGGAGTATGTTCAGCAACATGTTCAATATCCATTCCTCCTTCAGTACTATAAACAATGGTATTACAACCTTTTGCTCGATCTAACAAAACACTTATATAAAATTCTTTTGTTTCAGATGCACCAGGGTAATATACATCCTGTGCTACTAAAACTTTATTTACTTTTTTACCAGCTGCGCTTGTTTGAGGCGTAATTAATTGCATACCAATAATTGCACTTGCTTTTTCTTTAACTTCATCTAAATTTTTAGCTAATTTAATTCCGCCACCTTTGCCACGCCCGCCAGCGTGTATTTGTGCCTTAATAATTACCCAATCACAATTATAATCAACTTTTAATTTTTTGGCAGCTTCAACGGCTTGCTCTGCAGTTTCGGCTACGATACCTTCTTGTATTGCAACTCCAAAACTTTTTAAAATACTTTTTCCTTGATATTCGTGTATGTTCATAATGCTAAAATTAAAATATTTGCTTCAAATTTAAGGTTTTATTTGAAATGCAAAAGTTTACAGTAAAAATTTATTATTTATGTAATTTTTAAATAAAACAAAATTATATTTGTACCTTAAAATATTATAACTATGAACTTTCCTGCAGAATTAAAATACACAAAAGACCACGAGTGGATTAAAATAGACGGAGACATTGCAACTATTGGCATTACTGATTTTGCACAACGCGAATTGGGCGATATTGTTTATGTAGATGTAACCACTATTGGCGAAACCATTGATAAAGAAGCAATATTTGGCACAGTAGAAGCCGTAAAAACAGTTAGCGATTTGTTTATGCCCTTAACTGGTGAGGTTTTAGAAATGAATAAGGATATTGATAATAACCCCGAAAGTGTAAATGCCGACCCTTATGGCGCAGGCTGGATGATAAAAATTAAAATTACAAATGCTTCGCAAATTAGCGAATTGTTAGGCGTTGACGATTATAAAAAACTGATTGGAGCTTAAATTAATTAAATAATCTTAAACCCTTTCTGTTAAAATATGGAAAGGGTTTTTTATTTTTGAAAAAATTCATATCAAAATATTCCATTGCACTAAACATTGGTTGGGCAATAATAATTCTTATTTTATGCGCTACACCTGGGCAGTATATTCCAAGCGCAAATTGGATAGAGTTATTAAGCTTTGATAAATTTGTACACGCCTCTCTATTTTTTATTTTGTGTATCTTAAGCTTTATTAATGGAATAATTTACCAAAAAAGCAAAAGCACTTTTGTGTTACTTTTTTTATCTTGTGTTTTGTACGGCGGTTTATTAGAAATTATGCAAGCAAAATGCTTCAACAACCGAAGCGCCGATTGGCAGGATTTTTTCGCAAATTCTTTTGGGTGTTTAATAGCCGCTTTAACTTTTAAAATATTAAAAAGCTATTTAAAAATTACGAACTAAAATTATTACATTTGTTATAAATAAAAGTTTAGTATTAGGTTTTCCAATTTTCTAAACTTTTTAAACTTTCTAAATTTATGATGATTAAAGATTGGGCAAAGCAAGAAATTCTTGATGTTTACAATACCCCGCTTTTAGAGTTAATTTCAAAAGCAGCCGAAATACATAAACAACATCATACTATTGGCGAGGTGCAAATCAGCTCGCTGTTATCTATTAAAACTGGCGGTTGCCCTGAAGACTGTGCCTACTGTCCGCAAGCCGCTCGTTACCATACCGAAGTAAAAGTCCACAAATTAATGGATGTAAAGGAAGTAAGCGAATGTGCCGACAATGCAAAAGCTGGTGGAGCAAGTCGTATGTGTTTAGGAGCAGCTTGGCGCGAAGTACGCGACAACAAGGATTTTGATAAAGTTCTAGACATGGTAAAAACCATTAACAGCAAAGGTTTAGAAGTTTGCGCTACCTTAGGAATGGTAACTGAAGAACAAGCAAAAAAATTAGCAGCAGCTGGATTGTATGCTTATAACCATAACATTGATACATCCGAAGAAAATTACAACAATATTATTTCTACTCGTAAATTTGAAGATAGGTTAAACACTATCAATAATGTTCGTAAAGCTGGCTTAACGGTTTGCAGTGGCGGTATCATAGGTATGGGCGAAAGTGCCGAAGATAGAATAGGAATGTTATACACTTTGAGTTTATTGCGTCCGCAACCCGAGAGCGTACCTATTAACGCATTGGTAGCAATGGAAGGAACCCCTTTAGAAGACCAACCACCTGTGCCAATTTGGGATATGGTGCGTATGATTGCAACTGCAAGAATTGTATTACCAAAAACTGCTGTTCGTTTAAGCGCTGGTCGTTTAAACATGAGTATGGAAGGACAAGCTTTGTGTTTTATGGCAGGAGCTAATTCTATTTTTGCAGGAGAAAAACTATTGACTACACCAAACCCTAAGTTTAACGAGGACATGGAAATGTTTAAAATTTTAGGGCTAACACCTAAAAAATCTTTTGCAGATAAGTTGGAAGAGGTAACGCAGTAATGCTTGATAACAATAATCCAAATCACATTTTAAATTCTCTTCAAAGCAGAAAAGACAAAGGTTTATTACGCCAGTTAAAAACCAATTTCCCAGAAATCGATTTTTGTAGTAACGATTATTTGGGATTTAATCGGAAGTCGATAGAAGTTATTCAGGAGCCCTATGAGTCAGGCTCTTCTGGGTCGCGTTTAATTTCTGGAAATTCTATTTACATAGAGGAAACAGAAAAAGAAGTAGCTAAATTTCATAATGCCGAAAGTGCTTTAATTTTTAATTCGGGCTACGATGCCAATTTGGGCTTGTTTTCAAGTGTTCCTCAAAAAAACGATTTGATTTTATATGATGAGTTAATTCATGCTAGTATTTACGACGGTATTCGTTTAAGTTATGCTAAGCACTATAAGTTTAAGCATAATAATGTTGAGTTTTTGAATGATTTAATCCAACGCCATAAAAATAGCTTTACAAACATTTATATTGCTGTTGAAAGTATTTATTCTATGGATGGCGATTTGGCTCCATTATTAGAAATAGTTGAGTTAAAAAAGCATAATAAAAATATTTTTTTAATTGTTGACGAAGCCCATGCTATTGGTATTTTTGGCACTAGCGGTTCAGGACTTTGTAATTTATTGAATATTGAAGAAGATTGTTTTGCGCGTATTTATACTTACGGGAAAGCAATGGGTTGCCACGGTGCATCAGTTGTAGGTTCTAATACTTTAAGAGATTATTTAATTAATTTTGCGCGATCGTTTATCTATACAACCGCTTTACCTCAACACAGTATTGCAAATATTAACAACGCTTATAAATTACTACAAAATTTAACACAAATAAACAAGCTGCAAACTGTTATATCTTATTTTTTATCAAACACAAATCATTTAAAAAATTTAATTAAAAGCAATAGTGCTATTCAATGTTTAATAGTAGGAGATAACAATAAAGTTGATAATTTAGAAAACATCTTAGCCCAAAATAATATTTATGTTAAGGCTATTAAAAGCCCAACAGTAAAAGTAGGTACTGAACGTTTGCGTGTTTGCTTACACGCCTTTAATACAGTTAAAGAAACAGATTTATTAATCAAAGCCCTGTCAGATGAAAAATTCTGTCAGGTTTTTAAAACCTAATAGGATTATGGCAAACTATTTTATAACAGGTATTGGCACGAATGTTGGAAAGACATTAGCCTCAGCAATCTTAACAGAAGCGTTGCAAGCCGATTATTGGAAACCAGTTCAGAGTGGAAATACTGACATAACTGATAAAAATTACGTTAAAGGTTTAATTTCAAATTCCAAATCTGTTTTTCATAACGAGACATACTCTTTTAAAGAACCGGCATCTCCACACTTAGCCGCTGCTTTAGAAAATACAAAAATAATTACTGAAAGAATTGCATTACCAATAACAGAAAATAATTTAATTATTGAGGGAGCTGGTGGGGTTTTAGTGCCATTAAACGATCATGATTTTGTAATTGATATTGCCAGAAATTTAGGGGCAGAGATTATTTTAGTATGTCAAAATTATTTGGGATGTATTAACCATTCTTTGCTCAGCATCGATTATTTAATTAAAAACGAGTTTGAATTAAAAGGATTAATTTTAAACGGTAATTTTGATAAAGCGGTAAGGTCGGCCATTATTAATTATGCCGAATTACCCATTATTGCTGAAATATCAGAATTGAAGGAAATAACAAAAGAAACAGTTTTACAACAAGCACAACTTATTAATATAAAATTGTTTTAATGAAAATTATAAAAAGTAAATATAACGCATTATTAAAAAGCATTAGTACAAAAATTCAAGATGCTAGAAAGACTACTGCAAATGCAAAAAACGTTGAATTAGTAAAAGCAAATTTGAAAATTGGCAGACACTTTATAGAATTTGAGCGACATGGAGAAGAGCGCGCAGAGTACGAAAAAGCTTTTTTAACAAGAATTTCAAGGGATTTACAAAAAATTTATGGTGCTGGATTTGGCAGACACAACCTACAAGATATGCGACGATTTTATTTAACTTATTCAAAATGGCAGACAGTGTCTGCCAAATTCTGTTGCAGTCATTACATAGCGTTAATGAGTATTTCGGATACATCTGCACGAAAGTTTTATGAAAAACAATGCTTAATAGAAAACTGGTCGGTGCAGGATTTAGAAAAACAAATCAACTCATCTTTGTTTGAACGCATAGCGCTTAGCCGAGATAAAAATGGTATTTTGCAACTTTTAAAAAAAGGAAATGTAATAAAAAAAGTAGACCACGTTATTAGAAATCCCTATATTTTTATTTTTTTGCAAATACCTAAAGATTACAGATTAACTGAAAAAAATTTAAAACAAAAATTAATCACTAACATACAGCTTTTTTTATTAGAGCTTGGTAAAGGCTTTACTTTTGTTGCTCGGCAATATAAATTATCTTTATGAAACAAACATTTTTATATCGACTTAGTTTTTTATCATCGCATTTTAAAATGTTTTGTTTTAATTGATTTAAAAACAAAAGCCGTTCAGCATAACGATATTGGTCAAATGAATTTATACCTTAATTATTTTAAAAAAGAAGAAAACGTAAGTGATGATAAAGAGCCAATAGGTATAATTCTTTCGGCCGAAAAAGATGAAATACTCGTGGAATATGCTACTGGCAGTATTTCAAATAAAATATTTATTTCAAAGTACCAGTTATATTTACCAGATAAAAAATTATTACAACGTAAAGTAAAAGAAATGCTACATTAAATCAATATAATGACTATTCAACAAAAAGATAAACAATATATTTGGCATCCATTTACGCATCAGTTAAATGCTAAACCGAATATTAATATTGTTAAAGGTGAAGGTGTTTATCTTATTGACGACAACGGCAATAAATATATTGATGCCATAAGCAGTTGGTGGGTTAACTTACATGGACATTGTAATCCCTACATCTCACAAAAAGTCAGTGAACAATTGTCTACGTTAGAACACTCTATCTTTTCAGATTTTACACATCAGCCTGCCGTAACTCTTGCAGAAAGATTATTACAACATCTCCCAAAAAACCAATCTAAAATTTTTTATTCAGATAACGGAAGCACTGCCGTTGAGGTTGCCTTAAAAATGACGCTTCAGTATTGGCATAATAAAGGCGAACAGAAAACTATCTTTATTGCTTTCGAAAATGCTTACCATGGCGATACTTTTGGTAGCATGAGTGTTGGCGCTAGAAATGTGTTTAACAATGCATTCGAAAATTTACTATTTAACGTAGCGCATATTCCATTACCAACAAAAGAAAATATCGAACAAATAAAAGAGACATTATCAATTTGGTTTAGTAATCACAACATAGCAGGTTTTATTTTTGAGCCTTTAATTCAGGGCGCTGGCGGAATGCAAATGTATAGCCAGGAGCTATTGGATGAATTAATTCTGTTATGTAATCAAAATAATGTTATAACGATTGCCGACGAAGTAATGACAGGTTTTGGAAGAACGGGCGAATTTTTTGCTTCAAATTATTTACAAAATAAATCAGATATAATTTGCTTAAGTAAAGGTTTAACTGGGGGTTACATGCCTCTGGGCGTTACTAGCTGCACCCAATTTATTTATGAGGCCTATTTAACAGAAGACAAAACTAAAACATTTTTTCACGGACATAGTTATACTGCTAATCCTACAGCTTGTTCGGCGGCCTTGGCTAGTTTAGATTTGTTGGAAAATAAGGAGGTACAATATAGAATACAAGAAATAAATCAATTACATTTAACCTTTCAACAAAAAATTAAATCGCATAAAAGGCTATTAGATGTTAGAGTTTTGGGAACAATTATTGCCTTTGAATTAAAAACTGAGGAACACACACATTATTTAAACACGGCATCGCAAGGCATTGCAGAATGGTTTTTACAAAAGGGCATTTTATTGCGTCCGCTTGGTAATATTTTTTATATGCTACCACCCTATGTTATTACTAAAAATGAACTAAATTTTATTTATAATTGTATTGAAGAATTTTTAGACTAAAATTAAAATTAAAAATCAGTGATACGCAAAATAATCATCGGCACAAGAGGCAGCGATTTAGCACTATGGCAAGCCAATTACACAAAAGGCTTATTAGAAAAAATGGGACAAGAAGTTGAAATAAAAATAATTTCAACAGACGGTGATCGCACGCAGCAATGGAATACAGGTTTTGATAAATTAGAAGGTAAAGGTTTTTTTACCAAAGAATTGGAAGACGAATTGCTTGCAAAAACTATTGATTTAGCCGTACACTCCCATAAGGATTTACCAACCACAAACCCATACGGCTTAATAATTGCAGGCGTTAGCCGTCGCGAAGATCCAAGTGACACATTGCTTATTAGAAAAGAATGCGTAGATGAAAACCAAAAATTTAACCTAAAATTAAAAGCAAAAGTAGGCACTTCTTCAGCACGTCGTAAATCACAAATGCTTGCTTTTCGAAGTGATGTAGATTTACACGACCTACGTGGCAACGTTCCAACACGGATAGAAAAATTGCGGAAAGGTGAGTATGAAGCTATTTTATTGGCTTCTGCGGGTATTGAGCGTTTGGAATTAGATTTAGACGATTTGCATGTTGAAAAATTAAACCCCGAAGTGTTTGTTCCCGCTCCTGCGCAAGGGGTGTTGGCTTGGCAAACCCGCGAAGACGATGACGAGTTGCTAAGCGTTATAGATAAAATTAACGACTTTGATGTACTCATAAAAATTAATATTGAGCGCACAATTTTAAATATGTTTGATGGTGGTTGCCATTTACCACTTGGCGCTTATTGCGATGCAGACCCTGATGACGAAGACCGTTTAAAATTTAAAGTGTGGACAAGCGTTGCAGATTCTTGGGAGAAACAACCCAAACAATTGTATTTTGAAACATTGAATACAGATGGCTTTGCAGATGAAATTGTTGATAAAATAAAAGGCATTACGCCAAAAAAAGTTTTTGTTACTAAAGATTTAAAAGAGAAAGATTATTTAAATTCTGCCTTAACTAAATTAGGTTTTGATGTAGAAGGAAAAAGTTTGATTGAATTTAAAGAAGTTAAAATTCGTGAATTGCCAAAAGCAGATTGGATATTTTTTAGCAGTAAACATTCTGCTAGATTTTTTTTACAGCAAAGGCCAAAATTAGAAAACGTAAAATTTGGTTGTGTAGGTGCCAGTACTAGTGCTGAGTTGCGAGCCTTTGGCTATCGTGCCGATTTTATTGGTTCGGGCACCGATACAAAATTAATTGGTAAACAATTTGCTGCTAAAGTTGGTAATGGTAAAGCATTATTTCCAATTGCTAAGGATAGTTTAAAAACCTTCCAGTGGCAAATGCCAAAACAGGATAATGTTATTAACTTAAATGTATATTGGACAGTTAAGCACACCACCGAAGTAGCAGAAGATAAAGACATTTTAATTTTTACGAGCCCTAGTAATTTATTGGCCTATTTAGAAAAAAATAAAATTTTGCCTCATCAGAAACTAATCGCTATGGGCGATGCTACTGGTAACGAACTGAAAAAATTAAAAATTAAAAATTTTACAAAACCTATTAGTTTTGATGATTTAGGTTTGGTCCAGGCGGTGTTGGGTGTTAGTTAAACGTTTTTGTAAAATTTATTTTATTTCATAAATTTGACTTATGAATTACTTAGAACATATTTCGATAAATTCTAATATTCGTTTTGGTAAACCTTATATAAAACAAAATAGAATTACTGTTGGAGATGTGTTAAGTTGGTTAGCTTCAAAAATGACTGTTGAAGAAATTATTTCTGACTTTTTACAATTAACTGAAATTAAAAGTCGAGCTTGCTTAGCTTATGAGGCAAAAAGAGATCATAAATTAAATTTAGAATGACTAAACTAGATAAAATAAAAAATTTCGATCCCAACAGTATTGGGCAATTAAACGATGGTATGTTTGGCTTGCCATTTACTATTGAAGAATGCGAAACCGTTTTAATACCTGTGCCTTGGGAAGTAACCGTGAGTTACGGTAGTGGCGCGGCTGATGGTCCACAAGCCATTTTAGATGCAAGTTACCAAGTAGATTTATACGATCCCATTGTAAAAGATGCTTGGAAATTAGGTATTGCAATGGACGAGATAAGCGACGAGGTCAGACAAAGAAGTGATAAATGGCGCCAAGCTGCAGAGCGTTATATTAACGAGTTGGCAAATGGTACAGATGAAAACGATGCAGAGTTAAAAAAAGTTTCTGCAAATATTCAAAAGGAATGTTTGTGGTTGAATAAATGGGTTAAGGAACGTTGTTTTTACTATCTAAATCAAAATAAAATTGTTGGTTTAATTGGTGGCGACCACAGCACTCCGCTTGGCATGATGCAGGCTTTAGCAGAAAAATTTGGCAATTTTACTATCTTACAAATTGATGCACATGCTGACTTACGCAATGCTTATGAAGGTTTTGAATTTAGTCATGCTTCAATCATGTTTAATGCTTTAAAAATAAACCAAGTTGAAAAAATAGTACAAGTGGGTATTCGCGACTATTGTGAAGAAGAATTAAATTTAATAAATACTAATAATAAGATAATAACTTTTTTTGATAGAGACATAAAATACAGTCAATATAATGGCGACAGTTGGGATAGAATTGTAAACCGAATTATTAACGAATTGCCTCAAAACATTTATTTAAGTTTTGATATTGATGGCTTAGATCCAAAATTATGTCCGAATACTGGAACGCCTGTTGCGGGAGGATTTGAAGTAGAACAAGTATTATTTTTGTTAGAAAAAATTGTAAAAAGCGGACGTAAAATTATTGCTTTTGATTTAAACGAAGTTTCGCCAGGTGTATCAAATGATTTAGATGCAAACGTGGCTGCTCGATTACTTTACAGAATTTGTAATTTGGTGGCTATGAGTAATGGAAAAAATAGTGTATAAAATAAATTGAGAAAACTCTATTTAATATATTTAATTGCAGTTTTAAGCTTGTGTTTTAAAACACATGCCGCTAAACTAAAAGAAGGTACGTACCGTGCTATTTTATTGCTGAATGTAGAAAACAATATTGAACTGCCTTTTAATTTTGAGATAAAATATAAAGGTAAAAAGCCACTTATTATCATTAAAAATTCTGATGAAAGAATAATAGTTGATGAAATAATAATTAAAGGCGATTCTATCAATTTTAAAATGCCTGTTTTTGATACTGAATTCAGAACCATTTTATACAATGACACGCTAATAGGCGTATGGATAAACCATTACAAAAATGAGAATAATGTTATTCAATTCAAAGCTTTTTACAACCAGACTAAACGGTTTAATTTTGTGCCAGGCAAAGCCAATCCAAATTTTGAAGGGAGCTGGGAGGTAACATTTTCTCCAAATACAAAAGATAGTAGCAAAGCAATAGGTGTTTTTCACCATGTAGAGCAAACAGATTATTTAACGGGTACTTTTTTAACAGAGACTGGCGATTACCGCTATTTAGAAGGGATCAAAAATGGTAATAAACTGTATTTATCTTGTTTTGATGGAAGCCATGCTTTTTTGTTTATAGCAGAATATAACAGCTTGCAACTTAGCGGAAATTTTTATAGCGGTGCGCATTGGCAAGAAAAGTGGTTAGCAAAACAGAATCCGAATTTTAAATTGCGTAATGAAGATGAAATAACTTTTTTGAAAAATAAAAAAGATAATCTCAATTTTTCATTTTTAAATCTTAATAAAAAAACAATTTCTATTAATGATAAAAAATATGAAAACAAGCCGCTCATTATTCAAATAATGGGTAGTTGGTGTCCGAATTGTATGGATGAAACCTCTTACCTTTCTACTATTTATACGAAATATAATCGAAAAGGTTTAGAAATAATAGCCCTTGCTTTTGAAAAAACAACGGATTATGACAAAGCCGTAAAGCTAGTTACACGTTTAAAAAATCGGTTTAAGATTAATTACGAAATTTTAATCACAGAGCAAACTGGTAAAGACAAAGCTTCCGAAACGTTATCAGCATTAAATAAAATTTCTGCTTTTCCAACAACTTTGTTTTTAAACAAACAGCATCAAGTGGTAAAAATTACTACTGGTTTTAGCGGTCCTGCAACAGGAAAGGATTACGAAACATTTAAACAAGAAACAGAAACTTTAATTTTAAACTTATTAAAATAATAACGTCATTCTGAGCGAAGTCAAAGGATGCAAAAACAATCAAATTATGTTCACAGGAATTATAGAAACACTAGCACAAGTAGAAAAAATAGAACAAGAAAAAACCAATTTTCATTTTACATTTTCAAGTAGTATTACGCATGAATTAAAGATTGACCAAAGTGTATCGCACAATGGCGTGTGCTTAACGGTTGTGAAGATTGACGGAAACAAATATACTGTAACAGCAATTGATGAAACCTTAAAGCGAACAAACTTAGGTTTTTTAAAAATCGGAGATTTAGTTAATTTGGAACGCTGTATGCTAGCAAGTGGCAGATTTGATGGACACATTGTACAAGGGCACGTAGATACGACTGCTATATGTATTGAAGCAAAAGATTTAAACGGCAGTTGGGAATTTATTTTTGAGCATGAAAAAAATTGTAATTTTGTAACTGTTCAAAAAGGAAGCATTACTATTAATGGCGTTAGTTTAACAGTAGTTCAATCTTCAGCAACAACTTTTTCAGTTTGTATTATTCCCTACACTTTTGAGAATACAAATTTTAAAAATTTTAAAAAAGGAAGTGTTGTAAATTTAGAATTTGATATTGTTGGTAAATATGTTGCTAGGCTTTTACAGAAATAATTATTTTTTCTTTAGGAGAAAATTTTTGTTTTTTTCCATATCTAATTTTCCAATATCAGATATAATTAAATCGTCTTTAAAACTTGTAAATCCAGCCGAATTAATTGACAATATATAACTACCTGCTGGCAAACTAATAACATATTTACCTGTTTTAGAGTTGGGTGCAAATGTATATTCTTCATTTTTGGCTTTATTTACTGCAATTATTTGCACAGCAAAAGTTTTAGGTTGGGCTGCAGGTATTGTATCTCCTAAAAAAACTTTGCCTGTTATAATTTTACTTATTTGTTCGTTATCGTTAAAGCGAATGCGGTAAATATCAAGATCTCCAAAGCCATTAGGGCGAAAGGCACTAATGTAAGCTACACGGTTATCGGGTGTAACACAAATACTTCTTTCATCGTCAGTTGAGTTTATTGGATATCCTAAATTTTCAGGTTTTGAATAGGTATTGCTTTCATAATTCCAGTTTGTTTTAAAAAGGTCGAAGCCTCCCATGCTATTATGCCCTTCGCTTGCAAAATAAAGTGTGCAACCATCGTTACTTAGGTAAGGAAAATCTTCGTTATAAGGTGTATTAACGTTTTCTGGAAGGCGTTGCGCCAAACTCCACTTGCCATTTGGTAATTTGCGGCACATAAATAAGTCACTTTTCGAATCTACTTTTTCTCTACGTGCAAAAATCATAATATTACCATCTTCGCTTAAACAGCCGCTTGATTCAACTTTTTCGTTAATTAATGGGTCGCAAATTTTTGTTTTTGGAAATTCGGTATTTAAATCTTTTCTTTCAGTAGTATATAAATCACCAAATTTTTCAATGTGATCTAAATAAACATACATTTCTAATCCATTTGATTTTAATCCAACAACTTGCTCATCTAAAGCACTATTTATGAGCTTTCCTGCGTTCAAGGTTTTTGTCCATTTACCATTCTCAACTTTACTATAATAAATATCGCTACTGTGATAGCCGTCAATTTCAACTTTTTTACCACCTATATTTTCTTTTCTGCGGGAGGTAAAAGCTAAAAAAGTTTCATCTGCATTTACAAAGGGATAATAATCGGGGTCTGCGCTATTAATTTCTTTCCCTAAATTTTGAAAAGTAACATTTACTGGGTCGTTAATTAATTTAAGTGCATTTTTGCATTGTTGTATCAAACGTGCTACTTGGGTTTCGCCTTTTGGTTTTAATTCAATAAATTTTTCAAATGCAGTAATAGCATCTTCAATTTTATTATTAACCATATAGGCTCTTCCTAAATCAATCCATGCCTCCTCATCACATTTGGGCTCTTTAGTATATTGTTCTAAATATTTAATAGCTTCTTGTCTATTAATTTTAGTATTTAAATAGCAAACACCTATTTTATATTTTATTTTTTTTAATTCCCAATCTTTTTTGTATTCGGCTAAATAAATTGGCAGGGCCATTAAATAATTTTTGTGATTGTAATGCTCATCAGCGTCATCAATAGTTGTTTTGCCTCCTTTGCTTTGCGAAAACGCTTGCATAGAAATAAATATTAAAACAAGTATTTTTAAAAAATTTGTCATTAATAAACGGTCAACTAATATAAGTATTAAATATAAAACATTACTTTTTTTGAGATAATTTGAATAATTCGTCTTTTTCGCGTTTAGTTAGGCTATCGTAGCCACTTTTTGATATTTTTTCGAGTAATTCATTCATTCTGTGCTCGCTAATTATTTTAGTATCATTAAAAACCTCATCTTTTGTTTTAGCGTATGACACTACTTTTAGCTTTTTCATATTATTAGGTTTACTTAAAAAGGCAAAGTTAAACAAGTCTACCCCACGTTTTAAATTATAACCATACAATAAACCAAAAGCCGCACCGCCAATATGAGCCACTTTACCCCCAGTATTCATTGAAAAATCTAAAACCGTGCTTACAATAAAAGTGAGTGCTGCAAAATATTTATATGGCATGTTTATAATACCAAACAATGCAACATTATAGTTTGGTGCATAAATGGCCATAACCATTACTACGCCCATAACTGATGCCGACGCGCCTAAAATAAAAGAATTACCAAACGAATTTGGAAATATTAAACCGCAGGTTAAAAGTAGTGCGGCGCCTACTAAACCGCTCATTACATATACATAAACTAATTTACTTTCGCCCAAAATAAGAAAAAATAATTGTGCCGAAAAATAAAATAAAAGCATATTAAAAAATATGTGACCGAGGGAAGCGTGCGTAAACATATAAGTAAAAAGAGTCCAGATTTTAAAAATAAAATCAACGCCGCCTATTGGTAACATTAAATATTCTAAAACATTTATATGTAAAATGTGTATAGAAATATTAGCCATTAAAAAAATAGCCACATTAATAATAATAAGTTGCGCTAACCTTCCTTGTTGCTGAAACGTTTGTGATATTTTTTGAAAAAATTTCATATTTAATAAAACTGCTGTTTATTTTTCTTCCAAATTAATACTAAAATTATGCCAACAATTAAGCCACCAATGTGGGCAAAATGAGCAACGTTATCGCCAGGATTATTTCTTATACCCGAAAAAAGTTCAAAAGCGCCATAACCAATTACTAACCATTTTGCCTTTACAGGAATAAAAAAATACAAATACAACATTGTGTTTGGAAATAACATGCCAAAAGCGCCTAATAACCCAAATAAGGAACCTGAAGCGCCAACTACCACACTATTGTGAAGTAATTTTGCTTTATAATCAATTAAAGTAGTTACATAATTTGTATCTGTTTTAAATTTATCAATTTCTAAATTAATTTCACTTAAAGTACTTTGTATTTCAAAATGCATAATTACATACTGCGCCAAAGCCGCTCCTAAGCCAGTTGCTAAATAAAAAATTAAATACCGTTTGGGACCCCAAACGTTTTCTAACATTTGCCCAAACATATAAACGCCAATCATATTAAATAAAATATGTGTTATACCATTTGTATCATGCATAAAAATATACGTAATAAATTGATGCGGTTTAAACTCAGGTGCTAAATAATAATGTAAGCCTAAATAATCGGTTAAATTAATGCCTTTTGCTTGTTTTAATAAAATAGTTGCAACATACATTAACACATTTATTATTATAATGTTTTTGGTAACTGCGGGTAAATTTCCAAAATTATTGGGGCGATATTGGTTGTTGAAATTCATTTAGCGTTTAAAAAATTTGTCAATCTCTAAGTAATTTGTTTCCATTATAATAACCTTGCCGTTAGCAGTATACAAAGGGTTTTCGCAATTAAAAAGGTGATTTAAAAGTTGTTTCATTTCATCAACTTCTAAAACTTTACCATATTTTGTACAGGTGTTTTTTGCAATGGCACGGCATAAATTATCGTGTTTTTCTAATTTGGCATCAATGGTGTTTAATTTGTAGGTTTCTAAAATACCGTCAATAGTTTCGGCTATGTTAAAATCTTGTAAATCGACAGGGGTGCCGTTTACAATCATACTGTTTTTACCAAAAACATCTAAATCAAAGCCTAATAATTTAAACTCTTCAATTAAATTTTTTATTAAACCAAAATCATTTGCGCTTAGTTCTAATTGTTCGGCAAATAATAATTGTTGCGATGCGATTTTTGTTTGTGCTTTAGTACTTAAATAATGTTCGTAAACAATGCGCTCGTGTGCTCGTTGCTGGTCTATAACTAATACGTTGTTATTAAAAGTAGTAACTAAATATTTTAAATTAAGTTGAAATACCGAAAAATCTAATGCTTCTTTTTTTAAGGTTTGAAAAGCTTGTTGTTCATTATTTTTTTCTTCTATTGCTAATTCTGAATTGTTAGTTGAAAAGCCATTGTATAAATTTTCCCAATGCTGTTTATTAGTTTTTTGAAGGGTAGTTTCGTTAGAAAAATTAAACGGATTGTATTTTTCGTTATAAGTAATTGTTGGTGCTGTAACTAAACGATTGTTACTTACTAAATTAAAATCTACACTATGATTGCTTTCAAAATCAATACTTGGCGCAGCATTTGCCTTACCTAATGCACGTTTTATGCTGCTTACTAAAAGCATATAAACTACTTTATCGTCGGTAAATTTTACTTCAGTTTTGGTAGGATGAATATTTATATCAATATGTTTTGGGTCTAATTGCAAAAATAAAAAATAACGGGGATGCGATTGGTAACTAATTAATTCTTTATATGCTTCATATACAGCGTGATTTAAAAAGGGATTACGTACAAAACGATTATTCACAAAAAAATATTGTTCTTTTTTAGATTTAACTGCCGCTTCGGGCAAACTTACAAAGCCATTCACTTTTACAAAACCAGTATCTTCCGCTATAGGAATTAATTCTTTTTGAATATAATTGCCTAATAACGATTTTATACGATTTAACAAATTACCAGCAGGTAAGTTTAAAATTTCGTTACTATTACTTTGAAAAATGAAATGAATATTGGTGTGAGGAATAGCAACTCGTTCTAATTCATCAATAATATGTTTTTGCTCAATTTGATCGTTTTTTAAAAAATTTCGTCGTGCCGGAATATTATAAAATAAATTTTTAACCGTAAATGATGTTCCTGTTGCGGTTTGGCATTCGGCTTGTGAAATAAATTTACTGCCTTCTATAATTAATTGCTGGCCAACAACATCTTCCTCACGTTTGGTTTTTAATTCTACTTGAGATATGGCAGCAATGCTTGCAAGGGCTTCGCCTCTAAAACCTTTTGTTGTTAATGTAAACAAATCGTCAGCACTACTAATTTTGCTTGTAGCATGGCGTTCAAAACACATTCGAGCATCAAAAGGGTTCATTCCCTTACCGTTATCAATTACTTGAATTAAGGTTTTTCCCGCATCTTTAATAATTAATTTTATGTGAGTTGCCCCTGCATCAATTGCATTTTCTAAAAGTTCTTTTACTACACTAGCAGGGCGTTGCACCACTTCTCCAGCAGCAATTTGATTGGCTACATGGTCGGGTAAAAGTGCTATAACGTTGTTTATCATTTGGACTATAAATGTAATAGGTTTTTTGTTAAAAAATGGTTTAACCTACCAATAAATATTAAATTTTGGGTTATTTATTAATCAAATATCAAGGGTTTATTTTTTTTCGAATGTGGTTAGTTTTATGTTAAACATATCTTCAAATAATTTATTTTATTGTAATTCTTTTATAAATTTAAATATTTTAAAATAAAATTTAAGCTAAATAGTACATAAATATTAAAATTAATTACAACAAGAATATCAAATATTAAGTTACACCTTAAATTTTATATGAATATTGCCTATTTTAAATTTTAATATAACAAATTATGATAAGGGTAACGTTTTATGTGTAATTTTTTTACTAAATCGTAAACTGTTCTTTTAAACTCATCTATGTTCTCTTTATTTTGCGCACTAATAAATAAACAATTATTATTTAAATTTTTCATCCAAGTATTTTTTATATCCTGAAGAGATAAATTTTCGCGGGTGGAGGCTGTTAAATCATCTTCTTCTTTAGGTATATAGCTAAAAGCATCAATTTTATTAAATACTAAAATATTCGGTTTATCGGCAGCACCAATATCTTGAAGAGTTTGTTTTACAACATTTATATGTTCTTCAAAATTTTTATGCGAGATATCTACCACGTGAATTAATACATCAGCCTCACGTACTTCATCTAATGTTGATTTAAAACTTTCAACTAACTCAGTAGGTAATTTGCGAATAAACCCAACCGTATCGCTTAATAAAAAATATAAATTCTCAATAGTCACCTTTCTAACAGTAGTATCTAAAGTAGCAAATAATTTATTTTCGGCAAACACCGTGCTTTTACTTAATAAATTCATAATTGTGCTTTTGCCCACATTTGTGTAGCCTACCAAAGCCACACGAATTAATTCGCCACGATTTTTTCGCTGTGTAGCCATTTGTTTATCAATGTCTTTTAAACGTTCTTTTAGTAACGAAATTTTATCACGTACGATACGTCTATCGGTTTCAATTTCTTTTTCTCCAGCTCCACCGCGGGTTCCAGTGCCACCTCGCTGACGTTCTAAATGCGTCCACATACCTGTTAAGCGAGGTAACATATATTGGTATTGCGCTAATTGAACCTGAGTTTTTGCGTGTGCGGTTTGAGCGCGTTGTTCAAAAATTTCTAAAATTAATGTGGTTCTATCTAGAATCTTTTTCCCTAGTTCTTTTTCTAAATTACGTTGTTGCGAGGGCGATAATTCATCATCAAAAATTACAACATTAATTTTATTTTCAATAACAAAATTTTTAATGTCGGCTAACTTTCCCTTACCTATAAAAGTAGCTTTATCGGGTTTTTCTAATTTTTGGGTAAATATTTTTTTAGTTTCTAAACCATAAGTTTCAGCTAAAAAAGCAAGTTCTTCTAAATATTCTACTGATAAGCCATCATCTTGCATTTTATTTATTACACCAATTAAAACACAAGTGTGATGTGCTAGAGTAGTAGAAACTAATTCATTCTTCATAAAAACTTCTTATAAAGATACTATATTTAATTTTGAGTAAAAATTTTTAATTTTAAATTGGTTTGTAGCAATTTTAATTATTGCGAACATTAATAAATAGATTGCTGTTTAGAATAAAACAATAGGGTGTTAATCGAATTTTTTGAAAGATTAAGAAGTTTTAAGTTAAAATTGCCCGCTAAAACTTGGTTTAATTTTGTTATTATAATTGTTTGACAAATAGTATCAAAATATAACTACCAAAAAAACCGCAACAATAGTACGGTTTTTAAGTGTTAACTTTAAAATATATGACTTAAAAAGTCGGGGCGGCCAGATTCGAACTGACGGCCTCCACGTCCCAAACGTGGCGCGATACCGGACTACGCTACGCCCCGAAACTCATAAAAATTGAGATTGCAAATATACACTTTTTTGTAAATTCACAAAAATTATTTTTTTTTGGCTTTAACGCCACATTTTTAAATTGTAAATTAGACGAATTTATGTCGCAACAACAAATCCTAATTCTCGATTTTGGCTCTCAATATACCCAATTAATTGCCCGCCGTTTAAGGGAATTAAACGTTTATTGTGAAATTCATCCCTACAATAGAATTCCAGAACTAACCGGAGATATTAAAGGTGTAATTTTATCGGGGAGTCCAAATTCTGTTCGCGAAGAAAATTTTTTAAAGCCCAATTTAGGGAGTATTAAGGGATATTTGCCTTTATTAGGTATTTGTTATGGAGCACAATATTTAGCACATTTTTTTGGCGGTGAAGTTGGTAAATCTAACATTAGAGAGTATGGGCGAGCAAATTTAAGTTTTGTTGATAATTCAAATGTTTTAATGAAAAATATCACTCAAAACTCGCAAGTATGGATGAGTCATGCCGATACAATTTTAACTATTCCAAATACTTATAAAATAATTGCAAGCACGCACGATGTAAAAATTGCTGCCTTTACAATTGATGATGAGGCTGCTTATGGGATTCAGTTTCACCCAGAAGTATATCATTCAAGCGAAGGCTTACAATTACTCAAAAATTTTGTGTTTGATATTTGCAAATGTGATGGGGATTGGACGCCAGCATCGTTTGTTGATACCACAATTTTATCATTAAAAAATACTCTTAACAACGATAAAGTTATTTTAGGTCTAAGTGGCGGTGTTGATAGCAGTGTAGCCGCTATGCTGTTACATAAAGCCATTGATAAAAATCTGTATTGTATTTTTGTTGATAATGGATTATTACGAAAAAATGAATTTGAAAATGTGTTAGAATCGTATAAACATATGGGTTTAAACGTAAAAGGTGTTAACGCAAAAAAAATATTTTATACGGCTTTAGATAAGCTTACTGACCCGGAAAAAAAACGTAAAGCCATTGGCAAAGCATTTATTGATGTGTTTAATGATGAAAGTAAATTAATAACCGATGCTAAATGGTTAGCTCAAGGGACTATTTACCCCGATGTAATTGAAAGTATCTCGGTAAGAGGCCCATCAGCTACAATTAAGTCGCACCATAATGTTGGAGGCTTACCCGACTTTATGAAATTAAAAATTGTTGAGCCGCTTCGAAGTTTGTTTAAAGATGAAGTGCGAAAAGTAGGAAAAGAATTGGGTTTAGATGAAGCTATTTTAAATCGACATCCTTTTCCGGGCCCAGGCTTAGCTATTCGTATTTTAGGAGCTATTACTAAAGAAAAAATAAGAATTTTACAAGAAGTAGATGCTATTTTTATAGATGGTTTAAAATCTCACAATTTGTACAACGAGGTTTGGCAAGCTGGCGCTATTTTTTTACCCATACAAAGCGTAGGTGTAATGGGCGATGAGCGCACCTACGAAAACGCAATTGCTTTACGTGCTGTAACTAGTACAGACGGTATGACGGCCGACTGGTGCCATTTGCCTTATGAATTTTTAGCAAAAATTAGTAACGAAATTATTAATAAAGTAAACGGAATAAACCGTGTGGTATACGACATTAGCTCTAAACCGCCTGCCACGATTGAGTGGGAGTAATTTTTAATTAAAAATTAAAGATTAAAAATTATACATAAATGATAATAAAATTAATAAATATATACATTCTTTCTAGTGTCTTTTGTCTTGTTTCATGCATCTCGTTAGCGCAAATTAAGTCTATAAACATTCAAACTATTGAGGGTAAAAAATGCTACTTGCATAAGATTGAAAAAGGACAAAGTTTATATTCAATTGCAAAGTTGTACGCCGTTAGTTTAGATGATATTTATAAATACAATCCCGAAACAAAAGTGGGTACAAAAACGGGACAAGAAATAAAAATACCTCTTGCTTCAACAACTACCGTTGCAACACAAACTGTTACTTCAAATACTATTACTGTTTCTAATATCAACCCAAACTCAACTCATATTGATACTAATAAATATTATTGTCACAAAGTTACTAAGGGCGAAACGCTTTATGCTATTTTAAGAAAATATAATAAAACCGAAAAAGAATTAATTCAAATTAATCCAAATTTTACAAGTAGTATTAAAGAAGGGCAGTTAATTGCTATTAACGCAAAGCCTCAAAGTGTTAGTGTAAAGTCAGAAACCGTTATAATAACAACTAAAATAGATACACTTACAAATTCAATACTTAAACCTAAAAAAAATAGGTACACTGTTGCTTTAATTTTACCTTTTAAATTAGACCAAACTTTAAATTTAGAATTAAACGATTTGGTAAAGAACAAAGTCAATTTCCCGCAAATACCAGCTTTAGCTGTTGATTTTTATTTAGGATTTAAACGGTGTGTAGATTCATTAACTGCAAAAGATTTTGAAGTAAATATTGATTTGTATGATATTGATGATAAAGATTCGTTAAAATTGGTAAAAATTGTGAATGACGCAAAATTTAAACAAACCGATTTTATTTTTGGTCCCCTGTACGCCAATGGATTTAAGGTTATTTCGCAAAAAGCCAAAGAATTAAGAATTCCAATTATTTCGCCAATAACCCAACAAAATAAGATGCTGTACAATAATATTTATGTTTCAAAAATCAATCCATCTCAATTTACATTGTTAGAAAGTTTAGCAGATTATTGTATCGATTCGTTAGTAACGCTAAATACTAATATAATTTTAATGGCAGCTTACGAAAAAGACGTTAAAGAAGTGGCTTATGTAAAGGCGTTTAAAAAATACTACAATGAAAAACAGTTAGTTTTAGGTAAAACAACAAAAGATACTATTACAACAGCTCGCGGCTTATTGGGTGTAAAAGCAGTTTACAAAAGTGGCGTAAAAAATATTGTTGTTTCATTAAGCAATAATCAAGTTTTTATTTCTGATTTTACTACTCAATTGGCTGTGTATGCTGATAAAAAAGATATTACATTATGTGGTTGGCAAAACACTACTGTTAGTGACAATATTGACCAAGAATACTTAAATCAATTACATTACACTTTTCCGCACCAATATAACATTGTTAATACTGCAAGTTATATCCCAATAATTGATAGCTATAAAACACAGCAAGGTACATACCCAAGCGAGTATTATTTTATTGGATTTGATATTGCACTTTATTATTTAACTAATTTAAAACAATATGGGCCTAATTTTATAAACAACTTAAATACATTTATTACCGAAACTAATTATTTGCGTTTTAAATTTACTCGTCCCGATGCTATAACAGGCTTTGATAACCGAGGCGTTTATATTTTTAACTACAATAACTATCAATTGTATAAAACAGGATGGAAGTAACAAAAGAAATTATTTCTGACTGGTTACAAAACCTACAGTCGCAAATATGCAAGGCGTTAGAAGCTGCAGATGGCTCAGGTATATTTACTAACGAACATTGGACTAGAGCAGAAGGTGGCGGCGGTATTACCAAAATAATAAATAATGGATGTGTAATTGAAAAAGGAGGCGTATTATACAGCGCAGTAAGTGGCGATGCCCCCGATTTTTTATTTAAAGAAAAAGAGCATAGTTCAACCTCCGCACCTTTGGGCAGATTTGAGGAAGGGCTTCAATTCTACGCTACCGGCGTTTCAATTGTTATTCATCCACAAAACCCAATGGTGCCAATTATTCATATGAACATTCGATATTTTGAAATGGATAATGGTGTAAAATGGTTGGGTGGTGGCATTGATTTAACCCCTCATTATGTAGTTGAAGACGATGCGAAATTTTTTCATAATCAATTAAAAAAAGTTTGCGATAAACATAATACGGCTTATTATACAAAATTTAAAAAGTGGGCCGATGATTATTTTTTTATAAATCATCGTAACGAAACGCGAGGTGTTGGCGGTATTTTTTTTGATAGATTAAATTCAGATAAAGAAATGAGCTTTGAACAAAATTTTAATTTTTGGAAAAATGTTGGTGAAAGTTTTGCGCCTATTTATACCGAATTAATAAATCGAAATAAAATTAAACCCTTTACCGAAAAAAATAAACAATGGCAGTTATTGCGCAGAGGACGGTATGTAGAATTTAATTTGGTATATGATAAAGGCACACAATTTGGTTTGCAAACAAATGGTAGAGTTGAAAGCATTTTGATGAGTTTACCAAAATTTGCAAGTTGGGAATACGATTTTAAACCAGACATAAATGCAGAAGAAGAAAAAACATTATCGCTTTTAAAAAAAGGGGTTAATTGGGTTAGATAGAATGCAGATACAGTAAATATTGGCTTATTTAACAATAAAAGTTTGTAAATCTTTTAAAAAAATTGTAACTTCACTTTGGATTTGAAAAAATACTTAATTATAATTTTTAGTTTTTTTTACTTGATTGCTTCATCAGGTACAACTTTTAATTTGCATTATTGCGGTGGAAAGTTAAAATCAGTGTCTTTTTTTAAGGCTGATGAAAAAAGCTGTTGTGGTAAAAAAATGAAAAGTAAAGGTTGTTGTAAAGACAAAGCCACTACTGTTAAAATTAAAGATAATTTCAAAACAAATATTTCGGTTAAAGCACCTTCTAATAATTATAAATTAAATGCGGTTTTACCTGATATTGTTATAATACATATAAAAGAAAATTTTCAACATAAATTTGTTTCGTATTTCAATTTTCAACCCGTCGTCTGCGACAACTTCCTCTATTTAAAAAATAGAATTTTACTTATCTGATTTTTTTATTTCAATTTCGCTGCTAAAATTTTATAGCAGTTATATTTGTGTACTCTATAATTTTTTACTAATTATAAAATTAAAAAAATGATATATAAAAAAATAATTGTAATAGCTTTTACAATCATTAATTTTGCTTCTTGCTCAAATAAAACAGAATCGGAAACTACAAAATCGTTAACCGAATTTAAAGATGGTTTAGCCACCTCTACATTTAAAGTATGGGGAAATTGTGAAATGTGCAAAGAAACTATTGAAGCGTCGCTAAAAACAGATGGCGTTTTTAAAGCAGATTGGAATACCCAAACAAAGATAATTTCGGTGAATTACGATACATCAAAAATTAATCTCGGTAAAATACAAAAAAACATTGCTTTTGTTGGTTATGATAACGAAGGCTTAAATGGCGACGATATTGCTTACAAAAATTTGCATGAATGTTGCCAGTACGACCGTAAATAATTAATCTTAAAAATAATATAAAATGAAATCATTAAAAATAATAATTATAATTATGTTGTTTTTTACAAAAACAATAAAGGCGCAGTATATTAAAGTTGAATTACAGGCCGCCGGACTTACCTGTTCTATGTGTTCTAAATCTATTCATAAACAATTAAAAACATTAAGTTTTGTTGATAGTATTAGTGTAAATTTAGATAAAGCAACTTTTATACTTTTTTTAAAAAATAATCAGACAATAGATTTTATTGCTGTAAAATCAAAAGTTGAAGACGCAGGTTTTTCAGTAGCATCTTTAAAGGTTTTTTATAATTTTAATAAATTTAATTTAGAAAGCAATTCTACTTTATCTTATAACCAATCTACTTTTAATTTTATAAACACTAAATCACAAATTTTAAATGGTGTTATAGCGTTTAAATTAATTGATAAGGGTTTTGTAAACGCCAAAGAATTTAAAAAATATGCAACTATAATTAAATCTAATCTTGAAAAAAATAATTACAATGTTACTTTGTAAAATTAATTCTTCTTTATTTTATTTAATTCTGTTGTTTTCTTTAAAAGTGTATTCTCAGGAGCTATACCCCTTAACCGAACCTGCTAGTAACATGGCGGCTAAATCAATTGGTATTCGTTTAAACTATGAGTTTATGCCCAGCGCTACAAGTCCGCATAATTTAACCTATGCTAACAGTTCAACTATGTTTCGCACAAGTGTTGAGGCTATGATAGGAATAAATAAAAAATGGATGGCTCACGCAATTATATTTTCGAGTAATATGCACCAACAAAATTTTAAGTTTGAAGGTGGTGGTTTTTATTTAAAGTATAGATTATTTTCTATAGACAATATTAAATCGCATTTTAGAATTGCTTTGTATGGAAAAGGGGCATTGGTAGCCAACAAAATTCATGTAAATGAAATTAATTTGGGAGGCGATAATTCGGGTTTAGGAACTGGAATTATTTTAACTCAACTGTTACATAAAACAGCTTTATCTGCTACATTTGGCTATATAAAAGGTTTAGAAAATATTAATGCAGATATTTTAGAAAATATTAATACGGATGTTTTGAATTATTCTTTGTCCATTGGACAATTATTATTACCTTTAAATTACGTTAATTATAATCAACCAAATTTTAATTTATATTGCGAATTTTTAGGAAAAATAAACACTAATAATAAAGAAAATTATTTAGATATTGCTCCTGCCCTGCAATGTATTTTAAATAGTGTGTTTAGAATTGATTTAGTTTACAAATATCAATTATACGGAAATATGACACGACTTAACACAAGAACAATTTCCTTACGCTTAGAATATAATTTTTTTAATGCTTATAAATAATATTTAAAATGAAGAATGTTTTTTTAAAGTTGTTATTTTACTAATCTTTTTTTCTTTTAAAAAAGATATAAAAATTATTTTGCCTGTTACGGATTTGCCAATACACGAATCAACTTCAAATACAGTAAAACTAAATATAATAAATGTTGTAAACAATTCGATAATAAAAATTGCAGATGATATTGCTTACACAACTAATACACCAAAATATATAAATAACTATGGTAATACATTTTCAATTATAAAATTTAGATATTACATTTCAAATATTAAATTAAAAAAGCAAGATGGTGCTTATTTTATTGAAGAAAATAGCTGCCATTTAATTGATACTGCTGATACTAATAAACATGTAAACTAAATTTAAATAATTTACCAATTGCAGATTATACCGCAATTGAATTTATGCTGGATATTGATTGTATAAAAAAATAAAAGGGGTGCAAATTCGTGCGATTTGGTTACATCTAATGCAATTTATCGGATTTAAAATTAAGGTTACATGTTTATTCAGTTTTTTGGCTACAATAATTTTGCGGTGGCAAATAGCAGTCCTAATGTTACTTATGAAATTGGAGAAAATACTTCAGTCAAAACATTTACATTACCATTTACATTATATAATTTAAAAGTCGAAAAAAGTAGTAATCCAACAATATATTTAAATACTAATGTTCCAGAAATATTGTAAAACCCAAATACTATAAGTTTTGCAGATTTAAGTGAAGCTATGACTACAAAAAAGTTTCAGCCTTTAATAGAAAATTATGTAGATATATTTACTATAGCTTCTATAAAAAATTAAAAATTTTAATATTTTCAATTTGAAATGTGCTTTATAATCAATATTTCTTTTCAATTTAAAATTATGTTATTGCTTTACAAATTAAAAGAAATTAATTTAAAATTTTTTAAGCTTTGCTTTAATAAAGTTTAATTAAAAAGTAAAATTTATAGACTTCCATAATCTCTAAAATTTACAACATTATACTATAAATATGTAACATTTAAGTAACTAATTCTTAGCAATTTTGTATTATAAAAAGTTTATTATTTACAATCGAATAAAAGAGGCACTAAAGTAAATTTAAACAAAAAAGATAAAATTATGAAAATAAAAAAATCAATTATAAAATTAGTTGCTGTATTTATTATTATGATGTTTAGTTTTACAACAATCAATTTAGGGGCACAAAATTATTCTAAAAATTTGAAAGAGCACTGTATGATGAAAGATGGAAAAATGATGCATTGCAAAGAAGGAAAAACAATATTTATGGAAAAAGATATGACAATGGTAAATGGTACCAAATGTATGACCAATGGTGAATGTGTAATGAAAAATGGTAAAAAAATGATGTTGAAAGATGACTAATATATCGATATGATAGGGAAAATTGATAAGTGCGAAATGATGCAGAAAACAGATAAAAGAAAAAAAAGAAAGTAGTAATTTATAGTTGTCCAATGCACCCCGAAGTTACCTTTAGCAGTACAGGTAAATTCCCAAAATGTGGTATGACTTTAGTTAAAAAATAAAAACACTACTTGGGTAATAACGTTTTAGAGAAAATGGTTGACAACAGAATTGAAGAACTAGGCAACAGTAGAGCTGAAGAAATATTAAAAAAATAAAAAAATGGAAAATTCAAAATGTATCGAAGCTTGTTTAGCATGTTGTGTAGAATGCGAAAGATGTGCTACTGAATGTATTAAATTAAATGACAAAGCGCATTTAAAATGTATAGCTTTATGCAGAGATTGCGCTGATTTATGTGCTTTGTGTGTAAGATTTGAAGCTCGTGGCTCAGTATTTGCAAAATATTTATGCAAATTATGTGCTGAAGTTTGTAATGATTGTGCTGCAGAATGCGAAAAACTCTCAGCTCACGAATGTTGCAAATCATGCGCAGCAGCGTGTAAAAAATGCGTTGCCTCTTGTTCATCAATGTAATTAATTAATAGAGAAGAAAGACATTTTTATCTGTTTTATTTTTTTTCTAAAATATAAAAAAATGAGACAT
>Ga0163144_10000911_pt1 | contig 70118 bp, 56 predicted proteins | sample OliLak19BULKMAT1_FD_123175 | JGI IMG/M metagenome (GOLD analysis project Ga0163144, IMG submission 123175) | Freshwater microbial mat bacterial communities from Lake Vanda, McMurdo Dry Valleys, Antarctica - Oligotrophic Lake LV.19.BULKMAT1 | ecosystem: Environmental > Aquatic > Freshwater >... | reverse complement strand
GCCTGCCCCCGGCTTTGACCGGGGGATGACGATGCCCTGGATTGTAGAAATCTCAACAGTTTGTGAACCCTTAACCTGAAACCACTCACGATAATCCGACAGGATTTACGTGAATGTACTTAGACGTTACGGTCAGGAGGGCGGATGGCCCCGCCCCCTGCCGCTCCCGAACCGTACGCGATTCTTTCGATATCATACGGCTCTTCGGTTCAGTATGAAGTAGAGTCCACATCCTGCGCATCGCTCTTCCTGCGCTCGAAGCAGTTTCCCCTTCAACGGGGCGATGCCGTCGTATTGTTTGCGCAGCCGCTGAACCCAGTACTCCCAATCGCCATCGAAGGGGCTTCGCTCTCCCGCCATTTTCACATGGCGTAAGATCTGGATATCCACGTGCCCGGCAGCCAATGACCCGCGAGCGCCAGCGAGCCTCCCCCCATTTGCTTGCCAGTCGGGAAAGTCGCATTTTCGGGCGTGATTACGTACGATCCGCCCATTCCCATGCGATTAGTCCAGCACAAGAAGGAAGCCTACTGGTTTTACCGCTTCCTTTCGATTTTTTACGACGACTACGTCAACCCCTTCTTCTGGACGGCTCGGATGCGAGACGAAGCGCTGGCGCTGGCGCGCCTCGACGATCCCGCGCTGGAGACGGTTGATGTGGGCGCCGGCACCGGATTCACCACGGAAGGCATCGTCCGCCGGGTGAAGCCGGCGAACGTCACGTGTTTGGACCAGAGCCCGCACCAGCTCGCGAAGGCGCGGCGCCGGCCCGCGCTGAAAGGGTGCACGATTCTAGAGGGCGACGCGGAGGACCTCCCCTTCGCGACCGATCGGTTCGACCGCTACGTCTCCGCCGGCAGCATCGAGTACTGGCCGGACCCCCAGCGCGGGATCGCGGAGGCGTACCGGGTTGTTAAAAAAGGCGGGGTGGCGCTGATGATCGGGCCGCTACGGCCGGCCGGCGCCGTGGCCCGCGCCGTGGCGGATGCCTGGATGCTTTTTCCCGCCGAGGAGGACTACGAACGCTGGTTCCGCGAGGCCGGCTTTGTCGATATCAAAAAGCGGTACATCGCGCCGTCGTGGGTGCAGAGGGAGCGGTACGGTGTGGCGATCTCCGGCGTGAAGCCGGCGTCGGGCGCCTCGCCGCTGAATCTGGCGCCGGCGCCGGCGGAGCGGCTCGACGCTCCGGCGGACGCGTCCCGGTTGGCGCGGATGCTTACCCGCGTGGTGGCCGGCTCGGCCGCCGGGTTTCTCTTTATCCCCGCCGCCATCGTGGGGCTGGCGCGGGCCGGCATCGAACATCGTCTGGGGAAACGAACGGCGCCCGTGGACCCGGTGACGCCCGGGCAAATAGCCGGCATCGCCGTGGTGTCCGCACTCGTGACGTGGCTCGTGCTCTCTCTGTTCAGGCGGAGACGGTAGCCCATGGCATCCCCCACGCTCACCCGCGACATCCAGCACTTTTACGACGCCTCGACACCCCTGTGGGAGTCGATCTGGGGTGAACATCTCCACCATGGCTATTACGGCGGCGACGGCGAGGAGCGCAAAGATCCGCTGCAGGCGCAGATCGACCTCGTCGAGACGTTGCGGCGGTTTGGCGGGTTAACCGAGGCCGGCCGCATCCTCGATGTCGGCTGCGGGGTCGGCGGCAGCTCGCTGCACCTCGCGCGGGCGCTCGGGGCCGAGGTCGTGGGCATCACCCTGAGTCCCGTCCAGGTGGAGAGCGCGAGGGCGCGGGCCCGGGCGGCTGGACTGTCGGACCGGGTTCGTTTCGCCGTGGCCGACGCGATGGCGCCGTCGGGCGAATCGGGCTCGTACGACGCGATCTGGGCGCTCGAGAGCGCCGAGCATTTTCCGGATAAGGCTGGCTGGCTGCGCGTCTGTGCCGATAAACTCCGGCCGGGCGGCCGGTTTGTGGCCGCCACCTGGTGCATCCGCCCGACCCCGCCCGAGCTGAGCCCGGGCGATTGGCAGCTCCTCCGCCGGCTCGGCGAGGCGTACCATCTACCCAATATGATTTCGTTGCCGGCGTACCTGGATCTCCTGCCGGCCTGCGGCTTCACCGAGGTCCGCGGCGAGGACTGGACCGGCGCCGTGGCGCCGTTCTGGGGCGATGTGCTTCGGTCGGCGCTCCGTCCGGCCGGCATCGTGGGGCTGCTGCGCGCCGGCTGGCCGACGATTCGTGGCGCGCTGGCCATGCGCCACATGATGTGGGGCTACCGGCGCGGGCTCATCCGGTTCGGGGTGTTCTGTGGGATAAAAGGCTAACGGTCAACTCGTGCAAGCCACCGCTTCCTTCACGCGCTCCCTCTGGGCCTTTTCGAGGCCCCATACGATCATCGGCACCACGCTGAGCGTGGCGGCGCTGTTTGCGATCGCCTACAGCCTCGGCGGCGAGCCGGCCGGGGGATTCGACGCGCTCGCGTGGGCGCTGGTCAGCTGCCTCGCGGCGAACGTCTACATCGTCGGGTTGAACCAGTTGCTGGACATCGACATCGACCGGATCAACAAGTCCGGCCTGCCGCTGGTGTCCGGGGCGTTGAGCGTACGCGCTGGCCGGGCGATTGTCGCCGGCTGCCTGGTTGCTTCGGTTGTCATCGCCCTCACCCAGGGGCGCTATCTGGCGATCACCGTGTTGTCGAGCCTGGTCATCGGGACGGCGTACTCTGCCCCGCCCATCCGGCTGAAGCGGTTTCACTTCTGGGCGGCCGCGTGCATCTTCACCGTGCGAGGGCTCATCGTCAACGTCTTTCTCTACCTCCATTTCGCGGCCGTACTGAGCGGAGAGCTGGGCGGGGATATCCGCGTCCCCCCCATCGTCTGGCTGCTCACCGCCTTTGTCTTTCTGTTCGGGCTGGTGATCGCCTGGTACAAGGACATCCCGGACATGCAGGGCGATCGCCGCTTCAAGATTGCCACGCTGAGCCTGCGGCTGGGGCCACGAAAGGTGTTTGAGCTCGGCGGCGTCGTGCTGGCGGCCGGCTACATCGGCGTGGCGGCGGTGGGGCTTGTGGGGATCGCCGGCGCGAGCGGCCCGTTCCTCGCCGGCGTCCATCTCCTCTTGTTGGCCCTGGCGCGCGCCAGGGCGCGGAACGTGTCGCCTGAGGAACCCCGCGCCATGACGCGGTATTACTTAGTCCTCTGGGGTCTGTTTTATGCCGAGTACCTGGTCTTCCCCCTGGCAGTATGGCTTCGGTAGGAGGATGGAATGTACGGGTGCCGGCGACGTCTATGCAGAATGCTATGACCGTGGGGTGAATGGCTTGCGCCGGCGCAGGCTACCGTTCATATTTGAGCCGGGAAGTACCCTTTTGGAGTTTCGACCTTCACCTTTAGCCGAGGCCTATGCGTCCGCTCGTGATCGGTCTGATCCTGCTCGTACTCGCCCTCACCGGGCGACCGGGGCCGGCGTACGCCCAGGACGCGGCCTACGAGGCGTTGCAGACCGGCGACTACGCGGCGGCGCAGCGGGCGTACGAAGCGAGCCTGGAAGAGGCCGGCGGGCGCGGATCGAAGGCTGCCTTGTATCTGGGGGAGATTTACCGGGCGAAGGGCGCCTACGAATCAGGACTGCAGGCGATAGACGGACACCTGCGCCGCGCGCCGGACGACGCCTTTCTGCTCCACGCCCGCGGCCGGCTGCTCGAGGCGATGGGCCGGCTCGATGAAGCCGGCGCCGCCTACCGCGCTTCCGCCGAAAAGGATATCTCCAACCTCCGCAATGTGCTCGCCCTGGCGCTGGTGTTCGAGCGTCAGGGACAGCTGAGCCAGGCCGGCGACCTCTACTCGGCCATCTTTCGGCGCTACAAGAACAACGAGCTGACGACGGCCGACGACCTCGGCGCGGCGGCGTTGGCTGGCGCGCGGCTCGGGGAGTTCCGCGATGCCAACGAAGCCTTCCGTCTGGCCTACCGGCTTGAGCCGGGCCATGTCGAGAATCTCTACTGGTGGGCCGAGCTCTTCCGCGAGAAATATAACGACGCCGACGCCCAACGTACGTACCAGGAAGCCATCGCCCGAAATCCGAACTACGCCCCGCTTTATACCGGCATGGCGAAGTCGGTCAACGGCTTTGAAGCCAAAGAGCAGCTGGCCCGCCAGGCCCTGGGCGCCAACCCGAACAGTGTCGAGGCCCATAGCATCCTCGCTGGTCTGGCCATTCTAGACGGCCTGTTCGCCGAGGCCGAGGTGTCAGCGCTCCGCGCGCTGGACACCGATCCTTCGTCAATCGAAGCCCTGGGCCACCTCGCCTCCTCCTATTACCTACAGGGCGACACCGCGCGGTATGCCGATGTGGAGCGCCGCGCCCTGGGCATCAACCCGCGGGCCAGCGAGTTCTACCTCACCCTTGCCCACAACTGCGAGATGAAGTTTCGGTACCCGGACGCCGTCGACTTCGGGCTGGAAGCCGTCCAGGTGGACCGGCGGAACCCGAAAGCGTACGCCCAGCTGGGCACCAGCCTCCTCCGCCTCGGGCGCGCGCAGGAGGCTCGGCGGTATCTCGATTTTAGCTTCGAGCAGGATCCCTTCAACGTCTTTGTGGGCAACACGCTGGAGTTGCTGGATGAGTACGAGGACTTCGCCCTGCTCGACAGCGAGCACTTTCGCCTGTTGATTCATTCGACCGAGCGAGACGTACTCGGCCCGGCCGTGCTCGAGCTGGCCGAACGGGCGTATACCGAACTCGGGCAGCGCTACCCGTACCGGCCGGCGGAGAAGATCTTCCTCGAAGCCTACAACGACCCGGACGACTTCGCGGTCCGCGTGGCCGGCGTGCCCCACATCGGGCTGCTGGGTGTCAGCTTCGGCGACGTGCTGGCCATCAACACCCCGAAGGGCCAGCCGGCGGGGAGTTACAATTGGGCGCGGACGCTCTGGCACGAGATGGTGCACACGATGTCGATCGGCCTGGCCAACTACCGGCTCCCGCGCTGGTTCGCCGAAGGCCTCGCCGTCTACGAAGAAGGCCTTGGCCGGCCCGAGTGGGGGCGCGAGATGGAGCTGGAGCTGCTTCTCGCGTTCGACCAGGATAAATTGCTTCCGCTCGCCACGATCGATCGAGGATTTACCCGACCTTCATTTGAAGGACAAATTCTACTCAGCTACTACCACGCGTCCGAAGTCATCGCTACCATTGTCGACCAGCACGGGTTCGACGCGGTGGTCGGCATTCTCGAAGGTTTCGCCCGCGGCGAGAGCACCGCCGAGGCCGTGCAGCGTACGACCGGGCAGACCCTCGAGCAGGTTGACGCCGCCCTCCGCGCCCGGCTGACCCAGCGCCGCACGGAACTGGCCGGCGTGCTGGCCGGCTGGCCCAATCCGTTCGTAAAGGAAAAGCCCCCCTCGCTGATCGAGCGGATGACTGGCGGGACGGAAAACGCCCTGATCACGACACTGCGGGAAGGATTCCGGTTGCTTGAGGCGGACGACTTCGCCGGCGCCGAGCGATCCTTCCGCGAAGCCCTCACGATCTACCCCTCCTTCATCGAATCGGGCAACGCCTACACGGGGCTCGCCGCCGTGTATAGGGAGACCGGCGACCGTGCCCGGCGCATCGAGATTCTCGATGCGTACCTGGAGCTTTCCGAACATGGCGCCGCCGAAGCGCGTGAACTGGCCGAGTTGTACCGCGAAGACGGTCGAACCGCCGAGGCCGTTACGCTGCTGGCCCGTAGCCTCGACGTCGATCCGTACGACCGCGACGTGTTGGGCCGGCTCGCGGAAGGCTATCTGGAGGTGGGGCAGACGGCCGGCGCCGTCCGCGCGCGCCGGGCCATCCTGGGCCTCAACCCGGTCGACCGCTCGGAGGCGTACTACCTGTTCGCGCTCAGCCTCCTTGCGGACGGCCAGCAGAGCCAGGCTCGTCGGGCGGTGCTGCAAGCGCTCGAACTCGCGCCCGGTTACCGCGACGCCCAGAAACTGCTGCTCCGTCTTGTCGATGAACCGGCCGGCGAATGATCCCTGTAGACTGTTGATTCAACGCTTGTAGCGCATGCTTTTTCGAATCTGCCTGCTCCTCGCCCTGATCCCGGCCGCTGCGCTGCTGCCGGTGCCACGGCATGCCGTGGCGCAGAGCGACGAGGGCTTTCGTTTCGTGCGCATCCAGTACGGAGAGCCCGAGAACGAAGGCCGCCGTTTCCGACGCGGCGGCGCCCAGTGGGCGCACGACTACCCGACGGCCGAACTCAACCTCCACATGGCGCTCGAACGAACGACGGGCATCCGGGTCGCCGGCGAACCCCTCCTCCTCACACTGGGCGACGACCGCATTTTCGAATACCCCTTCATCTACCTCTGCGAGCCCGGCTACTGGACGATAGAGGACGACGAGGTCGAGAACCTGCGCGAATACCTCGACCGCGGCGGCTTTATCATGTTCGACGACTTCGGATCCGAAATCGAGCTCATGCAGCTCATGATGCAGATGGAACGCGTCTACCCGGACCGCGAGCCGCAGGAGATCCCCAACGACCACCCGATCTGGAGCATCTTTTTTGAGGTCGACCCCGTCGCCGCGCCCGCCCTCGTCGGTGGACGAGGCTACTTCACCGACACCGACGATCGGTACCTCGCCTACTTCGACGACAACGGCCGGATGGTTGCCCTCGCGTGTTTTAATCAGGACCTGGGCGACGGCTGGGAATGGCCCGAACGCAGCCTCGCCAATGCCTCGACGATCAGCTTTCAGATGGGCATCAACTTCATCGTCTATGCGATGACGCATTGAGGCAAGGCAAAAGGGAAATGGAAAAGGTAAAATCTGGAAGCGTGGATTGAAATGACCGTGTGCGGAGTACGCATTTGACCCCGGCCGAAAGCCGAAAATGACCGCGTGCGCAGCACGCTCATGAACCTCTATGAATGAAACCAACGACACGAATGGCTCCCCGGTGCACAGCGCATCGGAGCAAGAAGTACTCGATCGGCTGCGTTCCGGCAAGGAGCGGGTATTGAGTCAGTTACGGCGGCGGATCGTCGGGCAGGACGAGGTGATCGAGCGGGTGCTGATCGCGTTGTTCGCCGGCGGGCACTGCCTCATCACCGGTGTGCCGGGCCTGGCGAAGACCCTGCTCATCAAGTCGCTCGGGGAAATCCTCGACCTGACGTACAAACGCATCCAGTTTACGCCGGACCTCATGCCGGCGGACATCACCGGGATCGATATCATCGAGGAAGACCGGGCGACGGGCAAGCGCGAGATCAAGTTCATCCGCGGGCCCATCTTCGCGAATGTCATCCTGGCCGACGAAATCAACCGCACGCCGCCCAAGACACAGGCCGCGCTGCTGGAGGCGATGCAGGAGTACCAGGTGACCGCCGGCGGTGAACTCATGCCGCTCGAACGGCCGTTTTTTGTGCTGGCCACCCAGAACCCGATCGAACTCGAAGGCACCTACCCGCTGCCCGAGGCCCAGTTGGACCGGTTCATGTTCAACCTGGTCATCGATTATCTCTCCGCCAAAGACGAACTCACCGTGGCGATGGCAACCACGTCGGAGGAGCAGGCCGTGCTGACGCCCGTCCTCTCCGGGGCCGACATCGAAGCCTTCCATAAGCTCGTGAAAAAAGTGTACGTGCCGGAGAACGTCGGCTCCTTCGCCGTCAACCTCGTGCGCAGCACCCGCCCGTCGAATGACGAGGCGCCGGAGTATGTCAAGAAATGGGTGCGATGGGGCGCCGGCCTGCGCGCCGCGCAGTACCTGATCCTCGGCGGCAAGGTGCGGGCCGTGTTCAAGGGGCGCTACAATGTATCTGTCGAAGACATCCAGGCCCTCGCGCCCGACGTACTCCGCCACCGCGTCATCACCAACTTTTTCGCCGATTCGGAAGGCGTCACCGTCGACCACATCATCACCCGGCTGATCGCGGACGTCCGCCAGCCCGTCTCTGGCCTGACCTGACCCCCCCGCCCCCCTGACCCCGTACAGACGCCATACATGGCGTCTCCCAAACCACAGACTACCTAACCACCCATGCCCGACTCGCCGGCCATCACCCGGTTTATCAAACCCGAGATCCTCGCGCGGATCAGCAACCTCCAGTTGCTGGCCCGCGGCGTGGTGGAAGGCTTCCTGTCCGGCCTGCACAAGAGCCCCTATAAAGGCGCCAGCGTCGAGTTCGTCTCGTACCGCCCGTATATCCACGGCGACTACCTGATGCACGTCGACTGGAAGCTGTTCGCCCGCACGGACCGGCTTTACGTGAAGGAGTTCGAGGAAGAGACGAATACCCGGTTCGACCTCATGGTGGACATCAGCCCGTCCATGGGGTATACCTCCGGCACGGTTACCAAACAGGAATACGCATTTTTTCTGGCCGCCTCCCTCGGGTATTTTATGACGCGTCAACAGGACGCCGTCGGGCTGACGCTCTTCGACGACGCGATCGTCACCCGCATTCCCGCGCGCCGCGCCTCCGGACACCTGCTGACGATCCTCCAGCACATGCACGACGCCAAACCGGGCAAGACGACGGCCATGAGCAAGCCGTTGCACGAGCTGGCCGAGGCCCAACGCCGGCGGGGGTTCATCGTGCTGATCTCCGATTTGTTGGACACCCCCGAGGCCATCATCGACGGCCTCCGGCATTTCCGCTTCGACGGCCACAACGTGCTGGTCTTCCACATCCTCGATCCACAGGAAGTAGCGTTCCAGTTCTCCGAGATGGTCGAGTTCGAGGACATGGAGACCGGCGAAAAGATGGTGCTCGAAGCCGAGTCCGCCCGGATCGCCTACCAGGAAAACTTCAACCGCTACCGCGACACCCTCACAAAGGCCTGCGGTGGCCTGGGGATCGACTACAACCTCGTCACCACCGACCAGCCGCTCGACTTCGCCCTATTCCAGTACCTCGCCGCCCGTAGTCGCTACCGGTGAACAATGCAAAATTAAAAATGCAAAATGGAGCAAAACGTCATCCTGGACTTGATCCAGGACCCAGTCGGGTTAGCCATTTTGTTCTGGGTCCTGGGTCGGGGCCCAGGATGACGGAACCTTATTGTCGCGATTCAATCGCCACTCGCTACTCATTTAATCACTAATCGCTAATCGCTAATCGTTTGTCTTTCATCAACGCCATATTCCTCTTCGGCCTCGGGGCGGCGCTACTGCCGGTCCTGTTTCACCTCGTGCGGCGTGTACGGGCGAAGCAGGTGCGGTTCAGCTCCCTGATGTTTTTGAAGATGACGCCAAAGGAAGTGGTGCGCCGGCGGCGGATCAAAGACTGGCTGCTGATGGCGATCCGGGGCCTCCTGCTGGCGCTGTTGGCCCTGATCTTCGCCCGGCCGTTTATCCCGAAAGACAGCATCCCGTTTTTTGCGACCGAACAGGCCGAGTCCGTCGTTGTCCTCGTCGACAACTCTTTCAGTATGCAGTACGGCGACCTGTTTGAGCAGGCGCGTGCGGCGGCGCTCGGCATCGTCGACGCCGCCGGCCCGGACGACGAGGTGGCCATCGTCGCCTTCTCCGACGAGCCCCGCCAACTCACCGCCCTCGGGACGGATAAGAGCTTGCACCGCAACGTGTTGACCTCCGCTCTGGAGCCGACCTATCGCCCGACCGACTTCTTCCGCCCGATCCAGCTGGCCCAGGAGCTGCTGGCCGAAGCACGGCATGAGGCGCAACGGATCGTCCTCATCACGGACATGCAACGCACCGGATGGGGCGGGGCGTTTGAGAACTGGAAACTGGAACAGGGCGTGGGTTTCGAGGTGATCCCACTGGGGGATGCCGGCCGTGAAAACACGTATATCGGCGGCCTGGCCGTGGGCACGCGCCGCGTAGAGGGGGAGGTGATCAACCGCTTCGATTCGCGCATCGGCGCCTCGGGCGAGGGCACGCCGGCCGGCCTGTCGCTGGCCCTGACCCTCGACAACGCCGTCGTCGAAGAGTCCGAGGTGCCGGCCTCCACGGCGGGCCGCGTCTCCTTCCAGTACCGGCCCGAGCGCGAGGGCGTCTTCCTCGGCAGCCTGCACCTGGCCGACGACGCGCTGCCGGCAGACAACACCCACTACTTCGCGCTCGATGTTCGGAGCCGGCCTGCCCTGCTGGGCATCGATGGGAGTAATGACGCCCGCAACGACGCCTATTACCTGGATCGCGCCTTTAACCAGGGCGACGCGGCGCTGTACGGGTTCACGCGGGGCGCCGCCGGCGACCTGACCGGCGGGCGCATGGCGTCGCAGGCCGTCGTCTTCGTGAGCAACGTGCCGGCGCTCGGCGCCGCGCAACGGTCCGCTCTGCTCGGCTACCTCGAACGCGGCGGCAGCGTCGTCCTTTCCTTCGGCGACGCCAGCGACCCGGCCGGGCTGTCGGCCGCGCTGGCCGAGCTGGGCATCGGCCAACCGACGGGCCGCATCCAGGCCCGTACCGTGCAGGGCGGGCCGGCTATCATCGGGGATGTCGACATCCGCCATCCCATCTTCAGCCTCTTCGCGCAGTCGAGCGCCGGCGCCATCTTCCGGCCCCAGTTCCGCGAGTACATGCGCATCGTGCCGGACTCCAGCGCGACGGTCGTCGGCCGCTACGACTCCGGCGATCCGTTTCTCATCGAACAGACGGTGGGCGCCGGCCGCGTGCTGGTGTATACGTCCACGTTTAATGCGGACTGGACGGACTTCCCGATCAACGAACTGTACATCCCGTTTGTGTACCAGCTCGTCAAATACGCGCTCGAGGGCCAGGAGCGCCGGCTCGCGTTCCTCATCGGAGAACCCGTCCGCCTCCAGGGCGAGCCCGGGGAGACATGGGACGTGCGCACGCCTGACGACCGGCAGCTGCGGGTGACCCTCGATGCCGACGGCGTAGGTTTTTTCCGCGATACGGGGCTGCCAGGGCACTATGCCGCCGCTCAGGGAAACCAGCGCTTTCCGTTTGCCGTCAATGTAGATGTAGCCGAGTCCGACCTCTCCACGCGTGACCTCGCCGAGGCCATCGCCGCCGTCGTACCGCCGCCCGATGATGTGGCGCGTACGGTGGAAATGGCGCGCACGATGGAGGTGGAAGACGAAGAGCGGAAGCAGAAATTCTGGCGCTACCTGCTCATGGGGATGATTGGCCTCTTTGCCGCCGAAACGTTCCTCGCCAATCGAAAACGCGTCGCATGATCCAGCCCCATTTCGACTTTTCCCCTTGACCTTTTCCCCTTTACCTTTTGCCTTTTGCCTTTTGCACTTTGCCCTGAACCACCATGGCTTCAAACCAACGCGTCCTCTCTCTCGTCCGGCTGGTTCGTCAGCGGCTGCGCCGGCGCGCCCTGGTTCAGGGTGTCGCCCTCACGTTGCTGACGCTGCTGTTCTTCGTCGTGCTCTACCTCGTCGTGTACCTCAACACCGAGATCGAGCTGACGTACCTCCTGGCCGGCGCGGCGCTGGCGGGGGTGGCGGTGCTGTATGTGGCCGTCCGCTACCTCATCCAGCCGCTGCTGCTGAAGATGGACGACCGGCAGGTGGCGCTGTTTATCGAGGAGAAGATCCCCGGGTTGGAGGACCGCCTCAACAGTGCGGTGGAGGTGAACAGCAAGATGGCGGACGCCGAGACCGGCTCGCTCCTGGATCGGCTGGTGGACGACGCCGTCCAGCAGGTCCGCTCGATCCCGATCACGACGGTCGTCGATCGTAAAAAAGAGCGCATCATGGCCGTGGCCGCCGGCGCGGGGGCGCTGCTGTTCCTCGTCTACGGCTACTACGCGTCGGACGCCATCCTGAGCGCTTTTTCCGGCGTCAAATATACCCTCGCCGCCACCGAAGAGCAGCCCCCGATGACCGTGGCGCCAGGCAGCGTAGAGATCGAGCGCGGGGCGACGCAGGAGGTGATCGTCGAACTCCGCGATCCGACCGAAGACGAGGTCTTCATCACCTTCCGCACCCCGGGAGGCGAGTGGCAGAAGGCGGCCATGCGCAAAGGCATCGGGCAGCCGGTGTATCTCCATGAATTCGCCGAGGTGCAGGAGCCCCTCGAGTATTTCGTGCAGCATGACGAACTCCAGTCGGACATCTTTACCGTCTCCCTCTACGCCTTCCCCGAAATCGAGCGCATCGATCTGCGCTACACCTACCCGGCCTACACGGGCCTGCCGCCGCGGGTCGAGGAAGACAGCGGCGATATTCGGGGCCTCAAGGGCGCCCGGGTCGGCGTGAGTGTCACCGCGACGGGCGACCTCGAGGAGGCGGCACTGGTGATGGATAGCGGCCGACGGGTGCCCTTGCAGTCCGCCGGCGACGGCGTCTACCGCGCCGAGATCGCGCTCGAAGCCGAGGACCTGTACCATGTGGAGCTGCGCGACCGAGCCGGCAAGCAGAACAAGTTTCCGGACGACTACCTGATAGTCCCCGAGGAAGACGAGCGCCCGCGCATCTCGATCACCGACCCCCAGCAGGACGTGCGGGTGAACGCGATCGAGGAAGTCGTGGTGGCAGCGAAGGTGGAGGACGATTACGGGGTGAAGGACCTCCGGCTGCGCTTCTCGGTCAATGGGGAAGATGAGGAGACCGTCGCCCTCATGCCGGCCGACCAGGCCCGCACGGCCTCGGTCACCGGCGACTACGTCTTTTTCCTGGAAGATTATGAACTCGAGCCCGGAGACGTGATCTCGTATTATGTCGAGGCCGAGGACTTCTTCGCCGGCCGCGACGCCGAGGCGTCGGACATGTACTTCATCGAGGTCGCCCCGTTTGACCAGCGCTTCACCCAGGCGAACAACACGGGTGGCGGAGGTGGCGGTGGTGGCGGGCAGAGCCGGACCGTAATCAGCCAGCAGGAAATCATCGCCGCGACGTGGAAGCTCCACCGGTCGCGCAACGAAGGAACCCCGGAGGCCTTCCAGGAAGCCGTGCGCGGACTCGTACAGGCCCAGGCCAGCTTGAAAGAAAGCATCGAGGAGCGGATCGGGTCGACGGCCTTCTCGCTGGAATTACGCGACAGCGAGGATAGCCAGAAGATCGTCGAGTATCTCCGCGGGGCGGTCGACGAGATGGACGGCGCCATCGAGGTGCTCGAAACGGCGAAACTCGAAGAGGCCCTCGCCCCCGAGCGCCGCGCCCTCAATTTCCTCCTCCGCGCCGACGCGCTCAACCGCGACCGCCAGGTGGCCATGAACCGCGACCCGTCGCAGGGCGGCGGCGGTGGCGGTGGGTCGATGGAGGATCGGATGACGGAGTTGATGGATCTGGAGCTGGACATCTCCCGCGATAAATACGAGATGCAGCAACAGCCGCAGCAGCAGGGCGGCGGCGGCGGCGAACAGCAGATGGACGACGCCATGCAGCGGATCAAGGAACTGGCCCGCAAGCAGCAGCGGCTCGCCAACCAGCGCCAGCAATCCCTCCAGGGCGAGGACGAGAAGCGGTTCATCGAGCGCCTAAAACGGGACCAGGACGAAATCCGCGAGCAGGCCGAGGAGCTTGCCCAGCAGATGCAGCAGATGAGCCGGAGCGAGGAAAACGTCTCCCGCGAGATGCAGCAGGGGCTCCAGCGCGCCATCGACAACATGCGCGAAGCCGAACGGTCGTTGCGTAACGGCGACGACCAGCGGGCCGCCGCCCAGCAGCAGCAGGCGCTGAACGAACTCGACCAGCTCCAGCAAGACATGCGCATGGCCGGCGCCGACAACAAACGCGAACTGCTCGATGAGTTCGTCCGGGACTTCGAAGAGATGCGCCAGCAAGAGGAGCGCCTCGGATCGGATATCGCCTCGGCCTTCGAAAAGGCGCAGGAGAGCGGACGAATCGAACAGGAAGAGCTGGAGAATCTTCGCGAAAACCGTGAGAGCATGCGCAATAATCTCGACCGCCTGAAACGCCAGGCCGAGTCGCTCGAAGCCGGCATCCGCGAGGAAGACCCCGAAGCCGCCACGACCCTGCGCAATATGATGCAGCAGATGCGCCGCGACGACCTCGAGAAAAACATGGACGACTCCCAGGCCGCCCTCGAACGCGGATGGATCGATTTCGCCGAACGGATCCAGGATTCCATCGACGAGTCCCTGCGCGGCCTTACGACCCAGGCCCGCGAGCTGCAGGAAAACCTCCCGCAGACCGACGAAGATCAGCTACGCCGCGCCCTGGCCGATCTCCAGGACATCCGGGAACGCATGGAAGAGGCCCAGGAACGCGCTGGCCAGCAGGGCCGGCCGGCAGAGGATCAACAGTCTCAAAGCCAACAGTCTCAAAGCCAGCAAGAGGGCCAGCAGCCCGGGCAGGACAGCCAGGGCCAACAGAGCCAGAATCCGCAGGGCCAACAGGGTCAGCAGGGCCAGCAGGGCGAGGGACAATCCGGGCAACAAGGCGGCGCCCGCGGCCAGGCCGCCCGGATGCAGCAGCAGGCGCGACAGGCGGAGCAGACCCTCGATCGCTTGCAGGAGCAGCTCGGTGGTGAGGAAGGTGATGGGGAGATGCAGCGCAGCCTCCAGCGCGCCCAGCAGTCCCTCCGCCGCGTCGCCGACGCCAGTTTCACCGGTATTCTGATCGATGAAGACTCGGCCCAGGACTTCTTCAACGAAAACGTCTACGACCCGCTGTCGGACCTCGAGATGCTGCTCTCCCGCCAGCTCGACACCATCGAAATGGAAAAGAAGCTCTACGGATCGCGCAACGCCGAGGTGCCGGACGAGTATCGGGACGTCGTCGATCGCTATTACGAGTCGCTCTCGAAATCCAGGAATGAATGACGTTGAACCGTTGAGATTTGCATATTGCATAAGGAGCACGTCATCCCCGCGAAGGCGGGGACCCAGATAAATGCCATTCTGATGGCTGGATCCCCGCCTTCGCGGGGATGACTATGCCCTGGGTTGTGGAAATCCCAACAGTTTTTAAGCGTTGGACGTTGAGTTAACCGTTAATTTTCATGCCCCAGACCTGGTTAGAACGCCTCTTCAAGTTCAACAGCCTGCAGTTCTCCGAAGGCGAGATCGGCGTCCAGATCGGCCAGTGGCTGTGGCTCATCGCCGGCGGGCTGCTGCTCGTCGGCGCGGCGTTCGCTGTGATCTACGGTGTCACGAATCTCTTCGCCTCGACCCGCGCAAAGGCGTTTTCGCTGTCGCTCCGCCTCACGGCGCTCGTGCTGTTGTTCTTGCCGCTCCTCGAACCGGTGCTCATCACCCCGGATGTCGTGCCCGACGAGAACTTCGTCGCCGTCCTCGTCGATGCCTCCGAAAGCATGACGATCCCGGACGCCGGCGAGGGACGCACCCGGTTCGGAGAGGTCGCCTCGCTGTTACAAGACCCCGGCCGTGCGCTCGGAGCCGGCCTGGAGGAGCACTTCAACGTCCGTTACTACACGTTCGGCGAACGCGTCAGCCGGGTCGATAGCGTCCAGCACGCCGCGGCGGACGGCAACAGCACCGATCTCTCCGCCGCGCTCGACCGCGTGATCTCCGACTTCCGGGGCGTCCCCCTGGCCGGCGTGGTGCTGATGACCGACGGCGGCGACAACAGCGACGGCGTGCCGCTCAACGAGGCCGAGCAGCTTCGTGCCATGGACGTGCCGCTCCATGTCGTCGGTATCGGGCAGACGGCCTTTTTGCAGGACCGCGAGTTGCTCGACGCGTCCGTCAGCCGGAGCGTCGAGGAGACGACGGGGGCCGAGATCGAGGTCAAGGTCCGCAGCTGGGCGGCGGAGCCCGAGCCGGTCGCGTTTAATCTCTTTCGCGGCGAGGAGCGCGTCTTCACCGAGACACGCACGCTGAAGGGGGAAGGGAAGGTCGACCAGTTTACGTTTTTCTACGAGCCGGCCTCCACCGAGGCGCGCGAGTATACGCTCACGATCGACGAGGCGCCCGGCGAGCAGAACACGGCCAATAACGCCCACCATGTGTTGATCGACACCCGGCAGGATACGATCCGCGTCCTGTACATCGACGGGCACCTGCGGCCCGAATTCAAGTTCTCGAAGCGGGCGATGGAGGACGATCAGGTGATCGAGGTGTCGTCGGTCGCGCGGACCGGGCCGGCGCAGTACTACCGGCAGGGGATCCAGACGCCGCAGCAACTCCAGGGCGGCTTTCCGCGGGATCGGGCCGAGATGTTCTCGTACCACGCGGTGCTTCTGGGAGATATGGAGGCCGGCGCATTTACCCTCGATCAGCTCGAACTCATGGAGACGTTCGTCCGCGTCCGCGGCGGCGGCTTCCTGATGCTCGGTGGATTAAAGACGTTTGCCGAGGGCGATTACTGGAACACCCGCGTTGCGGACATGCTGCCGATCGAAATCGACCCCTCGCGCCGCTTCGTAGTCGCCCCGTCGTTTGGCGACACCGAGGGTCCCCCTGATGAGCAGGGCTTCCGGTTTGCGCCCACGGCCGTCGGCATGGAGAACCCTATCCTGAAACTCTCGCCCGACGCCGACAACAACAGGCTGTTGTGGGATGATATGCCCGGCCTCACCAGCATCAACTTCCTCGGCCGCATCAAACCCGGCGCCGTGGTGCTGGCCGAAAAGCCGGACGACCGGTTCGGGGCATCGGAGCCGCTGCTCGCCGTCCAGCGTTATGGCCGCGGCCGCACGGCCGCACTGGCCACGGCCAGCACCTGGCGCTGGCAGATGCACCTCGACGCCGAGGATCGCCGGCACGAGCGGTTCTGGCGGCAACTCATCCGGTGGCTGGTGGCCTCGGCGCCGCAGCCCGTGGACATCGCCGTCGACGGACAACGGTTCGCGCCGGCCGACGAGGTCCCCGTCACCGTCCGCGTCTACGATCCCGACTTCGCCCCCGTCGACGCCGCCGAGGTCACTGGCTATGTCGTCGATCCGTACGGCGCCCAACAACAGGTCGCTTTCCAGCCCGACCTCGCCGAGGCCGGCGCCTACATCGCCACGTTTGTCCCGCGCGACCTCGGGGTGTACGATCTGGAGGTCGAGGCCCGCTACGGCGAGACAGTCCGCCAGGCCCGGCCTCAGAGTTTCCTTGTGCGCGATTCCCAGCAGGAGTATTTCGACGCCACCCTGAAGCGCGACCTCCTCCAGCGCCTTGCGCAGGCCAGTGGAGGGCTTTATTATGATCCCATCGAGGCCACGGCCATCCCGGATAACCTCCGCGGCCGGCGGACGAGCACGTCCGTCTACCATGCCGAGTACTTGTGGGACATGCCGGCGCTCTGGGGGCTCATCCTCCTGCTGCTGTGTGTGGAGTGGGTCTGGCGCCGGCGGCAAGGATTGCCGTAGGAAAGTGAAAAGGGAAAAGTGAAAAGGAAAAAGGGAAAAGTGAAAAGGGAAAAGTGAGGGCTTACTTTTTTATGGGCAACCTGATCCAAACGACCACCTACCAGGCAGTCCCCAAGGGGATGCTGTCGAACGACTTTGTCTTGATGAAAGACGGAGAAGAAATCGGATTGCTTGACATCAAAGCGATGCGCGAGGCGGCGACACTGCATCTTGGCGACGAGGTGTTCGAGCTGGGGCGCGAGGGGATGATGAGCGGGGCCTTTTTTCTCGCACGCGGCGAAGAGGTGGTCGTGAAGGCCGTGAAGCCGAGCGCGTTTAAGTCGGAATTTGAGATTCATCTGGGCGATCAGGTCCTGATCCTGAAAAAAGAAGGTCTGCTCAGCTCTGGCTACGAGCTGCTGCAGAGCGAGGCCGTGATCGGGCGGATCGACCGAGATGGCCTGCTGACGCGGAAAGCGACGATCGAGTTGCCGGCCGACTGGCCCCTGCCGCTCCAACTTTTTGTCTACTGGCTGGTCCAACTCATGTGGAACCGCGACGCCTCGGCGGCCGCGGCGACCTAAACCAAGCTCTTTATGCCGGCTATGCGATGTTTTATGGCACTGGCGCTCACCTTTGGGTTCGTCGCTCTGGCGCACGCCCAATCGGGCGATCGACACGCCCTGCTCATCGGCGGTCTCGGCGGTAGCGACGAGCACACGGAGCGGTTTCAACAGTACCTGTTCGACACCCGCAAAGCGCTCATCGATAGCCACGGATTTTCGGCCGACCAGGTAACGGTGCTGGGTGAGACCAAGCTGCAAACGCTCGACTTCATCGACGGTGTCTCCCTCGAAGAAACAATCCGTGCCGAGTTCGCGAGGCTGGCCGGCCAGGTCACGTCGGACGACCACGTGTACGTCATCCTCTTCGGCCACGGCGGGTTCGACGGGACGGAGGCGCGGTTCAACATCCCTCGGACGGACCTCACGCAGGGGCAGTACGCCGAGCTGGTCGGCACGCTCGATGCCGGCCGCGTCGTCTTCATCAACACGGCCAGCGCCAGCGCCCCGTTTATCGAGGCCCTCAGCGGCGCCGGCCGGATCGTCATCACCGCCACCCGCGTCGGCTCCCAGAAAAACGAGACGATGTTTCCCGGCTTCCTCGTCGACGGCCTGAACTCGCCCTCGGCCGATCGCGACCGGGACGGCAGTCTGTCGGTGGCCGAGTGGTTCACCTACGCCGCCGAAACGACCGATCAGTGGTTCGAGGACAACGGCAACATCCCCACCGAAAACGCCCTCATCGACGACAACGGCGACGGCAAGGGGACGCGCCTCAGCGAAATGGCGGATGGCGCGGACGGCAACCTCGCCGGCCTCACCTACCTCAGCCGGCGCGATGCCATGCTGGCCGCGTCGGTGGGTACCGTGTCCGCCGGCTGGCTGCGGGAAAAAGAGCAGATCGAACAGGCCATCGCCGACGTGAAGAGCCGGAAAGCCACTCTCGGCGAGACGACGTATTACGCCGAGTTGGAGACCCTCTTCGTCCGCCTCGCGCGTGGCAACGATGCCGCCGAGCGTGGGCAATGACGTAGGTCGGGTAAGCCGTAGGTCGGGTTAGCGAAGCGTAACCCGACACCTCGACATCCCGTTATCTGCCACGATTGAAAGGGAAACGTAAATGAGAGCAGCCCTTTTGGCGATTGCTTGTTGGTTTGCCGCCAGCCCGTCAGTTGCTCAGCCCGACGTTCGACCGGACACGCTCGACCGGCGAGGATAACGGTTCCTGCGGGAGATCGACCGCGTTTTTTGGGTGAGATGATGTTGTAGCGAACATGGAGCGACCGGTCGGGCCACGTCGCATGCGCCATCGCATTCAGAGAATCATCGCATTCAAAGAGCCAGCACCCCTCCGGCGTGTAGGTATTGTCTTACCACGCCGCTTCTGGTTGACTGACACCAGCTTAGACCCTATCCGGCAACTGGAGACCCATTGCGACTACACAGGCCTTTTCGGCCGGGGTGTACCCTGTTTTACAGGTTGGCTGATGCTTGAGAGTCTGACTTCCTTTTATATGGGTCATCCTCGCGGCGCGGGCAGCGAAGGGTGGCGTGCCAGCCCGGAAACGGATCATACGAGCGAAGCGATCGACGAGGTAATCCATGCCCTCCTGTATTAACAGCAGAGGGGCGATCAAATCAGGATGCCCAAATGCATGAACTATCGCGACGCTCGTTTACCTATAGACATTAAAACATCATGAAAGCTTTACCCTATATCGCGCTCATCGCGTTCGTTGTCGCATTCACTCCGCATGAATCGAGCGCCCAGTTCAATCTTGGTGTTCAGGGAGGTTACAATGCCGACGTCTTCAGTGAGGATGGGATTGGCGCCGGGGCGTACTACTTGGGCGGGCAAGCTCGCTTTGGGCTTGGGGATGCGCCCCTCATCATTTCGCCGAGCGTTCACTACTATTTTACCGGTATTGACGATGTGAACGTGATGCAGTTGAATGCGGATGTATTGTTTCCATTTACCAGTGCCGGTCGGACCGCCATTGTGACGCCCTACCTCGGCGTCGGTCTCGGCATTTCGCGTGTCATGCTGGATGTAGACGCCCCGTTGATCGGCGATGTCATTGAATCCGACCGAACCGACTACGGACTGAATGTGCTGGGCGGCGTCTCCTTCGGGGCCGGCCCCGTGTCCCCCTTCGTGCAGGCGCGTGCTTTGTTCGGCGACCACCTCGCTTTCGTAAATGACGATGGCGAAGGCGGACCGGGGTATATGTTTTCCGTCGGCCTCCTCTTTCGGGTCGGGCAGTAATCAAAACGCCCGCGCCGGAGTCAATCCCACGATCCCGTAACCCAACCCCCTAAAGCCATGTTACGACTTGCTTTTGTTGCCCTCATCGTTGCGCTCATCGCCGGCGTCCTCGGATTCGGCGGACTCGCTGGCGCGGCGGTATCCGTCGCGAAAATCGCGTTCCTCATCTTCCTGGTCGTCGCCATCCTCCTCTTCGTGCTCGGCCGTCGGGTGGTTACCTGACGAAGCGGTGACCCCGCACGTGCCCGGGAGGTAGATCCCGGGAGTTAGATGCGGCCAGGATAGCCGTTAAATAAGCAGACCTCAGGGGGTTCAAAACTCCTGAGGTCTTCTTGATTGGGGCACTCCACTTCCTTTTAACCTTTAACCTGCCTCCTTAAACCCTTCAGTGCGTGAGCGCCCACATGATGAAGTTGATCGCCATCTGAAAGCTGACCGTCGACGCTTCGCCGAGGTGCCGGCCCGGCCATTCCCAGCCATCGCCGATGTCCTGGTTGTAGCAGATGACCACGCTGAGCCGGCCGTTGTCGTCGAAGATGCCGTAATACTCGTCGTCGTCATAATCCAGCCACCCAATCTCGCCACGGGTTTTCGTGGATAGCGCGGCCAGGGGGTCGATATCGTAGAAGATTGACCAGATGGGGTGGTCGTTGGGCAGCAGGACCGGTTCCCGATCGGGGTAGACCTGCTTCATGTTCATGTACATGTTCTCCCACTGGGGGCCCTTCTGGCCGTCGCCGTAGTCGTGGAAGTCGTCGATGATCAGGAAGCCACCGCGGTCGAGGTAGGTGCGCAGGCCGGCCACCTCCTCTTCGTCGATGTACCAGTACCCCGGTTCGGTGATGTAGAGCACCGGGTAATCGAGGATCTCCTTCTCTTTGAGCGTGAACACGAGCGGCTCGCCGCCGAGCGGGATCTGCGTCGTGCGCTCGATGGCCGTGTGGAGGTTGAAGTCGGCCGCGGGGTAGTCGGTCGCCCAGACGCCCATCCCGCGCCGGCCCCATCCGCGCCGCCCGTTACCGTTACTCTCGTATTTCACTCGCACCAACCGAAACGCGACGTCATTCGACTGCGCCTGCACGGGCGTGGCCGGCGGCGCGATCACGACCAAAAGAACGATAGCCAGGATGAGCAGGAGACGGTCCATCGGGTAGTGGGTTCGGCGTTCCGGGAGCAGCATTCCGAGCCGCGCGCGAACACGGAACACCCATTCCCAACATACGCCTTCAACCCGTCAGGTTCCACCCGATGGGACGAACGGCAGCCCCAACGTTCAACGCGTTATATGCTCATTATGCATTTGGGAGTTCTCAACGGTTTTACTAGCGTAACCCCAAGGCAGGTACAGGGATCGCGCTCTGGGTCCAAAGACGGGTTCCCCGCCTTAAAAGCGCAGGAAACCGCGATTCCGTGTTATCAAGGCAAACCCCAAAAGGAACAGTCATCCCCCGGTCAAAGCCGGGGGCAGGCTCCCGCGAAGGCGGGGAACCAGACTTAAATCCAGCAGAGCTCTCCGTGGTCAAAAGGGAACGTAAAGGCCCTACAATAGACCTTCACTCAAATCGATCCAGTTTGGATTTAATTCCTCGATCAGTCGAAGCTTCCACTTACGCTCCCACTTCTTCATCTGTCGTTCTCGTTCGATGGCATCTCTGATATCATCATGCTCCTCGTAATATACGAGGGTGTGGATCTGGTATTGCTTCGTGAATCCCTCTACCACATCTAGCTTATGCTCTTCCACACGTCGAGCCAGATCGCTTGTCGCCCCAATATATAATGTTCCGTTTCGTTTACTCGCCAGTATGTAGACGAAGCCGGGTTTAGGCATGGTGCTCCGGGTCTAAAAACTGGGTCCCCGCCTTCGCGGGGATGACTTACGCATTATGCAACATGCAAATTTCAACGGTTTCTTAACGTTCAACGCATTAACGTTCAACACATCAACGTTCAACGCGTTAACGTTCAACGCGTTAACGCCACCACCGGCTGATCGGACAGGACCGTGGCGATCGCGGCCTCGGCGTTGATCTGAAGCCCGACCTTGTTGGAATCGGACAGCTTCGTGCCCGTTTCTTTCAGGATCGCGTAGGCGGCGTCCGCCGTGAGGTCCGGGTCGAGCGCCCGCATCACGCCGATGAGGCCCGAGACGAGCGGTGTGGCCATCGACGTCCCGCTTTTGGGCTGATAGTCGTTGCCCGGGACGAGCGAGACAATGTCGACGCCCGGCGCGGCGATAGGCCGGGCGAGGCTCATGTTGGTGTTCGAGAACGACGCCTTGCGGCCCTGGGCGTCGGTCGCGGAGACGGTGATCACGCCCTCGATGTTGGAAGGCATGTGGTATTTCGCGTCCTGGTTCGAATTGCCGGCGGCCGCCACCACGATCGCGTTCCGTTTGAGCGCGTATCGGACGGCGTCCGACACGACTTTCGGCGCGATGGGGGAGTATCCACCGAGCGACATCGAGAGCACATCGGCCCCGTCGTCCGTGGCGTCGATGATGGCCTGACCAATGGATTCGAGCGAGCCGAGGCCGTCGGGGCCGAGGGCGTTGTAGCCGGCGACCTCCACGTACGCCCCGTCCCAGTTCAGCGAGGCCATCCCCAACTCGTTGTTCGTCGCCGCGCCCGCAATGCCGGCGCAGTGGGTCCCGTGCCCGTGTTTGTCGGTGCTGCCCGGGCTATCGACGAAGATGCCGGCGATGTCCTCATGCCGGGCATCAACGCCCGTGTCCAGGATGGCGACGCGGGCTTTACGGACGGGGGTGTTGTGGCTGAGCATTTCGTGTGCGGCATCGGCGCCGATCGCTTCGAGCGCCCACTGGCGGTCGACGAGCGGGTCGTTGGCGAAAATGGACCGTCCGGGCTTGCGGGACGCCTCCGGCCAGGCGCCATCCGGCGGGGCCAGGCTCACGGTGGCGTTCCAGTAGGCGGCGTCGACGTTTTCCTCGTCGCGCAGCAGGTAGTCGATGATCTTTTTGAGCATCTCCCATGATCCCTTTAGGAGATACACCTGCGCAAGGTCCTCATCCTCATCTAGAGACACCGACGGGAACGCACGTTCGGCCGTGACGGAGTAGGCGTCGAGTAAGGGCTGGATTTCTTCGAGGGTGTCGTCGGGGCCAAGCTCTACCAGGACGCCCTGCGTCTGATCCTCGGTGAGCGACTCCCCGACTCCAAAGACACGGCCAGTGAGGAGGAGCAGTCCGGCAATGGCAAGGGCGAAGAGGCCTACCGTGAAAAAAGGTTTGGCCTTGCCGCGCCGGACAAGCAACACGGCGGCGCCGAGCCACATCCCGATACCCAGATCAGAGAAGGCGCCGGAGAGCGAGAAAAACAGGCCGGCCGGCGAAAATAGCCGCAGCAGGGCCATCGCCCCGATACATGAAAGCCCGATGATGACGGTCCACGGGTTTTTACCCTGTTGCTTGCTGGCGTCCCAGGCGATCAGGAGGCACCCCAGCAGGGCGAGGACGGTTGGCGTAGAAAGGGAAAATGCGAACATGGTGACGTGGGATCAGGGCTACAGGCGGTGGATCGACAGGACGCGAACGGGCTGGCCCCACATGCGGAACGAGATCGCCTGGACGGGTTCGACCTCGGCTTCGACCCGCGTGTGCTGGCGCTGGAGCGATACCGGGAGCCCGTCGACGGGCTCGTACTGCACGTGATCGTCTGTGACGATGCCCCAGAATCCGCCTTCAATCTCCTGGTAGACGACGTTGCCCGTGATGCGCATGGCTGGCCTGTGCGTGGTTGGAACGAGGGATGCCTCGCTTACGACACGTCTGGCCGGCGGGTTGCGTTAGGATGGTTGCAGGTTGCAGGTTGGCAGGTTGCAGGATTCTTGAACCTGTAACCTGCCAACCATTTTACGGCTTCATCCGACCCGCAGGTAATCGATCATGCGCGCGCGTGATAGCTTGAAGAGATATTGCAGGACGTTGCGGTGGTCGTCCTGGTAGGCTTCGCGGGATAGGTCCGGCATGAAGCTCCTGAGCGCATCGAACTGCGAGCGCGCCGGCGCGGCGTTGCTCAGGAAGGTGGACTTGAGCAGCTTTTTGACCGTCCGGAAGTAGGTGTCGAAGAGGTCCAGGCTCATCTTGCCGCGGTACACGTAGGCCGATACCATGGACGATTGTACTTCGGTAGTGGCCGAGTGGATGGCTTCCTCAACGTCGTGTTCGCCGTAAGAGGGCGATTCGCTAAGTTCGAACGTGTGGGCTTCGAGGCGGGCGAAGGCGCCCCGGAGAACCTGTGCGAAGGCGCTGAGCGGGTAAGCGTTGGAGTAATGCGGATGTGCTTCGGCGAACGTTCGGAACGAGGATACGGCCTCGTAGGTGTTGCCGGTAGGGCGCAGGGCGTCCATCATGTAGATCTCCAGCAGCTCGGGTGGGGCCGAGGGCTTCATGTCCGGCTCGGTCGCGTTCGCCACCACCCAGGTGGCGTCGCGATGGCGAACGAGCGCCAGGCCGGCGTCCTTTTTCACCCCTTCCTTGATGTTGCGGATGATCTTCGAGAGGTTGGGGTCTTCCTCGCGGTAGCTCCGGAACAGGTTCTCGTGTACCTTGCTGAAGCAGAGCCGGCGAAGGGCTATGTGCAGGTCTACCGGCGACATCCGTCGCCAGGGCATGCTGGCGAAGTATTTTTCGAGGACCACAAAGCGGCCGGCGGCGTCGCGCTGAAACAGCTCGGCGATGCAGTCCATCGCCAGGTCTTCCGCATGAAGCCCGAAGGAACCGTCCTGCAGGCTGCCGTTGCGGAGACGGTGTTTCAGGTAGGCGTGGGCGAAATGATAACAGCGCTGGACGAGGTCGTTGACGGCGGCGCGGTCGGGATGGGAGGACTGCAGGATGCCATCGAGCGTGGTGTGGAGCGGCAGGGTGTACACGGCGATGCGGTGGGATGGATTCTTGATGACCTATGAAACGTCCCGTGGAAGAACGTCGGGTTACCCATCATGGCGCGGATCTCCGGCGGAAGCCGACATGGGAAGGAAAAGGAAAAAGGAAAAAGGAAAAAGAGAAAAGGAAAAAGTGAAAAGGAAAAAGTGAAAAGGCCAAACAGAAAGAGAAAGAGAAAAGGGGAAAGGGGAAAGGGGAAAGGGGATTGTACTTTAAACAGCACCCTACTCAGGTAGAGGCCTGCTCTCCCCACTTTTAATTTTTCCTTTTTCCTTTTTCCTTTTTCCACTGTCGGGTCCGCCGCCGTTCTTGCGCAGGTACCTCCGAGCAACCCCTACATGCCGCCGTCGCCCGGGTCTCGCTACTCCTGCCGTACCAGGAAAAATACCCAAAGAGAACCCCGGCGCCGGTCGCCCAGTAGCAGCCACGTGTTGCCCGTATGCCGTACGCTATACGCTGAGTTAGAGAGGACGTTGATCCAACCGTGCGTTACGTCGAAACGATGGTACGTTCTGATGATTGCACACCGCCCGGTTGATCATTGATTCGCCTCCCGGGGAACGCCGGGGGCATAGGCCCCTGGCGATCACCTCTCTTTCCTGCACCCACACCTATAAGGCCATGAAAAAAGAACACGACGTGACGCAGGTCCTCATCGCGGCAAGCCAGGGGAATTCGCGGGCGTCCGAACAGCTGTGGTCTATCGTTTACAATGAATTGCGACGGATCGCCCACCGTCAGTTGATGGGCGAACGCGATCGCCGGTTGCTCTCGACCACGGGCCTAGTCCACGAAGCCTACCTGCGGCTGGTGGATGACATCCAGATTTCCTGGCAGGATCGCTCCCACTTCTTCGGCATCGCTTCCCGCGTCATGCGCCGGGTGATTGTAGACAACGCGCGCCGGCACTGCGCCCAGAAACGCGGCGGCGGGCTGATGGACGAGTCGTTCGACGAAGAACGTTTCCTGCCCGACGATCGTATGCAGGAAGTGCTGGACCTCGACGAGGCCCTCTCTCGCCTCACCGAGCTAAATCCCCGCTGGAGCCAGGTGGTCGAGTGCCGCTACTTTGGTGGCCTGTCGGAAGAAGAAACCGCCGAGGCCCTGGCCGTGTCCGTTCGCACGGTCGAACGGGACTGGGTGAAGGCTCGCGCGTGGCTCTACAGCCATATACGAGGCGAGAAGCAGGATAGGATGATGAATGTCTGAGAAACTGTTGAGATTTCCACAACCGAAGGGATGACTTGCTCATTATGCAATACGCAAATCTCAACAGTTTATGAAGGTCCAGGATTATGGAAGGTCCAACCCGTTTTGTACACCCCCCGCGCATCGAAGGGATGGAGCCGTTGATCTCGCCTGAAGACTGGGACGAGATCGATCGGATGTTCGACACCGTTCTGGATGTACCTGAGCCGGATCGCGCCGCGTTCCTGGCCGAGGCCTGCGCCGGCCGGCCGCTCGTCCGCCGGCAGGTCGAATTGCTTCTCGTCGCCGGCGACGAGGCGAAGGCGTCGGATTTTCTCGCGCCGCTGCCCCATCAGCTCAATGGGTCCTCCGTCCGGCAGTTTATGGGGGAAGAGCAACTGCCCGCCGGCGAAAAGGTGGGCGTATACGAAATCGTGCGCCCCATCGGCCGGGGCGGCATGGGGGTCGTCTACCTCGCCGAGCGCCCCTTCGGCCACTTCAAAAAACCCGTCGCGCTCAAGGTCGTCAAGCGCGGGATGGACACGGAGGAGATCGTCCAGCGCTTCCGCTTCGAGCGCCAGATCCTCGCCGGCCTCGAACACGCCCACATCGCGCGCCTGTTGGACGGCGGCGTGACCGACGACGGGCTCCCGTATTTCGTGATGGAATACGTGGAGGGTAAACCGATCGACCAGTACTGCGACGACAAACAGCTCACCATCCGCCAGCGCCTCAAGCTCTTTAAGGCCGTCTGCGAGGCCGTCGCCTACGCCCACCGCAATCTGGTCGTCCACCGGGACCTCAAGCCCGGCAATGTGATGGTCAGCGCGGACGGCGAGGTAAAGCTACTGGATTTCGGCATCGCGAAGCTGGTTGATCCCAACTCGTCGACCTCTACCGTGCCGATTACCGACGCCGCCGAACGACGGATGACGCCCGAATACGCTGCCCCCGAGCAGGTGCGCGGCGAGGCCGCCTCAACGGCTACGGACGTCTACGCGCTGGGCGTCATCCTCTACGAACTCCTTTCCGGCCGCCGGCCTTACCGGTTCAAAACCCGGCTCCTCACCGAAATCGAGGAGAAAATCTGCCAGGAAGTACCCGGCCGGCCCAGCACCGCCGTACTGCGCGCCGAGGGCGACGAGACGCCCGACGAGATCGGCAGGCAGCGCAGCCTATCGCCCGAAAAACTCCGGAGGGTCATCGCCGGGGATCTGGACGCCATCACGATGATGGCCCTCAAGAAAGAACCGGAGCTACGGTATGCTTCGGCCGGCGAGTTGGGGCGCGACCTGGGGCGTTATCTGGAGCGCCGGCCCGTCCGCGCCGCGCGCGACACCGCCGCGTACCGGCTCCGCAAGTTCGTCGAACGGTATCGGACCACGGTGATGGTCGCCGCGTTCGCCGCCTTCACGATCGTCGCTGGCGCCGGGACCACCTGGTGGCAGTCGTACGAAAAACGTCAGGAGGCGCGGCGGGTACAGGATGAGATACTCGGTAAAAATGCCACGATCGAGTTTATTACAAAGATTTTTGAACGGGTAGACCCCGATCGGCCCCAGGGGCTCACGTTCACCGCGACAGAGCTCATCGATATCGGTCTTGAGGGGATGCAGACCCTCGACGGCGTGCCTGAAATCCAGGCCGAAGTCCTCAATAAAATCGGCAAGGTCAGCGTCAACGCCGGCCTCGTCGACCTCGCGGACTCGTTGCACCGGGTCGCGTACAACATTCAGGTCAAGGCACTCGGCCCTAACCACCCGTCTCTGTCCATGACGGTAACCAGGCAAGGCGACGTATATGAGTATCGCGGCGAGGATGAAAAAGCCGAAGCCGCCTACTTGGACGCCATTGCCCGGGATCCCTCCAACAGCGTCGCACATAATAATTTGGGGCGCCACTACGTAGGGGTCGGACGTTATGAGGAGGCCCGCTCTCATATCGAGCGCGCCATAGCGATCGAACCGCACAATACGCTGTACCAGAGCAACCTGGGGTCGTATTACTACAATACGATACAATGGGACAAGGCGCGGGAGATCTATCTGCAAACGGCGACCATAGATTCGTTCTATGTCGACTTCGCTAACCTCGGTACGATCTATTTTTACGACAAAGACTACGAAGCCGCTGCAAAATGGTACAACGAGGCGCTGCGGCAAAACGATAAAGACTACAGAATCTGGGCCTATTACGGTAGCGCGTTGTACTGGCAAGGCGAAACGGGTCGCGCCGAGTCGACCGGACCGCTCCGTAGAGGCATAACCCTGGCGGAAGAACGTCTGACCACCCTTGGAAGTCGTGATCCAGAAGTACTGGCGCAGATCGCGACTTACTATGCGTTGATGCGGGACGTAGCCAGTACTCGGCGTTATGTTGACGAAGTCCTTGCGTTGAAATCGGAGGCGCCATTCGTATGGTACGACCTGGCGTCCGCGGTGGAGACTATTGGCGAGCGCGACGAGGCGATGCGATTGATGCGAATCGCGATCAACAAAGGCGTGCCAGCAGAGAGTTTACAGGACGATCCGGGTATGGTCGGACTGCTGGCCGACCCTGCCTGGGGCGAGCCATAACCACCTGATTCGCAACTTCGCCTCTGAATACATTATGTTTAGGAATGACCCACGTTGAATAGTATGCACGATCCCCATCGTCTACCCACCCACTAATCAGCCACACACATGGAATCCATTGGCATGCACGGACTAATCGAGATCGCTCTGGTTATTCTGTGGCTTCTGCTGATCTGGTTGCTGTTGACGCGCCGCAAGAAAACCGGCGACAATGGCGGCGAGACTCCGCCACCGCCGGCCGGCACGAAGCAGGTATCGATCGGGCTGAACAGCGCGACGGGCCGCTGGCAGCTTTCGGCCGCAAACGGAGACGTCGCACCCCCGATCGTCGCCCGCCCGGGCGATGTCGTTACCTGGGTAAATCCAACGTCTGCACAGGTCGATATTCAGTTTCCGAAAGACTCCATTTTTGAACTCGGCGGAGCCCCCAACTCGGGTGGAGAGGCCATCGATCCATGGATCGTGACGCTTCCGGCAGGTGGAACGCTCCGGTTGCCGGTGTCACGAAAAGCTGCACACGGCTCATATGAGTATGCGTTCTGGGTTCGTAGCCCCGAGAGCGTGACGGGCTATGCGGTCGGGGGATCACCTCCCCGCATCATTGTGCAAAAAGCCTGATCAACAACGCGCTATGTATATAAAAAAACCCGGTCGTCTCAATGACGCCGGGTTTTTTTGTGCGGTAGATAGGGAGTCATCGATTCTCCGGCGGGTCCTGGATCTTCCTGTGGATGCGGTTGAGGATCGACCGCATGTTGGGGAGCGGCCTGAGAAAACCCGGGGGGATCTCTTCGTCGATCCCCTCCAGAAGGGTGTCGAGGATCTGCCGGAGCGCCGGCTCTTCCTGGCCCAGACGGTCGAGGAACGCGCGGCGTGCGTCGGGTGGGAGGTTGAGTGCCTGTTCGAGGTAGGCGTCGATGCGTTTCGCGTCGTCAGACGGCGGCTCGGCCACCGCAAGCCGGAAGGTTGCAACAGCGTACGGTTCCAGACAGAGACGGGTACACCCTGGCAGCTGGAGCGTGTAGGGAACGATCATGTCAACAGCTACGGGCTGGATGGAAGCGGATGAGGGCAGGTTACCGGGGTATGCGTGATACGTCCCTGAAACCCGACACCCGTCAGCCCTCCTGCTGCAACTGCTCCATCGCGGCCCGTTTACGACGTCTGACTTCCTCCTTATTCTCCCGCACGTAATGCCGCCAGCGGCCAAATACGTACGTGCCCATCGCGAGGTTGTAGCCGGCGCACACGAAGATATACCAGCTCGGGACGATCGTGACGATTTCACGCGTATAGTGCAGCACGTCCCACACGGAGTGCCCCATCATTCCGACGGCGATGATGGAGAGCGAGGTCCCGTAGCCAAATACGGCGATATTTCCGTAGAGCAGCAGGCCCCACATCTCCGGGCCCACCCGCTGGCCCGTCCACCAGGCGATGAATATGTAGAGTACCGGAAATACCAACAGGAGCAGCGTAAATTTAGTCTTCTCCGAGAAGTAGCCGATGGCTCGAAGCAGGGGCAGGGTGAAAAGGGCCAGGAGGACGCCGGCCAGCATCTGAACAAACTGCAACATAGTCAGAACCGCGTTGGTGGGCGCCGGAGAGCATAGCGTCAATGCTGCCGGCCAGGGTCGGGTGGGTGGGTAGTCAGCGAATCCGACACATCGAACCGGATCGGCACGCCGTTTACCTCGGCGCCGAGGGTGTGCATGGCCTGGATCGCGAGCGAGTCGTCCTGGCATAACACCTGGATCCAAGCATCTTCGTTCGTGCCGGCGATTCCGATGCTGATCACGCCGGGGATGGCCATGGCGCGGGCATCGATGTCGCTTGCCTTCCGAATCGAGGCGACTTCCGCCGCCGTAAACGCCGGCTTTTCGGCCAGTGAGTCGGGTTCGGCGACCGACGAGTCGATGGCCGTGTCGCCTGTTTTACAGCCGGGGGCGCATGCGAGGCAGAAGGATAGCGTCCCTGCCACCAGCGCCATCGGCCGGAAGAATCTGGAATACACCATACGGTCAGAGCGATGTGCGAATCGGGGGATCCGCGGTTTTGGGTAAACCCTGCTAGCTGGACCTGCTGCGTGTTCCTGACTGAGTGCCGACTGGTACGCCCGAGTTTCCCGTATGTTTTTCGGCCTGCTCAACTGGTCCGCCCCTGCCGCACCAGACGGGCGCCGGCGATCACGATCAGCACGGTGAGTGCCATCAGCGCCATCGCTATGGGGCGGTTGAAGAAGCTGGTCAGATCCCATCGGGACTTGATCGCGCTCACCATGAAGCTCTGCTCAAGGATTGGGCCGAGCACCATGCCGAGGACGACCTGCGCCAGCGGGAATCCGCCGCGACGCAGGGCAAATGCCGCGGCCCCCATCGCCGCCATCACCCACACGTCGAACGGGTTGTTGTTGATCGCGAAGGCGCCCACCACACACAATACGGTGATAATACCCAGCAGCAGGTTAAACGGAGCGCGGACGACGACATCCGCCAGCCGGCCGGTCATGTAACCATATAGCGGAAGCAGTAAGAGGTTGGAGATAACAAATGTGGTGTACAGCGCCCAGATCAGCGGCATGTTCTGCTCGAACAGGAGCGGCCCCGGGGTGATGCCTTTCATCAGGAAGACCCCGAGCACGATCGCCGTGACGGTGTCCCCGGGAAGGCCGAGTGATAAGGCGGGTATCCAGGCGCTCGCGACGGCGGCGTTGTTGCTGCACGTGCCGGCGAGCACCACGCGCTGGGCGTCGTCGTCATCCTGTGTCGCCCTCATCTTCTGCACGCTGGTCGCCACCCAGGCCCCGATGTCGGCTCCGGCGCCCGGCAGGAAGCCCACGATGACGCCCAGCAACGAGGACCGCGCAACGAGCCATCGCTCCCGCAGGATGAATCGTAGCGGAGGCATGAAGAAGGCGTGCATCGGCCGCGTTGGCGCCGGCGCACGCTCGATGCTGGCGGCCCCGGGACGGCGATAGAGGTATTCGAGCACCTCCGAGAACCCGAACAGCCCGATCATGACGACGATATAATTGAGGCCCCCCAGGAGATCCGGATGTCCGAAATCGAATCGCGGGAATCCCAGCGTGGGGTCGATCCCAATCGTCGCGAAAAAGAGCCCCAGCAGCAGCGACACGGCTCCTTTGATCGGGCGCCCGCCAGAAGCGAAGATGCCGGCCGTGAGCCCGAGGACCGCGATCCAGAAATACTCGAAGGATGAGAACGTGCGGGCGACGGCGGCGATGCTCGTAGCGAAAAAGATGAGCAGGAGGGTCCCGATTACCCCACCCACGGCCGATCCCATCGCGCTGAGGCCCAGTCCGAACAGTGCGCCATTACGGCGGGCCAGCGTATAGAGCTCGTCGACGTACGCGGCGCTGGCCGGCGTACCTGGGATCCGCGCGATCGCCGAGCCCACGTCGCCGGCATAGATGGCGACGGATGAGATGGCGATGATCGCCGGCAGCGCGATCATCGGGTCCAGGAAAAAGGCGATCGGGATAAAAAGCGCCACCGCCAGCGTGGCGGTCAGCCCCGGGATGGCGCCGAACAACGCGCCATACAGCCCGCCCAGGAACAGCGCCAGGATACCTTGCCAGGAGAAAAACGTCATACGCCGGCACTCACAGGGGCACGCCCAGCAAACGGGTGAACAGAAGGTATATCACACCGGAGGCCAGTGCGGAGGTCAGCGCGGCTGTCACCCAGCGGGCTCCGAGCATGAGCCCAACGCTCAGGGCGAGCAGGGTGGTGGCGATAAAAAAACCGACCACGCTATGCAGCCAGGGGAAAGCGATGACGAGGAGCAGGCCGGCGGCAAATCGAACACGCCCCAGCCATCCCATCTCATCTCCCCCTTCAGTGGCGCCCTCGGCCGAGCCCGGGCGCCAGACGAGCGCGAGACCGCAGGCCGCCAGGCCGATGCCGACAAGCCGGGGGAACAGCCCCGGACCCGGGTAGCCGCCATCCATCTCGGGAAAGACGCCGGCGTACCCGGCAATGCCAAGGCCCAGGGCGATGGCGCAGAGCCCCGGAAGCCGGCGCATCGCGTCCGCCATCGTCATGGCATCACCCCGCCCGATGCACCGAGCAGTTCCCCATTGATTCGGTCTTGCTCGGCCAGAAAGGCATCAAACGCCTCGCCCGTAAGGAAGCGGAGGTTAAAGCCGGCGCGTTTTAGCGGCTCGGCGTAGAGCGGGTCCTGCACGGTGACGGCGATCGCCTGACGGAGTTGCGTGACGACATCCGGAGGCAAGTCGGCCGGCGCCCCGATCGACACCCAGCCCCCCAGGCTCCAATCGATGCCCCGTTCCTTGAGTGTAGGCACCTCTGGAAACGCCTCGAGTCGCTCCTCTGCCATGACGGCCAGCACCTTCACCTGGCCCGCTCGGTACAGCGCCTCAGTTTCGGCGAGGGCGATGGTGACGACCTGGACGCCGCCGGCAAGCAGCTCCTGAAGCGCCGGCGCGGCCCCCTGGCTGGGCACCCACGGCAACGCCGATTCCGGCAGGCCGGCGGCCTTCAAGAACCCCATCCGGGCCAGATCCCAGATGCCGCCCTTCGAGGTGCCGGAGGCGAACATCCCACCCGGGTTCGCTCGAATGGCCTCAAGCAGTTCTTCCACCGTATCCCAGGGGGCGTCCGCGCGGACGGTGAGGGCGGCCGGGTTGTCCATCAACAGGGCGATCGGCGTAAAATCCCGATGGGTGAGTTCGGTGAGGCCGGCCCAGTGCATCATCGTGATCTCCACGGTCACGGCCCCGACTGTGTATCCGTCCGGCCGGGCCTGGGAAATCGCGAGGTGGCCCACCACCCCGCCGCCGCCCGTTCGGTTTACGACGTTGACGGGGGTGTCGAGGCTGTTCTGGAGTACGGCGGCCAGGGCGCGGGAGACGGTGTCGGTGCCGCCGCCGGGGTTCCAGGGAACCAGATACGTAATCGGCCGGCTCGGGTACGCGTCCGGCGACGAACCGCCCGGCTGGCAGCCGGCGAGGGTCGAGAGAATAGCGGTCAGAGCTAGGAGGCGAATCATGTGCGAGGGCCGGGTGGGTGCTGGTTTAATCCGCGGGATGTTTTCAGTATACTTCGTTTTATGACATCTTATGTAGAGACGCCCCGGTGGGGCGTCTCATCAAGGTTCTGGTATATCCGAAACTGAAAAGTTGAATGCGGCCGCCAGGAGACGCCCCACCGGGGCGTCTCTACAGAGTGGGCTTTAATAACCCGCGCATGTCCTTCAAATATAGACGCATCCGCTGAAACGATCCAACATGATCTTATCCAAGCCATTCCTGCTCGCCCTGCTCGTGGCTTTAGCCGGCCCCCTTCCAGCCGCCGGCCAGTCGCTGCGCCCCTACACGAATTCGATCGGGATGCCGATGACGCCCATCGAAGCCGGCTCCTTTCGGAGGGGGAGCGAGGATGGGGATCGGGACGAGGCGCCCGTCCACCGCGTGGCCATCTCCCATCCCTTTTATATTGGCGCCTACGAGGTCACGAACGCCCAGTACGAGCAGTTCGACCCCTCCCATCGCGCCCTCCGGGGCAAACTGGGATTCTCGAAGGAGGATGACGAGGCTGTGGTGTTTGTCGATTGGCATCGGGCAGTGGCGTTTACCGAGTGGCTCTCCGACAAAGAAGGCCGGCCCTACCGCCTTCCCACGGAGGCCGAGTGGGAGTACGCGGCCCGCGCCGGCACCACGTCGCCCTATTATACGGGCGACGCTCTGCCGGCGTCGATGCTCAAAAATCCCCGGGAAAGCTGGTACCCGGATACGGACCGGCCGCAGCCCGACGATGTCGTGCCTCTCCTGGTCGGGCTGGCGGCCCCCAACGCGTGGGGACTGTTCGATATCCACGGGAATGTCGAGGAGTGGACGCTTGATTGGTATGGGCCGTACGAGGCCGACGGCCAGATCGACCCCACGGGGTGGGCGGATGGAGATTTCAAGGTCACCCGCGGCGGCAGCCACTCGTCCGATCCCTACTACCTCCGGTCCGCGAATCGGATGGGGACGCTTCCTGAGAATCAACACTGGCTGATTGGTTTTCGTGTTGTGCAGGCTCCGCTGCCGGCTACCTCGCCGCTGCCTGTCCGTCCCGTTTCGGCCCTCCACCAACGGGATGTGCAGCAGGAACGCCGCGCCGGCGCTACCGCCAACACTACGGCGGGTCCGGCCGGGCCGTATTTCGCCGAGCCCCGGCGTTACGTGATCCTCGATCCCACCGAAAAGGGGCCGTTTTATTACCACAATCACCAGGCCGCCATCACCGAGCTGCCCAACGGCGACCTGATGGCCATCTGGTACACGACGAAGTCGGAAACCGGCCGATACCTCGCGCAGGCCGCGAGCCGGCTGCGTTTTGGGAAGGAGCGCTGGGAGCCGGCGTCGATCTTCTGGGATGCGCCCGACCGGAACGACCACGGCAACGCGCTCTGGTGGGATGGCGCGGAGACCATCTTCCACGTTTCCGGACTCTCCGTCGCTGCCACGTGGGGTAACCTCGCGATGATCGTCCGTTCGTCGACCGACAACGGGGCCTCCTGGTCGAAGGCTCGCCTCGTCCATCCCGAACACGGCCTGCGCAACCAGGTGATCGCCTCGATGGGGCGGACGGGCGACGGCGACCTCTTCGTCACGGCCGACGCCGTCTCGACCGGCAACGGAGGCACCTCGCTGCACACCAGCTCCGACGGCGGGCATACCTGGCGGGACGCCGGTGGGACCATCGCCGGCATCCACGCCTCGGCCGTCGCCCTGGAGGATGGCCGGATGCTCGCCTTCGGCCGCGGCGACGCCATCGACGGGCGGATGCCGAAGAGCCTCTCAACCGACGAAGGGGCGGCCTGGACGTCTACGGCCAGCGACTTCGACCCGCTCTCCAGCACCCAGCGTCTGGTGTTGCTCCGTCTTAAAGAGGGCCTCCAGGAGGGGCCGCTGTTTCTGGCGTCTTTTGCGGACAACATGACGTTCACGGATGCCGCCGGACACCCGTTCACGGGTTCGGGGATCTTCGGTGCGTTGTCGTACGACGAAGGGGAAACATGGCCTGTCCGTAAGCTAATTACCGCCTCGACCGAGCCCATCTGGAGGGAGACGGCCCGCGGCCGGCCCTTTGTGATGAGCGCCCACACGGCAGAGCCGCGCGGGTATATGGCCGGCACGCAGGCGACGGACGGCGTCATCCACCTGATCAGCACGGTCTACCACTACGCCTTTAACCAGGCCTGGCTTGAAGCGCCGCCCGTGCCGCCGGCGACACCGGCGCTGGCGGTCCGTGAAACCCTCTCGTCTGCAACGGAAGGGATGTGGCGTTTTGTGGGCCGCGGCCCGATGGCGGCGGCGACATCAAACGGAATGCTAGACGTGCCACCAGGCGCCGAGGCCTGGTGGGAAGCCGGCTGGGTGGGCGATGCCGGGGCGACCTTCGAAGCCGAAGTACAGGTTGAAGCCGCCGGCGAGCGGGGACGGGGCCTCGAATTCTACGTGCGCCCGCACGGGCATCCAGGGATGCAGTACCACCTCGCGATCACCCCGACGGGCGTGTATAGCCACGACAGCTACGCCCTCGAGCCCCTGGCCGAAGGGCTGGACAATGCCTCGGCGGCGCACGTCTACCGCGTGGCCGTGGCGGCATCCGGACTGGTCCACGTGTTCCGGGATGGGGTGGAGTTGGGCCGGTATTCGCTGGCGCGGGTGGAGGATGAGGAATGGTCGGCCCGGGTGCGGTGGGGCGCCGGGGCCGGCGTGAGGGGCTGGGTAGGATCGATGGGATTGGCGATGGATGGGGCCTTTGCGACATTCCCCTGACCGCCCTCACACCCGGTCCGTCTTCAAATAATTAATCGCCAGACCCTTATTCCGCAGCGCCTCGGGATCCTCCGGGTTGATGTGGAGCGCGTTGTCGCAGGCCTGGATGGCCTCGCGGTAGCGGCGGAGCCGCATGAGGATGTTGCTCTTTTTAGTCCAGGCGCCGGCGTGACCGGGGTTGAGGTCGTTCACCCGGTCGTAGGCGACGTACGCCTCCGGGTACCGCTTGAGCAGTTCCAGCGCGATGCCTTTGTTATACCAGGCGTCTACATCCTCCCCATTCTGCACGAGCACACTGTCGTACGCGGCGATCGCTTCGTCGTAGCGGTTGAGCCGGGTGAGCGCGATGCCTTTATTGTAGGCGGCCTCGACATCGTCCGAATTGAGGCGGAGCGCGAGGTCGTAGGCGTCGACGGCTTCCACGAAGAGCCCCATGTTGGTCAGGGCATTCCCTTTGTTGTAGGAGGCGTCGCCGTAGCCGGGGTCGAGCGCGAGCGCGCGGTCGTACGCGGCGACGGCGTCGCGGTACCGGCCGAGGTGGTTGAGCGCAATGCCGTTATTGTACCAGACGTCTACCGACAGCGGGTCCAGCGCGAGGGCGCGGTCGTTGGCCTTCATGGCCTCCTGGTAGCGGCCGATTTTGATGAGAGCGATGCCCTTGTGGTACCAGATCTGGGGCGAGGCCGGGCTCAGGGCCAGGGCGCGGTCGTAGGCCTCGATGGCCTGGACGAAGCGGCCCACCTGGGCCAGGGCGATGCCTTTGTTATACCAGGAGCTAGGATCTTCGGGATTCAACACCAGGGCGCGCACGAAGGCGGCCATGGCCTTGTCCATCTGGCCCAATTGGAGCAGCGCGTTGCCTTTGTTATTCCACGCGCCGGCGTCGTTCGGATCCAACTCGAGCGCCCTGTTATACGACACAACGGCCTCGTCGTACAGTCCGAGGTGTTTCAGGGCGATGCCCTTGTTGTTCCACGCTCCGGGGTCGTTGGGCGCCAGTGCCAGCACGCGGTCATAGGCGTCTACCGCCTCCTCGTACTGGTTGATCGTCATGAACGCGTTGCCCAGGTTGTACCACGAGTCCAGATCCGCGTCATCGAGGTCGACGGCATTCTGGTAGGCCTCCACGGCTTCCTGGAACCGTTCGAGTGCGATGAGGGCGTGGCCTCTGTTCTGCCAGGCGATGCTATTTTGCTCGATGGCCAATGCCCGATCGCAGGCGTCGAGCGCCTCCTGGTGCCGGCCGAGATGGTTGAGGGCGATGGCTTTGTTGTACCACGCGGCCACATCCTGCTTGCTGAGCGTCAGGGTTTCGTCGTAGGCCGTAACGGCCTGTTCATAGCGGCCGATGGCCATCAGGGCGTTGCCCTTGTGGTACTGCGCGCCGGCATCGCCGGGGTCGATCGCGAGCACCCGTTCGTACGCGGCGACGGCCTGTTCGTACCGTCCGATCTTGCCGAGCGCGATGCCTTTGTTATAGAGGGCCGTCGTGTTGCTGGCGTTGATGGCCAGTGCGCGGTCGCACACGTCCAGCACCTCCTCGTACTTACCGAGCTGGGTAAGCGAGTAACTCGCGTTGATGAGTTCGCCGGCTTCGAGATCATACGTGCTGAAGTCCAACGGCGCCTGTTTGCCGGCGACGCGCTCGTACCACGCGGCGCACTGGCGGACGACCTCATCCCAACCGCGCGGCCGATCGTGGGCGGATTTCGACAGACACTTCAGGACAAACGCTTCGAGTTCTGGAGGAATGGCGGGATTAAGCACACGCGGCGGCACGGCCCGCTGGTACAGGTGCACTTCCTGCCAGTCGTCGATCGTCTTGGCCGGAAAAAGGCGGTGGCCCGTGATCATCTCATAAAAAATACATCCGAACGCGTAGATGTCCGTCTGGGCCGTCACGTCCAGCCGTAGCCATTGCTCGGGCGCCATGTACGCCGGCGTGCCGCTACGGGCATCGTTCGCATAGACGAGGCCAAAATCGGCCACGAGCGCGCGCCGCTGCTCGTCGATGAGCACGTTGCCTGGCTTGAGGTCCCGATGCACCAGGCCGCTTACCTTACGCGTCGCATGTTGCAACGCCTGGGCGATCTGAAGGGAGAGGTCGATCGCGACCTCCAGGGTGAGCTGAGGATGGCCGAGCCACGCCCGGAGGTCGTTGCCCATGCCCGCCTGACCGCGGATATATTCGGTGATCACAAACGGCTGGCCGTCGTAGATGTCCACCAGAAAGGCGCGCACGATAAACGGATGTTTCTCGATGCGCACCCACACCGATGCCTCCTCCACGAACATGCGTTGCATCTCGTGGATATGCGCGAACCGCTGTTGGAGCGTCTTCAGCGCCCGGGGCATCTTCTCGACTTCGTCGAACGTCGCGTAAATCACCCCCATCGAGCCGCTGTGGATGTCCAACACGGTGTACCGTTCCCCGATCCTATCCCCGATATTGTACCGTTCCGCGCGTTGGGGCGCGCGGAGCTGGTCGATTTGAGACAGGTGGATGGATTGATAGCCCGATTCGTCAACCGCCTCTTCGGAGGCGTTGGCGATGGATTCGTCGACGGGGAGGTTAGCCCAAGCGTTCTGCCGGGCGTACGAAGCGCCGGAACGCTCCGCCGGCCGGGTCACCACCGGCATTTTTCCATCGGCATATGAGTCGCTATAATCCATGAGGCACAAACGGTAATATCCTCAAGACGAACCTGATGACCAGTAGGTCGCGTCCAGGATGCAGGGCGATCCGATCACGGGTCGGTGCTCGCCGGTATGGACTGCGTGAGGTGGGTCAAACATAGGACAAAATCCCAGTCAATGATACCCCACGAAGGGCATTGCGTCAAGCAGGTTTGGACATTAAGCTCGTCCATGGTCTTCTAATTGACCTCATCACTGCGGCGTAAAGTAGCGCTCCAGCTGGCGCACGGCCATGGGGGATATCCTTAATCTAGCCGCCCACAGGCTCGCCCCAACCGGGCTAGGCCTTCGTCGATTTCGGCCTCGGTGATCAGCAGCGAAGGGCCGATGCGGATGACATGACCGTTGAGCCCGCCCAGGCCGATCAGCAGGCCTTCTGCCTTCGCCGCGTGGAGCAACGCCTGGGCGCGCTCGGGGTCGGGCTTTTTCGTTTCCCGGTCTGTGACGAGCTCCATGCCCTGCATGAGGCCCATGCCGCGGACATCCCCGACCCACGTGTACCGTTCCTGGAGGGCATCCAGCCCGCCTCGTAATTGCCGGCCCCGTATGGCGGCCCTGGCCGGCACATTCTCGCGCACCATGACGTCGAGCGTCGCCTCGGCGGCGGCCATACAAACGGGGTTGCCGCCGAAGGTCGAGATCATCTTTTTCTCCCACGCGGCGGCGACATCCGGCCGGGCGATGACGGCGCCGACGGGGAAGCCGTTGGCGATGCCTTTCGCCACGACCATGATGTCCGGCTCGACCTCCCAGTGCTCGATCCCGAACCAGTGGTCGCCAGTGCGGCCGAAGCCGGTCTGGACTTCGTCGCAGATGAACAGGCCGCCGTAGCTGCGCACGATCTCGGCCGCGCGCTGGAAATAGCCGGGCGGGGGGACGATGAACCCCCCTACCCCCAGGATGGTCTCGGCAAGGAGCGCCGCGGGCCGCCCGTTCGTGACGGTCTGGATGATGTTCTCGATATCGTCCGCGAAGCGCGCGGCGTTGACATCGGGGTCGTCGCCGAAGGGGCTGCGGTACGGATAGGGCGCCAGGGCGTGTTTGATGCCCGGGACGGTGCTCGACAGGGGCCGCCAGGGCGCATGCGCCGTCAGGTTGGTCGCCAGCAGGCTGTTGCCGGAATAGCCGAGACGGAGGGCGATGATTTCGTCGCGCCCGGTGTACATCCGGGCGAGCATGACGGCGGCGTCGATGGCGGCAGTGCCGCTGTTGAGGAAGAGCGATCGCTGGAGCCGGCCCGGCGCCAACTCCGCCAGCCGCTGCGCCACGCGGATCTGGGGCTCGGTGATGTAGAGCGTGGAGGCATGGCTCAACACGCCTACCTGCTCCCGAACCCGGGCCACGATTTCAGGATGGGCGTGCCCCAGCGAGGTGGTCAGGATGCCCGCGAATAGATCGAGATAGGGTCGATCCTGATCGTCGTACACCCAGACGCCCTCGGCGCGCCGGATGACCAGCGGGTCCTGATAATAGGGACGGACGCAGGGGAAGAGGAAATTTCGTTGTTCGGCGGCCAGCGAGTCCTCGCGCTCGCGGAAGGGCAGGTCGTAGTCCATCGAGAACGAACTCATGGCGCGCGGCCGGTTGGTGACGAAAACGCGGCTTGTACGATACGTGCGGCGGCAAAGGTTCTGGTCAGGCGTGGGGCGTGCCGGCCGGGGCGCCGGCTTCACGCGGCAGCGCCACGCTGAATACGCTGCCTGTGCCGGGTTCGCTGGTGATGGTGAGGGTGCCGCCCATGAGGTCCACCATTCGCTTCGTCAGCGACAGCCCCAGGCCGGTGCCTGCGTAGGCGCGATTCAGACCCTGGCTCCCCTGGGAAAACGGGACGAAGAGGTGTGGCAGCTGCGGCTGGGCGATGCCGATGCCGGTGTCGGCCACGTCAACGCGGATCCAGTCGCCCATTGGCTCGAAGCCGACCCGCACTTCGCCGGCCTCGGTAAACTTGATGGCGTTGTCGACCAGATTTCCGATCACCTTACGGAGCATCGCCGGATCGCTTACCGCGGTGAAGGAGGCGTTTGCCGGCGGACCCACCAGGACGATGCCCTTGCGCGCCGCGAACGGCGCAAACGGTGCCACCGCCGCGCGGATTTCGTCGGCCAGATCAAACGGCTCCGAATGCACGGATGGGGCCGCGGCCTCCATCTCCACCAGTTCGAGCACGTTCGAGAGCGTCGCATGCATCCGCTGGCCGTCGCGGATGATCATCTCGGTCAACTCCCGCTGTTCCGTATCCACCCCCTCCCGCAGCATCTGGGCCGCGGCGAGGATGCCGGTCAGCGGGGTCCTGAATTCGTGGCTCACGTTGTCGAGCAACGCGGCCTGCATCCGCTCGGCCTGTGCTTCTTTGTTCTGGACCAGGCTCAGTGCCCGCTGCAGCAGGCTTTGTTCGGCCGCCAGATGCTGCAGCAGCGCCGCCGGCAGCAGATGCGGCCGCCACCGGGCGACGGCCAGGACCATGCTTAGCGTACATAACGCGCCGAGAAAGGCGACAGCCAGCAGAAAAGCAACAAGGGTCGCCGGCGAGGTGGAAGGCAGTGAAAGCATGTTCGGCACAACCTGATTGGAACGCCGCCATCCGGCACATCGCGTCCCTGGATCCGGAACAAATGGGCGCCAATGAGGGGAGGCTAGCGCCTTGCGGACCAAAAATCAAAAGGTGTACCTGACACGAGTTACCCGATGAGCGGCTGCCCGAACTTCGTGTCGATCTGGATGCCGAGGTCCTTGAGCATGCTGGTCGGAAGGGTGCCGCCGACCATCACAAAGACGTAGTCGTTCGCGATGCGGTGCATACCGCCGCCGGCGTCGCGGTACGCCACGGAATCGGGGCCGATGTGGGTCACTTCGGTCTCGGGTAAAAAATGGACCTTGTGGGTGGCGATCGCTTCCTCGATGCGCCGGGTGTTGCCGGGTTTGATGCGCGCGAAGCTGGAACGGCGGTAGCTCAGGTGCACGGTGTTGCCCGGCTGCGCCGCCAGAGCACAAGCCGCCTCGATGGCGCTGTCTCCTCCGCCGACGACCAGGACGCGGTTGTGATGGAAGTGGTCGGGATCCAGGAGCGAGTAGGCGACTTTGGAGGTATCCTCCCCGGGCACATCGAGCTTGCGGGGCACGCCGCGCCGGCCGATGGCGAGGATCACTCGCCGCGCCTGGAACGTGTCCCCCGAAGTCGTGACCTCGAAGCATCCCTGGTCCATTTTCCGGACGTTCTGCAGGGTGACGCCCGTCAGGATCTTGCCGGCGATTCCGGTCCTCTCGACGATGCTGCTCCAGAGCTGGATCAGATCTTCCTTGAGGATGCTCTTGAAATCGAGCTTGCCGTATCCGGGCACGTCGAGCGGAAACGTCATCACCAGTTTCTTGCGAGGGTAGTACCGGACCGTCCCGCCGATGTCTTCCTTCTCGATGGTGCGGAAGGGGAGGCCCAGGCTGTGGGCGTGGAGCGACGCCGCGAGGCCGGCGGGGCCGCACCCCACGATGATCACGTCCAGCACGTTCGGATCCGTCGAACGATCGGGCTGCGCCGCGATCCATCGCATACACTGGCGCGCTTGCTCGAACGCGTTGCGGAGCAACCCCATCCCCCCCAGTTCGCCGAGGATAAACAGGCCCTCGACGTTGGTTTCGAAGTTTTCCTTGATACGGGGAATATCTACCCCCCGCTTCGAGGTGCCCACCACCAGCTGGATGGCATCGACCGGGCAGGCACGTTCGCAGAGGCCGTGCCCCACACAGTGGGTGGGGTTGATGGCCAGCGCCATGCCCCCCAGCAGGCCCAGCACGTCTTTCTCAGGGCACACGGCGATACAGTTTCCCGTGCAAATACACGCCGTGGGGTTGATCACCGGATGAAGGGTGTCGGGCTCTTCGACGCCCATTTCGCGGGCCTTGTTGTACACCCGCTCGGCATGTTGCTCTTTCAGGACATGCGCGATGAGGTACGGTACGACGAACACGAACACCAACCCGATGCCGATCAGCCAGACGACAATCGATTCGACCTCTATACCCATACGTCAGAAGCGGATTTGGAGGCTGGTCTGGCCCGAAACGCTGCTCAGGAACCGGCTCTGTTGGAGGGTGACACGGGCGTTCCAGTACAGCGTTCGTCCGAGCGGCACCGAGGCGGACGCGGAGTAGCGATGCGCATCGATCGGATCGGTCTGGTTGGCGGTCGTCGTCCGATAAAAAGCATACTCGAGACGCACATTGCCGCCGCCGAAGCCTTTCGTAAGGCCGGCCGCCGCGTACAGCGCCTCGCCGAAGTCGGACGTCCACCGGCTGCCGTTCGCGTTCAGCGAAAGGTTCAGCGGCTGAAAAAACGGCGTGGCGCCGTACACGATGATCGTCCGGCTGTCGTACGCGCCCTCGGTATACCGGGTGGCGTATTCACCGCCGAAGGAAGCGTCGCCGCCGCGGACGGTAAAGCCGGCGCCGATCTGGTCCCGTCGCGTGGAAAACGGGGTGACGGTACTGTACATCCGGTAGGGCTGCCGCAGGCTGTACCGTCCACGGAGCTGGATCTGGTCGGTCAGGCGCACTCGCGGGTCGATCTGGAATTGCGAGACGACCAGGTCTTTTGTGAGCGGGTTCTGGTCTATGGCAATGTCCTGGTCGATCGAGAACGCCCCCCAATCGAATTCCTGCGAGAACTCGCTGAAACGATGATCGAGGTAGATGGCGGTGGGATGGACTTCGTGGTAGGAGACGGCGGCCCGGTATCGCCACGGTTTGCCTGCCGGCGTGCGGTACTGTGCAAACCCTGAAATCCGGGGGAAGTCGGTCGTGAATCCTTCGTTTGCCTGTTCCGGCATGAAGCCGGCCGCCACGCCCATGCCGGCGTTTCGCGATCCAATCAAAAAGCTGCCCCCATCCCAGTAGCCGCCGTGCGGGGTCAGGTTGTTGTAGAACCTCCCGAATTGCATCTCACCAAACGACAGGTCTTTCTGGAGGCTGAGCTGATAGGTCCGCATCGAACGCTCGGGGAGAATCGAAGCCACGGAGCTGCCTCGATGCTCGGCGCGCATGCTGGCGTGGAGCCGCGTCTGCGATGGGAGGTTGCGGACGGTTACGTTGAGGTTGAGCGATGGCGTGGCGAACTGCCGGCCCACCGGTGCGAAATCGGAACCGATCGGGCGTGTCTCGGAGGAGAGCAGGCTCAGGCCGAGCGTGGCCCGGCCATCTACACGAACCGCTTGCCGGCGTTTTTTGTCGGGCGCCCTGGCGGACGTTGTGACTGGTACTTTTTCGGGCGCCGGCGCCTCGGCTATTACTTCCGCAGGCGTCGTCTCTATCGCGGCGGACCTACGCGTGAATGTGATCTCGACCTTCATCCCGCGCGTGATCGGGAACGACTGGTTCACAAAACGCAGTACGGACTGTTTGCTGGCCGTACTGAGTACGATCATCCGGCCCAACAGCCGGCCGCCCGCCCCGACGCGCAGCGTGTCCGTCGCCTGGATGCCCGCGTCGCGGCCTACGTTGATATACGCGTTGTCGCCGGCGATCTGCGTCACCGTCGCCGTCAGCGTCGTGTCCTGGGCCGATGCCTGGGCCGCGCCGGCGAGGAAGAGAAGGAGGAGCCAAAAGAAACGGTTCAGGTTTCGGGTTCGCCGCTTCGGCAAGGCCCATGTGTGGCACTCGTTAACCCCCAAGCACCTCGTCATCCCGGCCTCCGAGCCGGGACCCAGTCGTGTTGTAATTCGGCTGGATCCCGCATCACATGCGGGATGACGATAAAGGAAAGGCATGGGAGTGTTCTCACCAAGTGCAAAAAGAATCATGGTCTGAACGCGGTCTAATTCCCGTTGGGATGGCAATTCAGACACAGCGGGAAGTCGAAGGTATACCCGTTTTCACCCTGGTGTTCGTTGTCCATTTTGGCCTTCGTGTGCTCATGGCAGGCGCCTTCGCAACTGAACGAGGCGTAGTTCGCCGGCTGCAAATGGCAGGACTGGCAGTTGTTCGACCATTCGCCCCGGTGATTTCCCGAATAGATCGGGAAATACAGGTCGTCGTGATCGAACGTCGCGCCGTCCCAGGTGGTCGTGTTGTGGCAATCCAGACAGGTATTCGGGAAGCCCGTACCGGTGTGCTCATCCGAGTAGTCCTGCTGGTGGCAGGTGATGCAGTCCTGGTCGTTGGCCGGGGTAAAGAGCGGCGTGAGATCGGGCATGCTGTGGCAGGTTTCACAGGCCAGGGCGTCGTGCGCCCCGATGAGGGCGAAGCCCTCGGAGGCGAGTACGTGGTCGAACGTCGCGCCGTCCCACGTCTCGGTGGAGTGACACTCGAGGCAGGTCGTCGGGAATCCGGAGCCGGCGTGTTCGTCGGTGTAATCGGGCTGGTGGCAGGAGATACAATCTTGATCGTTCTGTGCCGCAAAAATGGGGGTCAGATCCGGGGACCGATGGCAGGCCGAGCAGGGTTCTTGTTCGTGGGCTCCGAGCAGCACGAATCCGTTCGAGGCCAGCTGGTGATCGAACAGGGTGCCCTGCCAGTTCACCGTGTTGTGGCAGGTTTCACAGGTGAGCGGGAAGCCGGCGGCGACGTGGTCGAGGCTCGTCGCATGATCATAATCATCCTGGTGGCACGATTCGCAGGTGGACTCAAGCGAAGTAAAGGCGCCGCCCACATCGTCGGTGTGGCAGGTAACGCACGTGAGTTGCGCGTGGGTGCCCGTCAGGGGGAAGCTGGTGCGCGCATGGACGCCGATGCCCTCGACATCCTGGAAAAGCGTGGTATTGTGGCAGTCGGCGCAGTTTTGGGAGTAGGCGCCCTGGTGGACATCCAGATGGCACGTGGCGCACTCCGTCGCCGCGACATGGGGTTCGTCAAATCGGAGATCGATGTGGCAGGAAGCGCAGTTGACCCGCTGGTGACTCCCCGTGAGGGGGAAGTCGGTCTGCATGTTATGGGAAAACGCCATGGCCTCGCGCAGCGGGGCCCAGGCCTCGGTCCGATGGCAGGCATTGCAGTCGGAGTCGATCGTGAGCACGCCGTGTGGACTTGTCCCCTGTTGGGCGTAAGCGGTAGATCCGGCCAGTGTGAGCAGCCAGACGATGAGTAGAGCGGTGCGTCTCATATTATTCTTCCCCGTGGCAGTCTTCGCAGGCCGTTGGGAGCGGACGGTAGCGGGTGAAGGGGTCCCCCTGAGAGGGTTGTTCTTCGGTGTGACAGCTTTCACAGGCGACGCGGGTATGCGCGCCGGTGAGCGAGAACCGGGTTTTTTCGTGATCGAACGAGGGAATCTCAAACGCCTGCGTGTCGTGGCAATCGTTACAGGCCTTACCCGGGAATTGATCGAGGTGCGGGTCGTCTTCGGTGTGGCAGCTGGCGCATGCGGTATCCAGCCCCCGGTACGCCGGCCCCTCGAAGCCGGCCTCCGGGCCGGCGGCTTTGTGGCATCCGTCGCAGGCTACGGTTTCGTGTTTGCCAGTAAGCGCAAACAGCGTCTCGTCATGGTCGAAGCTGCGGGCGTCGTCCCAGCGCTCGGTCACGTGGCACGACGTGCAGGCCGTCAGCCCGCGCTCGTCGGCAAATTGATCGCCGTGTGGACTATCCTCGCGGTGGCAATCCTGGCACTCGGTCTCTTCGATGGCAAAGGTCGGACGGTCGCCATCGGGGTTGTGGCACGCGACGCAGGCCGTGGCGAGGTGAGCGCCCGTGAGTTCGAAGGAAGATTCTTTTAGATGCCGTGTGATATCGTACGTCGACGGGTAGAAATCGTGCTGGTCGTGGCAATTCTCACAGACCGCTCCACCGCCGGGGCTCTCGACGAATTCCTTCTGGTGGAAATCGACGTGGCAGGAGAGGCAGTTGGTCGCCTGGAGCCGCGGGTAGGTGTTGCCGGCGGTATTCCCGATGAGGGTCACCCGTATGTCGGCGTCGCGCCGGGCGGGTTTCTGGTGGCAGGAGGCGCACTCCAGGTCCGCATGGCTCCCTATCAGTTCGTAGCCCGTCTCGTCGTGGTCGAATTTCGTTTTACTAAGCTCGGTGAGTTCGTGCCAGTCGGCGGTTTTATGGCAGGAGACACAGTCCGCCCCGAACCGGCCTTCATGCTGATCTTCGTGGCAATTGCGGCAGGAGGCGAACTCGATGGGGCGGTACAGGGCGTATTCAGCGCCGGCCGGCGTCTGCCGGGTTTCGTGGCAATTCTCGCAGGACACGTCCTGATGCCGGCCCGTCAGCTTGAACCGGGCTTCGTCGTGGTCGAAAGCCACGGCCTCTTCCCATTTCTCCGTTTCGTGGCAGGTGTCGCAGGCTTCTGTCTCAAACTGATCCTGGTGCGGGCTGTCGGGTTCGTGGCAGGATTTACACGGAGTGAGCAGGCCCAGATAGGTTTTGTCGAGCGCGTTGTGTTTCTGGTTGTAGGCCAGCACATCCGGCGCCAGGATATAGTCCGTCTGATGGCACGTCCGGCAGGCCGTTTCCTGGTGCGCCCCGGTCAGCTTAAACGTCGTTTTGTCATGCTCGAAGGCCGTGGTGTCGAAACGAACGGGGACGAAGTCGACCCCGAAGTGTTCTTTATGGCAATCCCCGCACGGCTGGGCATCGACCGTGACGTGAAAGCCGGTTTTTGCGTTGATTCGGGCCTCGATCGGTGTGTGGCAGTTCAGGCACAGGTCGTCGTTCGCGCTCCGTTGCCCGAGCGCGTGGCATTGCGTGCAGTTGGCCACGCCTTCGAGGTCGGTGTGGGCACGCGTCAGTTTACCGGGCGAGATCAACTGGGATTGGCTCGCGGTTGGGGTGAGGCATGCCGCCAGCGCAACGATCAGCAACGCCAATCGAGCCGGCGACGACGACAGATTGAGCATCAACCAGGGGGGAGTTTGTTCAGGGATTGGCGGGCCATCAGGGCCACGTCGGGGTCGTCGATCTGATCGGCAACCTCTGTCCAGATGGCGCGCGCATCTTGAAACCGGCTCATGTTCGCGAGGATAGCACCTTTGTTGTAGCGGCCGGCCGGATCGCCCGAGTAGCGCGCGAGCAGGTCATCCACCGCCTTGAGCGCCTCGTCCCACTGCTGTAGCTCGCCATAACATTGCGTGAGATCCAGCCAGACCTGCCGGTTCGCCGGGTGCAGCGCCAGATAGTGTCTATAGGTGCGAGCGGCCTCCTCGGGCTGATGCGCATCCTGCAGAAGCCGGCCAAAACGGATCAGATGCGTGGTATCATCGGGCGCTTCGACGAGGCGCATCCGTAGCGTCTCCAGCTGCGAGTGGGTCGTCGGATTGACGTTGCTCTTGTCCGGCGTGAAGGTCTCCGACGGGGTCGTGGAGGCGCTGGCCGCGGCGGGCGCGGCGGTCCATCCCGCCTCGGCGTGCGGATCCGTGGCCCGCTTCGCGCCGAACCAGAAGACAGCGAACAGCACGAAGCCGGCCAATACATAGGCCAGGAGAAATGGGCTTTGTTTCCATCGATTGGTCATGGTGTCAGCGTAGAATAGTGTCCGTCTGTTAGGTAGGTTAATGAGCCGGAAATTGGATGTAGGGACACGATACATCGTGTCCGCCCCTTGGGACGCGTAACGCCATTGTGTTAAAGAATCCAGGTATATCCAAAGGCGATCGCGACGGCGATGTGGATCAGGAAGGCGGCCAGCATCACCAGGGCGAGCGGGATGTGCAGCACGTGCCAGTAGCCAAACGCGCGCACGAATGGGCCGAGCGTCTGCCGGCGGAGCTGTAATTCGACCTGATGGAGCAGCAGGGGGACGGCTTCGCCAATCTGTTCGGTAGCGACGCCGCGTTCCAGCAATTGCCCCCGAAAACGATCCTTCAGGCCGCGTTTGCTCCATTGGAACCGCAGGGTCTGCGCCATGGCGCCCGGGATGCTGTTCGCCGCCGGCACGCCGGCCAGCAGCCGCGCGATTTCGGGCTGCCCCAGTCCCGTCATGTCGCCAAGCCGCTGCCCGAGCGCGGCCTGCGCGCGTATAATGTCGTTCGCCGAGTAGAACTGGCCGTTGGTGGTTTTGGGGATATGGACATAGACATACCGCCCGAAGATGCCGCTTGCCACCACCACGGCCATACTCCAGAACGAGATGGACGCCACGTTGCCGAACTTAAATGTGGTGTGGAGCAACACGAGGAATGGCCCCAACGTGCACAGGAAGATGTGGAATGTGAGCCAGGTCCGCAGCTTGCCGAACCGCTGCATCGCCGCCGAGCGCTTCCGAATCATATACGAACTCACCCCCACGATCATCATGAGGCTCCCGATGATGCCGAGTCCCTGGCCGATCAGGCCGGAGGGACGGAAGTGGGTGTGCGCCGGCATGTAGGCGCGCTCCTGGAGAGGCGCCATGTAATAGCCGTACCCTTCGATGAGGGGGTACACGGCAAGTGCCAGCCAGAGAACAACAAGCAGCACCGATCGGTGCGACGTCTTTTCCATGCGTCGGTATGGAGTACGATGCCGGCCAGGTCCGCGGGTCTAGTTGGAGATGGCGTCGTGCCGTGAGGAGGGTGATCCGCGAAGGGCCAGGACCAGCGGTCGAGCGACCGTGAGTCGCGTGATAGATGCTCGTTTGGAAGTCAAAAACGGTGCCGCTGCCCGGAAAAGATGCGGTAATTGCGATTAGAAGTGCGTGAGAACGCGATTAGAAATGCACATTCAGCGAAATCCCGCCCCCGTTGGCCTGTACGCGGAAGTAGCGCCCCGGGGGGGCATCGCGTTGATGGAAGCGCGTGAGGCTCACTGCCATCGCCGTCCCGATCAGCCCGCCGGCCAGCACGTCCGACGCCCAATGGCGGTGTGTGGCGATGCGGGCCAGCGCCGTCCCTCCCGCGCCGGCCGCCACCAGGCCCCAGACGATCGGGTGGTTGTAATAAAGAGCCCACGGCACCAGGATGGCGGTGGCCGCGGTGGCATGGCCGGAGGGGAAAGAGGTGTCGCCCGAGAATGGAGAGAAGACAAACGGTGAGTCCGTCTCGTCCGGCCGATGCCGGCCAACAACGACTTTGATGCCCAGAATGAGCACGCTGGCCATCCCCATAGACTGAAACGAGGTGAACGCGGCATCCTGAAACCGCCGATCGTCGGTCAGCAGGGAGATCCCCAGCACCCCGGTCAGCGGCACCAGCACGATCCGTTCGCCGAGGTGGTTCGTTACATCCAGATACTGCTTAAACGGCCCTGAATACCCCCGGCCTACGACACGCGTGATGTCCCGGTCCAGCAGGCTGAGGGTTCCGACGGCGGCGATCGCTCCGGCGGCAACCCATGCGGTCCGGCCGTCCACGGAACTGGCGAGACGATCCGGGTCCCGGTGCCCAGTCCAGCATCCGCGCGTGCGCCGGCTGGTGCGCATGGGCGACAGGTGTGCAAAACATGAACAGGACGATGACGAACGACAGCCTGCCTGTCATCGCGCCCGGGAAAGGCTGAATCACTGCGCAAGAGGAGTTTCGACTGGCGGACGCGTGCCAGACTGGCGTGCAACATCACTCGCCAGGGGAAGATGAAGGCGGACGGTAGTGCCGGTCGCCGGCTCGGAGGTGATTTCGATCGAGCCGCCGTGCATGGCGATGATCTGGTCCACGAGCGACAACCCGAGCCCCGAGCCGCTGACGATGTCGGCCGTGGTATCGGCCCGGAAGAACCGCTCGGTAACGAAGGGCAACGCGGCAGGATCGATCCCGATCCCCGTATCGGTGACGGAAAACGTGATCCGGCCGGCTTCGATGCGGGCAACCAACTCGATGCCTCCGGCCAGCGTAAACTTGACGGCATTTTCCAGTACATTTCGCAGCGCGTCGCGCACGAGATCCACATGGCCCCGTACGGGCAGGGAGGCGTCGATACGCTCCGTCCAGGTCAGGCCCTTTTCGCGGGCCCGCCGGCTGAAAAACGCGGCCTCGTCCCGGATCAGATCGGCAAGGTCGAAGGCCGTATCGCCCACCATCGCCCGGTCGCGCTCCAGCCGTGTGAGGGTCAGCAGACTACGGATGGTGCGGCTCATGCCGTCGATCTCGACGCCCAGCGTGCGGAGTGTGTCCGCATACGACTCCGCGGTGCGCGGCCGGCGCAGGGACACCTCAACCTGTCCGCGCAGCACGGTGAGCGGGGTCTGCAACTCGTGCGCGGCGTTCGCGGTGAATCGACGCATGTTCTCAAAGGCGCTCCCGAGCCGGCCCAGCAGAGCATTCAGCGTCTCGGCGAGGCGCGTCGTCTCCCAGTCGGCATCCGCCGGCACGGGGATGCGCTCGTCCATCCGGGTCGGCGAGAGGGCGTCTGCCACACGGGTGATTGTTTGCAGCGGACCCAGCGCCCGGGCCGCCACGCGGTCCGTCAGCACCAGCAGGATGATCAGCAGCGCGACGAGCCCGAGGGAAAGCCCGATGGCAAACTCGCGCAGCCGGCCCGGAATGTCTGGCTTGTAGCGGGCGATTTGCAGAAACCCGATCGCCTGCTCGTTGCGGCCCAGGATGGGGTAGTTGCCGAAATACAACGCTTCGCCATCGATCTCGATGGTATTTAGCGCGCTGATCGTTCCGATCGCCGAGGGCTGATAGGTGACCAGCGAGTCGGGAAACGGCGTGGTGAACAGCCGGGTGTTGCCCGATGCATAGACGATGGCGCCCTGGGTATCAAAAATCTGCGCGAAGTAGGGGTCCACCCGTTGTTCACGGTACAGGTGGTGCGGCTCATGCCACGAATAACGGTCGGGCGCCAGCTTGCCGTCGAGCCCGACAATGTGGAAATTGATCTCGACCGCCTCCCGCTCAAGCAGCGTCCACGCGTGATAATGCAGCCATCCGTACGTAGCCAGCCAGCTCAGTACTCCGATGATGAGAAAGGCAATCGCGAGCACCAGGCCCTGCGAGAACACCAGCCGGCGCCGGAACGTGATGCGCCGCGGGTTCGGATCGGATGAAGTGTCGGTCAACGGCGTAGAGAGAAGTCGGAGATCAGAGAGGTTCGGGCAAGAATCGGTACCCGACGCCGCGTACGGCCTCAATGCGCGCCACGCTACCCGCGTCCTGCAATTTGCGGCGGACGTACCCCACATAGACGTCGATCAAATTGGTGCCCCGGTCGAAATCGTGCCCCCATACGTCGCGATGGATATCTTCCCGGCGGAGCGCCTGTTCCTTGCGCACGATAAAATAGGCCAGCAGATCAAATTCCTTCTGCGTGAGATCGAGCGAGATGCCATCACTGAGGCACGTGCGAGCGACAGGGTCGAGCACGAGTTGCCCCTCGCGCCGGGTCTGATTGCCCGGCACCAGACGGGCACGCCGGCTCAGCGCATCCATACGTGCCAGTAACTCGTTGAAGGCGAAGGGTTTGGGTAGATAATCGTCTGCTCCGGCACGCAGGCCGGCCACGCGGTCCTCGACGGCGTCCAGCGCGGTGAGCATCAGGATCGGGAGCGCGGGGGCGTGCACTCGCAGTTGCCGGCACACTTCGATACCCGAAAGATCCGGCAATCGGATATCCAGCAATACAATGTCAAACGATTGCTCCAACCCCAGCGTGAGCGCTTTCGCGCCCTCCGTCACCCAGGTCACCTGGTAGCCTTCCTCGCGCAAGCCCTGTTCGACAAAGGCCGCGACGCGCGCCTCGTCCTCCACGAGCAAAATGTGCATGGCAATTCCCGGATAGATCGGACGTCGCTTGTTGTATCCCGCAAAATAGGTCTCACGAAGCGCGTCCGCTCACGAGAAAGGCCTTTCTCACGGTCTTCTCATGGAGTGAAGCGGACAATTAGTTCGTCTTTCCATAGTCTTAGAACATGACGTGCTTCATCCACCCGTTGCACCCTGACCGTATGTTGCGATTTCTGTATCCTTTCGTGCGCCGTGTTTCCCAAGCCGAGTCGACTCCGCTGCTCATGGCCGGAAGCGTATTCGGGCTGGCAACCCTTCTGGCGATCGGCTGCTCGGGGCCGGAGTTGCCGCCCCTGGCGCCGGCCGTCGAGGCGCCGCCGTCGCTGCAGCAGGAGGGCGAGGCGCCGGCTCGAATCGTACATCTCGATGCGCGCCAGCTCGCTCAGCTCGACGTTCAGACGGAAGCCGTATCGGCGTCCAGAATGCCATTTTCAGTACGTGCGCCGGGCGAAGTGCTGCCGGCGCCGGAGTACTTCGCGCTCGTCAGCGCGCCCATCAGCGGGCGTATCGTCCGGATCCTGGCGCACGAGGGGGAGGCTGTTCGCAAAGGGCAGGTGTTGCTCGAACTCGAAAGCCTCGAGTACGCCGGCCTGGTCGCCGACGTCCTCCGCGCCCGCGCTGAACTGAGTTACCAGCAGGCGCAGGTGGAGCGCCTTCGGCAACTCGTCGAGAAAAAGATCGCGGCACAAAACACGCTGGAGAAGGGCGAGGCGGACCTGAGCCGGGCACGCGCCGAATACAGCGCGTCGAACGCCCGCGTCGCCGCTCTGGGCCTCTCGCCCGAAACCGTCGCCAGCTGGTCCGAGGACGCCGGCGCCGGCCCCACCCTCGCCGTACGCGCGCCCATCAGCGGCGCCATCGACCGGCACGAAATCGACCTCGGCCAGTCGGTGACGGCCTATCAGGAGATGATGAGCCTGGTCGACCCCGCCCACGTCCTCGTGCGGGGCTATATCCCGCCGGAAGAAGCCGGCGCGCTGCAGGCCGGCGACTCGGTGGCGGTGCAGAGTGTCGAGGGGGAGGCGCGTTCGCTGGCGGCGGTGATCGCGACCATCAACCCGGCGCTCGGTGAGGAGAACCGCTCGGTGGTCGTCAACATCCACGCGGACACGAAGGCCGGATGGCCCCGGCCGGGACAGGCCGTGCAGGTCCTCGTCCGCGGCCTCGGCGCCGAACGGGCGCTTTCGGTGCCGCTCGACGCCCTGCTCTACGAGGGCGCCCGCGCCTCGGTGTTCGTCCGCACCCCCGACGGCGGCTTCGAGCAGCGCCTGGTCACCCTCGGCCGGCTCACGGAGGATCGCGCGGAAGTGCTGGCAGGCGTGGAGGAAGGCGAGTCGGTGGCTGTGACGCAGGTGTTTAACCTCAAGGCGCTCAGCCGCTTCGAGTTATTCGGTGAGGAGTGACACCCCCAGACCCCCTCTGCCCCCGTCCCCATCGCACTTCGTCCGCACGTCGTCATGCTGAACAGAATCATCGATTTTAGCCTCCGCCAGAAGTTTGTGGCGCTGGCGCTTGTCGTGCTGGTCGCCTTCGGCGGCGTTTCGGCCCTGGTGAATCTCCCTATCAATTCCCTGCCGGACGTCACGCCTATCCAGGTGCTGGTCATCACCAAAGCCGGCCGCTACTCGCCCATCGAGGTGGAGAAGTTGGTCAGTTTTCCGATCGAGACGGCCATGAACGGCCTGCCCGAGGTGAAGGAGGTCCGCTCCATCTCCCAGTTTGGGCTGTCCGCCGTGACGGTCGAGTTCGAGGAATCCACGGACACCTACTTCGCCCGCCAGCTCGTCAGTCAGCGGTTGCAGAGTGTGGTGGATGTGCTGCCGGCCGGCGTCTCCGCCCCGCAGCTCGGGCCCATCTCTACGGCGCTTGGCGAGATCTATCAGTACCGCGTCCGCGGGGACGGCCATACGCTGACCGAGTTGCGGACGATTCAGGACTGGCTCGTGGCGCCCCAGCTCAAAACCGTCGAGGGCGTCACGGAAATCACGGCGTTCGGCGGGTACGTCAAACAATTTGATGTGATCATCTCGCCGGACCGTCTGCGGACCTATGGGATCGGGCTCAAGGAGGTGATGGAGGCGATCGAACAGAACAACAGCGTGTCCGGCGGTAACTACCTCACCCATAACCGCGAGCAATACATCATCCGCGGATTCGGGCAGATCGGGGCGGCGGCGGATGTCGAGCAGGTGGTGGTGACACGCCTCGGCGGCCGGCCCATCTACGTCCGCGACGTCGCCACCGTCCGCGAGGGGCGGCAACTGCGCCAGGGGGCTGTCACGCAGGACGGGGAGGGCGAGGTGGTCACGGGGATTGTGATGATGCTCCGCGGCGGCAACGGGCGGGACGTCATCGCGGCCGTCGAGGCCCGGGTGGAGGAAATCAACGCCGGCCTGCCCGAGGGCGTGACGATTGAAAAGTTTTACGACCAGTCGGATCTCATCGAGCGCACCACCGGCACCCTGGAGGTCAACCTCGTCGAGGGCGGCCTGCTCGTCGTCGCGGTGCTGCTCATCATGCTCGGGGAGGTCTCGGGGGCGCTCATCGTGGCCTCGGTCATCCCCATCTCGATGCTCTTCGCGTTCATCGGGATGCGCGAGTTCGGGCTTGCGGCGAACCTGATGAGTCTGGGCGCCATCGACTTCGGGATGGTGGTCGATGGGTCGGTCGTGATGATCGAGAACATGGTGCACCGATTACAGGAGAACCAGCGCCGGCCGGTCCAACAAGTGCTCCGCGAAGCCGCGCACGAGGTCGCGCGCCCCATCTTCTTCGGGGTGCTCATCATTCTGCTCGTGTACGTCCCCATCGTCACGTTCGAGGGCATGGAGGGCATCCTGTTTCGCCCGATGGCCATAACGGTGGCGACGGCCGTCCTGGGGTCCCTGATCCTGACACTCGTCTACATCCCCGCCATGGCGGCCATCGTCTTCCGAAAAGGGATCCGGATGCGCCGCAACTACCTCATGGAATGGCTGCGTCCGCTGTACCGCCGGTTCCTTGAGGCGTTCCTGGATCGTAAGGTCGTCGTCTTCGGGGTCGCTCTTGTGGTTCTGGTGGGTGCGCTGCTGCTCGTCCCGTTGCTGGGCACCGAGTTTTTGCCCGAGCTAGACGAAGGGTCGATCCTGGTCGAACAGGTCCGCATGCCCAGCGTGACGCTCGAGGAGTCGGTCGAAAACGCCAACTGGTTCGCCGGCAAGATCATGGCGAACATCCCCGAAGTGGCGACGGTGGTGCCCAAAACGGGACGGTCCGACCTGGCGAACGACTGGATGGGCGTGCACCAGACAGACGTCTGGATCCTGCTCAAACCGCGTGAGGAATGGCGGCCGGGGGTGACGAAGGAGCGCATCGAGCAAGAGATCCAGCCCTACCTCGAGTCGGAACCGGGCCTTGCCTACAACTTCACCCAGCCGATCGCGATGCGCGTGGACGAGCTGACGAGCGGCGTCAAGTCCGATGTCGCCGTCAAGGTCTTCGGCGAGGATCTGGACGTGCTGCAGGGCATCGGCGACGCCATCAGCCGCGTCTTACCTGCGCTGCCCGGGACTGCCAACTACTTTGTAGAGCAGACCATCGGCCAGCCCTATCTGAACATCGACATCGACCGCGCGGCGGTGGCCTCGTTCGGGTTGAATGTGGATGAGGTGCAGCGGATCGTGGAGGCCGGCATTGGCGGACAGGCGGCCGGCGAGGTCTTCGAGGGACAGCGCCGGTTCGACATCGTCGTTCGGTACCCCGAAGCCATTCGCGACGGGTTTCACGACATCATGAACGTCCCCGTCTCGCTGCCCAACGGCGACCACATCCCGCTGAACCGGGTGGCGCGGATCCACGCCGAAGAGGGGCCCCGCGAGATCGCGCGCGAAAACGGCTGGCGTCGCGTGATCGTGGGCGTCAATCTCGATGGGATCGACATCGGCACCTATGTTTCGAACTTGCAGGACGCCATCGAGCGGGAGGTGGATATTCCCGCCGGCAACTTCATCGTCTACAGCGGCGCCTTCGAGGAGCAGCAACGCGCGATGCGGCACCTGCTGGTGGTCGTCCCGCTCGCGCTCCTCATCATCCTCGTCCTCCTCTACATCACCTTCGGGCAGATGCGGTATGCGTGGATGATCTTCCTGAACCTCCCCTTCGCGCTCTCCGGCGGCATCTTCCTGCTCTGGGTCCGCGACATCTACCTCTCGGTCTCGGCCAGCATTGGCTTTGTCGCGCTGTTCGGGGTGGCCGTGCTGAACGGCGTCGTGCTCGTGGCACACCTCAATACGCTCCGCGCCCGCGGCCTCGGGGTACGGGAGGCGACGATCACGGGCGCCGTGGACCGCCTGCGGCCGGTGCTGATGACGGCCCTCGTGGCGAGCCTCGGGTTCATCCCGATGGCCTTTAATGTCGGCCCCGGATCGGAGGTGCAGCGCCCGCTCGCCACCGTCGTGATCGGCGGCCTCTTCACCGCGACGCTGCTCACCTTGTTGGTGCTGCCGATGGTCTACCACTGGCTCGAATCCGGCCGCCCGATGCGGAAGGAGGAGCATTGGGATGAGACGCCGCTGGAAACGTCGCCGAAAACGCTAGCTGAATAATGAGGATGGGTAGATCACATTGGATCGGGATGGCGATGCTGCCGCTGATGGCCGGCCTCGCCGGCGCTGCGGGCACCGCCGTCGCGCAGCAGCCCACCGGCTGGCTGACCGTACAGGATGCGCTCACCTACGCGGAAGCGAATAGCCCCGCCCTGGGCCGGATGCGCGCATTACAAGAGGCCAGCGCCGGCGAACGCCTCGCCAGCTTCGGGATCGACGACCTGCAGGTGAGTTACGCCCGCGAGGGCATCCCGACCGCCGGCGGCGACTTCAGCGAACAGCGCTGGGTGATCGGGCAGTCGTTTGATTTTCCGCTGCAGACCTACTACCGGCTCAAACGGGTGGGCGCGCAGTCCTCGGCGCTGACGCACGGCGTGGAAGCCGCCCGGCGCGACCTGCGGAGCCGCGTCAAGACGGCGTATACGGAGGTGCTCTACACCCAGGAATTGCTCCATCTCAGCCTGCAGAGCGTCGAACTCGGCGAGTCGCTCAAAGCGGCTGTCGCGGCCCAGGTGGCGGCCGGCGCCGCCGCGGAGCTGGACGAGATGAAGGTGGATCTCCAACTCTCGGAAGCCCGCAGCGTGCTCGAGGATCGACTCCGCCTCTATGAGGACGCGCGGTACGCGCTGTACCAGGTGATCGGCCTCGATCCCGGGGAACAGGTCTATGGCGTCGTCTTCCCGGATACGATGACGTATCTCGATATCGCGCTGTCTCAGCAAGAAGTGCTCGCCCGGTTGCCGGCGCAGCCGGAACTCGCCGGCGCCGACGCCACCGTCCGCGCCGCCCGGCTGTTCACCCTGGAAAAACGCAGTGCAGCCCTGCCGCGGCTGCAATTGGCCTATTGGCCGCAAGACTTTGGGGGTGGCTACCGCTTTCGGGCGTTCGAGGTGGGCTTCACCGTCCCCCTCTGGTTCGCCCTCAATAACCGGGGCGCCATCGTCCAGGCCCGCGCGCGAGAGCAATACGACCGATGGAGCCGGCAGGACGTCGGCCTCACCCTCAAACGGGACATCGAGCGCGCCTGGCACGGCTACGAGACCAGCAAGCTCACGATCGACCGCTACGCCGAAACCGTCCATGCCCTCGCCGACGACCTCCTCGCCCGCACCCGCGAAGGCTACGAACTCGGCCAGCTCGACCTCCTCACCCTGCTCGATACCCAGCGGACGTATCTTTCGGCGCAGGCGCGGTACTACGATGCCCTGCGCACCTACTACGTCAATCTTATCGCGCTCGAACGGTATCTCCAGCGCGAATTGGTCTTTACCAGGTAGTCGAGGCCGCCTTTTTTCCTCCTGCGAGGGATTTTTTTGTCGTGCTCGAACTCCACGAAAAAACACTCGTTGAAGTGGGCTATGCGTAAAGCTACGTCACTGTTCCTTCACCTAGCTTCGCTGACTGCCTCGTGCTCGCAAGGCCCGGTGGAAAAGAGCGAGAGTACCGACATGACATTTTCCATTCAGGTGGCTGGGCCAGAGCATGCTCCTCTGGCGGAAGCTATTTGCACCCTTATCGAAGACGCGGCCAAAAAACGAGGGACCGGTATCGCCAAGCGGGACCCGGAATATATCCGCAAGAAAATGAACGACGGCAAGGCGGTCATCGCGCTCTGTGGCGACGCTCTTGCCGGCTTTTGTTACATCGAGACGTGGGGCCACGGGAAGTATGTGGCCAACTCGGGCCTGATCGTGGCGCAGGAGTACCGCAACTTCGGGCTGGCGCGTCGCATCAAAGAGCATGCGTTTACGCTTTCCCGCGAGAAATTCCCGCAGGCGAAGCTGTTCGGGATCACGACCAGCCTGGCGGTCATGAAGATCAACTCGGACCTCGGCTATCGGCCGGTGACGTTCTCCGAGTTGACAACCGACGAGGAGTTCTGGAACGGCTGCCGCAGCTGCCCAAATTTCGATATCCTCACCCGCACCGAGCGCAAGATGTGCCTTTGCACCGGGATGTTATACGATCCGGAGGTAGAGGAAAAGCGGGAACGGAAGACCACGGAGCAGGTGCTCGAGGGCCAGGAAAAGCCCGTGGAAGCGGCGCATTGACGCCGGGCGACGTCTGAGCCTCTGACTATCCAGGCGGCCGGCATCAGAGCCGGCCGCTTTTTTTCGTGCCGATGGCCTGCCTTCAGGCCGTATACGGCTCTTCAACAGCCATTAGTTCTTCTAATTCCGGCAACTCAGGGACCCGCTCGAACGAGATCGACTCTTCCTCCGCATGGTCATCAGACGCCGCACGCTTCGGCTGGGGCAGCGGGAAGAGGTCGGCCGTCGACACGCCGTTGCCATCCAGCTTTTCGATGATCTCCCACAGATCCGTCGTGATCTCGATGAGCTGGTTCGAGCGCTCGCGCTCTTCTTCAAGCTGAGACTGCAGCCGCTTGTTCTCGGCGCGGAAGCTGACGTCCAACTTGCACAGATACTGATACATCTCCTTCAGCGCCCGGGCGTGCAGCTCTTTTTGCTCCTGGAGATGGGTGATGTGTAATTCGCAGGAGGCCAGTTTTTCCTCGCAGGAGGCGCGTTCACCCGTTTCCGCCACAGGGGTCTCGGGAGTGGCGTCCGCTTGCATGAGCTTGCGCAGGAAGTTCTTCGTCATGACACACTGAATGGCTAGAGGTTCGTGCCGCGGGACGGGGGGATCGGCGGTAGAGCGATAATTTTAAGCTTCGCAAGATCTGTTCCACAATCCTTGTCTCACGCCGGCGGCAACCGCGCGAACGCATCGAGGGCGGCGTCTCGCGCGCGACCGTGCTCGAGCATTGGTTCCGGATACCCCGCGCCTGCCGCAAAGAGGGGGGCCATCCAGGGGGCATGCACCTGTGCGGCCGGGAATCGAGCCAGTTCGGGCACCCAGCGGCGGACGTACGCCCCGTCGGGGTCGAAGCGCTCGCCCTGGCTGACGGGGTTGAAGATCCGGAAGAACGGTTGCGCGTCGGCCCCGCAGCCGGCGGACCACTGCCAGCCCTGGGTGTTGTTCGCCAGGTCGGCATCGACGAGGGTATCCCAGAACCAGCGCGCGCCGGCCTGCCAGGGGATCAAGAGGTCTTTTGTCAGAAACGACGCCACGATCATACGGACCCGGTTGTGCATCCACCCGGTGGCCCACAGTTCCCGCAAGCCGGCATCGACAATCGGATAGCCGGTCTGCCCGCGTTGCCAGAGACGCAGCGCGGCGGGGTCCTCCCGCCACGGGAAGGCGGTGAAGCGGGGGTTTAACGGCTGATCGGTGGTGCCGGGAAAATGGAACAGCAGGTGATAGGAGAACTCACGCCAGGCGATCTCGCTCAGAAACACCTGCGCCGGCTTGTCGCCCGCCGGCATACGCTCGCGTACGGCGCGCCAGATGGTGTGCGGGCTGATCTCCCCGAAACAGAGATGGGGGGACAGGCGCGACGTGCCCGGCCGGTCCGGGCGGTTGCGGTCCGTGTCATAAGCGCCGGCCGGCCCATCCAGGAAACGAGCCAGCGCCCGCCGGGCCCCCGCCTCGCCCGGCTCCCAGACGCCATAAAAGCCGGCGTCCCACGGGAGAGTCGGAAGGAGACGCAGCCGGTCAATGGGGACAGAGGCCGGCATCGATGCGGGGGCACGCCCGATCGAGAGGTTGACCTCGGGCAGTGGCGCGCCCAGTTCGGGTTGCTGCTGGAGCTTTTTCCAGAACGGGGTGAAAACCCGGTAGGGGGTGTCTCCGCCCGTTCGGATCTCGTCCGGGTTGTGGAGTAGCGCCCCGTTGTGGATGGAAACCGTGACGCCCTCGGCGCGCAGCGCCCGCGCCACGGCATCGTCCACCCGACGACCGGCCGGCTCATACCGCTCGTTCCAGCAAATGGCCGTCGCCCCGGTTTCGCGTACCAGCGCCTGGATGGTTTCCAGCGACGTCCCTTCACGCACGACCAGCCCCGTGCCGTGCTCCACGAGCTGGCGGTTCAGCGCGGTGAGAGCATGGTGCAGCCACCACCGGCTCGCGGCGCCGGGTTGCCACGGCGCCTCCTCTTCCGGGGCCCAGATGAATAGGGGGATGACCGCTCCCGGCCGGTTCAGCGCCCAGGCGAGCGCCGGATGGTCGGAGATGCGGAGGTCGCGACGAAACCAGACAAGCGTGGCGGACATGCGGGACGGGGCTAGTGTCGGGCAAAATAGAACCGGCCGGCATGTATCGCTACATACCGGCCGGCCAAGGGTCTATCGGATGGAGTTATTTGATCAGGAGCATCGTGCGCACCTGCGATCCGCTCGGACTTTCGATCCGGTACAGGTAGCTACCCGTGGGCAGGCCAGCGGCATCGAAGCTGACCTCCGCGCGGCCGGCGGCCATCGCCTGGTCCACGAGTACGCGCACCTGGCGGCCCAGCATGTCGTACACAGCAAGGCGAACCTGCCCGGCTTCGGGAAGCGCGAATGCGATGGTTGTCACGGGGTTAAACGGGTTCGGGTAGTTGGCCTCGAGGGCAAACTCCGTCGGGACGGCGTCGATGGCTTCGTCGGCGAGGGCGACCTCATCGAAGGCTTCTTCGCTGTGCCCGGAGATACCGGCCGAGCGGCCCACCTTGCCGGCCGAGTCGATCACGACAAACGAGGCGCTCAGGGCCGTGCCCGCGGTGCCGCCGGCACGCTTCTGGTCGTACGGCGTGGCCACCAGGGTATGATCGCCGACCGGGAAGGCCCCGTTCAAGTAGTCGCCGCCAAGGTCGCCAAACAGGGCGAATGGCGCGACGTTCTCGAGCCGGCTGTAGCCGATCGAATCGATCTTGAACCAGACGCTTTCGACCCCATCGCTCACGTCAGCCCGGAGGTTGACCTTCGCGGGTAGCGCGGCGACATCCAGGGTGTCGCCAGGCATGAGATGGACGAGATCCATATCGGTTTCGGCATCGACCAGCACAAACCCGGTTACCGCGTTATCGCTACTGACGACCGTGAAGGAGACGGTGGCCATCTCCAGCATCATCCCGCCGGCGTTGGCCTCGGCAAACGCTTTCGCCGTCAGCGTATGCGATCCCACGGGCAGCCGCCCGCCGGCAAAATTACCGTCGACATCGCCGAAGAGGGCGTAGGGCGCGTCGTTTTCAACGCGGATCGCCACGAGGTCATTCAGGTCGAACTGCACGCTGCCGGCATCGCCGGTCAGGTTGGCACGCACGTTCAAGCCCAGGGGCAGCGCGTTCAGGTCGAGCATCGCGCCGTCGACGATGGGGTCGAATCCCGCTATCGGCTCGTCCGTCGCCGCGTCGATCAGTGACAGGCTGGCGCCGGCGGGTACGTTGGCCGGCAGCAGGGCCGTGGTGCCGTCGGCGAAGACGGCGAGGAGGCCAAAGGCCGGGTCGGTGCTGTCGGCCGGGGCGAGGAAGCCGGAGGCAAGGACCGCAATGGCGGCATTAGCGGCGCCGGAGAGGTCGGCCACGTAGGAAGCGGCGACGGCGCTGTTGTCGGCTAGTTCGATGTCGATCGCGTAGGAGGCCGGCGGGACGGACAGGTAGCCGGCGAATCCGCCGAAGCTGATGTCGTCCACCAGGATGCCGGCGCCGCGTGCGGAGACGTCGACCGTCGGGGCGTCGGGGGCGCCGTGGAAGACGAGGAGTTCGACATTGCCGGCGGTGGCGGCGGCCTCACGGGCGGGGGTGTAGATGAAGAGGTCGAACGCCGGGTTGCCGGCGCCCGCCAGCGGATCGCCGGCGGCGACGACGAGGTAGGTCTCATCGGCGGCGAGGCCCGGGGCATCGATGGTTTTGGTGAACACCGGGCTGCTGTTATCCGCGGCGGTTGCGCCGGTGATGTCGATCTTGACGGCGACGCCGGCAGGGAGGTCGACAAACGGCGTGGCGGAACGGAAGACGAAGTCGTCGAGGGTCAGCACATCGTTGATGTAGACGTCGACGACGCCGGCGGCGGCGTAGGGCGAGTTGTGCACGACCTGTACGCGGGCCGTCTGCGCGAGAACAGATGGGGCGGCCAGGATGAGAGCCAGGCAGAGCAGGAGGAACCTGCCTGGTGCGCTGAGCTTTTTAGAGCGAGTTACAATGTTCATAGCTAAATACGAGTCTGGGTGATTAAACGTGGGCCCCACCCGCGGTGGGTAACATCGAAGGTGGGGCCGTTCTCAGGGTATTGGTCGTGCTGCAGCTTTTCCATAACACAGCCGGCTGTGTAATTGACTACCCCGACGTGTATCTCGCAATAAACGCTTCCGAACGAACCCACGGTATGTACTGGCGTACCCCCTGCGATCTCCATGCATGACATCCCGTGTTCTACCACCCGCCCTCGTTGCCATCCGGCCACGCCGACTCGGGTGCGTCTGGTCGCGCTTGCGCTCTCCTTGATACTTATGGGTGTCGAATCGGCCAGCGGCCAGGCCTCTCCCATAGAGCGGCTGCGCGCCTTCTTCCTCGCAAGCGTCGAGGACGAGACCGCTATCGAGGCGGCGAACGTCTACCTGACGTCGCTTCCGGGTGAGGCTGCCCCTGAAATACGCGCGTACGGCGCCATATTTGAGATCATGCGTGCCCGACACGCCTTCTGGCCCGTGCGCAAGATGCACCATCTGAACGCCGGCCTGCCCGTGCTCGATGCCCTCGTCACCGATCATCCTGACCATCTGGAGATCCGGTATCTTCGGCTCATGGCCTGTTATTATCTCCCCCGTTTACTGGGAAGGGGATGGTCCGTCGAGGCCGACCTCCTGGCGCTGGCGGAGCTGCTGCCGGGGGCGGCGAGGGCGTATCCGGCCGGGCTTTATCGCGAGATGGTGCGGTTCGTGGTCGACTCCGAGGTGGTATCCGAGGAGCAACGGCACGGGTTGCGCAACGCGCTCGCGGCGTCGGAACGCGCCGGCGGCGTCACCACGGGGCCGGCCGCCGGAGGATACTGATCCACCTACCGGTCCACCTGCAGATTCAACGCGTACGATATGATCGACGAAGTCATACTAGTAGATGCGGACGACCGCGTGCTCGGCTCGGCCGAGAAGCTGTCTGTCCACCGCGACGGCCAGCTGCATCGCGCGATCTCCGTCTTTGTGCTGAATACGCGTGGGGAAATGTTGCTGCAGCAGCGCGCCAGCGACAAGTACCATTCCGGAGGGCTGCTCTCGAACACGTGTTGCAGCCATCCGCGGCCCGGCGAGGCCACGGAGGCCGCCGCGCATCGCCGGCTTCAGGAAGAGATGGGATTTGACTGTCCGCTCAAGCCGATTTTCTCGTTCACCTACCGCACCGATTTTGGAAACGGGTTGATTGAACACGAGCTGGACCACGTCTTTCTGGGTTATTTCGCCGGAACGCCGTCGCCGGACCCCGCCGAGGTCGAGGCCTGGCGCTGGATGCGCGTCGATGCGATCGCCGACGACATGGCGCGCCGGCCCGAGGCGTACACCTACTGGTTTCGGCACATCTTCCAGCGCGTGGTGGACGTGCTCGATTGATCCGGGTCTATTCTTTCCCGACCTGGATGCCCGCCAGATGCTCCAGCGCCTTGACAAGCGCGTGATTACCCTCCGCGCCGAGGCCCTGGTGCTGGAGGGTGCCGTAGAGTTGATAGACCAGGCTGGTGCCCAGCATCGGGACGCCGAGCGATTTGCCGGCCTCGAGTACGAGGCGCAGGTCCTTTTGCTGGAGGTCGATCGTAAACCCCGGACGCCAGTCGCGCTTGATCACCTGCGGGCCGCGGTTGCTGAGCATCCAACTGCCGGCCGCGCCGCCGGACACCGCCGCCAGCGTCTTCTCGAGGTCGAGTCCGCCAGCCTCCGCCAACACCAACGCCTCGCCGACGCCGAGCATCGTTACTACGACCAGGATTTGATTGATAAGCTTGACCGTCTGTCCCGCCCCGACGCCGCCGACGTGCGTGATCGTCTTGCCCATGGCCTCGAAATAAGGCATCGCCCGCTCTACCTGGGCGGCCTCCCCGCCGACCATGATGCTCAGCGTGCCGCGTGCGGCCCCCTCGCTGCCGCCGCTGACCGGAGCGTCCAGCATGTGGATGCCTCGTTCCTGCAACCGCTTCGCGATCCCGCGCGTGGCTTCCGGGCTGATCGTGCTCATGTCGATCACCAGCGAGCCCCGAGCCGCGCCCTCGAGCACGCCCCCCTCGCCTAGAATCACCTGTTCGACATCCGGCGTGTCGCTAACGCAGGTGATGATCATCTCGCAGCGCCGGGCAAGGCTGGCCGGGTCCGTCGCCTGCGTGGCGCCCGCCACCACCAGCGCCTCCGCGCGCGACGCCGTACGATTCCAGACACACACTTCGAAGCCGGCCTTGAGGAGGTTGGCGGCCATGCCGCGCCCCATGATGCCCAGCCCGATCAGACCGACGGGAGTTGCCATAAAACGGATACTACGTTATTGGGTGGAAGGTGGCCACATGATAGGGGAAAAGCCATTGCGCATCAACCCGCTTTGGAAGCGCCGGCGCAGGGCGCGGGACAAAAGGCGCATAGGCGTTGCGTGGAAGACCCAGTCGGCGTGCGCGGAACAGGAATCGGATCCCCCGGGGCGTTGCCTATCATAGGACCACCCACTGCCTATCCTGGCTGAAAACCCCCAAAACGATATGAACCTGCTCCGCATCAACGATCAGCTTCTGAATGTCGATCTGATCCAGACGGTTAAAATCCGTGGCAACGAGGTCACCCTGTATCTGCTCGATCTCGAAATCCAGTTTCATGGCGAAGAGGCGGTGGCGCTGAAGCACTGGTTGCTCAACAATGCTCGGGACCTCTCGAACCAGAAAATGACGCAAGCCCTCGAGCCTTCCGGCTACAGTTCGGGAGATGGAGCGGCAAATTCGGGCGTCCAGCTGTTCAAAGTGCCGCTTACCTAACTCGTTTATCTACGGCCGGCCACAATTGACCTAACCAAGCTGTGTCTAAAGTGTGGAATCTTTGCCTCAAAAGCATGGAGCCAGCCGCAAGCGAGGAGCTATGTGGCGAAATTATATCAGAATGAGGCTTCGGCAACCCGGGGAGCGAACACAGGGGGATTCCCCTACATGGCGCTCTTCTCTTTGAGCCAAAAGTAGATAGACGGCCTCATAGCGATTAGTTATACTAGTGTTGATCAATTATTACCTGCACAAAACTGTACATCAACATGGCACACGAAGAGAACAACAAGGTGGGATGCGATGCGTCCCCGGGTTCTGAGGTTTCGGCACCCGTAATCTGGAATCGAAGGGCCGTTTTGAAGACGGTCTGGTCCGTGCCCGTAATTGCGGGGCTCGCCCTCATGAACACCGCATCATCGATGAGCGGAGGAATGAACGGCGGACCCGGCAATGGCGGCGGACCCGGCAACGGCGGTGGTCCCGGCAACGGCGGCGGTCCCGGCAACGGCGGCGGTCCCGGCAACGGCGGCGGTCCCGGCAACGGCGGCGGTCCCGGCAACGGCGGCGGTTGGGGCCAGGGATCCGGTGGTGGCAAGGGCCATAAATAGGTAAGCAATTTGCTCGGGTAATAATCAACTGCAAGTACGTTCCAACAACTAAATGGGTTATGCCTGTGAGGGCTACCCCGATCGGTGAACGGTATGAGTGAACAAACCAACGAAAAGGCGACCGCAGCTGAACAGCTGCTCGAGACGGCCGAAAAGAAGGTCATCTCGCGCCGCACGATGATGCGCGCCGCCTGGGCACTGCCGGTGATTGCGGCTGTCCCGCTGCTGAACACGGCGTCCGCCATGAGTGGCTACAACTGCGACCGCAATCTCCAACGCTTCCTCGATGCCCTCCAGTCGGGCGATCGTAAGGGCGCCGCGGCGATTCGCGCCGAGTTGCAGGCCAACGGGTGCCGCTGCTAATCCTGTATGGTGCACGCAAGTGCACCGTCATGGGGAGGTGGTTGCACGGTTTTTTGACCAGGCAATAACAAGCCTTTCGAGGTATAACCTATGCTAGAAAACAACACACACGAAGTGACGCCGGCTACGGATCAGTTGCTCCATGCGGCTGAAAAGAAGGCCTTCTCGCGTCGCTCCATGCTGCGCGCCGGCTGGGCCCTCCCCGTGATCGCGGCCATGCCGCTGATGAACACGGCTTCGGCCATGAGCGCGTTCAACTGCGACCGGATGTTCGACAAGATGATCGACTCGATCAACTCCGGCGATGTCGAAAAGGCGCAGAAGACGCTCCAGCAGTTGCTCGACAACGGCTGCCGCTTCTAACCGAGCGCGTCTCGTTGACATCGGCCCGGCTCATCTAACGATGGGTCGGGCCGTTCGCTTTTCATAGGGATGGTGGGCAATCTGAATGATGTGCTGTATGTTCGAGTGAGTTGATTCCTGTATCATCCCATCCGATTCCCCACACCCGATTCCGCATATCCTGTGAAGCGCTTCGCCTGCATTCTCCCCCTTCTCTTTATTTCTGCCTGCACCACCACCCCGTCCGACCCGGCCCACATCCTCGTGTTCACCGGCGCCGAGGGCTATCGCCACGCCTCGACCGGCGCCGGCGTCGCCGCCCTCCGCGCCCTCGGGGCCGACAACAACTTTTCCGTCGAAGCCACGGACGACCCCGCTGCCCTCACCGAATCGACCCTCCGCAACGTGGATGCCGTCGTCTTCCTCCATACTACCGGCGATGTCCTGAACTACGCCCGGGAGGCCGACCTCGAACGCTTCGTCCAGGCCGGCGGCGGGTTCGTCGGCATCCACTCGGCCATCGAGACGGAAACCGACTGGCCCTGGTTCACCCGCCTCGTCGGCGCCCGCTACCACAGCCATCCGGCCGAGCCATCGAACGTCCAGCCGGCCACCCAGCGGGTGGTCGACGCCGCGCATCCGTCCACGGAAGCGCTGCCGGCCTCCTGGAGCCGCTCCGATGAGTGGCCGAATTTCGCGGACGTCTCGCCGGACGTCCAGGTTGTCCTCACGGTCGACGAATCCTCCTACCAGGGCGGCATCCACGGCGAGGCGCACCCCGTCGCCTGGTATCAGGCCTTCGACGGCGGGCGCTCGTTTTACACCGCCGGCGGCCATACGGCGGAGAGCTACGACGAGCCGGAGTTCCGCGCCCACCTCCTTGGCGGCATCCGCTACGCCATTGGCGAGGGCGGGCTGGATTACACCCGGGCACGCACCCGTCGTCCGCCGGAGGAACGACGCTTCGTCCAGACCATCTTCCTCGACAACCTCGACGAACCCACCGAACTCGAACTCCTCCCCGACGGCCGCATCCTCTTCGCCGAGCGGAAAGGCGCCCTGAAGCTGTACGACCCTGCCACCGCCGCCGGCCGCGTCGTCGAGATGCTTGAGGTCAATACCACCCACGAGGACGGTCTCATGGGCCTCGCGCTCGACCCGAACTACGCCACAAACCAGTGGATCTACCTGTATTATTCGGTCCCGGGCGACGAGCCCATCCAGCAGCTCTCCCGTTTTGTATTCGACGGCCAGACGCTCGACCGCGCCAGCGAAAAGAAGATGCTCCAGGTGCGCGTCCAGCGCCAGGAATGTTGCCATACCGGCGGCTCGATCGAGTTCGGGCCGGATGGCAACCTCTTTCTCTCCACCGGCGACAACACGAACCCGTTTTTTTCGGATGGATTCGCGCCGATCGACGAACGCGCCGGCCGCGCGCCGTTCGACGGCCAGGCCGGCCCCGGCAACACGAACGACTTGCGTGGCAAGATCCTGCGCATCACCCCGCAGCCGGATGGGACCTACACCATCCCCGCCGGGAATCTCTTCCCCGTGGGCGACTCGCTCTCCCGCCCGGAAATCTATGTGATGGGCAACCGTAACCCGTACCGGATCAGCATCGACCAGAAAACCGGCTTCCTGTACTGGGGAGAAGTCGGCCCCGACGCCGGCGAAGACAACCCCCTCCGCGGCCCCCGCGGACACGACGAGGTGAACCAGGCCCGCCAGGCCGGCAACTTCGGCTGGCCGTTTTTTGTGGGGGATACTAAGCCGTATCGGGACTACGACTTCGCCACGGGGAAATCCGGCGACTTGTTCGATCCTGCCGCCCCGATCAACGACTCGCCCAACAATACGGGCCGGCGCGAGCTCCCGCCGGCGCAGAAAGCGTTTATCTGGTACCCCTACGCCGAGTCGCCCGAGTTCCCCATCGTGGGCGCCGGCGGGCGTAACGCCATGGCTGGCCCGGTCTTTTATGCCGACCTGTTCACCCAGCGCCCGGGCACGTTTCCGGAATACTTCGACGGCAAGCTGTTCGTGTACGACTGGATCCGCGGCTGGGTGCTCAATGCCACGATGGACGATGAAGGCAACCTGCTCAAGCTCGATCCCTTCATGCCGGGCACCCGTTTCCGGAATCCGATCGACATGATGTTCAGCGATTCCGGCATCCTCTACGTCCTCGAATACGGCACCGGTTGGTTCACGCGCAACGTCGACGCCCGCCTGAGCCGCATCACCTACGAACGGGGCAACCTCCAGCCCGAAGTCGCCGCCCTCGCCGACCGTCTCGAAGGCGCTTCCCCACTCACGGTGACGTTCACGGCCTCGGCCTCTGATCCGGACGGCGATACGCTTTCTTACGCCTGGCAGATGATGGGGGGCAACGCCGTCCAGGCCACGACGGCGGAGGCGACGTTTACGTTCGACCAGCCCGGCACGTACCGGCCTACAGTCACCGTGACGGACGCTGCCGGCGCTACCAGCACCGCCTCGCTGACCGTCCGCTTCGGCAACGAGCCGCCGGCGGTGACGCTCGCGCTTCAGGGCAATACCACCTTCTTCAGCGACGGCCGGGTGCTCCAGTACGCGGCGTCGGTCACGGATCGGGAGGATGGCGCGGCGCCGGCCGGC
>Ga0163144_10000909_pt1 | contig 70133 bp, 50 predicted proteins | sample OliLak19BULKMAT1_FD_123175 | JGI IMG/M metagenome (GOLD analysis project Ga0163144, IMG submission 123175) | Freshwater microbial mat bacterial communities from Lake Vanda, McMurdo Dry Valleys, Antarctica - Oligotrophic Lake LV.19.BULKMAT1 | ecosystem: Environmental > Aquatic > Freshwater >... | reverse complement strand
TCCTTCAAATGAACGGTTACTTTATGGGCTAAGTTTGCCTTTTCCACTTGAGATTTGGCATAGTTATACTGTGCTTCCGATATGGTTGTAGTATCTACCGAGCAACCGTAATACTTTGCCATGTGAATGGCATTGCTTCCCCACCCCGAGCCTATTTCCAGTACATGGTCGCTAGCGTTAAGGTGCAATTGCTTGCAAAGCCTTTCGTATTTCGAGTATTGGGCTTCCTCCAAAGTCATATCTGCTGAAGTGAAATAGGCACCCGAATAGGTCATTGATTTATCTAGCCAAAGTTTGTAGAAATCGTTGCCTAAGTCGTAATGATCGGCTATGTTCTTTTTCGAACCTGACAAGGTATTGGCTCTTCCTTCGTGATAAATTTTATTGAGCCACCTGAAAGTATTTATGCCCATTTGCTTAAGCTTTCCACCACTCATAAAAGAGGTAAATTCTAAATTAAGAATGAAAAAACGGATTACATTAGTGATGCTGTCGGTGTGCCAGTCGCCATCTATATATGCCTCAGCAAAACCCATATCACCATAAAGCACCCCTTTTTTGTAAAATTCACTATTGGTAATGTGAATATGGGCTTCGATATTGCCATCGCCATTGCCCGACACGCAGTTTTCACCGTTTGGAAGGGTAAGGTGAAGCCTGCCTAGAGGTAGGCTCACAAGTGTTTTCAAAACCAGCCTTTCGAAAAGGCTAGATTTGCGGTTCAGCAACTGGGGCAGTAGGGCGATATTTTCCACTGTTTTTAAGGGATATATGTGGGTTGTAAAGTTCTCTTTGCAAATCAAGATGTTCGTTTTTCTTCAGATAGACAATATTTTTTGTAAAAAGCAGCATAGCCTGCCAATGTATGCTTGCTATTATTTTAAGGGTGACAAGCGGTATCGACACAAAATAAAACAATAAAGCAAAATCGGTCAACAGGCTTTTTTTCCCCTGCAAGCCTGTCTTTAGCACTGTTTCTTCTCCAACTAGATTGTCAATTTTTATGTGCAAATCGTGAGCTGGAATCTGCAATTGAAAGTGAAAAGCCGAGTCGTGCTGCATGAAGGGCGACACATAGAAATATTTGGTCGTCTTGTAGTCGAAGCATTTTCCATCCCATTCTTTTGCATTAATAAAATAGGGTTTCAATTCTCCAAATGTATTTTGAACTTCCACAACTGCACAAAGTGGTATGTTTTCCTTGTCAAATACAAAATAAAACGACACCGGATTGAAGATATAGCCTGCCGTTACCAAATTGGTAAGCAATTTTATTGTGCCAATCGTACTTTCCGCTACTCCACAGGCCTGTAAATAATTATGAATAGTTGCTTTTATCGATTTATTTTTTTGCCCTTCCGCTAGCTGCAAGTGGTCTTGATCTCTAAAGTTGTACAGGTTGAATCTGTTGCGACTAAAGAAAACCAGCCTCTTATCTAACCTGTCTATTTCATCCAAATCGAGATAGAACATATAGATTTTATACCTAAAAAAATGTTGCTTAGGTGAAAATCTGCGATGCCATATTTCGCACTGGTAGATACAAGAATTTACGTCCATTCGACCACTTTAGTTAGTTTTTCAGAAATTGCCATAGCCGAAGCCAAAGCATCTTCATGAAAACCGTATTTAAAATAACTGCCGCAGAAGTAGGTATTTAACTCATTTTCATTTAGCATGTACAAATGTTGTTGGGTTTGCATGGCCTCTACGGTAAATATAGGGTGCTCGTATTCAATTACTTTCAGTATTTTTTTTGGATCTACAAGGCCCGGATCATTTATGGAAAGGAAATAATCTTGTTTGGTTTCCAGATTTTGCAATCTATTCATATAATAAACACAATGCGGCACTTTTTGCCCTTTTATATCATCTATTCTATAATTCCAGGCCGACCAAGTGAGCCTATTTTTGGGCATTACGGTGCTATCGCTGTGTAAGGTGGCTTTATTTTTTTGGTATTGAAATGGTTTTAAAAGGCTTTGTTCCTTCGCTGTTGCATCTTGCAATACATCAAGTGCCTGATCGGCATGACAAGCAAATACTACTTTATCAAACCGCAACATTTCTCCTTGGATGGTGGTCAATTTCACACCACTCCCACTTCTCTTTACAGCCACCACCTTACTATTGAGTTTTATCTTATCTCTAAATGGGGCAATGAGCTTTTCCCTGTATTGTTGGCTGCCATTACTAACTGTATACCACTGAAACTGAGTATTCAACCCAAGAAAACCATGATTTTTAAAAAAACGAACCAGAGAAACAATGGGGAATTGAAGGGTAATATCGGTAGGGGTTGACCATAAAGCTGCTGTCATCGGCAACAGGTATTTGAAAGTAAAATCTTCGCTGTATCGTTTGGCATTCACATAGTCTTTTACCGAATAATCTTGGTAAATAGAACCGTCTAACACTTCAACACACTCACGGTTGAACTTATTTATTTGTAGCAAAAACTTAATATAGCTTACGCTGAAAATATTTTTTCTTTGGGCAAATAAATGATTGAGGCTCGTTCCGCAATATTCCAGCCCAGAGGGCTTGTATTGCACCCCAAACGACATATCTGTTTTCTGCACCGCTACATCCAGTGCCTCAAAGAGAGCGCACAAATGGGGATAAGTATGGTAATTAAACACAATAAAACCTGTGTCAATAGCGACACTTCTTCCGTCTTCTTCTACCGATACCGTGTTTGTATGGCCGCCAACATAATCGTTTTGCTCAAAAACTGCAATGTCGTATTGATCGTGGAGCAAATGAGCCGCTCCCATACCAGCTATTCCTGTTCCTATGATTGCAATCGAACTCACTTTTAAAGAATTATAGAGTTAACATGAAATAGTTAAAGTCAGTTTTAGCCAAAAAAGTTTGCCTTTTGTCTAACAGATGGCAATAAATTTTGTTTTTAAGAAATATACGGTCTTGATTTGAAAAAAGACTTGAAACACGAAAAATAAAAATTACGACTCTTTAAAATTGTGAATCGCAAACTCCAGCAATGCCCAAGCTTTAGAAACCAACCTTTTCATTGTTTTGAATCCTTAAAACGTTTTAAACAGTATTTTTGTACTCACAATTAAAATCTGGTTATTTATGGCTGCCGAATCACACATCCTTTTTCCACCTTACCATTATTGCAACAGCCTCACCGCGTATTCACGCAGGGAAACTGTAGAAGTGAAAATAGGAGATTTAGGCATGGGTTCGCAACACCCCATCAGGGTACAGTCTATGACTACAATCGATACTATGGACACGCTTGGTTCAGTACAGCAGTCGATAAGAATGATAGAAGCAGGCTGCGAACTCGTGCGGATAACTGCCCCCAGCATAAAAGAAGCCAATAATCTGGCCGAAATAAAAAAGGAATTGGTGAAACGAGGCTACAACACGCCCATAGTTGCCGATATTCATTTCACCCCCAATGCGGCAGAAGTTGCAGCCCGTATAGTAGAGAAAGTAAGGGTAAACCCTGGTAATTATGCCGACAAAAAACGGTTCGAAACCATAGATTATACCGATGCAGCTTACAATGCTGAGCTGGTTCGCATCCGCGATAAATTTCTGCCTTTGGTGAAAATATGCAAAGAATATGGCACTGCCATGCGCATAGGTACAAACCACGGCTCGCTTTCAGACAGAATTATGAGCCGCTATGGCGATAGTCCGCTCGGCATGGTAGAATCGGCTTTGGAATTTCTAAAAATATGTGAAGATGAGCAATACTTTAATATCGTGATCTCCATGAAATCGAGCAATACCCAAGTGATGGTGCAGGCCTACAGAATGTTGGTCAACAGGCTTGATTCCGATGGATTCAAACCTTATCCTCTGCACTTGGGCGTTACTGAAGCAGGCGAAGCTGAAGATGGTAGAATAAAATCTGCTGTAGGCATAGGCACGTTGCTCGAAGATGGGCTTGGCGATACTGTACGCGTTTCGCTCACGGAAGAGCCAGAATTTGAAATTCCCGTTGCCCAAGCTTTGGTAAATCGTTACAATCATAGAAGCGGCCACAAGCCTATTCAAGCCATTGCTTTATCACCCACCAATCCTTATGAATACAACCGTAGGTCATCTTTAGAAATACTAAACTTTGGCGGGAGCAACGTACCCAGGATAATTGCAGATTTTTCTACTGGAAATCCGTTTACAAATGCCGCTAACGAAGGCAAAGCAGCTTTGAAGTGCATCGGTCACTTCTACTTTGAGTTGACCGATAAGTGGAATATGAACGACCTAGGAGCCGATTATATTTATACAGGAAGCAACCCCGCACCATTTATGCTGCCCAATGGAGTAAAAGAAATCATTGATTTCTCTACTTGGAAAACATTGCCAAACCAAGACCATAAATTTCCACTATTTGATTTCAGAAATGGAGATTCTAACCTCTTAAATAGTATAATCGAAGCAGTAAAAATTCAAAAATTTGTATTCATCAGTTATAAATCGCTCACTGACGAGTTTTATAAATGGATAAAAAATGATAAAAACACGATCCTGATCGTTGATACCAACAATGCGCATGGCATGCCAGCCCTCAGAAGGCTGTTTTTCTATTTGATGGAAAATGAAATAAACAATCCTGTAGTGATAGCAAGAAAATATACGAAGTTATCTGAAGATAATTTTCAGTTGTATGCAGCCACAGATTTTGGCGGCTTACTTATCGATGGCTTAGGCGATGGCATTATGATAGCAAACCAGCCTAATACGCCATCGGACGAAAACACTTTGAAGCGAAATAATATAGTCGCCTTTGGCATATTGCAGGCAGCACGCACACGTATTTCCAAAACAGAATATATTTCTTGCCCCTCATGCGGAAGAACACTTTTCGACCTGCAAGAAACCACCGCTATGATTCGCAAACGAACCGACCACTTGAAAGGACTTAAAATAGGAATAATGGGCTGTATAGTAAATGGCCCCGGAGAAATGGCCGATGCCGATTTCGGCTATGTAGGGGTGGGAAAAGATCGAATAGCACTCTACAAAGGGAAAGACGTGATTAAAAAATCAGTTCCCGCAGCGAATGCTTTGGAAGAACTGATAGATTTAATAAAATCGGAAGGCAAATGGATCGAGCTGGAATCAAAATAATTATACCTTGAAAACCCGCACCAAAAGTATCACCAGACTAACCTAATAATTTGGCATTCATTTGATCTTTCCGCCCATGACTGCTGCTTAGTTAGTTTTTTATCACCACGGTTTGCCGAATTTCGGAAAGGGGGCTGATCCGCGTGCAAAAAATTACCTAAGCAGCATTGCCAAATTTTATTTAATGAGAAAGCTCTTCCTAAATCTAAAACATGTCATCAAACGAGAACTCAAACGTTTTTTTCGAATAAGCTCCCTTTGAGGGTCTAAATTTCATACCCAGATTATCGAAATATCTCAGCTGCGGGTTGCTTTTCATAGAGGATACTTGCCCTACACTGCGCGAAGCAAATGACTGTGCAAAAGGTGTTGTAGTAACTGTTGAAATCATGGTAGAGAGTAGTTGGATGTGAAATTAATACGATACAAATTTATTTACTCCCCTGCCTGTAAAACATCCCCTACCTTGGGTATTTTGCAAGGTGATTACATACCCGCTAGCAGGTATGCATTGTAAGACATCGATTACATTTCCTTCAAATATTGAGTAACAACCCCTAAAATCATAAATTTAGCCACTTTTTCTATAAATTGCTGATAATCGAGGTGTGCCATGTCGTTGGCTTGATCAGAAATAATACGAATATTTACTAGCGGTATCTGGTATTCATAGCACACTTGAGCCACTGCCGCCCCTTCCATTTCCACAAAAAGAAGGTTATCGATGCCTTTCTTTATCGCAGCCAAACTTTCTGCCGTACCTACAAATTGATCACCACTGGCCAATATTCCTTTATGAACTTTAATCTCTTGCAAATTGAATTCATTTTTAATGTTACCGTGGTGCAGCGTAAAAAAGCCGTTTTGAACGAATTTCGTGACTGCCATTTCAGCTTTTTCGACCAAAGCGGCATCTGCGGAGAAACTTTTGATACCTAAAAGTGGTATTGTAAACTGTGGGTATAATCCCCTAGCATCCATATCGTGCTGCAAACACTCGGTAGCGATACAAACATCACCAATGTTCAATTTGTCATCGGCCCCTCCTGCTACACCCGCCACAATCAATTGATTAAGTGGGAAATGTGTGATCATATAGGCTGCGGTAACTGCCGATGCCACCTTTCCAATTCTCGAAAGAGCAATCACCACTTCTTTATCTTCAAGCTTGCCCACATAATATTTCCTCATTCCTGCTTCCACTACTCGATCCAGCTGCATTTCACGTAATAGCAATTCGATTTCCTCGGGCATAGGCACTAAAATTCCAATCATGATTAGGTTGTATAAGTGTAGTATTTTGGTAAAAATAGACTTATTCCCCCTTTTAGTCAATATTCAACACCGCATTTTGGCAATCGCTATAGCTCTACCAGATAAAACTAAATTTGCCAAAGCCTCTATTTTAGCTTCGCCCTCGCTATTTTTACGTTCAATTTAATACCATCTTGCATTGACCAAAGCCGAAAAAGACAAAGCATATATTTGGCATCCCTTTGATGTGATGCAACTTGAGAACCATATTTTCATCAAGAAAGCCACAGGAGTATACCTGCACACCAATGACGACCGAAAAATCATCGATGCCATCTCAAGTTGGTGGGTAAACATTCATGGCCATAGAAATATACACATCACCAAGGCTGTTTCAAAGCAACTACGCTACCTTGAGCATGTTATTTTTGCTGGTTTCACCCACGACCCTGCAATTAAGTTGGCAGAGAGCCTTGTAAAAATATTGCCAGGGAATATGTCAAAAATATTTTTTTCTGACGATGGCAGCACTGCTGTAGAGGTCGCCATCAAAATGGCATTGCAATTTTGGCATAATAAAGGCGAAAAAAGAAGCCAAATAATAGCCCTTGAAGGTGCCTATCATGGCGATACTTTTGGTGCAATGGCTGTGGGAGCCAGAGGTGGTTTCAATGAACCATTTGAGAGACATCTTTTCGATGCCCAATTTATTGACATCGCCACAGGAGATTTGAACGCGCTATACAGCAGTTTTGAAAGCTTATGCAAATCGGCAGCAACAGCTGCGTTCATTTACGAACCATTGATTCAAGGCAGTGTGGGCATGAGAATGTACGATGCTGAAACGCTAGAAAAGCTGCTTAAAATAGCGAAGTCAAATCAGGTAATCTGTATCGCTGACGAAGTATTTACAGGCTTTGGACGAACAGGCAAATACTTCGCTTCTGAATACTGCGAAACAAAACCCGAAATTATCTGCCTTTCAAAAGCTTTGACTGGTGGCTATTTGCCTTTGGGTGTTACGGCTGCAACAGAGCGTATTTTCCAAGCTTTCAACAATCTGGAAATCAGCAAAATTTTCCTTCATGGCCATTCTTATACAGCCAATCCTTTGGCTTGTGCAGCTGCCAACGAAAGCATCAGGTTGTTTCTATCTGCCGAATGCCAAAAAAATATAGCCCGAATAGCCCACACATTTGAAAATTGGAAATTAGAACTTTCAACTTCCCCTAACATACTTAACCTTAGAAGCTTGGGTGCAATATTTGCTTTTGAGGTTGTAAACACGCAAACAAAAGGGTACTTCAACCCTATTAGAGAAAAAATTTATAGGTTGTTTCTTGAAAAAAACATTTTGATAAGGCCGCTCGGCAACACTATATATGTATTGCCGCCTTACATCATGTCAGGTAAAGAATTAAATTATATCTTGAAATCTATAAAGGAAGTGTTGGTAGATATTTGAACTAATAATACCTGCAACCGGCAAAATGAGTTTATCTTAAAATACTTAATTTTTGTCATTTTTGGGTTTTCCGTAAACAAGATGAAGTCGAAATACATAAATCCATTTACTGACTACGGATTTAAAAAACTGTTTGGCAAAGAAGTAAGCAAACCACTTTTACTTGACTTTTAAATAGCTTGCTGCCTGAAAACGCACAAATAAAGGATTTGTCGTTTAAATATACAGAACAGCAAGGGCAGACCCTTGCAGATAGAAAATCGGTCTTTGATATTTACTGTGATTCTATTTCAGGGGAAAAGTTTATCGTAGAATTGCAGAAAGCCAAACAGAATTTCTTCAATGAAAGAACAAGTTTATGATTCTCGACTTTCCCCATCCGAGAACAAACAGAGAAAGGTGAGTGGAACTACAAGCTACAGGCGGTGTTTTGCATCGGCATACTAGATTTTACTTTTGATGGCAACAAAACTGAACCTAGAAAAAGCGAAGTACTTCATATCATCAAACTGCAAAACCAAAATAGGAAGACCTTTTATGATAAGTTAACTTATATATATTTTGAGATGCCCAATTTTTACAAGAACGAGAATGAGCTAGAAACAAGGCTCGACAAGTGGTTGTATTTTGTCAAAAACTTAGAATATTTTCAATCGATACCTCTCATTTTGAAAAATGAAGTCATTTTTGAAAAAGCCTTTGAAAAAGCACAGCTAGCTAAATTAGATACAGTACAATGAGAGAACTACGAAAGCTGCTTGAAGGCACATAGAGACATAAAGGGATATATTGATGCCGCTTTTGATGATGGCATGGATGAAGGTAAAATAGAAGTTGCGAAATCTTTGAAAGATGCAGGATTTTTTAACTGAGATAATGAAGAAGGCCACAGGGCTTTCTTCACAACAGGTAGACAAATTGTAAGTAAGAAATGCATATTTGAGTTTGTTACATTATATGCTAAAATCGGCATTACTAAAAGCCTGCAAATTTTATTCACCTCACAAGTTTTTACTACCATTTTTTTGGCAGTCATTGATACGATAATGCCTGCTAAAACCAGAATCTCAAACCCAGCAAATTAAAATATTTTACCTGATGGTAATATTCAACGTCAGGATTAAATTTTTGATAAAAGCTGGCCACCGAAGGAATTTCCGAGCCTTCGAAATCAAATAATAGTGGCTTTTCTGCATGTTCACAAATTAACCTATCTATCAAATAAGGAGTGCATTTGTACTTTTTCCCCAGTTCGGTAGGAGCACCAAAAAAGTAGTAGACTCGATTTTTATCCTTTAAGAAAAAACTAAAAGCTCCAACTTCTCCAGTTTCCAATTTAGTTATGTACAACTGTCCACATCCGATAGATATGGCAGTTGAGATCATTTTTTCAAGGTTTACATAAACCGATGGCTCAAAATTAGCGTAAAAACTACCATAAGTTTTCCGATAAATTTCGATAAGTGTAGAAATTGAATTGTGCCCTGCTTGGTATGTTTGAACACCATTTAAATTTGCTGTTTTCAAATTTTTCTTCAAATCACTTTTGTAGTTATTGGCAATTTGCACGTAATTCATTTGAAGATCTATTATAAAATTTCGCTTCGTTCTTACAAATTTGCCCCAGCCTTTTGCTAAAAATGAATGGCTAAAAAAGTAGTCAATCTTGACAAAATGTTTAGGAATCTTCTGCAACAGCCCAAATATATCTACTGAACCGTGAATAGAAAAAACTCCCAGTTGCTGAATAAAAGGAGGATGGTAAATGTACTTTAGTCCATATTTCGACTTCCAAGGCAGGGGCATTACGGTTTCGTAATTGCCAATCACTAAGGCATCCCAATGTTCGGTCATGGTATCTAAAAACCAAGAGGAAGCATAAATTCTACCGTTTGGGCTATTTTCAATGCATGCATCCCAAAGGTGTCGGTCTATTTCAGATTGTCTCAAATACCGTATTTTATCCATTGCAAGTGCCTTATTTCCCATTTTAGGGTTCTACTTTTATTAAAAATGGTTTCAATTGATTTAGTAGAACTCGATATATTTACTTTGCCAAAAATATATTTCCCAAATAATTTTTAATGGGCACTCAGCGCAAGTTTTCAGTATCACTCGTATTTTTTTCTGCACTCGTATTAGCATTTAAACTTTGCACTATTAACAATCCTTTCTTTTGGGACACCGTGCAGCTTTCGTCAAAACAAGCACATTTTTACTTTGAAAACAACTTCACCGGCTTTCTTTTACCAGATAATATAGATAGTGGTCACCCGCCAACTTTTGGTATTGTGCTGGCATTGCTGTGGAAAGCTTTTGGTAGAAACTTGATGGTAGGCCATGTTTTTATGTCCATATTTTTGATCGGCATTGTGTATCAGTTAAAAAAACTGTTTGAATATTTATTGCCTGGGCACGTATTTTTGGCTCTGCTTTTGGTGCTGTCAGATGCTACATTCCTAGCACAAAGTAGCCTAGTATCGCCCGACATATTAGTTTTGTTCTTTTTTATGTTGTGTTTAAATGCCATATTGTTCAAGAACTATTGGCTGATTTTTATTTCAATCATAGGTTTGGGTTTAGTTAGCACTAGGGGCGCTATGAGTGGTATAGCCCTGTTTTGTTTTGCATTTTATCCATCTGGATTGAAAAATTGGAAGCAATTGCTTCTATTTCTACCTGGTTTCCTTATTGTTGCTATGTATCAGATGGCACATTTTTATTTCAAGGGTTGGATACTTTACCATTCAGATTCGCCCTGGACGGAGAGTTTTATAAAAACTGATCTTCAAGGTTTTGTCAAGAATGTAGGCATTTTGGGTTGGCGACTTTTAGACAACGGAAGGGTGTTTACTATTCTTCTTTTTACTACTCTTGTTTATAGAAATAGGAAAACAATCTTGAAAAATCAGCTAATCTATTTGCTAGCCTTTGCTGGAATTTTTAGTGTTTTTCCTCTTTTATTGTATGTCAATCTTATAGGTCATCGGTATTTGATGCCGTTTATTTTCATAATAAATATCCTGGTTTTGACTTATTTATTTCAGGCCAAATGGTCGCTCAAAACCAAATATGTACTCGTTTTACTTTCCGTCTTCTGCTCGTTATCCGGCAATTTTTGGGTATATCCCGATTTCATCGCCAAAGGCTGGGATGCAAGCCTAGCCTATTATCCAATAAATAATCTCGCAACAGAAATGGAATCAAAATTTAAAAAATATGGACTCGTGAAGCCACAAATAACCACCGCATTTCCGCTTTACAACGCTAGTTATTTCACTCACTTAGATACAGACAAGTCGCAATATAAAACCTTTACTAAACTAAAAAACGAACCTTGGATATTATATTCAAATATAGAAAATGGATTTTCCAACCTGCAACTAGACAGCCTAAAAAACTATTATCGACCGATAGAAACCTTAGAAAAAGGACAGTTAAAATTGATTTTGTACCAGTTGAAATTGTGAACAGAAAGCGCATCGGCCCCGCATGATCCGCTTGCACTATATTTCAAAAAAGACAACACCCCCTAGGTACTAACTCACCTTCTCCAAATTTTTAGAAGTCCTCAAGCTGTTTTTCACCTTGTAGGTGGCTGTATCGAGTCAAAATTATGCAAAATTTCGTGGGCACGCGTAAATTAATGACCAAAAAAAAACTTTCATAAAATGCAAATTGCGGCTTTTAATAACATCATTATGTGCTATTGTAAAGTTAAAGTAAAGAATTATAGGTAGTGGCAGAAGATTTCCACACGTTTAGAGGTTATCCACACTCCATTTTTTATAATGACCTAACCAATTGATTATCAGTTGAATATAAATAAATAAAAAATGTAAAAAAATGTGGATAATTGAAGCTATAAATTTTTAGTACAATACTTGACCTTATTTTAAGCTAAAATTTCAATGCTGATATTGGTAAAATACAATTTTGATCCAAAATTCCATAAGCATGATTATTTTATCTACAATCAATTTTTAGATGTGACCGTGAATAACCAACTTTGGCTTCATTTACAACTACACACCATGGCACGCATACTCACAGGCATACAATCGAGTGGAAAACCACACCTTGGCAACATTTTGGGAGCCCTAAAACCTGCTATTGAAATGTCGAAAGACCCAAAAAACGACTCGCTTTTTTTTATTGCAGATCTGCATTCACTTACCACTGTTCGCGACCCTCAGCTATTGAAGGAAAATACAAAGGCAGTGGCCGCTTCGTGGCTCGCTTTTGGTTTTGATACCGATAAAAATATATTTTACCGCCAGTCAGACATTCCACAAGTGGCCGAGTTGGCATGGTATATGGGTTGCCTTACGCCCTTTCCCATGCTGGCCAATGCGCATTCATTTAAAGACAAATCAGAGAAACTTGCAGATGTAAATGCAGGCCTATTCACTTACCCAGTTTTGATGGCCTGCGACATTATTTTGTACAGCGGAGAGTATGTGCCCGTTGGTAAAGACCAAAAGCAGCATTTAGAAATGGCAAGAGATATCGCTGAAAAATTCAACAGCTTGTACGGGGAAACTTTTGTAGTGCCTCAAGCCAAAATTTCAGAAGAAATCATGACCATTCCTGGTATTGACGGACAAAAAATGAGTAAATCGTACAACAATACGATCGACATTTTTCAAGAAGATAAGGCGCTCTTGAAAAATATAAAACTAATTGTTACTGATACTACCCCACTTGAAGCCCCAAAAAATCCAGACAACTGCAATGTTTTTAAAATTTATGCCTTGGTGGCGAAAACACATGAAATAGCCAGCATGCGAGAAAAATATGCTGCAGGTGGCTACGGCTATGGCCATGCAAAGCAAGAGCTATATGAATGCCTGCTGCGAACTTTCGCAATCGAAAGGCAACTTTTCAACCACTTCATGCAAAACCCCACAGAATTGGAGACCCAATTGGCTTGTGGTGCAGAAAAGGCCAGAGCGATCGCTTTGCCTAAACTAAAGGAAGTGAGGGCAAAACTTGGCTTGTAATCTCTTCGTTGTCTCGGTAACAAGATTGTGTCAATTGTGTTGCAGATTCATCCTATTAATTTACATTTGCTAGAAGTAAAATTTTACCATGGGCAAAAAATATTTCTAGCTCTGATAGCAATTCTCTATCTTGTGCACTGAGCATTTACGGGCTTTAGAAATATTTATATTTATAAATTAGCTTAGCCCAAACGCTGTTTTTGGGCTTTTTTATTGGTTTTCTATCGCCATCACGGATCTAATGTGACTAACCTTTGCTAACAATTAACAGTGCAAAAAAATAAGTAAAGCGACAAAGACGCCCATCGCCATACAATAAATCACAACTAATTCCTTCTTCGGGGTCGGAGGCTTAAAATATGAAAAACAAAGTATATATTTTCGATACCACTTTAAGAGATGGAGAGCAAGTGCCAGGCTGCCAATTGACTACATTAGAAAAAATTAAAGTAGCCAAAGAATTGGAATCGCTCGGAGTAGATGTTATTGAGGCGGGCTTTCCTATTTCCAGCCCAGGCGATTTTAATTCGGTGGTAGAGATTTCCAAAGCTGTGTCAGAGCCGATAATATGTGCCCTCACAAGGGCTAGGGAAGGCGACATAGATATAGCCGCCCAAGCCTTGCAATATGCCAAACACAAAAGGATTCACACAGGTATTGGCTCTTCCGATATTCATATTCAGCACAAATTTAACAGTACAAGAGAAAAGATACTCGAGCAAGCCGTTTCAGCCACGAAATATGCCAAAAAACTGGTGGAAGACATCGAATTTTACTGCGAAGATGCGGGCAGAGCCGACAATGTTTTTCTTGCCCAAATGGTAGAGGCTGTAATTGCAGCTGGAGCTACGGTAGTAAATATTCCGGATACCAATGGTTTTTGCCTGCCAGAACAATACGGCCATAAAATCAAATATTTGTACGATAACGTAAAAAACATCGATAAAGCCATAATTTCGGTTCATTGCCACAACGACCTTGGTTTGGCTACTGCAAACTCACTGATGGGAGTCAGAAATGGAGCACGACAAATCGAGTGTACCATCAACGGAATTGGCGAACGAGCAGGAAATACTTCGCTTGAAGAGGTGGTAATGGCCATCAAGATCCATGGAAAAGAGATGGATGTTTACACCGATATCAACAACAAAAAGATTTATCCGATCAGCAAAATGGTTTCAAGCCTTATGCGAATGCCTGTGCAGGCCAATAAAGCCATAGTAGGCAGAAACGCATTTGCTCATTCCTCTGGCATACACCAAGATGGCGTGTTGAAAAACAAACACACCTACGAAATAATTGACCCAAAAGATGTAGGCATTCAAAATAATTCGATCATTTTGACAGCCAGAAGCGGCAGAGCAGCATTAAAACACCATCTGGAACGTCTCGGATTTGAGCTTACCAAAGAAAAACTAGATGAAGTCTATACCAAGTATTTGGTAGTAGCAGATGTAAAAAAAGAGGTAAAGGACGAGGACCTGTATGACATAATGGGAGCAGACAAAGCCGAACAAGGCATTCATTTGGAGTTGCTACAGGTAGTATGTGGCAACCCAATTACCCCTATGGCCACTGTGAAATTAAGAGTAAACGGAAAAGAAGAGGAAGCAACTTCTACAGGAAACGGACCAGTGGATGCCGCTTTCAAAGCTATTGACAAAATATTGAAGAAGAAAGTGGTGGTAGATGAATTTCTGATCCAATCTATTCATGGAGGAAGCAGCGACAGTTGCAAAGTAAATATGGAAATCCACTACCAAAACAAAACACATTATGGGTTTTCGCAAAGTACCGATATAGTGGTGGCCTCAGCCAAAGCCTACATTGATGCCATCAATAAATCCATATAAAATATAAATAAGCATGCATAGACCTCTTTGTCAAAACTGGAATTGTGTTTTCAATTGGTACTCGCAAAACCCAAAATATTTATCAAAAATTAGAGATAAACCCCGGAAATTATCCTTGCGTGGCCCGCTTAAAAATAGGACTGAATACCCTGTTACTAATTTTCCAACATAATAGGCTAAATCAGCTTGTGGTGCGTATTTGTATAAATAGTTGTGAAAGATAATTGCATAACTTTCGTTAAGCAATTTCATGAAAAATTTATATTTACATACTTCACAATGATTATTTTAGTTAATTACACTAGAATTAATAATATTTTGTATAATTTTGATTTGATTAATTCTAAATCTAAAAAAAAATATGGATAGTAATTATTATATAAAAATATTACTGAAACTAAAATATCTAATTCTTGCTTCTGGGTTTGTATCAGCAATCGTCACCGTAGCCCTGCTAACGTTTAAGGACAAAGTTTTTGTATCCAAAGCACAATTAGCTACAGGAATTACCTCAAAAGAAGAGGTGACGATGAACAAAGTGGAAACCAACTGGAACATGATCAGCAGCAAATACAATAACTTTTTAGAATTTATCAACTCAAAAGAGATCTACAGCCTGCTGACATACAAATTGGTGCTGCACGACCTAAACGTAGATAAAAAATTTAGAGCCAAACAAGTGGCAGAGATGAAGGCTCAGATAAAGCCAGAGGTCGATGAAGTAAGCAAACATTTGCAATCTAAGTACGACTCCCTACAAGTGCTTTACCTCGAAAAAGAAGGCTATTTGCAAAATATTGCGAAGCGGCTACGCTACGACATTAAGTCAACCAAAAAACTGATGACTGTGACCAGAATACCCAATACAGACTTTATAAAAGTAGAGGCTAGAACAGAGAATCCACAACTATCTGCTTTTATTGTAAACACTTTTTGTGAGGAGGTGATCAGATTTTACAAATTTAGGGAACTTGAACGCTTAGGCAATTCGGTCTCCTTTTTTAAAGAAATGGCCGATCGCAAAAAAAGAGAGTTAGATGGCAAACTTGATACCTTAAAAAGGTACAAGAGTTATTCCAATCTCATCGATTACAAGGAGCAGAGCAGATCAAAGGTAGATCAAGAAGCCACTTTGGAAGAAAGCAAAAATGATGAAACAAGGAAAATAACAGGTTACAGAAACGCAATAAGGCAAATCGATAGCCAATTAAGCGGTGCAGAGCAAAATATTTACAAAAAGGTAGAGGAGGCTGACAATCCTGCCATTGAAATTTATCAAAATAAAATCTCAAACCTCAATAGAAGGTATGTGAGCTCTGGCATGAGCGACCAGAAAATATTAGATTCAGTTCTCATATACAGAGCAAAATTGAGCAAAGAAATAAATACTTTTTCAGAGACCTCCTTTGCAGAAACTGCAATAGGGAAATCAAATCCTAAAGAAGAATTGATGGCCAGAAAAATGAATTACGAAATAGAATTATCTATCTCCGAGGCCAGTTTGGAATACATTAACTCTGCTATTTCCAATTTGCAGCGCAATATTTCAACCTTGGCCAGAGATGAATCTGCTATTTCAAGACTCGAGCTAGGAGTGGAAGTTGCTAAAGGCGAATATTTATCAATGCTTGAGAAATACAATGCTGCTGAAAACATATCATTTACCGATTCTGAAAACCTACAACAAATTGAATTTGGACAGCCTGCAGACGAACCAGAGCCGGCCAAAAGAGGCCTGTTTTCGATTCTGGCGGCAGTCGCTGCTATATTGGTTACTTGTTCCATTATTATCCTCACTACCTATTTCGATAGCGAAATCAGGACTCCAGAGATTTTATCCTCAAGCTCAAAACTGCCCTTAATTGGTATTTTGAACAAACTCAATGGAAAAAAATTCGACCTGCACCATTTGTTTTCCGACCAAAATCAAAATGTCGATATAAATAAATTTAAAGAATTGCTGCGCAAATTAAGATATGAAATTGAGGCCTGTGGGTCAAAAGTATTTCTATTTACTAGTACGCATGAAAATTCAGGCAAATCTTTTTCTATCATGTCGATAGCTTATAGCCTTACTCAGAAAAGCAAAAAAATATTAATTATAGACACCAATTTCAAAAACAATACCCTTACAAAACTAAGCGAAGGCAAGCAAAACTTAGAGCAGTATTTTGGAAGTCACTCAGAGAGTGTCGAATATGCTTTTCCGCAGTTAGACGAGCCAAACAAGGTTAGAAATGAAGCCCTGATTTTGGCCGAGAACTCCTACATGAAAAATTTTATATCAAATACTGGATTCGATGGTATTGATATTATTGGGTGCAAAGCTAGTATGTTGTCTCCATCTGAAATTCTATCTGGAAAAAACTTTAAAGAGCTAATTAAAGACCTAAGTAAAATGTATGATTATATTTTTCTAGAAGGGGCAGCAATGAATATGTATGTCGATTCAAAGGAGTTGTCTGATTACGTAGAGAGGATCATAACGGTATTTTCTGCCGAGGACACTATTAAAGCCCAAGACAGAGTGTCGATTGCTTTTTTAAAGTCATTAAAAGCAAAGTCCCTAGGCACTGTTTTAAACAAAGTTAATGGTCAATACGTTACCACGTAGCCGACTTCGCATGTTATGTACAAAAATATTTTGCTGTTGCTCATCTTGAGTTCAAATTTTATTTTTTCTTGTACAAATCAGAATAAAGAAGTTGTTTCTGAGGGAACCTTAGGTACACTGGAACATAATGATGAACAGACTGCTAAATCTGCAGAAACAAAAGAGAAAACAGAAGCGTTGGGGGTCACTTTAATGCAACAAAGCGACTGTTTAGCTTGCCACCACCAAAATCAGGAATTGTTAGGCCCTTCGTTTAGAAGTGTAGCACAGAAGTATGAAAGTAGTGCTAAAAATATTTCGTACTTAACAGAGATAATTAGCAAAGGAGGTGTTGGCGTCTGGGGGCAAGTGCCTATGCCGGCACATCAGACTCTAAAACGGAGCGATGTCGAGGAAATGGTCAAGTATATATTAGCTGTACAATGAACAGAAGAAAAGCAGTTTTAGGATTATTTTTCACATCAACCCTTACCTATTCGGGCTTCAGAATTTTTGATTTCATAACTCCTTCCAACCTCGTTGAGCTCGATTCAAATAAAGATTTGATCGATGAATTGGCTGAAATTATCATTCCCAGAACAGATACGCCAGGTGCAAAAGATGCTCAGGTAGGTAGCTTCATCATTAAATTTTTAAAAGATTGCGCAAGTACAACTACCCAAAACAATTTTATCCGTGGGTTGCAGAATCTCAAATCAACCTGCCGTTATTCGCACAACAAAAGCTTTCTCGACTGCACATTGTCAGAAAAAATAGAACTGTTGAATAAAATTGAGGCCGCAGAAACTCCCTTGAATGGTGTGGCGGGTAAAATTCAGAAAAAATTATTTGGCAGATCTTTCATCTACACGCTGAAAGAGTACACAGCCAGAGCCTATTGTACTTCATATTTTGGGGCCACAGCATGCCTCGCCTATCAATTAGTGCCTGGAAAAAGAATTTCTTGCATTGAACTAGAACCAAACCAAAAATCTTGGGCTACCCAATAATGGCTTATGAAAACAGCAATCAACCAAAACCCAGATTTTGATAGTATAAACTTCAATACCAAAGGCATAGTACAAAATACCTACGATGCTATAGTAGTTGGATCGGGTATAAGCGGAGGATGGGCAGCCAAAGAACTGTGTGAAAAAGGGCTAAAAACATTGGTATTGGAACGAGGCAGAAATGTTGTACATGTTAAAGATTATCCGACAGCACTAAAAAATCCATGGAATTTTGATCACAGGCTCATCAATACGCAAAAAGACATTGAACAATGCCCTATTCAAAGTACTGCCTTTGATGAGGGCAACAAGCATTTTTTTGTAAATGACAAAGAACACCCATACATACAGGAAAAACCATTTCACTGGATAAGAGGCTACCAAGTAGGCGGGCGTTCGCTTACCTGGGGCAGACAATGCTATAGACTGAGTGACCTAGATTTTGAAGCCAACGCAAAAGAAGGAATAGCAGTTGATTGGCCTATTAGATACAAAGAAATAGCACCCTGGTACAGTTATGTTGAAAAATACATAGGAATTAGCGGTAAAAATGAAGGGCTTGCCCATCTCCCAGACGGTGAATTTCAACCACACATTGATTTCAACTGCATAGAAGATTATTTTTCTGAAAGCATCAAAAAAACATACCAAGACCGTGTAGTCACTCCAAGTCGTGTAGCAAATTTAACCAAAGGCCTATTGGGTCGAGGGCCGTGTCAATATCGAAATCTTTGTAGTAGAGGCTGCCCATTTACAGGCTACTTCAGTAGCAATGGGGTTACGCTTCCTGCTGCATTGGCTACAGGCAACTTAACTTTAGTGCCCAATGCAATCGTGGCAGAGATAATCTACGATAAGGAAAAAAAGAGAGCCAAAGGAGTAAGGGTTATAGATTCCGTAACCAAGCAATCAACAGAATATTTTGCAAAAATACTTTTTATAAATGCCTCTACCATCGCAACGGCCGCCATTTTATTGAACTCCAAATCCGAAGTATTTCCAGAAGGATTTGGAAATTCAAGTGGGCAGATCGGACACAATTTAATGGATCATTTTCAACTAGCTGGTGCTGCTGGAATCTATGACGGATTTAAAGATAAATTCTATTTTGGACGCACACCCGGTTCGATTCATATTCCCAGATATAGAAACATTGACGAGAAAACGAAACGAACAGATTTTATTCGAGGTTATGGGCTGCAAGGGAAAGGCGAAAGACTGAATTGGGACGATTTATTTGCCACAAGTCCAGGGTTTGGGGTAGAATTCAAAGAGAAACTAACCAAGCCCGGCCCTTGGGAAATCACACTAGGCGGATGGGGTGAGACACTCCCCTATTTTGAAAACAAAATTTCACTCGACCAAAATCAGAGAGACCAATGGGGACTTCCTTTGGTAAAAATAGACTTTCAGTACCATGAGAATGAAAAAGCCATGAGAAAAGACATCAAGGAAAGCTGCGCTGAAATGCTTGAAAATACGGGGTTCAAACACATTAATGCATTTGATTATGACAAACCAGGAGGTGCTGCCGTTCACGAAATGGGGACTGCAAGAATGGGGCTTGATCCCAAAACATCTGTTTTGAACGGAAATAATCAAATGCACGATGCAAAAAATGTGTTCGTTACAGACGGTAGTTGTATGACATCTTCTGCGACCCAAAACCCATCCCTCACCTACATGGCATTAACTGCAAGAGCGTGCCAGTTCGCACTGAATGAAATAGACAAAGGCAACTTATAGGAAACCCATTTTACCCAAATTACCGATTTATTTTACAACAACCGTTCGCACAAGCAATCGGAATTCGAAATCACTGCGTGTCATCTTATCCTTTATGGCATAAAAATAAATACTATTTACTAAGTACTTTTTACCTAAAAATACTATACTTTTGGAAAGTCAATCAAACCTTTAACCATTACTAAAATGAGAGTATGTTTACCGCTTTTTATCTCGTTCGTGCTGCTTTCTTTTTCTTGCAGCAAATCAAAATCAAACGATGTTACGCCAATTGCAAGTGTAGAAGTGCCAGATCCAAGCAAAATAGATTTTTCAGCGATCAATGCCTATTTTGACCGGGGGTTTGCAGCGGCAACTTCATTCCAAGACCGCGGTAAAACCCAAAAAGCTGTTCACGACCAAGGTGTGCTTTCTATCGCAGAGATTGTGGAAAAAAATGGCAGAAGCCTTGACTACCCCAATGTAACAAACCCCACAAGTACTCAAGTTCCTTCTACATTCCCTGTTCCCTCGGCTTTGCACGGAGACGTTCCAAAATTTTCGGCATTCGATGGTGGCTATATTCATATTTTCAATGGCTTTAACAAAGCATACAGCGATAATAAAGGAGAAGACAAGAAAGCTCCACACATTGAACTAGTTTATGTTTGTCGAAAATATCCTACCACTATTCAAGAGCAATTTCATGCAGGTTATGGCTTTCCCGTATTCAAATTTGGCAATACAGGAACAGCAATTATGGGTATTTCCAAATTCGTAGATTTTGAAACAAAAACCTCAGACAGTGCCGGAAACTTCCGTGACTTGGAATGCGTGATCGTGAACGAGGTATATTATAACGATGCCGAAGGTAATGGTGAGATATTTTTGACCGATCGTAATGGAGACCTTATAAGCCAGGGAAAGTTTAAAAACCCCAATATTGGCACTTCCAATTTCATCAATAACCCTGCAGTTGGAGCGGGCGGCCATCCCATCAATCACGATTTCTTTGGCATGTGGTACACGCTAGGCAGAGTATTAACTACCGATCAAAGACAAGAAGTTGTGGCTAAACTAAAGCAAATATACCCAGTGGGAAAGATGCCTGATAAGCCTTACTGCCTGCCAGTAGTAAAATGGAACAATGCCAAAAAATCTTTTGACATAACATTGAATTACAGACCAGGTGCAACAGGAGCGGCTATGGATTCGTCAAGAACAGTCGTAAGGTGGTATGGGGGCAATAAAAGAGGTGGAGAAGTAAAGAAAACTGGAAATCATTTGGATGAGCAAAGTTTTATTACGGCAACTGATGGCCGTACACTTTCATTGAAAAGGGCTGATTTTCCCCTCAAATTTCCACAACCCTATCCGAGTAACAATCTGGTAAACGTAGGCATAATTGTTTACGACAAGGAAGGAAACCATTGGAACGAAGTATCTGCTGCCCCGATAAATGATACTAATAACTAAATTGCTGATTGCTATTGCTTGGGTAGATAATAAACATTTAAAAGGGCAACCCAGTTGGGTTGCCCTTTTAAACGCAAAGCTGCTTTGAAACAAAAGTCTACTCTTATTTGATAAACAAAAGCTCTCTATATTTCGGTAATGGCCAATATTCATCCCCTATCAAGAACTCAAGTTTGTCGACATGATAACGAATGACATCAAAAAACTGACCTTTGATAGCATGGCAGTAAGCTAGCGATTTATCTCTGGCATCTTCAATATCATTGGCTTTCTTCCTTTCTTCTAACATAGCTTCTGATTTTTCAATCACCACATGCACGTGCTCAGAAATAGCTTTGATGATATCTAAAGTTTCAGCACTGTATCTCGGATCAATGCCAATCTCTTTCTGGCCCTTTACATTTTCAATCAACGTAGATTGATATTTTAGAGCTGCTGGTATAATTTGGTTCATAGCCAAGTCATAGAGACAACGTGACTCAATTTGGATGCGTTTTGCATAAGTCTCGAGCATAATATCGTGACGTGCATGTAATTCCCGCTCGCTAAATACGCCATGATCTACAAACATTTTTACTTCCTTTGGATCTAAAAAAGTGTCTAAAGCCTCGGGAGCAGTCTTTATATTTTTTAAGCCACGCTTTTCAGCTTCTTTTACCCATTCGTCAGAGTATCCATTGCCCTCAAAACGAATTTTCTTTGAGGCCTTGATGTATTCGCGAAGCACATTTACCACTGCGAGTTCCTTTTTCGGCTCTTTCTTCATTTCCTTTTCCAAATCTGCCATAAATTTTGTAAGCTGATCGGCTACAACGGTGTTTAGTACAGTCATACCATGCGCGTTGTTGGCTGAAGAACCCACCGCACGGAATTCAAATTTATTACCTGTAAAGGCAAAAGGAGACGTGCGATTACGGTCTGTATTGTCGAGGATAATAGAAGGGATTTTGTTGATACCCAATTTCATGTACATGTTTTCACCTTTGTCTACGCGTACTTTCCCGTTGCTCTCCAACTCATCAAAAATAGAAGAAATGGTTGTTCCTAAGAAAACAGAGAAAATTGCTGGGGGTGCTTCGTTGGCACCTAGTCTATGTTCGTTGCCTACTGTTGCAATAGCCGCACGCATCAGATCGGCATGGTCATGCACCGCCTTTACTACATTAACGCAGAATGTTAAAAAAATCAAATTGTCTTTCGGTTTTGAGCTCGGACCTAACAGATTTCTGCCGTTATTGGTTGCCATAGACCAGTTGTTGTGCTTTCCACTTCCATTTACGCCAGCAAATGGCTTCTCGTGGTACAAAATTTTCAAATTGTGCTTCTCCGCTACTTTGTCCATCACATCCATCATTAAAGCATTGTGATCAACAGCCAAATTGATTTCTTCGTACAACGGAGCTACTTCAAATTGAGATGGAGCCACCTCGTTATGACGTGTTTTCACAGGAATTCCCAATTTCAACAATTCGAATTCCGAATCGGCCATGAACGCCAATACCCTTGGTGGAATAGATCCAAAATAATGATCTTCCAGTTGTTGATTTCGAGCCGAATTTTGCCCCACAAGCGTTCTTCCAGTCATAATCAAATCTGGCCTAGCTAGAAAAAGCGATTTATCGATCAAAAAATATTCTTGCTCTGGACCTAGGTTACAAAAAACCTTCGTTACATCGCTATCGAAATATTCCTGCATCACAGCAGTTGCGGCTTTGTCAAGGGCGTCAATTGATTTTAGCAGCGGTGCTTTGTAATCTAAAGCCTCTCCGGTATACGATACAAAAATAGTAGGAATACAAAGGGTTTTTCCTACACCCAAGTCCATAATGAAGGCTGGTGAGGTAGGATCCCAAGCTGTATAACCACGGGCTTCAAAAGTAGCACGGATTCCTCCATTTGGGAAAGAAGATGCATCAGGCTCTTGTTGAATAAGTGCAGAACCGCGGAAAGCTTCAATGGCTCGGCCATCTGCAGTGGGCTCGAAAAAGGCATCATGCTTTTCGGCAGTGGTGCCAGTGAGCGGCTGAAACCAGTGCGTGTAATGCGTCACACCCTTTGTGATTGCCCAAAGTTTCATTGAGGCTGCAATGGTATCGGCTAATGAAGCATCCATTTTTTCACCTTTTTCAATGCAGGCTACCAACTTCTTATAAGTCTCTCTCGGAAGGGTGGCTTTCATGTTTTCAGTACCGAAAGTATTGGTACCATAGTATTCAGAAACGCTTCCGGTAGGGAGCGTTACCGCTACTGGAGTTCTCGACTGAACGAACTCAAGGGCTTTAAATCGTAGAATTGACATGGCTTTCTTTTTTTTGGTTTACTTGGCTAAATAAGCGAGTCAAATATATAAAAAAACACCAAAATAAATTTTATTGCCTTCTTTTTTAATGAAAAAATAGCAAAAAGAGAAGTTTTTCACGCTAACTGTGTCAAAAAATGAACAAAATATCGAAAAATAGCTGTTTGAAGAGAATATAGAAAAATTATAATACGTCAACAATGCTACTTATTTGAGTATTTTTTCATAGCTATCTGTTGCGGTGGGGTCCATCAACTTTAGCAAATCAACCACTTTTGTTTTCTCAGACGAAGTAGCTTCTGAGAATATCTTTACATATTCATCACCCTTGCTGTTAAAATATGTTTTTAATAATGTGGCTGTAGGTTTGGCATCCCAAACAGACTTTACCGATTCTAAGGCAAGCACAATTTTACCTCTTCCCTCTTCCGGATTTGCAGCCAATACATCCATACCTTTTCTATAATACGTGTAAGTGGCATCTCTAAACAATTCAAATGTTGGACTCATGAAATTTTCCATCATGCCATACCGGTTGTTTTGGTTGCTGCCAAGCTGTCTCCAACCCTCATAAGGCGCATTTTGGGCGTTAGCACTCACTACATTTGCCTTTTCAAAATAAATATTTCCCCCTCTCAATGAGAAAGAGTCGTAATCCATACCCAACCCGATGTAAACATAAAATGCGACAAGCGAAGATATATTGGCGATGTATGCATTGTCGTTGTATTCTATGGTTTGACCTTGTGGGAAATCAAAATCAAAATCTTTATCGAATACATTTAAAGTCATTGATTCATATCCTGAACCATATATGGGGCGCGAAAACTGAATTTGAGCAGATCCTTCATATTTACCTGTATTAAAATCTGATTTTTTTTCAAGCTTTATCGTTAGGTTCATTTTCACTTTTTCCAATGGGTTGAATTTGTCTTGAGTCCACCTGTGCTGGTTTATAAACTGCGTAATGTTATTTTCCATATCTTTAAATATTCCTTTTTCCTGAGTTTCAACGAGTTCTGCATCTACTTTTACGATCGCAATAATTTCTTGACCTTTGCCTACAATAGCTGAAAAGTACAGCAGGAATGCAATGTGTATGATTTTATGCGGTGACATGTATAGGTCGATTAAAGCAAGATAATTTCTGAAAGTACATTTACAATATCCTTGGCTACCTCCCTCTTTGATTTCAGTTTGTATTCCAATTTTTCACCCGATTTTTTCATAATAATCACCTTATTGGTGTCAAATCCAAATGTGGCGTTCTCATTTTGCATCGAATTCAACACCACGAAATCAAAATTCTTGGCTTTCAATTTTAGCATGGCATTTTCTTCTTCATTTTCAGTTTCAAGGGCGAACCCCACCGAAATTTGATCGGAAGCCTTGATTTTACCAAATTCTGAGGCAATATCAGGATTTTTGATTAGCTCAATACTAAACGTATCATCGGTCTTCTTTATTTTTTGACTTGCAATTTCTTTCACTCTATAATCGGCCACTGCGGCAGAAAATATGGCAATGGCAGCGGTGGGAAAATACTTTTGGGCTGCCTCCAGCATTTCCAAAGCTGTATTTACTTGCACAAGTTCGACATTAGAATGAGAAATGTGTTGCTGACTCGGGCCAGAAATTAGTATTACATCTGCTCCTTCTGTTGCCAGCGCTTCTGCAATAGCATATCCCATTTTACCCGAAGAATGATTGCTTATGTAGCGAACTGGATCAATTGCCTCGTGGGTTGGCCCTGCCGTAATAAGTACCTTTTTGCCAACGAATCTATTTTGTTGAGCGAAAAATTCTTCTAGATATTTAATAATATGTGCTGGTTCGGCCATTCTTCCTTGGCCAGAAAGCCCGCTTGCCAGTTCGCCCGATTCAGATTCAATAATATGATTTCCAAATGCTAAAAGCTTGTTGAAATTATTTTTAGTGGCAGGATGGATATACATATCTAAATCCATGGCTGGTGCCATTATTACCTGACATTTGGCCGATAAGTAGGTGGCTGTAAGCAGGTTGTCGCAGAGCCCGTTAGCAAATTTTGCCAGTTCATTGGCGGTAGCAGGTGCCACTAGCAATACATCAGCCCACATAGCCAAAGCTACGTGGTTAGCCCATTCTCCTGTTTCTGCGTTGTAAAAATCAATGTAAACAGGATGCTTAGCAAGTGTGGCAATGGTGAGCGGGGCAATGAAATCTTTGGCTGCCGAAGTCATGATCACTTTTACCTCGGCCCCTGATTTTATCAAAAGCCGCAATAGGAATGCAGCCTTGTAGGCAGCTATGCTACCAGTAATGCCTAAAAGAACCTTTTTATTGTGAAGCATTTGACTAAACATATTGGTAATAACAAAAAAAGGCCTCTGTGAAGAAGCCCTTTTTGTTAAAGTAAAAACTGTTATTCGTTTTCAATTTTACGAAACATGATTTTTCCTTCATGGAACTCTTCAAGAGCCGAACTCGAAGGCTTTGGCTGTCTTTCATAAAATTTGGAAATCTCTATTTGCTCCCGATTTTCGAAAATCTCTTCCAAATTATCGACAGTAGATGCAAAATCTGCTAACTTATTGTTTAACTCCTCTTTTTGTTTGGTAGAAATTTGTCTGGCGCGCTTTCCGATAATCATCAATGATTCGTAGATGTTGCCAGTCACATCTGCTATTTTATCAACATCGCGTGTTATGATTGTACTTGAAACTGCCATATTTTCTTTTATTTGAACCGCGAATTTAAGAATTATTAATTTATACACACAACATTTTGTAAAAAATAGGCCTGCTGCAGGCCTATTTAAAAATTAATATGACTTTCAGCAAAATCATCTATTAACATTGCAAAGTAGAACTAATCAAAGAGAAATATTGCTAATTGCATTTGTAAAAAATTTAACAATCGTGGCTAGAAAAAACCCTTTCTCAGCCCTGTTTTTTTTAGTGCTCGTTTTCTGTCCAATGGTGGGTAGCTCATTGGTAGCCATTATATTGCAATCGAGCGAAACCGAAGCTTTGAACAAGGCCTCGATATTGATTATCTCCCTTATTTACCTAATCTTGAGCTTTTGCATGGCCTTTGGCATCTTGCCAACTACCGTAGTCGCTTATGCTTCTGGGTTCATCTGGGGTTGGCAAGCAGTGCCTTTTATGATTTTCAGCTATGGTTTAGGCCAGTGGGTAGGCTATAAAGTTGCTAAATGGTCGGGTGCAGATAAATTATTGAAAAATATAATGGAGTTGGATATCTATCGATCTAAAGTATTGATTTTAAATGCCATCAAAAATCAGTGGTTATTGGTATTTTTTTGTAGGCTATCGCCAGTATTACCGTTTGGAATTATGAATTATGTGTTGAGCGTAATGCAAATTGCTATGAAGCCATTTTTAATTGCTGGATTACTGGGCATGATGCCAAGAACACTATTCTTCATTTGGCTAGGCAAAGCTTCTGAAGAGTTGCTTGCAAAACCAGCCACAGACTGGGTTGAAAAAGCGATCTGGATAGGCATCTCAGCAGTTTCGATTTTCATCATTTTAAAGATATTGACCAAGCAATTTGAAAAATCAATTACTATTTGACGCAATTTTTAGTACCCATAAATTCGAATTCAGCACATTTTAACTCCAAAAAATGGTAGAGGAAAGAACAGTAAAATATGCCATTGGTGCCATAACAGTACTCTGGCAGCCCGACAGATGCATGCATACCGCTATTGGTATTGAGGGTTTGGGTCAGGTATTTGTTATGAGAAAAAAAAGTGGATCGAGGTAGATGGTGCTTCACCGCAGGAAATAGTGGCTCAAATAGATAAATGCCCTCGCAAGCGTTGGGATATGAATTGAAGGTCGGTAAGTACAATTGTTTGAAACATTCACTTGTATTATCGCGTCTACGAATTCAATTATAAGCGTTAATTTTGAGGCTCTTCGTTACAAACAATGGATTTTCTACAGCAGTCATTCAGCGTGAAGTTTGACTATAAGGTTTACTTCACTTCTCAACTTTTCTCGATATCAAACCCAACATTTAAGCACTTTATAGAAGAAAATAAGGTAGCAGGAGCTATTCAAAAATTACTGTTCGTGGTAGATGAAAATCTGGTATTGCCTTTTCCCGAACTTGAAAAGGAGCTTAAAACCTATTTTTCAGCCATAGAAAATATACACCTTATTTCAGAAATTATCTATATTAAAGGAGGAGAAGCCGCCAAGAATGATCTGCCATTATTCTACGCAATAGTAAACGCTATCAATGCCAATGGTATAGATAGGCATTCGTATCTTGTGGCCATTGGGGGCGGTTCGTTGCTAGATTTGGCTGGTTATGCTGCCGCAGTATCACATAGAGGTGTGCGCCACATTCGCATTCCTACCACAGTTTTGTCGCAGAACGATTCGGGTGTTGGGGTAAAAAATGGAATCAATTTTTTTGATAAAAAGAATTTTCTAGGCTGCTTTTCTCCGCCCATTGCCGTATTTAATGATTTTGAATTTCTGAAGTCTTTGCCAGCCGGAGAATGGAGATCTGGCATTGCCGAAGCTCTCAAAGTTTCTCTCATTAAAGATGAGTCGTTTTTCAATTGGCTTGAGCAACATGCCAAATTGCTTACAAGTAGAGATATGCCTGCCATGCAATACTTAATTAGAAGGTGTGCTGAGCTGCACCTGCAGCACATAGCCTCAGGCGATCCATTTGAAAAAGGCTCATCTCGACCACTAGATTTTGGGCACTGGAGCGCTCATAAATTAGAGCAATTGACCAATTTTTCTATCAGGCACGGTGAAGCTGTGGCCTTGGGAATTGCTTTAGACAGCACCTATTCGCAATTATCAGGCAGAATTTCGTTGGTTGAATTGGACAGGATTTTACAGTTGATCACTGCATTCGGATTTCAAATCAGCCATCCACTTTTAAAAATCGATGATGAAAACAGCCCTTTACTGCAAGGATTAAATGAATTTAGGGAACACTTGGGCGGCAAACTCACCATCATGCTACTGAGTTCGATAGGTAAAGGCGAAGAGGTAAATGAAATGAATGCCCAGATGCTCAAAGAAAGCAGCGAGTTCTTATTAAATTACAGCATTTAATCCAAAAATATCGATCCCCGAAAAACTATTCTAATTTGAAAATTTAGTGCTTACTGCGATTTCATACATCGTACCGCAAGTGTGAAGTATGGTTAGCTTCTATTACTTCAACACTATTATTTGAATACTTCAAGAGGTAAAGGCAAAGGTTGGAGTGTTCGAACCGGTCCATTTCAGTCAGACTTTTGCCTAAAATGTAACAAAGAAGTATTCGCATGGCCCTACCGTGCATACAAATAAGCACATTTTTCTCTTCCTTGCGAGATAATAGCATGTCAAAAATGGGCTTTTGCCTAGCAGAAACCTGATTGGGACTTTCGCCTCCTCCAATTTGCAAATCAAGGTTTCCTGCCGCCCATTGGCTTGAAACTTCTACATAGTAATCATGCATGTCGGTATTGGACACCTTTCCATCTTGGTCGCCCCAGCTTATCTCGTTGAAACCCTCGTAGCCCTCTGTGGGTATGCCCTGCTCGATAAAGGCTGCTACCGATTGTACAGTTCGCTTCAGTTTTGAGGTATATACTTTATCGAATGGTATATTTTTATAGGTTTCATAAAACTTTTGGGCTTGCAGCAGGCCCGTAGCGTTCAAATCTGAATCGATCCCGCTACCTTGCACTATGCCTTTAAGATTGAAATCGGTTTGGCCGTGACGAACTAAATATATTGTTTTAATAATTTCAGACATGCAATGTATAATGTTTGTTAGACTTAAAAATAAAACTTCAATTCAATATTTCAGCTAATTTCTTCTCCAAATCATTTCCACGTAGGTTTCTTGCCACTATTTTACCTTCCTTATCCAGCAAATAGGCTTGCGGTATTTCGGTAATGCTGTACAAGGTGGCAAAGTCCGATTCCCAACCTTTCAAATCTGAAATCTGAGGCCAAAGCAGTCCATCAGCCTTGATGGCATTTTTCCATTTCTCGCCATTACCGTCTAGCGAAACCCCCAATATTTCAAAGTTCTTAACCTTATATTTCTTGTAAAGCTTAACTACAAATGGGTTTTCATTGCGGCAAGGCCCACACCATGATGCCCAAAAATCAATCATTACATATTTACCTTTGAAATCAGATAAACTTAATTTTCTGCCATCGGGTGTATTGCCTGTAAAATCGGGAGCCAGGCCTCCAATTCTTATATTTCGCAGTTTCTTTACCCCATCTACAAAACCTTTAATTATCGAATTGTCAATTTCAGAGGTGAGGGCGGTAGCCAAAGTATCGAGAAAATCACCCTGTGTTTTGGGATCTAACGAGCTTGCTGCATATACCGACACAATGGTTTTGTCTCTTTCCTTAATCGCTTTTTTCAACGAACTAATCGATTCAAGATTTGCCTGCTGATAGCCATTTTCAATCTGAATTAGCATAGTTTCATCCTTCAAATTTTCCGCAAGGATATATTTTTGATTCAGCGAATCGAGGCTGTTTCTATATTTTTGTTGTACAGAGGCAACAGCTTCAAAATCATCATTTAGCTTCGATCCTTTGATTTCAAATACAGGCAGCTCCTCACCTCCCTTGATGGAGAGCTGAATAGGCGAATCGTCAAGAGCGAATACGGTAGCACCTTTTTCTTTCAACTCTAGTCTGTAAAACCCTGCCTCAGGCAATTTGCCTTTCAGTTCAAAATCCTTTATATCTTTTAACTGAACGGAATCGACCTTTTTAATGTTGTTGCCTATGATTTGTTGCAAATACAAGGTGCTGCTCGATGAAAATGAAATGGTACCTTTGATGCTGAAAACCTTAGATCCGATTTTCTTATCAGTGCTTTTGTCGGTGCAACTCCACAACGAAACAGCTAAGCAAAACACCAAGCTAGCTTTTGTGTTATGAATCAAAAGATGCTGAATTTGTTTGGTATTCCACATCATAAAATTGGTTTTAAATGGATTGACGGCTTATTTCGCTTCTGTAAAACTACCACAAAACCGACAATGAAAGCGGGTTTTGGATGTTTTGGCGAAAGATAATGAAAGCGGCTGTAAAACCGATAACTTTACATTGCGTTTGCAACTCTTTAGGTAAAAAAATAAAAATGGAAAAATTGATTTCTAAAAAACTATTCATAATCAATCCGATTTCTGGAGGGAAAGACAAATCTTTTTTGCAAGAAATGCTGAAAAAGGAGCTGACAGATTCTAATTACGAAATTGCTTACACAGATGGCCCGCAACATGCCACACTGCTGACTCTGGACGGCATAACAAGAGGTTGTACAGATTTTATAGCCGTAGGAGGCGATGGCACTGCAAATGAGGTGGCCAAAGCACTGATAGGTACTGACTACAACATGGGGATTTTGCCACAAGGTTCGGGAAACGGCTTGGCAAGGCACAATAAAATACCGATGCAAATGGGTAGTGCAGTGCGCTTGCTCAACAACCCTGGTGTAAAACGGATAGATACTTGCAAACTGAACAACATGCCTTTTATCAATGCTTCAGGAGTGGGGTTTGATGCGCATATTGGTAAATTGTTTGCGCAAAACAAGCAAGGAAAAAGGGGCTTTTCTACCTATTTTAATATGACTGTGAATGAATTTAAAAATTATAAGTCGCAGAAATATGCAATCACAGCCGATGGAGTAAAACTTGATAAAAGTGCTTTCCTAATCACTTTTGCCAATTCATCCCAATATGGCAACAATGCTTTTATTGCGCCTTCCGCAAGCATGACAGACGGAATGATAGACTTGTGCATCATGAAGCCTTTCCCGCCACTAAATGTATTGGAATTAGGGTTCAAATTATTTACTAGAGGTATCAATAACTCTGCATATGTAGAATCGGTAAAGGCCAAAGAAATATGGGTGCACAGAGAAAATGAAGGAGATATTCACCTGGATGGTGAACCTTATCAATCTGGTAAGGACTTAAAAATAGAAATAGTACCTAGTAGCCTCAATTTGCTTGTTCTGAAGCAAAATCAACCTTAAGCTTCAGCGAGAATGAAAGCTATGTTTAATTTGATCACTATGTACTCCACTTCTTCGTATTGCGACATGCAAATTCTGTAACACACAAGTGGAATAAAATTAATAGAGGCCGCAAATCACTACTATTTGCTGCCTTTTTTGTAGCCCATTGGTCAAGCCAAATTTTGCCTTTTGACAATCTATGTTTCTTTGCCGCTCCACAATTCCTATTTGCTGATTAGCTTTACGGTATAAATTCAAATACTTGAAAGTACTTTTTACATACTTGGTAGCATTTTCAGGCAATGGCGGCATTCAAAAATTCAACCGGTGTTTTGTAAATGCACTTTACGATATGCACAAGGAGGAAAAACTGGATCTTGCAATATCTTCTCCCTACGATGCTGCGACAGACGACCGCTACGTTGACAAAAAACTTTTCCACCTGTCTGGTAACAAAGCTTTTTTTGCCTTACTTACTTTGTTCAATGCTTTTCGATATGATGTTATTATTCTTGGGCACATTAATTTGTCGTTGATCGGGTATCTGATCAAACTCATTTTCCCACATAAGCAAATTATTTTGATAGCACATGGTATTGAAGTGTGGCGACCACTTTCAATATTTGGAAGAAAAATGGTAGCAAAAGCTGACAAAATATTGGCAGTAAGTGAATACACAAAAGCAATACTTTGCAAACAGCAAAATGCAAAGCCAGAGCAGATCATCGTGTTTCACAACACAATTGATCCAAATTTTCAATTTCCAGTTCATTTTACAAAGCCGAAATATCTATTAGGAAGGTACGGTATAAAATCTACCGACAAGGTGATTATTACCATTGCAAGGCTGTCTGCCACCGAACAATACAAAGGTTACGATCAAGTGATCGGTGCGATGGGAAAGATGCAAAATCCATCCATTATATACTTGATAGGAGGAAAATATGACGATGAGGAAGAGCAAAGGCTAAAAGCGATAATCGAAAAGAACAAACTTCAAAACAACGTGTTCCTTACTGGCTATGTTAATGAATTTGAACTTACAGACCATTATTTGCTGGCCGATCTATTTATCATGCCTAGCGAAAAAGAAGGATTTGGAATTGTATTCATAGAGGCAATGGCATGTGGACTGCAAGTGGTAGCTGGAAATAAAGACGGAAGTGTAGATGCACTCAGAAATGGAGAACTAGGTTATTTGGTAAACCCTGATGATATTGACGAAATCGAAAAAACCATCATTATAGCCATTGAAAATCCTTTTACGGCCGAACAAAAAATCATTTTGCAGCAAAAAGTAGTTGAGCACTTTGGATACCTTGCCTATAAAAACCGATTGGCATACATTTTAAAAACTATTTAGATGCAAATAATAAAATATCCCGCAAGCGATACCTGGCAAACTGTACTTCAAAGGCCGATCAAAAGCTTTGATGAGATAGAAAAAGACATTATTCCAGTATTGAATGCTGTAAAGCATGGCGGTGACAATGCCTTATTAGCATTGACTGAAAAATTTGATCATGTCAAAATCAGTTCGTTATTGGTTACTGAAGCAGAAATGCGCAATGCTGCTGCCGAAGTGAGCGATGAACTGAAAAAGGCATTGGCAATAGCTTACGACAATATTTACAAGTTTCATTTCGCCCAAATAACGCCCATTAGCAAGATAGAAACTATGCCAGGCATTGTATGTTGGCGGAAAAGTGTAGGTATTCAAAAAGTGGGTTTCTATATCCCTGGCGGTACAGCTCCCCTATTTTCCACGATATTGATGTTGGGCATACCAGCCAAAATCGCAGCATGTGACGAGATTATTCTCTGTACCCCGCCCGACCAAGCCGGCAACATTAACCCTGCCATTTTATATACAGCTCAGTTGTGCGGCATCGACAAAATATATAAAGTGGGCGGAAGCCAAGCCATAGCCGCTATGGCTTACGGAACAGAAACCATTCCACAAGTATACAAGATATTTGGCCCAGGCAATCAATACGTGATGGCTGCCAAACAATTGGTGAATAAAGAAGGAATAGCCATCGACATGCCTGCTGGACCCTCGGAGGTTGCAATAATAGCAGACATGACTTCAAACCCTGCCTTCGTGGCTGCCGATTTGCTATCGCAAGCCGAGCATGGTGTCGATAGCCAAGTGATACTGGTAAGTACCTGCAATGAAGTGATAGGTGCAGTGATTGCCGAAACCGAAAAACAACTGCAATCGCTACCCAGATTGGCTTTTGCTGCTAAAGCGCTTGAAAACAGTAAAGCTATTTTACTAAACACCGAGGCTGAGGCAATAGCTCTCATCAATGCTTACGCCCCCGAACACTTGATCGTAGCTACCCAAAATAGTGAGCAGTTGGCTGAAAAAATTGTGAACGCAGGTTCGATATTTTTAGGCAACTACACTCCAGAAGCTGCTGGTGATTATGCCTCTGGCACCAACCACACGCTGCCCACCAACGGCCATGCCAGAGCCTACAGTGGAGTATCGCTCGACAGCTTTTACAAAAAAATTACTTTTCAAGCCATCACACCGCAGGGCTTGAAAAACATAGGCCCTACCGTGGAAGTGATGGCCGCCAGCGAAAAGCTAGAAGCCCATAAAAATGCCGTCTCAATCAGGCTAAAAGCGATGGTGGAATAATAACTTACCTCTTAGGTTGGTTGAATACTGTCTCAATCATAGATTTTCGAACAAGTATGAGATGACAAAGCAACCATCATCACGCATACCACTCCGGCAATAAAGTAAAAGACCTCCAAACTTGATTAGAGATCAGTTTTGGAGGTCTTTTTAAGCATCAGGAAAATATACTTGGAGTGCAACTTCTATTCTATCACCAGCTTATGAATGCCAATCATGTTGCCGTGGCTATCAAGCAGTTTCACCACATACATGCCCGAAGGCAAATCGGCAATATCTACAGCCGATAGGCTTTTATTCATTTCAAAAATAACAGATTTCAATTTCACCCCTTGCACGTTGTAAAATTCAATGAGGGCACTTTCAGCCGAAGTAGCAGATAAGCCTATATACACATCTTTGCTTGCCGGATTGGGGAACAAGCTTATTGTATTGGCCGATAACAAGGCATTGGCATTAGATGTGCTGTTGCCGTAAACTAGATTTCCGAAAGAAGCCGACTGGTATATTTCTTTGTTAAGTTTGTCTTGCAGGGATACTACGACACCTAGTTTGTTTATATCATATATTTTACCCAAATCTGCAGCAAAGGAATACGAAAGCGTGGCATCTTTTGCCAAAGGAGCCGTAAGCAATGTGCCGCCCGCATCTGGTAGCATTTTTCGCATCACCCACTCCAGTTTGGTTTGCCCGTTGCCCGAGTTGTTTACACTTATTTCCCTTTCCACCACCACCACATTCAATACCGCATCGCGAGCCAAAGCTTTTTTAGCCATTACCTGTACATTTACCGTTACGGAAGTGCCAGAAGTTTGCATACTTGGTGTAATAACGAAATCAGCGGGTGCCAACACCAAAGTATCTATTTGCGTTTGTTTGATATAAGAGCTTTCTCCTTTAAATTTATTTCCATTCAATACAGTAAATGGGGCTCTATCTACCCCGTAATATAATGCTCTCGCACTTGGATCAGCATAATTTAGTTTATTGAACTCATCGGGAGATGATGCTGTATGGTAATGGATAGCCAGAATATCGTAAGGATTGGCATTTACAAAAGCGTTCGAATTTTTGTCGCTAAATACCGACCTGCTTTCAGAAGTGTTGGTAAATTGCTCAAGCAATATTTTTCTATCGCGTTCGGTTATTGAAAAATCATCAAAGGCAAACCCCTCTGTTTTGTTTCCGTTTGCTGTGCTTGCAAATGCCATCCTAAATCTAAGGGTAGCCTTGTTCAATACCCTGCCATTCAAATCTTTCAAGATGTCGAGCTTAAATTTGGCTTCCTTATATTTATTGTCGGTAGAATCTGCCATCGACCATCCAAATTGACCCAACACTTGGTTGCCTGGATTGCTCTGAATCCCGCCCACATTGTACCAATTCAACCCTCCCGATTCGGCTCTGGCATCTACCACATTGCCCACATTTACCCAACTGTTTACATCCGAATCGGTAGCCTGCAACACCACACCATCAATATTTACTGGTAATACAGATTTGAATTTCATTGAAACCACAGGTTGTTTCAAATTACTGAGGTCGAAACATGGGCATTGCACGTAAGTGGCATCGCTCTTTTTGTACGACCCAGTAAGGGATGTAACCCAAGCATTGCTGCCAGAAGCTGCACCGTTAATATGCCTTTTGGCAGGCGTTCCAAATTGCCAACTAGAATTTGCTTCACTAGCAACAAATCCTCCAGTTCCATTTTCAAAATCTTCATAATAAGTTGTCCCGGGCGCCAAGCTTACTTTGGGGACTATAAATGACCTTTTGCTATAAGATGAATCGCAATTATTATCGGTATTAATGGTAAGCGACTGTATATACACACCTGGACTGGCATATTTATGCCTGATAGCTGCAAATGAGCCATACGATTTTGAACTTCCAAAACTGCCTGCCCCTGTACTAGAAATCGTCACAATATCGCCATCGCCAAAATTCCACTGCCATGATTTGATATTATCGCTGATGGCAATAGAAGTGTTGTTGAAGAAGGTAGAATCGCCAGCACATATATTTCTAGACGTAAAATTGGTATTGGGATAATTGCCTATGTATATCAGAGGCTTTTTGCTCGTAGCCACACAACCACCTTTGTTGAACGACAGTTTGGAAGGATACTTAGTAGTGGCTTGCAAGGCAATAGGATAGGCTGCTGCGGAAGAGTAAATTACCCGGGGATTAGCAACGGTATCGGGGGTAAGTGACCTGAACGATGAACCAAAGCTCCATTTGAGCTTATCAATATAATTGTCGTTGCCGTTGAGTATAGAGGTGCTGGTAAGTTGAATGGTGTCTTTCACGGCACATAAACTAGAAATGCTAAAATTTACTACTGGCACAGGCATTATTCTTATTTGGACAGAATCAAACACTGTGCATTGCGAATTTTTGTTGGTGTAGGCATAAAACAAAGTATGTTGCCCAGCAGAAAACTCGCTTGCTTTTAAGCTCACAATATCTCTGTTATCCATGCTAAATTTGCCACCACTGGGGCTACCAAATAAAGAAATAGGATTTTGTAAAGTATCTCTGCACAGCGTATCAAGTTTGTTGAAAGCTGTCAGTATTTTCACGGTATCGATGCTAGCTACATTGAATGTGAGTTTTAGAGCAGGCTTGCTTTCGCAACCATTACTGTTATCCGTTTGCGATACAAAACGTAAATTTACCCCCACAAGCGTATTGTTGATGCTCAGATCATTGGTGGGAGTGGCCGTAAGCCCTGTGAAAATAGGTGAAGTAACTGTAGAGAGAGGATCGAATGCATACCATTTTATAAAGTAAGCAGGATTCGAAATATTGGGTGTAATGGCGGCAATGGACGATCCGTTGCAAATGCTGTAGGTATTTATACCAATGGTAGGCGTATTGGGCCGTTGAAATACACTAACATTAATATCTTGGTACTCACCTATAATCTTATTTCCCTCACAGCCATTGAGGGTTTGGGTTACAAAATAACTAGCTCCAGCAGGTACACTTGTACTTATGGGAGGTAGATAATTTTGGGTGATTTGATTCGGGGTTCCAATCGGTGCACTTGGTAGCAAAGGCAAATCGTTTAAATTTAAATACCACTTCAAGTTGTCACCAACAGGTGAAATGGCTTTTTTATCATCGCCCGTGCAATAGTCTATGAAGTTGCTTGTTACTGTAGGAGCTGGAGTAGGTGGGTGCACCACAAAATTGATAGAAGTAGAAGTAAGGCTGATACACCCATTTAATGTTTGCCTCACCTTCACTACAGTAGTGCCTGTCAAAGTCGAACTTAGAGCCAAAGCAGCAGGAGAAATACTACTCGTAATTGTAGATAAAATACTATTATCTGACCCATCGTACCACGTAAACAGAGCCCCAGGCGATCCGCCAGCATTGAGTTGGTCTAAGGATTGCCTATAGCAATACGGAAAGGGGTCATTGGCAATGGGGGTGGGCGGATTATCAAATACATTGAACCTAACATTTCTGGCATTACTCTCACAATTTTTTGAAGAAGTTTGAGTAAAGTACCTGTTTGCCGTTAAGCCAGTAGCGCTGCTGTTAATTATGCCTAAATCTGCATTTGGGCTGGCATTTAATCCTGTGGAAGAAAAAACCAATTGCGTAAGTAAGGCATCAGAATACCATCTGATCAGCGGGTTGTTTGCAACAATTGTGATGTTAGCAAAGTCGAATCCTACGCACGTATTGTAAAAAGTTCTACTAATAAACGCAGTACCGGGCGTACTGAAAACATTAATGGTCACGGGCAAAGAGCTTGTTCCCTTACAACCATTTAGGGTCTGAATGGCATAGTAGGTGTTTGACTGTACAATATTGGAATTGATAGCTGGGGAGTAATTTACACCGTTTTTTAACAAATTGCCGCCCCCCAATGTAGCAGAAGAGTACCATTCTGCATCGTAAGAAGGCCCTGGCAAAACGTTGACACCCGCTGCTGTAATTTGATCTCCTTGGCAATAGTTTACGATGGCTGAGGTTCCGGCAGCATACCCGGTTGGTGCAGGCACGGCAGGATTGACCCTAACCAGAGCCGAGAATTTGGTGCTTTCACAACCAAAAATGTTGGTGTTTGAAACGTAGTAATTTCTAGCCATTACACCAAGCATGGTGTGACCTGAAATTATTTGAGGTGATTGCGGCAGATAAGAGGTAATTGTACTTGGCCCTTGCAAAATTGTATTTTGGTTTTCATCATAAAATGTAAATCTATTCTGACTTCCGCTGGCTACCAAACTTACAATAGCATCCCCATTACAATATGGATTGAGGTTGTTGGCGTTTGTTACGGAGTTGGGTGCTGCAGGATAATCGCTCACAAAAAAACTCGAATAAGCTCTTTTTTCACTTTCGCATCCGTTTTGAATTTGCGTAAAGTATAAGTATGAATTACCCAAGGTTTTGGTATTTATACCCGATAATGAAATTAGGTTGCCATCAATTATTGCTTTACTAGCCCCATTTAGTGGGATATTGCTTCCAATTAAACTGTTCAATTGAAAATTATAAAGATTAATAAAATTGGAACTGAAAGCGCCTGTAATAGTAATTGGCCTGTCGATAATGGTATTCTTACAATAAATTTCCACTTTATTAGGATCGTTAGATACAATCGGGGCAATAGGCAAAGGCTTAACATCTAAATTAATTTGCAATGGCGTAGCACTTTCGCAACCGTCCACGACTTGGCTGACATTGAAAGCTTGATTTCTAACTGATTGAGAATTAAAATCAGAAAAACTTGGTGTAAATTCAGACCCACTTAGCCTGAAGCCAGTTGAATTAAAAATTACATACCAATTAAATATTGTACCCACATTGCTACTTGTTACTGATAGCGTTGGAGTAGGTTGATTTAGGCAAATACCATAGTTTACCATTGCCCCTACAGAAGAAACTGGGGAAACTAGTTGGGGAAAAGTGGGGCGAGATTTTACTGTGATAGGAATAGTATTGTACAGGCTTATACATCCATTTACTTCCTGAGTCAATTTAATAGTGGTAGTATTTGGGGTGGTAGTACTTATTCCCAAATCTGTTATTTTTTTATTTATCCCATTGGCGATTTCGCCACTACCTCCAAGTATTGGCGTGGTAGAATTGCCCCACCACCTAACCGTGGCACCATTATTGGCCGTAACTGAATAGTTTTGATAAACCGTAGGCGAAGTAGTGTTGTCAATACAATTGGAAACCGTAGTCAGGTTAGAAATGGTAGGTTGGACAGGAGTGCTTTTTACTCTTATCAACTGATTATAATTTTGGGTTTCCCAATAGGGTTGTGTAGTTCCGCATGTATAAGTAAGAGTTCCATAATTATATATAGTACCGCACCCTCCGTTGCTACTGTCACAAAATGACGCGTTAGGATTGAGATAAGGCAACGTAACTTCGCGATCAATTGGTGCACTACCAAAAAAGCAAGAACCATTGTCCCTGATCCTTGCTTGTGTCCTGTATTTCCTTGCAGTTATTTTAATGTAATAAGCTCCATCTAGGGCAGTCACATCAGCAGCAGTGAAAGTATATGAGAAATTATCTACCCCATTTCCATTGTTACCCGAAATTCCTTGCCCTGAAATTGACAATAGCTCAAAATCACCAATAGCCAGCACTTGTGGGAACGCTGACTGATTTACATTTATCAATATTGGTGCTTGTGATTGACAATAGGAGTCGAGCAAATTATTCAAGAAACCCGAATTGGTGACCACCGAAATAGTTTTGCTTATATTGCTGGTGCAACCATTTAAGCTTGCCGTGTAGCTCACATTGTAAACACCAGTGTTTACCAAACGTACGTCAAAAGTATTGCCCGCAACACCGCTTCCTGAAAAACTACCACCCGCGGGGCTTCCTAACAAAGAAAATGGGGGGTCTGAATCTCTGATCGAACCTAGCGTAGGGCTTGCAGGTAAAGTAAAATCTACCGATGGCAAAGCATAAACATTGGTAATTCCAGATGCTGAGCTAACGCAGCCATTTATTGTAACCGTGTAGACCACCCTAATATTGGTCGCTACCGCAGAGTTTAATGCTGTAATGCTAGAAGGAAGCAAATAATAGTTGTTCCCTGAGACACTTAATGCATTTGTAATCGAACCGGGCCCAGAAAGCTTATTTATTACGAACGCACTATTGCCGCCATTCAAAATTGGGAATGCTGTAAGTAGAGCAGCGGAACTATTGGCACAATACGAACTGCTTAGGTTAGTAATTGCCACACTTGGTACATCTTGCACACTCACAGTCACCTTTGTAGAAGCACTATTGCAATTGCCAGAGGTGTTTACTACATAATAATCGTAATTTGCACCACCCAAAGAGGTCACAATGGCTGGAGAGGGGGTGTAGCCGCCTTGTGAAGTGCTAAGCAAAGATGTGAGGTTTTGGTCGGCATACCATTTGAATACCGTGCCGCCTGTTACTGAAAGTGTGGGGTTTGTGCCAGTGCCTTCACAAACCACCAATTCACTTGCCGAATTAGCTGGTACTGAGGTGGGAGGTAAGGCAACTGACACGCCCGTAACCGTAGCCCAAAGTGAAGCAGCTCCTTGGCATAGGCCTGATACGGGTGCTACTTGAAAACTTTCTGTAACTCCTGATGCATAGTTCTTGGTATAAGTTGAAGCAAACATTGCTACCAAATTGTTGCTCATGTCGTAAAAATTGTAGTTTACTCCTACAACTGAATTGGGGGTAAAATAAAGAATGTTATTTCCACACACCGTTTGGTTGCCAACTACAGCAGCGCTGCTTGGTGATACTATGCTGGAAAGCAAGCCGTAGTTTACGCCCACACTTCCGTTCAACACTGCATCGTTATTTGCACTAAGAGTTGGGCGGGTAATGATACCGAAAGTCGCAGCAGAGGCAATTACCTGTATGTTTGATACTGTAAAACCCTGTCCGACAGCAACTGACGAAGTAACATCGTACTGTACTTTAAATGCAGTGGCAGATGTAATCGTTACTTGGCTATCTATATTTATGTTGCCTGACACACCGGTAAGCGTTGGTATAGTGGCAAAGGCAAAACCTGTGGGCAGTTGAAATACTATTTCTCTATTGTTTGCTATTGCAAAATCTGATGTATTGGAAGCGTTTAAATCTATATTTGAAAGATTTACAATGATTCCTGTACACACATTCAAGCCACCTGTGGCTTGTGTTACTTGTATTTGGGCTTGGCTTTGAAAAGCAATTGTGGCTATGAAAGCGTGCAATACTAGTATCAGTGCAGTGGTAGATCTTTTGGTCATAAGTGTTGAATTTTGATATTGATTAATAGAATAGCGAGCTATCGTTGCTCTTATGTATGCCATCTTGAGACTTACTCAAGATGGGAATATGATTTTAAGTCAATTCTGAGAAACAGCAAATAAAAGTTAATTCTCTAATTCGCCATTGGCTGTTATTTTTAATAACGTCATCACTGGTCGGTTCTGTGGGGTGCTTATCATCTCTAAAGTGCCGAATATGGCAAATCCTCCATCAGAAGTTTGTACAATATCGGTAGCAAAATCGTTTCCAGTGCCGCCAAAACTCTTTCGGAATATCACATTTCCTTTGGCGTCAGTTCGCACCACCAATATATTCAATTGCGATTTGTTGGTGAATGTAGATCCACAAGCCACATAGCCGCCATCGGCACATTGTAACACATTGTAGCCTTCGCTATTGCCTTCTTCAGCTACGAATTGAAACCAACCTTTATCGTCAATTTTTTCAAAATCGGCATTCAATTTCATCAGATACAAGTCTTTTAAGCCGTTTTTAATACAAGTGCCTACTACTATGTAACCTCCGTCAGCGGTCTTTTTCATCTGTTTGGCATTCTGGATGTCTAATTCCAGCAATTGTGGTGTACTTTTATTTACTTGCAGTATCGCCCTGCCTACATCAAGCCTAATGTTCATAAATATAGGTGTACTCTGAAATTGGGGTTGGCCATTTACATCAATAGTAATAAAGGTATTCACCACACCCGCTACCTGATTGCTGTTTGTCTCAACGATGTTTTCAGCCAAGTTATTTCTACTATCTAAGCCAAGGGTAGGAATGGTTAATTTATTTGTGCCATCAGCATTTAATTTGGCGATATACACATTTTTTACATTTCCCAAATCGTTCGTAAGGGTATCTGTGCCTCCAATTACATATATTGAGCCATCTGCCCCTACCGAAATATCATAGCCATAAGTGCTTTTCCCATTGCTATTTTTTATGGTTTTTTGCCATAATACATTGCCATCGGCTACAGCAATTTTAGCCAAATAAATATTTGCATCTCTAGAAATCGAATTATAAGTGGTACCCATCATTAAAATGCTGTTGTCAACAGTTTTTCTCACTACCACACCGGTATCGATATTGGGAGTTCCGTAAAATCTTTCCCAGATTTTATTGCCCTTGTCATTGGCTTTGATCAAGTAAATGTCGGTGGTATCATTCACAGAAGAGCTTGTGCCTATCATTAAAAAACTACCATCATCTAGCAATAGCATTTTTGAAGATATTTCTGTGCCTTTTCCGCCATATACCTTTAAAAATGAGGCTGAAAGATTGGGCGACACATCGATATTGCGACAAGAGAGAAAAAATGTAACCAAAAATGAGAGTAACAAAAAGCTTGGTATCGAAAACAGCACTCCGACCCCTTTTAACATCTGGTAAGTATTTGTGCCTAAGGCGGCAAGTGAAGAAATTGCCTTTTTAGGATCTTTGATATAATCTAACCTTAATTGCATGTTAATCTTGAATAAAATTGCTTCTTTTTTTCTTTACTCTGTACATCGAATACATATACCCAATGCTGATCTGGATGTTGTTGACACCAAAATCGGGGTCGATATAGCCATAGTTACTGATTTGGTCATCAAAATAGTCGTATCTGACTTTTGCATTGGAATAATTGGTAAGACCATGTATATAGCGTGCATCTACAAAAGCAAAACCATACCCCAATTTATAGGTGATGCCCCCACCGGCTATAGCCGACAGATTTAGTTTATTTCTTTGTGTGCTCATATCTACGCCAGGGCCTGCAAAGTCATCTTGACTGGTTATAGTGTTTTCTCTAACCATGTCGTTGGTGGCATTCAGTAGCAAATCAATCCCTATGCCCCCCCTTAGGAATGCTCTTAACTTTCTGCTTCCTATTACATACTTTAGAGTGATAGGCACATTTATAGAGGTTTGCGATTCTGTGGCATTTAGCGAAGAAGCGTTTAAAATAGTTTGGCTTGACTTGAAGCTTTTGGTATAATAGGTGGCTTCAGTTGCCAAGAAAAGGTTTTTGTAAAGCAATACATCTATGCAAGCGCCAAAATTAAGGCCGATTCCATTGGTAAACTTCACAGGATTTGCCTCCGTATTTCCTACTCCGTAAGCTGTACCCACATTCACTAGCGACTGATTTGCCCCAATACTTACCCCAAACGATATGTAAGGCAACACACTGAAAGAATTAAAAAGCTTGGTATATTCTACTGGATCTAGCGCTTTATTAGGTTGATAATCAGGCTCATAAACAAGTAAGTCATTCATCGCTTGTTGCGCATTTTTTGTTTCATCCAAAAACAGGTAGCTTAAAATGACAAGTCGGTAGGCTTGCAGTTTCTCCGTTTTATTAAAGCCACCCGCCATGCAATCTGAGAGTGCCTCAGGAATTGTTGCAAGTACTCCTTGTTCGTAGCTTTTCTGCATTTCCTTCAGCTTTTGACTGCACGAGCTTTTTACAGGCTCTTGTGCCAAAGCGTTGAAAGCCAATGCTATACACAGCGTTAGCGAAATGTTTTTGAAAATTTGATTGCACATTATAGGTATAGAATCAATGATAAAAACTTAGATTGATAATTTGGGTTTACTCCAGCTCTTGATTTCTTCCTTGTGGCAAGCCTGAACAGGTTTGTTCATATATGATGTCTTTAGCCACAAACGATGCCCATTCTGCGGGAGTCATATTGCGTTTTAGTTTTACACATACCTTCTCTGCCATCGATTCTGCATTGGTCGGGTACACGCGAATAAGATTATCTACACAGCCCGTCACAATATTTTTTCCATCGCCAGTAAAAGCTACCGACCACACCCAAGAGTTGTGATCGCGTAGGGTGATGGGTTGCTCGTTCAAATGTTCCAGATCCCAGAGCCTGACACTCCCATCAAAACTAGCTGTAGCTAATACTTCACTTTTTGGATCAAACCTCAAATCGTTTATCCTGGCTCTGTGTCCTGTAAGGTTGGCAGTGAGCTTGAAATTGTCAAATACATCCCAGATTTTGACCAACCCACGGTCATCGCCTGCTGCTAGGTATTTTCCATCAGGACTAACAGCGATTGAATGGATTTTCTTCAAATTTTTGGAAGCAATTACTGTTGGGCTTTTTGACTTATTGGTTTCCCACACATATATATTTCCACTTTCATCTCCACCTATTATACTATTAGATAAAGGACTTATAGCTAGGGTTTTGACTCTGTTGGGAGTTTTGGCTAAAAGAAAATATTTATCGGTTTCCAGATTTCGAACCAGCACCGAACTATCAGCTCCTACCGTTACCAGATTTTGATTGTCGGGCATAAATGAAGCAGCCCATACCTGCCCCTTGTGCCCAAACAATTTTTTAGGCTTACTGTTAGGGTCAGTCAAATCAAATAATTGTATAAATGGTGCTTCGCCAATAAGTGCCATCCATTTTCCATTGGGGCTAATGACAATGTTTCTGTTGATGAAGGAATTCTTGTAAAAGGGCACACTGGTATATTCTCCATTTTTCGAAAACCATTTCAATACTTTTCCATCGCTACCAGCAGTGTATAGTTCTCCCTTGGGTGCAAATGCAACTCCACGAACCGCATCTGAATGCCCTTTGAGACTGTTATGATAATCATGATAGAAAAATTTTACTGCATAATATAGACCATCGTACACATCATGGCTATGTGGGTTGCCTTGAAAATCTCTGTTATATTTGAAGGCTTGCTGGGCTACCAATGCTTTGGTAGTGGTATCCAAAATTTGCAACGACTTTACTGCCATTGCTTGTGCAATAGACAAAAAGCGCTGTCTATTGGCATCTGTCTGCGCTCTTTCGGCTCTCGTCTGCGACTCTTTGGCTTTTTGCTCATTAATCAATGCCAAAGCTTTTTGCTGTTCGGCAATTTTTGTTTGCTTGTTGGCCAATTGTAAGCTTCTTTGAGCTAAAGATTTTTGGACAATGGCCTCGTCAGCGGCAATCTTTGCCAATTCTGCCTGCCTTTTCGCTTCTTCCGACTGCGTTACCGCTTCCTTTTCTTTCACTATGGCTATTTTGCGTTGCTCTTCAGCAATTTCAGCATTCTTTAGCGCCAATTTCGATTGCTTGGTTGCCTCAGCTTGCTTCTCTTGTGCTATCGCTTTTTGTTCATCTGCTTCACTTTTTTTAATAAAAGAATAAACAAATGCAATCAAGGCCAACACCGTTAATCCACCCAAGAATATTGAAGTACGCCTTGCCTGAAGCAAGCGTTTGCGTTGCATTTCCTCTTTTACTTTCTGCTCGGTCTCAAAGGCTTTTTTGCTGGTTTCGAGGAAAACCATTGTACGCTCGAAAGCCGGATTGTAGCGCTGAGCCCATTCTAAAGTGGGGTCATTTTTTTCCTGCCAATTTAAGGCAAGCTGCAAATCGGGCGGTCTCCACATACCTGCTTTTCCCGTTTGGTATTTTGCGGCCGCATCAGATAGCCTTAAATACATTTCTACGGCTTGCCCTTCTTCGTCTACCCAATTTTTCAACCTTACCCATATCCGCATCAACGACTCATGCGATATATCGATACTTGAATTGGCATTTAGCGATACGCCATGCGGTGGTGTAAGCAAAGAGCGGCCCGGCTTGCGAAAAACTTCCACTATTTTGAGCACTTCAGCATCGCTACAGTTGGCAATTTTGGAGATCACTGTTGCTTTCGTAGGCCTGCGAATACCGTCTGTATCACCCATTTTCTCGGTTAGACATTTGAAAAGAATGGCACAAATTTCCTTTTCACGAGTATTCAACTCATCATAAGCTTCGTTGGCATGTTGCGATAGTGCCCCCGACATAGTACCAATAGCCTCGTAATGAGGAAGATCCATGGGCTCACTTTCTTCTTTGTTGTTTTGCCAATAGTCCCAGGTTCGCATCAATGAATGGGCCATGATGGGCAGCTGATCTGGATTGTCGCCCAGGTCGCTAAGAATTTGCTGCAGCAAACGTGGGGTAATTTTGGCACCACCCACCGAAACAGGACCTGAAATGGCAGTCCGTTTCTGCTCCCTTGTCATCTGTGGAATAAGGTAATTACTTTGATTGATTATTTTGGTGAGTTGTGGAAACTGGGCACATTCACCTATAAAATCAGACCGCATCGTGATGGCTACGAATACATGATTCCCAGCATTTTGAACTGCCTCTACCAATAAATTTACATAAGCCAACGACTCGCTGCTACCTTCGAGTTCTTCATTTTTCTTGAAGCGAAACAACTCCTCAAACTGATCGACAATGAGCAGTACATTGGTGTTTTCAGTTTCGGAATATTTGCTCACCGCTTCGGTGATACCCAAAGAGCTACTTCTGAGCAAAGTGGAAGTAATTGTTTTTTGCAAGGTTTTTTCCTCTTCTGTAAAACCTGCGTAGGCAGCATCTTTTTTTACGATAGATTCGGCCAAGTTGTCGATCGGTCCTCCTCCGGGGCGAGTTACTATCACGTCCCAATTGGTGCCTATTTTGGTGAGAAACCCACCATAAAGGATAGGAATAACGCCACAATAAATGAAGGAAGATTTACCGCTACCGGACGATCCTATAACGGCTACAAATTTATTTTCCGATAGTTTTCGCAATACTTCATCACTTTGCCCCTCTCTGCCGAAAAACAAATGGCTCTCCTCCATACTAAACGGACGAAGCCCTGGAAATGGGTTGCTGAACTTATTTACTTTACTTTGTGAAGCCGTTTCTAGGCCCGTAGCTACTTCTGGAGTCATGGTTTGAATTCTTTAATAAATTCTGACAAAGAGTTTTCAATATTTTCACTTATTTCAAAAACTGGAGCATCGAATTTTTCCAGATTCCCTGCCTTTCCTTTGAGATTTTTACCCAAAAGCATAGCCTTGTACAATTCCTTTTTGGTTCTGCCTAAGCCGGGTGCTTTCAGCAAATCCAAGAATTTCATTTGCACCCACAAGTCATTTACTTTATTGATGTAGATCAATGCTCCATCGCACATTCTTAAATTTTGTAGGTGTATTTCTCGCAGTTCCAGCAGTTGCCCTTCGAAAGTGGGAACAACGACTTCATATCCTTTAAAATTGAGGAAATCGGCAGTTTTCTTGGCTTCAAATTCATCTATTCTGTCGTAAATAAAATAGACATTTTTTTTGTCGCCTTTTGTTTTTGCAGATGTCAGTTTTAGATTTCCGACTTTGTGGGTATTCAAATTCAATAATTCTTCGAGCACCACCATTTTAAAATCTTCGATGGGAGATTGCAAAATTTCTGCCCCCTCGTTTGCTTCTAATTCTCGCCTTAAATTGTCGACAAACATTTTTTGCTTTTCATTTTCGAGCTTCGCATCTGGTGAAATCCATATCAGCCTACTAAAGTTTTTACCCGCATCGCCCGATGAAATTAGGTTATAATCTCCGGCAAGTTTATTCTGGATGTCAACTACTGATTTTTCAGAATTAGGAGCGAATTCGCCATATCCGTCTCCGATCAAGTGAATTGAAAGCCTCGACCGCTCAATGTCTCTTTTTATGGCTAGCTCCAACTCTATCAGATTGGTAGGCAGGGCATGATCGGGAAGCACCCTAAAGCCGTGCCTATTCAACTCTCGTTTTATGCTATCTCTGTGCAAATGCAAATCGTAGCCTGTTTCTGCCAGATACACATTCTTATCGCTGTAGCTCGAATAGTCGTGCTCAACAATGTCAAGTTTGCGGAATGTTTTTAATATGGCAGCCATATCATAAGCCAAATCTACAATCTTGAGCCAATACTTTCTTTCCGCATCGGTATTGAAAAACTCCACAAATTCGTTTGATTCTCCGGTAAGGGCATCGGTCTGGTACAAATCGTAGGCAAGCAGGTTGGCTATTTTAGAAGGCTGTTCGCTGTATGGCACTGGGAATTTTACTACTTTAAATACCCGTTCTGTTCCGTTTACCAACAAATTTCCCAACTGAGTGGTAGTGGTGAAAAAATCTTCAATTTCCTCGATCGAAGATTCGCTTTTCACATATTCGGGCGACAATATGGTTATGAAAATGGCCACTTTGGAAAGTTCAGATACGGCTGGTTTTTCCTGACTTGCATAGTTGAGGAAAAGCGGCTTCTCACCCAATATTTGAAATATTAAGGTTTCTAAAAATCTTTGAAAGTTGCTTACCCAGCCCGCACGTTGGTCGGCATGTTTGTTGTCGTTTACCGTGTAGCTGATGTAAATATCGTAAGGGAAGTTCATGTAAATGGTCTATTTTTCAGCTTTGAAATACTTCATTTGTTTCAATAATAATTTCCTCTTTGGCATTAAATTTCTCTGAGACTACCCGAATCAGTTCTTTGGCAATTTCGAAATTATCTGTAATTTGCTCCATAAACCGATCTTTGTCTATTCGAAACAATACACAGTCTTCAGTAGCAGTTATATGATGATGGTTGTGATCGGTATCGAGTATCAACAGCTCCCCTATCATATCTTTTTCGCCCAATACAGCGATAATTTCTCCTTCTTTTTCCCATGCCACGGCTCTACCTTTCACGATAATATAAAGCGGAGCAAGCCCAGTAGCCCCTACATTCAATATCACTGCGTCTTTTTTTACCCTCACTTCTTCTACCAGTTCCACAAATTCTACCAGTATGGCTCCAGGCACGTTTCTGAAAGCTACCAAAGACTTCAAAAACAGTATTTTTTCTATTCTATTTTGCGATTTATATTCGAGGTTTTCTTCACCATATATTTGCTTCACAAACCGAGCATCTAGTTCCTTCTTTACCGATTCTGCAAGCCTATTTGCATTGGTTTTATAGCTGTAATAATCTTTTTTGATGATGGCCCAAGCTGCCATTTCACGCAGCAGCGGGTCGGGATTGAAGAGATTTGCCGTCAGGTCGTGGCACATTTCAGCCTCAGGCAAATGGGCAAAAGTGTAGATCGCACATGCTTTGGTCCATTTATTTATTTGATTATAATCTCTGTTTATAATTTGCTTTAGTACCTCTATGCCATCGAGCTTTTGCCTTGGGAAGCTGCCCTGCAATCGTTCTGTGCGTTCTTCTTGCGATATATCTTCTATCAAAGGGAGGAAAATGGGTTTTAATTCTTCACCCATAAAAACATCGAGCAATTCTACCGCATACACCAAGCCTTCGACAGTGCCCGACTCAAGGTTGTCTTTCACCAGCTTTATGGCTTGGGGATCGTATATGAGCGACAGCAACATGTAAATGTTTTCAAAATTGTAGGCAATCTCTTCTTCAAATGCCTGCTTAAGCATCAGAGCCTCGGTGGTTTGAGGAATTTCTGTCAAAGCTGCAATATTCCAAGATGAATTGCCTATTTCTGCCTCAATTTGTTGCTTTATTTGAATAACTCTATCGCCTTGTGGCCTAAACCCGCAGCTACTTAAACACATCAATACATTGTTTGCTATTTTCTTGTCTGGAAAGTCTACTTTGTTCCACAGCAATTCGACCACAGTATCGCCTTGAATTCGTCCGTATATCTGCACAATTTTCTCCTGAATGGTAGCCAATTGGTTGGTTTTGTAAAATGCTGCCTCAAGTGCGGGCAATACTTTTTCACCGAAAGTAACCAGTGTTGCCGCAGCCGCATTGCAGAAAGTGTAAGAAGACAGATATTCGATGAGCACTGACCAGGCCTCACTTCTTTGCATCTGGGCGGCAGCAACTATGGCAGAAAACCTAACTTTCGAATCTACATCTCTCAAAAGCAACATTAAATGCGATATGTAGGCCTCGTCTGTAGTTTTAGAAATCAATTTGGCCCCATAAATGCGATCGTGCACATTTTTGGATTTCACTAGGGCATAAGTCATGTTCGGTGCAATTTCTACACTATCGGTAGAATTCAAGTCTTTCACAGCCTTATGAGCCAACAATTTAATTTCAGGGTCATTTTCAGACGAGGCCAAAGTTTTCAATTCTTTGATTGCTTTCAATGCTTTGTTCGATTCTAACCTGAGCAAAGCGTATTGGCGAACATCTTTATTTTCACTTTTTAACAACCGCTTAAAATTAGCCTCAGCCATGATGGGCTCAATTTTCTCCATCAATTTAAGCGTGTAAATAATGGTATTTGTGTTGCCGGTTTCCAATTTTTTAATCAACACATCGGTTACTTCGTATTCTTTTTTATCTGCCTCAGAAGTTTGCCCCTGATGCTTCATTAAGGCATCGGTGAGGTTTTTCTTGTATTCAACAAACAATCTGATTACTATATAAAAATAGAATACGCATATAGCTACAAGAAAATAAGAGTAGAAAATGAGATCGACAAAGCTTAAGTATCCCACTATTGTTAGCAAAGCACCTGAAATAAAGCCTGAAAACTCTTTAAAGAAGCCTTCAATCTTCGTTTGAATATCGTAGCGCTTCTTAGAATCTAACGGGATGAAAAGGTTTTTGACTATAGGGTCTTCAAAAGCTTCCTTCAGAGACTGCAAAAACAGCTTGCTCATCGCCATAAACAAGAAAAATAGAATAAAGCTCGAATCGTTGGCAGAGTAACCAAAAATAGTACCAATAAATGATGCAAGAATAGCAAACATGCCTAAAATGGTAGGTATTAAGATCATTGAAACCTTCATTCCGTACATTTTTATCACCCTGTCTGCCACAAAAGTTTGAAGAATAACAGAGAAAACGGTAACCAAACCACCGTAGATACCCAAGAAACTCGCCAAAGAGTCTTCATCTTTAAATTTTTCTACGGTTACAGACAAAAATGAGTATTCCAAAAAGATGGTGGCCAAGACCGAACCGAAAAACACCATGGCTAGCATACGCACGTAGGGATTGTTGACCAATTCTTTGTTTTTTGCTGCTAAATTGTGCGTAACGCTGCGTTCTTTCTGGGCATTGCGGCCAAACTTAACAATAAAAATAAGCATGAATAAAAATGCCAGCGAACCGCTAATAACGCTCACGATAAAAAAACTGGTGATGTCGGCCACAATGCCAGATACAAATGGAATGGTAAAGTAGGCAATAGCTGAAGCTATCATCTGCCCTTGATCTACGGTGCCTGTCATGTGGCGTTCCCTTTTTAAGGAAAAAGAACGGGAAACTGTACCGTAAAAACAGAGTATAAAAATTGTATTGATAGGCCCTAGCATTAAAAAAGCAACGAAACGCAGGGCTCTAATTTCATAAAAGGCCAAACCAACAAAGAGCGCAGCGACCACCGTGGTGATGATAGCAAAAGAATACAGGGTGAGCCTTGTAAATGGAATATGGCGCTGTAAGTAAGCGAATATGGCAGTAGAAACCATGCCTAATGCTCCTGAAAAAAGAGGCACCCTAGTTAAGTATTCTTTGCCAAAAGTGTTAAGAAAAAGAGTGCTAGCTGCTACATCGTAACTAACAATAAAAACACCAATAAAAAAGGAGTTGGCCAACAACAAAACCACGGGAGTGATTTCGCTATCTTCTATTTCCAAAACTCTTTTTAGAATAGAATTCATGTTGATTTGGTTCTTAAAGCGGTTTCGTATTTGAGCTAAAACTAAGCAAATATTATAAATAAAAAAATATTGCTCAAATTTAGTGCGTATAAATACATATTCATCAAAACAGAAACCAATAGTATTTAAAATGCGAAGTGCATTTCTGTTAACAATCTTGTGCCTTACCGAAGTGTGTTTCGCATCCCTTGCCCCACGCGTACAACTATCGGTTAAGATTTTAGCCACTGACATCCGGGGTTTTTCTTTATGCTACAATCATCTTCTCTGCCATAAACCCCACTTTCAGAAAATAAATAACATTGGGTAATTTATTTTCCATGTGTTTGTGCTTGCTTGTAATTTGCTCATTGCTACTAGTTTGGCATCTTTTGATGTGATGGAGAATCTTTTCCCATCCCTTGCCTTTGCTATATACTAGGGGCAAGGGATCGGATCGACAAAACCTGTAACAGATTCGCAATTGAATTAAAACTCAGATATTGAGCAAGATTTGATACTTTTGTTGCTATTACAAAACACCGCTGCATTGGAGCTTAAAAGAGTACCCCTTCACGACCTTCACCACAAATTAGGAGCCAAAATTGTTCCCTTTGCTGGATTTGAGATGCCAGTACGCTACTCGTCAGATATTGAAGAACACCTAGCAGTCCGCAATTCTGTTGGAATATTCGATGTGTCGCACATGGGCGAGTTTCGGGTAAGCGGCCCTAAAGCCTCAGATTTATTGCAGTATGTGACGTCAAACGATGTGGCCAAATTAGCAGACGGTAAAGCGCAGTATTCATGCCTGCCCAACTATAATGGTGGAATTGTAGATGATATTATAGTGTATCGGATAGCTAAAAATGAGTACTTTTTGGTGGTAAATGCCTCGAATATCGATAAAGATTTTAACTGGATAAATGAACAAAATTCGTTTGGGGCTATCGTGGAGAATGTTTCGGAGCAATTTTGCCTCTTAGCCGTGCAAGGGCCAAAAGCACAGCAAACGCTTCAAAAGCTCACTGATTTTGATTTGTCTACACTACCCTACTATAATTTTGTATACAAGGCAACATTGGCTGGATTTGCCGATATATTGATTTCAAATACGGGCTATACTGGTGCTGGTGGTTTTGAAATATATGTACCCAATGCAGCTGCAGAACCAATATGGACAGCCATAGCAGCTGCTGGAGCAGAATTTGGGTTGAAACCAATAGGCTTGGGCGCTAGAGACACCTTGCGGCTGGAAAAAGGATTTTGCTTGTATGGAAACGATATTGACGACAATACTTCACCCATCGAAGCAGGTTTGGGTTGGATTACCAGCTTTGAGAAGAAATTTATAAATTCGGAAGCGTTGAAGCTGCAAAAGGAAAATGGAGTAGCCAAAAAATTGGTCGGATTTACAATGGCCGAACGCGGCATTCCTCGAAGCCATTACCAAATATTCGATGCTGCTTACGAAAACATTGGCGAAGTAACCTCAGGCACGCAATCGCCTATATTAAATACTGGTATAGGGCTAGGCTATGTAGCAACCGAACATGCCAAGCAAGGAACAGAAATCTTTATTGGCATTAGAGAGAATAAAATCAAGGCAGTAGTGACAAAAATCCCATTTATATAAATTTAATTTCCATTTCACCAGATGTCATCACCCCATATTGAAGTTTGCTTTAGTCCCGATTTTTTATTTCAACATCAACTGAAAGGTAAAATTGTAGTGGTGGTAGATATTTTCAGAGCCACATCTTGCATGGTGACCGCCTTTGCACATGGGGTGGAGAGCATTATTCCCGTGGCGGAAGTAGAGCAATGTAAGAGCCTGCAAGCTACAGGATTGCTTGCTGCTGCCGAACGCGATGGATTGAAACTAGAAGGTTTTGACCTTGACAACTCCCCATTTAGCTACATGCAGCAAAATATCAGAGGCAAAACCATAGCCGTCACCACCACCAATGGCACGCAGGCCATAGCCCAATCCACAGCAGCCGATGAGATAGTGGTAGGCAGCTTCCTTAATATTTCTTCAGTGGCAAGCTATCTGATTGAATCTAAAAAAGATTGTATTGTTTTGTGCGCTGGGTGGAAAGGCCACTACAATTTGGAAGATACTTTATTTGCTGGGGCATTGGTAGAAAAGGTAAAAGGCCATTTTGAAATGGAACAAGATGCCGCCCTGTCGGCCTTGATGCTTTACAAAAGCTCTAAAAGTGAACTATTGGCCATCACGAAGGAGTCGGCTCACGTAAAAAGATTGGCCAAGCTCAATATCCACAAAGACATAGAATTTTGCCTGACCAATGATAAATACCAAGTGCTGCCAGTGTATACTAATGGCAGACTTGTGAACGTTAACTAAATATAACTACCGCTTCTCTTATGCTTGTTAAAAATCAAATATCATTCCTTATTGGGGCTTTGGCTCTCGTGGCCTCTTGCGTTCCCAGCAAAAAATACAGTGAGTTATTAACCAAGAAGCTTCGACTAGATGCTGATTTTGCCGATTGTCAAGATAGCCTGAATGCAAACAGAACCCTCAATAAGCAAAAAGGAGAAGAAATAGGTTCGCTTCTTAATATGGTAAAAGCATTGAAAGAAGACACAGCTTTGAAAGGCGATAACCTGCAACGCAACCAAAAATTATTGGAAGAACAAACGGCCACAGGCGACCGATTGCGAAAAGATTACAAAGATTTGCTATCCAATTATTCGGCCGAATCGAATAAAATGTCGTCAAACTTGGCAAAGAAAGAGCAGCAATTGTTGGATTTGGAAAAATCGTTGATGCAGACCAAGTCGGAAAATGACAAATTGCTTACCGACCTAAAAGAAAGGGAATCGAAGCTGAGAGACCTCCAGAAAATAATGAAACAAAAAGACAGTGCCGTGGTAGCCCTACGGAACAGCGTTGCCGATGCGCTGTTGGCCTTCAAAGACAACGGGCTAACTATCAATGTAAAAAATGGTAAAGTATATGTTTCGCTTTCAGAAAAGTTGCTCTTTGTGTCGGGTAGCACGGCTGTAGATAAAAAGGGAGAAGAAGCCTTAAAGAAACTAGGGAGCGTGTTGAAAAAACAACCCGATGTAAACGTGATGATCGAAGGGCATACCGATGATGTGCCAGTAGCCAAAAATACCAATGCCGCCTTTTCCGACAATTGGGATTTGAGTGTGCTGCGGGCTACAGACATAACCCGAATACTAGTAAATGAAGGCGTAAAACCTAGCAAAATAACTCCAGCAGGTAGGGCAGAATTTTCGCCAACCACTGAAAGTAAAACTGCTGAAGCAAGGCAAAAGAATAGACGCACCGAAATTATACTCACCCCTAAACTTGACGAGCTTTTCAAGATATTGGAGACAGAGTAATTGAAGAAATTTTTGCCAAAAACCCCAAACGTTCTTCAATTTTCGCTCATCAAAGCCCGCCATATTATAGCATAGACTTCGATAGCCTCTAAGGTTTGTTTCTCCATTGGCATTCCAGTAATGAGCACGGGATGGTATTCCTTTTGGGCAAATATGCTGCCATGAGAGCCTTTAATAAGTGTGGCATCGAGGGGAATTACATCCATCACATACCTAAAGCCTAGCTTTTTGCGGAGCAATTTGTAGGCTGCCCTCAGTTTAGAGGTCATAAACATTTCCGCAGGATCGTATCCTGGTTTTTTGTGGATGTCAACACAACGGGCATAGTCGGGGGCTACTTTATCATCGTTCCAAAAGTAATAGGTAAACCAGCTTTTTTTATCTGCCACAAGCACCAAGTCGCCCGACCTTTCGTGATTGAGGTGGTATTGCTTTTGGGTTTCCTTATCCAGAATTAGCTGAATACCACTCACATTTTGAAGCAAACTTTTTAGATTTTGCATCACGGAATTGTCGTTGTGGCAATAGATGTGTGCAATTTGATGGTCGGCTACGGCAAAGGCTTTTGAAGCACCCGCATCTAGCAATTCGAGTCCGCGTTCTACACGTATTTGCAACAAATCGTGGCTACGCAATATCCGGTTGATGTGAATAGGTTGTGATACCGAATTTATGCCATACTCTGAAAGCAAGATTATTTCCGCATTTCTGCTTTCATAATGATCTACCAATTGCTTTACCAATTGGTCTATTTGGGTTATCTCTTTGTTGATTTTACTAATATCCTGTCCAAATTTCTGCAAACAGTAATCTAGGTGTGGCAGGTAGATGAAAGTGAGCGTTGGGTCGTATTTTTTATCGGTAATTATAGAGGCATCGGCAATCCACTGCGATGATTTGATGTTCGCCCCTGGCCCCCAAAATTGGAACAGAGGAAATTGACCCAATTGCTGTTGCAGTTCATCACGCAATTCGGCAGGTTGTGTGTAGCAATCGGGCATTTTGCGGCCATCGGCAAGGTAATTTGGTCGAGGTGTTACCGCATAATCTACGGTAGCATACATATTGTACCACCAAAACATATTGCTGCAAGTGAAAGCGGGATTTTCGCATTTGGCCTTTTCCCATATTTTCTCTGCTAGCACCCATTTATTCGATTGCTTCCAAAACTTCACTTCCGATTCTACCTTATCGTACCATCCATTGCCCACAATGCCGTGTTGGCTTGGCCATTTGCCTGTCACATAGGTCGATTGCACGCTAGTAGTAACGGCAGGCAACATGGGGTTGATAGTTTGTAGATGTTTCTTGGCTATATATTGATTTAGAAATGGTGTATACTCCCCAATAAGTGATGACGAAAGCCCTACAATATCTATAACTACGGTTTTTTTCATGGGGTTGAGGTAAGTGGTGTTGGATTTGGGTTGGTTACAAAATAAAGATCCGCGCCAGTGCAGAACGAGCCGTACCATACCAATAGCCTTCTTCACTAATAGCAATTGGTTTTTAGGGTCAAACCCCAAATAGATTATCTTGTTATAAACTTTAGAATCTTTATTTGGCCAATCGCCTAATACAGCCACATCAGCAATTTTAATATTTCCCAACTTTTGTCTTATTACTTCTAGATTACTTTCGCTTTCATCAAACTAGCTGGGTATCATTATTGCCTTGCGCCTGCTGTAATAGGGAAGATTGGAATGCCACGATGCTTTATAAATCATAAAAGTCTCGTCTTCATGCACCAGTTTTTTTATATTATTTGCTGCAAACAAATATCATCATATTTTGAAGTAAGCGTCTCTTTATAGTATAATTCGTGTTTATTGGTATTTAAATAAATTATATCTGCTATTATTCGCAATGAGGTGAGTGCAAGTATTTAGTTGGAAGTTTCCATTATCCCACAAACCGTAAAACCAATAAAACCAGCTAAAAAAAAGCCGTTTGCGACATTGTAGTAGCTATGAACATAATAAAGTCTTGTAAAAAGGAGAGAGCCTATCCACCAAAATACAAAGCAAACCATCGCATGCTTCCAATACTTTAACTTGTACAGCAATAGAAAAAAGGGAAACAGCTTTACGAAAAACATCGATTCTGATATAATCTTTTGCCAAGTAATAAGAGAAGTTCTGCCTTCCCAATTCCAAATAACCCAGTCGTTAAAATGAAGAAAGGTTGAAAGTTGGTAGGCTATGTTAAGGTTGGTTTTAAATGAATCGGCATACCCATTCCATAGCGTAGAAGCTACGTAAGGAACAAATAAGATGATTGGCAGCGCGATGTGCCAATACTTAAAAGAAAATCCCCCTTTTATATGGTTTAAGACAGTGAACAGAAATACTAAAAAGAAGGAATACGGAGCAAAGGTGGTTATTTTGGTGGGAGCAGCAATTGCCCCAAAAAACAATGCTAAAACAGCACAACGATAGCGGTGTGAATTATAACTTTTTTTTACACTAAAAAGAAGGTATGCCAGCGAAAAAATTATAGCAGTTGTCTCGTATAAAAATGCCCTTGGCCAAAGGCAATAAATAGGATTTAGTAGCACAAACACCAAACACAGCAGGTTTAGATTGGGGTCAAACTTAAATTCTTGAAGGATGAAAAATAGAAGGAATAAGGATACATAAAAATAAAAAATCGAGCTTGTCGGTCCGCTAATGTCCAAGGGGGTGTTGAACAGTTTTACAATAAGGGACACCGAATATTGATAAGAGGCAAATTCAATAGGTATTCGCCAATCAGGCCCCAGTATTGGTGTCTCGTAATCGAGCCTGAAAACTTCCTTTATAAGAAAGCCATGCTCCAGCTCTCTTAAAGGATTTTGAATACCTATTAGCAAATGATAAAGATTGTAGCAAATAGCAAAAAGCAGCAATACTTTAGTCGCCCACGTTTTAAAGTTTAATTTATTCCACATCGCCAGAGAGCGTAAAGTGAATTGGGCCAAAGGTAAAAAGACCACGCTTACCTTTGACATACAGAAAAAGGAAACAAGCAAAATACGACTAGGTAGCAAATGCCTGATCTCAGTTACCAAAATGCAACAATAGCCCCTGAAAAACTGGATTTTTGTTCCATACCTATTTTGGCAAGGGGAACGTTGTTGCGAACCTAAAAGCTACGCAATCGCAATAAATTCAATAATCCCCTCAAAAACCAATACCTCAATGGCACGGATTTTTAGATCACAGTTATAAAAAAGGCAGATATGAAAACAATATGGACTGGGGCTATTGGATTTGGACTGGTAAATATTCCTGTCAAACTATACAGTGCTTCGCACGACAGCCGCCTAGACTTGGATATGCTCGACAAACATGACTTTTCCAATATTAAATTCCAGAGAATAAATGAGAAAACTGGCAAAGTGGTTAATTATGAAGATATAGTGAAAGGCTATAAGTATGAAGATAAATATATAGTGCTCGAAGATGAAGACTTCGCTCAAGCCAATGCCAAGAAGACCAAGACCATAGAAATTTTACAATTTGTGCAGGAATCGGAAATAGATTCTATCTACTATGAAATGCCGTATTATTTGGAACCAGAAAAATCGGGAGTGCGAGCTTATGCTTTGCTCCGAGATGCTTTGAAGGAATCGAAAAAGGTGGGCGTGGGCAACTATGTATTGCGAAATAAAGAAGCTTTGGCGGTAATAAAACCCATGGGTGATGTGCTGCTACTGAACAAAATACGCTTTCAGCAAGAAATAACAGACCCTTCAAAACTAGAGCTTCCGGCCAAACAAGCAAAAAAAGAATCAGAAATGAAAATGGCTTTATCGCTGATAGACCAACTAACACAGCCATTTGCGATTGCACAATATAAGGACACCTATACCGATGATTTGATGAGAGTGATAGAAGCAAAAGCGCAAGGTAAGCAAGGAAAAGTGGTAGAGATGAATGTAGAAGCTACACCTGCTCAAGATTTGATGGCTCAATTGAAGGCGAGCCTAGAACGAAGAAAAGCTTCTTAATTCAATCAGTAAATGGCACTTGAGCAATATATTGAGAAACGGAATTTCAAGCAGACTTCTGAGCCATCTGCAATGGATGGTGAAAATAATGGAGGCTTGAAATTTGTAGTACAAAAGCACCATGCCACCCATTTGCACCACGATTTCAGGCTAGAAATGGAAGGTGTACTCAAAAGCTGGGCAGTACCCAAAGGGCCTTCACTCAACCCGCACGACAAGCGATTGGCGATAATGGTGGAAGACCATCCTTATGCCTACCGTACATTTGAAGGCACAATTCCAAAAGGAAATTACGGAGCAGGAATAGTGGAAATATGGGATGAAGGAACCTACACCGACCTAGCTAACCACGACAGATTAGAAAGCGAAAAATCGGTTTTAGAACAACTCAATGAAGGTAGCTTAAAATTTGTGCTGCATGGAAAAAAACTAAAAGGCGAATTTGCCTTGGTAAAAATCAAAAATAGCGATGCCAAACAAGACAATGCCTGGCTACTTATCAAACACAATGATGAATATGCAACCCAAGACAGCTACAATAGTGAAGAAGATGTGGCAAATCAATCGAAAATTGTAAAAAAAAAGGTCGACCCTCAACCTGACGCAAACGGGAGTGCAACCAAAAGAGCGGGAGGGAAAATAACAGCAACACAAGTCACTAAAGCCATGCTCCATTTGATTACGCCCATGTTGGCCAAAACAAAAGAGGCATCTTTTGATTCTCCAGAATATATATTCGAAATAAAATGGGACGGATATAGGGCTGTGGCAGAGATACAGAACGGAATTGCAAATCTCTATTCCAGAAACCAATTATCATTCAATCAAAAGTTTCCATTATTGGTCGATGCCCTCAAAGGCTTAGGTCACAATGCCATGTTGGATGGTGAAATCGTAATACTGACGGAACAGGGGATATCTAACTTTCAACTATTGCAACAGTACGAAGTGGCACCCAGCCCAAGATTGTATTATTGTGTGTTCGATTTGTTGCACCTTAATGGCTTCGACACCACTTCATTGCCATTAATAGAAAGGAAAAAGTTTCTTCAAGAGATACTTAAAGATCACCCTCATTTAAAATTCAGCGACCATATTGAAAGTGAAGGAATAGCTTTTTATGAATTGGCAAGGCAAAACAAGTTAGAGGGAATAATCGCCAAGAAAGCCAATAGTCCGTATCGGGTAGGCACTCGATCGGACGAATGGTTAAAGATTAAATTTAGAAAAAGCCAAGAAGCAATTATCTGCGGCTTTACCGCACCGAAGAATTCAAGAAAATATTTTGGTGCACTCGTGTTGGGGGCTTACGAAAACAATAAGTTGGTCTACTTGGGAAATGTGGGTAGTGGATTTTCTGAGCAATTGCTCGAATCAATAAGCGAGCAATTAAAACCCATTGTGCAACCACTTACACCATTTGAATTCAAGCTAAAAACCATTGAAAAAATAACTTGGGCAAAACCAGAACTGGTGTGCGACATTGCATTTCACGAGTGGACTACTGAAGGCCATTTCAGGCAACCAGTATTTCAAAAGATGAGAACAGATAAAAAAGCCATAGACGTGACCAAAGAAATAGAAAGTGCTACCGTCAACCAAACTGCAAACCAAACCAATACCAATATGACAGCCATCAAACCAAAAGAAGAGAACCAAGCACATGTTGAAACTATAATGAATAGTGAAGCTGTGGTCAATGGAAAAAAACTTAAGCTAAGCAACCTCAATAAAATCTATTGGCCAGAGGAGGGCTATACCAAGGGCGATTTAATAGCCTTTTATCACAAAATAAGCCATTGGATATTGCCCTATTTGAAAGGTAGGCCTCAATCGCTCAACCGACATCCCAACGGTATAACCGGTGAAAGTTTTTTTCAAAAAGATATGCCCGATTCGATGCCAGATTGGATCAAAACCCAAGAGATATTCTCAGAATCTAGCGAGAAAATGATCCATTATATGTTGTGCCAAGACGAAGCTGCACTCACTTTTATGAATAATCTGGGCTGTATAGAAATAAACCCATGGAGTTCAAGAGTGCAATCTCTCGACAATCCCGATTTCGTCATTCTTGACCTAGATCCGGGTGAAAACACCTTTGATGAAGTAATAGAAACTGCTTTGATTGTAAAGGAATATCTAGACAAAGCGGGTGCAACAGGCTATCCCAAAACTTCGGGTGCTTCGGGCATACATATATTTATTCCCTTAGAAGCGAAATATGAATATGAAGACAGCAAGAACTTTGCCCACCTTATCGCCCAAATGGTTCATGCCAAGCTTCCCAAACTCACCAGTTTGGAGCGGAGCCCAAAAGTTCGAAAGAAAATGATTTATATCGATTACTTGCAAAATAGAAAAGGTCAGACTTTAGCCGCGCCCTACAGCGTACGACCCCAACCTGGTGCCACAGTTTCCACGCCTTTGGAATGGAATGAGCTGAAGCCAGGTTTGCAACCATCACAATTCGATATCAACAATATTTTTGAAAGGCTAGATAAAGTTGGCGATTTGTTCGCACCCGTGTTGGGCCAAGGGATAGATATGAGCGAATGCCTCGAGAAGTTGCGATAAAATCTGTGGGGGGCAAGCTAATATTTTCTAACTGCATGCATATCTTTATGCCCTTAGGCTTAGGGATTTACAATACCCTGCATTTCCGTAAATATCTTAAATTTGCAATGGTACTTAAAAGCCACAAAGACCTCGTACCTTACGGAAATAACTAAATAAGAAAAGCAATTTATTGCTGTAAAAATGACAAGAGAAATCGGAGATAAGATAACCTCTGAGACTTAAAATATCTATTTTGGCGGGTTAAAAAACCATGTATCAAACATCAACTTGCAGAAAGCAACATTAAACTCTCTCAACAACAGAAGAAAAAAATTGGTAATACGCACCTTGGTTTCATCTAAACATTAATGTTTTCAAGCAGGCGATACTTATTTCAACGCTACCAGCGTAATCCCATCGCCACCAAACTCTACTTTTTCGTCTTTAAATGTGGCTACAAAGCTCACTCTTCGCAAGTGTTCACGGATCAATTTTCTCAAAATACCATCGCCCTTGCCGTGTAAAATCCGCAATTCGTAGCTGCCCAGTAGCAATGCGTTGTCAAGAAAACCATCTACCAAATTGATGGCCTCCTCGCCACGCCTGCCTCGCAAATCAATAGTAGGGCTAAAATTATTCATCCGCTCATTGATGTCTATGCCTTGCACACGCTTAAATGCGGGCTGAGACTGCTCTATTTGTTTGTCTCCAGTAGTTTTTCTCAGGCGGGTTAGTTTTACCATTGTTTTCATTTCGCCCATGCTCAGTTCCACTTCATTGCCTTTGATGGCAGAAACTTTGAAACTGGTATCGCCCCCATCTATCGAAACTTTGTCGCCAATTTTTATAGGCTTGTCGTCCACTTTGAGCTTGGCTTGCGTATTTGGCTCTTTTGGGCTGTGTTTTTTCTCTATCTCCTTCAATTCTGCCCTAGCTATTTCCGCATCTACTTGGCTGTAATGCTTGGTTTCTTTCAGCAATTTGATTACCGTTTGACTTTCCAGCTTTGCCTCCTGCACTATCCTTTTGGCTTCAATCTTGGCATTCTGCAAAGTTTCTGCCTTCGATTTCTCCAAAAATTCTTTTAGTTCGCTGTATTGCTTTGCTGTTTCATCTAAGTTTTTCTTGGCTATTCTTATCTCGTCATTTCTTCGTTGAAAATCCTGTTTTTCGGTTTGCAATTCCTTTACAAGTTTATCAACACTCAACCTTTTATCTCCGATTTTATTCTTCGCCCGGTTCAACACATTTTGAGGCAAGCCGATTTTCTGCGCTATTTCAAGGGCAAACGAGTTGCCCGGTTTGCCTATTTCTAAATCGTAGAGTGGCGAAAGTTGCTCGTAATTGTACTTCATAGCTCCGTTTACCACACCTTGTGTATTTTCAGCATAGAATTTTAGGTTGGAATAATGGGTGTTTACCACCGCATAGCATTCATTGCGCACTATCTCCTCAAGGATAGATTCGGCTATCGCACCGCCATATTGCGGATCGGTTCCTGTACCGAATTCATCTATCAACACCAAAGAATTTTTACCTGCATGGTTGATGATTTCTCGCATATTTGTAATGTGCGAACTGTAGGTACTAAGGTCATTTTCAATCGATTGCTCATCGCCAATGTCAATAAAAAGTTCTTTAAATACCCCAAAGCTACATTGCTCACCATTTGGCACCAGCAGCCCACATTGGTGCATATATTGCAGCAAACCAATGGTTTTCAAAACCACCGACTTACCCCCTGCATTGGGGCCTGAGATTACCAATACCCTACTCTGTGCTTCCAATTTGATCGAAAGCGGAACTATGGCTTTGTTTTGCTCATTATGAGCCAAATAGAGCAACGGATGGAAAGTTTTAGTCCAATTCAGGTGAATTCCTTTGTGAATATGCTGTTGCGATGCCTTTATTTTCTGACACAATCGGGCTTTGGCATGAATAAAATCGATATTACCCAAAAAGCGGTATGCCCTTTTAAGTTGGGGTAAATGTTGGCGAATTTCATCGGTGAGCACCGTCAGTATCCTAATTATCTCCCTCCTTTCGTCATTTTCAAGCTCGCGTATGCGATTGTTGCTGTCAAATACTTCTATTGGTTCGATAAAAACCGTTTGCCCAGTAGCCGATTCATCGTGGATAAAACCCTTTACTTTACGCTTATTCTCTGCATAAACAGGTATTACCATTCTGCCATTGCGAATCGTGAGCGATACATCATCGGGGGAGTACCCGTCAGATTTGGCGGCCCTAAGCAATGAATCGAGCTTTTTACGTAACCCAGCTTGCTCACTATACAGATCCGCTCTGATATTTTGAAGTTCTTTAGAAGCGTTGTCTTTGATTCGACCATTATCGTCTATCACCCGGTCTATATTTTTCAAAAGATTTTTGTCCAATTGAATAGGCAAAGCCAGTTCTTTCAGTTGCGGATACTCGGTTTGCTCCTGTGAAGTGATAAAACTGAGGCAACTTGCAATCGCTCTCAAAGATGACTTGATGTCGAAAAAAGACTTTTCGTCCAACACCGAGCCTTCAATTCTTGCATTTTCGAGCGCATCGGTTACATCTAGAAAGTTTTGTGTGGGAAAGGCATCTGGCCCTTGCAGAATCCGTTGCAGTTCAGCCGTTTGGGCTATCAGTTTCTGAATTCCACTAAAGTCGGATGAAAACGCAATGCGGTCAACATGATACCGCCCAAGATTTGAAAGGCAATATTGATTGAGCTGCTCACGGATTTTGTCAAATCCTATTTTTTGTTCTATGTTTTTGGGGTAAAGCAAAATGATCGCTAATTTGAGTGACTTGAATATCTATACAAGTAGGAGAGATAACCATACATTATGACTTTCCCCACTTATTTTTAGAATTGTAAACTAATTTTCCTCTTGAAACCTGTAAAGGTGAATCAATGTTATTGCTATACAAACCTCCAGTTCCAAGCCCTTGGGGCAAAGGGTTGTCAAAAGTGCTTGCAAATTGTGCAATGGCGCTTAGTCCAATATTCGATTCCAAAGCCGAGGTGATCCACCAATCGATATTCATTTTTTCAGCTATTTCTATCCATTCTTTTGAAGCTTTCAGGCCACCAATCAATGTTGGTTTTAGTATTATGTATTGCGGCTTTATTGTTTGAAGCAATTTTATTTTGTCTTCAATAAAATATACGCCAATCAATTCTTCATCCAAAGCTATCGGAATTGGCGTTTTAGCACACAATTCAGCCATCGCATATTTTTGCCCTTGCTTTATCGGCTGCTCCACAGAATGAATACTATACGCAACCAAAGCATTTAGTTTTTCAATGGCAGTTTTAATATCAAATGCTCCGTTTGCATCTAAGCGAATAATGATTTCAGAAGAAGAAAACTCCTTTCTAATTCCTCTCAATAAATCAAGTTCGTCCTCAAAATCTATGGCACCTATTTTCAGTTTGATAGTCGTAAATCCATCTGCAATCTTTTCTTTAATTTCTTTTCGCATGGTAGCTTTGTCGGCCATCCACACCAGCCCATTGATAGGAATTGGCTTGTTACCATGAAAAAAATCATTATTGAAAATCATTTTATGTCCTCCATTTTTCAAATCTAAAATAGCGGTTTCTAGTGCGAATTTGATAGAAGGGAAGGCAGAAAGTTGATCATCGTTCCAAACGCCCAAATTTGAAGTAAATTTATCTAAAAAAAACTCAAAATCTGGTCGGTAATCGATGCTTAAATTCTGTAAAGGAGCTGCTTCACCAATGCCTATTAGCTCACGATTTTCAGAATCCCATAATTTGATGTAATAGGCATGGTGAGTGCTTATTTTGCCCCTAGAAGTGCGAGCATCGAACTTGAATTGCAAGGTGTACTTATGCCAAGAAGCCTTTATCACGGATAAATTTTGTATTTTTGTAAAATTATAGTTTAAATCAACATTCTCTTGTACAATGTATGGGCGATAATGAATATCTAAATCGATCGGTTGAAATAATGGCTGATATGCTCGATCAGCAAAATGAAATGCAAAGAGGGCAAAAGGAGATATTGGGAGAATTAAAAATTACTAATAGTCGATTAGAAAAAGTTGAATCCCATATATTTAAAACAAATGCTACTATTGGCGAACTTTGCCTTTCTGTTACGCGGACTGGCAGATGAAATTTCCATTGTTCACGACTACGACACAAGAATTAATTTGCTCGAACGCAAAGTATTTGCTTGATTATTCAACCACGAAGCTGCAATGTTGTGGAAGAAAAACAATATCTAATGCAATGAGTAGAAATCATGGCCGAAATGCTAAATAAGCAAAAGATCAACAATTTAATATTGGAAAATCTAGAGTAACAACAAATAAAAACCAATGCAAGCATTGGCGAACTTCACCTTTCAGTTGTGCATCTGGCCAATGAAATTACCATCGTTCACCACCACCACAAAAAAATTAATTTACTAGAACGCAAAATATTTCCTTAATTATTGAAACACCAGTCGCACAACACCGCCCCAGAAGAAAGAACAGCCGTTTTAGTGGCCGTATCGAGCAAAAGCCAAAGCGAAGCTAAAACCAAAGAATACCTAGAAGAGCTAGATTTCCTCGCCTCTACATTAGGAATTAGAGTTCTTAAACATTTCACCCAAAGGCTAGAAAGGCCAGAATCATCTTCTTATATTGGTAAAGGAAAACTAGAAGAAATTAAGCTGTATTGCCTAGAACATGAAGCCGATTTCGCAATTTTTGACGATGAACTTTCGGCCTCACAGGTCAAAAACATCAACAATGAGTTGAAATTGAATATTCTCGATCGCAGCCTTCTGATTTTGGAAATATTTGAACAACGTGCGCAATCTTCTCAGGCCAGAACACAAGTTGAATTGGCTAAAAACCAATATTTACTGCCAAGACTTACCAACATGTGGACTCACTTAGAGCGGCAGAGAGGTGGCACAGGAACAAGAGGCGGGGCAGGTGAAAAAGAAATAGAAACAGACAGACGGGTAATCAAAGCCCGCATTTCTTTTTTGAAAGATGAATTAGAAAAAATTGATAAAATCAACCTCAATCAAAGGAAAAGCAGGGTCGGCATAGTGCGGGTAGCAATAGTTGGCTACACCAATGTGGGGAAATCTACTTTGATGAACTTGCTCACCAAAGCCGATATTCTGGCTGAAAACAAACTTTTCGCTACTGTAGATGCCACCGTTCGCAAATTGGTTTGGGACACCATCCCCTTCCTCATTTCAGACACAGTTGGATTTATCCGTAAATTGCCCCATCAGCTTATAGAAAGTTTCAAATCTACTTTAGATGAAGTATCCGAGGCCGATATTTTACTCCATGTGGTAGATATTTCACACGCCACGTTTGAAGAGCACATCGAAGTAGTGAATAAAACACTTGCAGAACTCAAAGCCAACGACAAGCCTACTCTACTGGTATTCAACAAGATAGACAAATTGGAAACTCAGATAAAAGCAGAAAATGCCTCACTAGATGAATCACAACAAGAGGCAGCAGGAACTTTGGAAGATAGATTAACAGGAATCGAAAAAATGTATGAGGCCTCAAATAATACTATCGTTTTTATTTCGGCAGTCGAAAAAGAAAATATCCAACAGCTCAGGGCAAAAATTTTAGACAAAGTAAAGGCCAAACACATGCAGATATACCCTAATTTTGTGCTTTATGAGGTGTAATTTGTGTTACAGCTGAAGTTTTGCAAATCACAAATTAATTAAAACGTTTACCCTTAGCAAATTAACACTAAAATTTTATAGCCCCTTTCTGGCGTTTGGGGCTTTTATTAATATGAACACCGACCATATCAAAGTCCTGAAAGAACGAATCGAAGCTCTCAGGCACTATCTTTGACTACGACAGGAAAAAGGAAACCATACAAGAGCAAGAACGCATCACTGCGGCTCCAGATTTTTGGGACAACCGCGAAAAGGCCGAGGAAGTACTGAAGGGCATCCGCAATATCCGGATTTGGACAAGCGTGCTAGATGAAATATTGGCGAAAGAAGCCGATTTTGCTGTTCTGTACGAGTTTTATGAAGCGGGCGACACCAGCGAAGATGAAATAGAGTCCGAGTTCAGCACTCTCACCACTTTAGTAGAGACATTGGAATTTAAACGTATGCTAAATGCGGAAGAAGATGCTTTTTCAGCAACCTTGGAAATAAACTCTGGTGCAGGAGGTACGGAAAGCCAAGATTGGGCTGAAATGCTAATGCGCATGTACATCATGTGGGGCGAAAAACACAAATACAAAGTCAGAGAAGTCGATTTACAGACAGGCGATGGAGCCGGGATAAAATCGTGCATTTTAGAGTTTACGGGAGAATTTGCCTACGGCTATCTGAAAGCAGAAATTGGCGTACATCGATTGGTTCGCATTTCGCCTTTCGATTCCAATGCCCGCAGACATACTTCCTTTGCTTCGGTGTATGTATATCCCGTAATTGACGACACCATCGTGATCGACATCAACCCTGCCGATGTTGAATTGCACACTTCGCGTTCTGGTGGCGCTGGTGGGCAGAATGTGAACAAAGTAGAAACTAAAGTACAGCTAACACACAAGCCTACGGGAATAGTGGTTGTATGTCAGGTAGAGCGATCACAGCATTTGAACAGAGAAATGGCCATGCAAATGCTCAAATCTAGACTTTATCAACTAGAAGTAGACAAACGCAATGCCGAAAGAGATAAAGTAGAAGGTACAAAAAAGAAAATAGAATGGGGATCGCAAATTCGCAATTATGTAATGCACCCTTATAAATTGGTAAAAGACAACCGAACAGATGTAGAAACCTCTGACGTGCAGTCAGTTATGGATGGAGGAATCGATATCTTTATTAAAGCCTATTTGATGGAAGGTTTAGCGTTAAATTCCTAATTATTAGCTCCCTACTTAACCGCAAAGGGCTAAAAAAGTAGCATTCCAAAAGTAATTTTCGAAATGCTACCTAAAATTATCTAACTGACTTAATGTAGATGTTCAGTTCTTCAACACTTGTTTCAAATTGAAACGCAGCATTGACCATAAAGTAATTGTTACGGTCTGAGCATTTTTTGTATGCATACTTGGCCACCTCCAAGCGACTTTCTTCAAAAACAAATACAGAAAGTAAATCTTTTACCTGCTTGGCCGACATGCAGTTTTCGTCAAGTATTTGTTTCGATTCTGTAATTCTTGTTTCGTCAAATCCCTTGCTAGCAACGCTCTTTTTAGCTTCCTGAAACGTAATAATATCCATAGACAGGCAGCTTGTTGGCTTCACTACGGCAGCAGATTCAGCAGATTGCGGCTGGGAATAATTTGCAGAGGAACTAGAAGTTGAAGCTACTTTCTGGGTATATTTTATATTCGTGTTTCCTCCCAAGCCACCAATCCCCATATTGATGTTGATATCTACGTTTTCCCCATCCGTATTTTCATTCGCTTGCGAAGCAGGTACTTTTCTAGATTGCTGTTGAGCCTCAGGTTCAGGTTCATTTACTGGTTCGTCTTCGAGGAGTGCTTCCCCTGCGTAGCGGATTACATATTCTCCCTTGCTGTTTACTTTCAAGGCACAGGTAAGCTCGTAACCAGGCTTTACGGGAATTTTGTATAGCTTCTCACCCCGGCCTTCTTTATCGAACACCACACGCATGGTGACACCTTGTTCCGTTATTTTTTTTGTGGTCACGTTCGATTGAAGACTGGCATTTTGCAACTTACCATTTACATACAAAAAGAAACGATCACCATTTTCGGTAAACACTACGAGCCTAGCATACTGGGCAAAGGTGTTTGAGACATACACAAACAGGGAAATAATAAATAAAGATTTTTTCATCGGTGAAGAAAATATAAGGGGTTGAGTGGAATACAACTGGGCATAATGCGCAGAAAGGAATTAAAGTAAATAAAAATATTTAAGTATTCACATTGCACCTAATGTCAATATTAGCGAAAACTAAATTTTTCTCAGCTAATTTGCAAATTTTATATCCGTCTTTGAGTTAGCTCAAGCAATATATAT
>Ga0163144_10000907_pt1 | contig 70234 bp, 51 predicted proteins | sample OliLak19BULKMAT1_FD_123175 | JGI IMG/M metagenome (GOLD analysis project Ga0163144, IMG submission 123175) | Freshwater microbial mat bacterial communities from Lake Vanda, McMurdo Dry Valleys, Antarctica - Oligotrophic Lake LV.19.BULKMAT1 | ecosystem: Environmental > Aquatic > Freshwater >... | reverse complement strand
TTTGCCCTCGATTGATTAATCTCTGGGATATCCCATCCCAGTTCAAAGCGTGTTGCTTTGACGCGGGCTAGCGTGTAAAGAAACCTGGCGCCGACATCAAGACATCGAAAGGCGCCGGCGCCGCGCAGATGCAGTGCTTGTAGGGAGTGGGCATCCCGTGTGCAGGCGGCAATGGATCTGGAGGGCTGCGCCTACAGATGGCGGCGTGGAAATCCGCGCTCGGCGCGAACCGAGCGCGGCCACTTTCTCGCAGGTTGGGCGGTAGCTTGGCAAGTGTTTGTTGCTGGGTGAGTGTGTGAGAGTCTGGCTGTTTTCAACTCTTGATCGGGTTGCGCAGACCCGCGGCATATGGGCTGCAATCCCACCAGCAATATATTCATCAGTTCGAATTTCGATCGGAACGCGCGGTGGCGGAATGCACCGCGCGCCTTCTGTATCCGGGGCTGTGTCGGGCTTTGTATCCAGCAATGCGTGGGGAAGTCCGGACGCGCGCGTGGTCACTTCCGATCGCGACGGTGACGCGGCGTCCGGGATAAGGGCCCTGGTCGACACAATCTTGTGAATATCGAGGGTGTTCCTGGGCGGCCGATGCAAGGCGCGTTGCGCCGGCCATAGCGGGCCTGTCTCGGCACGCTGCTGGCGATGCTCGCGCGCAATCTGGTATGGCTCGGCCCGATCGCCTGGCCGCTTTGTGCAGAGGGCATCGGGCACCTGATGGTGCGAGCGCCGGCCGTGCCCGTCGCCGTGCTGTTCTGCGCGCTGTAGCCGCTGGCCTCGCGATCTTAGCCCGATCGCGGCACCCGGAACCACGCCGCATACAGCGCCGGTAGAAACAGCAGGGTCAGCACGGTGGCCGCGAGCAGGCCACCCATGATGGCGACTGCCATTGGGCCAAAGAACACACTGCGCGAGAGCGGCATCATCGCCAGCACCGCCGCGAGCGCGGTCAGCACGATGGGGCGAAAGCGGCGGACGGTCGCCTCAACCACGGCATCAAAGGGGCTGCGACCGTGTGCCATGTCCTGGCGGATCTGATCGATCAGGATCACGCTGTTGCGCATGATCATGCCGAACAGCGCAATCGTGCCGAGCATCGCGACGAAGCCAAAGGGCTGACGGGACAGCATGAGGAAAGTTGCCACGCCGATGATGCCGAGCGGCGCGGTCAGGAACACCATGCCGGTCTGCGAGAAGCTCTTCAACTGCAGCATCAGCACCGTCAGCACTACCAGCACGAATAGCGGCATGCCGACCATCACGCTGTGCTGCCCCTTGCCCGATTCCTCGACCGTGCCGCCGATCTCCACCCGGTGACCGCGCGGGAGCTTGGCGGCAATCTCAGCGATACGCGGGGCCAGCGCCGCGACGACGATGGGTGGCTGGATACTGGCGTAGATGTCCGCGCGCACCGTGATGGTCGGCACGTGGCTGCGCCGCCACAGAATGCCGTCCTCAAAGTGGTAGCGGATGTCGGCGACCTGCGCGAGCGGGACGTTGGTACCGTGCGTGGTCGGTACACTGAGACTGCCGAGGAGATCGAGACGCTGGCGCTCAGCGGGTGGGCCGCGCAGGACGATGTCGATGAGATCGGTGTCCTCACGAAAGCTCGACGGCGACGCGCCGTTGACTGCCGCGCGCAGGATCTCGGACACCGTGGCCGTGTTGACGCCCAGGCGGCGCGCCCGATCCTGATCAATCGCGACGCGGATGATCTTCGACGACTCCGCGGTGTCGAGATGGATGCCAGCGGCATAGGGGTTGTCGCGCAGCGCGGCGGCGATGTCTTCGGCGGCCACGCGCATCACGTCGCGGTTCTGCCCGGACACCCGGTACTGCAACACGTAGCCGACCGGCGGGCCGTTCTCGATGCGATTGACCCGCCAGCGCAGATCGGTGAAGGCGCGGGGCAGGACCTCGATCAAGTGTGTCCTGATTCGCTCCCGCGCTGCGTAGTCGTGCGTATTCAGCACGAATTGCGTGAAGCTTTGCGCGGGTAGCTGCAGATCGAGCGGCAGGATGAAGCGCGGCGCGCCGCTGCCGATGTAGGCGGCATAGCTGTCGACCCCGTCGAGATCAGCGAGGATGGCTTCGAGCCGCTTGGCGGCCGCTTCCGTCTGATGAATCGACGCGCCTTCCTCAAGCTTCAGATCGACCAGCAGCTCGAGGCGCGTGGAGCCCGGGAAAAACTGCTGCGGTACCTTGCTGAACAACACCGCGCTGCCAGCGAAAATAATCACCGTGACGGCGATCGTCAGCCAGCGCTGACGTACGCAGAAGCTGACGACCGCGCGCACGCCGCGGTAGAAGCGGGTCTGGTAGATCCCGTGCTCGGCGTGAGCCGCGCCGTCGTCAGACAAGCCCTTTTCTGGCAGCAGCCAGTAGCCGAGCAGCGGCACGAACAGCACTGCAGCGGCCCAGGACAGCAGCAGGGCGATCACCGTGACCTGGAAGATCGCAATCGTGTACTCGCCGGTGGAACTGCGGGCCGTGGCGATCGGCAGAAAGCCGGCGGCGGTGATGAGGGTGCCGGACAGCATCGGAAAGGCGGTCGTCGAATACGCGAAGCTGGCGGCCTGCAAGCGATCGAAGCCCTCCTCGAGTTTCACCGCCATCATTTCGACCACAATGATCGCATCGTCGACCAGCAGGCCAAGTGCGATGATCAGTGCGCCGAGCGAGGTCTTGTGCAGGCCGATGTCGAAGAGGTTCATGACAGCCAAGGTCATCGCCAGCACCAGCGGGATGGAGAGGGCGACCACAAGGCCCGTGCGCACGCCCAGCGACACGAAGCAGACCGCGAGCACGATCACCACCGCCTCGCCGAGCGCGGTGACGAACTCCGACACCGACGCACGCACCGCGCTCGGCTGATCGGCGAGGCGCGCGAGGCTCATGCCGAGCGGCACGTCGTTGTTGAGCGCGCCGAACTCGACATCCAGACGCTGGCCGAGGTGGATGATGTCGCCGTCGGGTTCCATGGATACCGCGATGCCGATGGCGTCCTCGCCGTTGAAGCGCAGACGCGGCGCCAGCGGATCCTCAAAGCCGCGGTAGACGCGCGCGACGTCGCCGAGGCGGAAGGTGCGGCCGGCGTATTCGATCGGCAGTGTGCGGAGATCCTCGACAGTCGTGAGCCCGCCGGTTACGCGCACGTAGATGCGGTCCGTCTTAGTGTCGATAGCGCCGGCAGCGACGATGTCGTTCTGCAGCGCAAGCGTCTCGCTGATCAGGCGTGGCGGGATGGCGAGCTGGGCGCGGCGTGTGTTCTCGATGTCAACGAAGATGCGTTCTTCCTGCAGCCCGATGAACTGAACCTTGGCGACGTCCGGTATGCGTAGCAGGCGATCGCGGATGCGCTCGGCATAGTTCTTGAGTTCCGCATAGCTGAAATCAGCGCCCTGCAGCGCATAGATGTTGCCAAAGGTGTCGGCGAACTCGTCGTTGAACGAAGGGCCGACGATACCGGCCGGCAGGGTGTGGCGGATGTCACCGATTTTCTTGCGCACCTGATAATAAGTGGCGGGTATCGTCGACGCCGCCAGATCCTCGCGGATCACTACGAAGATCTGCGATTCGCCGGGCCGGGAATAGGAGCGCAGGTAGTCGAGCGCATCGAGCTCCTGCAGCTTGGCCTCGATGCGATCGGTCACGAGGCGGTCGACCTCCTCGGCGCTCGCCCCCGGCCACTGCGTGCGCACGACCATGATGCGGAAAGTGAAGGGCGGGTCCTCGGACTGGCCGAGACTGAAATACGACCACACGCCGCTCACCGCGAACAGCAGCATGAAATAGGTGACCAGCGGGCGATTGGCCAGCGCCCACGCGGAGATGTTGAAGCTCGACATGGCGGGGCGCTTAAAGCGCCGCCTTCGCTGCGCGGTCGATGGCCTCCACCGGCATGCCGGCGACGAGCCGATGCACACCGGCGGTGACGAGGCGATCCTGTGCGCCGAGCGCACCGGAGATCAGCACCTCACCGTCCAGATAGCGCAGCACTTCGACAGACACGGCTTCGACGGTCTGCGCGCTACCCTCACCGATCACCCGCCACACCATCGCGTCCTGACCCGCGGGCTTGCCTAGCGCTGTAGCCGGCACGCGAAAGCTTTGCGCGCTTTGCTTGACGCTGATGATCACGGTGGCGGTAGCACCAAGCTGCACGTGAGCGTCCGCTTCGAGTAGCGTGATGCGCGCGAGGTGGGTGCGCGTTGCCGCATCGGCCTGCGGATCGACGTCGCGCACGCGCCCGGCGTAGGCATGGCCCGGGTTGCTGAGCAAGTGAATCACGAGACGCGGTGCCTCACGCAGCGCGGCGAGCTGTCCTTCCGGCACATTTACGCGCACCTCGCGCTCGCCGTCCGCTGCGAAACGCACCACTGGCTGTCCGGCGCGCACCACATTGCCGGGCTCGGCCAGCACCTGCGTGATGACCCCAGTGGTGTCGGCACGCAGATCCGTGTAGCCCGACTGGTTCGCCGCCAGCGCGAACTCCGCTCGCGCCTGCTCCAGCCGAGCCGTCGCGAGCTTCGTGATGTTCACGCGCTGATCGAGCTGCGAAGCCGCGACGAACTGCCGCTCCTGCAGCTCGTGATAGCGCCGCTCCTCTGCCTGTGCGAGGGCAAGATCCGCCGCCGCCGCCGCCACGCGCGCACGCGCCGCGGCGAGCGTCAGGCGCGCGTCCACCGGATCGAGCACCGCCAGCACTGTGCCCGGTTCGACGTGCGCGCCCATGTCGACGCGCCGTTCGGCGATTTTGCCCGGCACGCGGAAGGCCAGATCGGCTTCGATACGTGCGTGGATCGCGCCTGGGAGGGCTTGATTGTCGGCAGGGCCGTACTGGGGCTGCGGCGTGGCCACCACTACCGGACGGGGCATCACGCGAGGCGGCTCTGGCTGCGTGCAGGCCGCCAGTGTCGCCAGTGCCAGCGCGAGCAAACCGGCATGACGGTGGGCGGTCATGGCTGAACTCCGGGTGGATATCAATACTGAACTAAATAGTATGCTAAATGGTAGGGCGAAAGGAACTTGCGTTAGGAGGCGGTACGCCGGTGACGGCAGAACGGCGGGGACACGCAAGCTTGGTGTCAGCTGGTCGGCGGTAGCGGGCGGCAGTAAGGACGCCCATCGTGTCGCAGCATGCGGCTTTACCCACTTTCTATGGCGATGCTCGATACGACGCCGCATGCCCGGCATGGACGTCTGTCGTGGTACAAGCATGCGGCGGTGGGCATGATCAGGTGTGCAGGATAAAAGGGCAGGCAGGGCGCACCATCGGAAATATGCTCAGGCCCTCCCGGCGCTACCGTATTACCCAGTCCGCGTCCATGGGAGAAAACGTATGACAGAACGCAAACGAGTCGGCAGCTACGGCCCGCACGACGTTGTCGTGGTCGACAGGATCATCGGCGATGACGGAATCTATGTCGTGACCCTGAACGACCCCGCCTCCTTCAACACCATGACGGTCGGCATGATGAAGGCAACCGCACAGGCCTTCGATGCCATCAGCGAACTCGCCCATCCGGATCCGAACCAGGATGAGGTGCGCGCCGTGATTCTGCGGGGTGAAGGACGCGGCTTCGCCATTGGGCTCGACATCGGCAAACTCGACGAATACCTCGCCGGTGGCATTTCCGGCAAGACCGATCCGTGGCGCGCGATCTGGGACTGTCCGTTTCCCATCATCGGCGCGGTCAACGGCCCGGCCGTCACCGGCGGCTTCGAGCTTGCGCTCGCCTGCGATGTGCTGCTGGCCTCACCCGGCGCCGTGTTCATGGATAACCACGCGAAGTACGGTGTGCATCCCGGGCGCCGACTGTCGCAACGTCTCACTCACGTCTGCGGCGTCAACAATGCAAAGTTCGCGACGATGAGTTCCTTCCCGATCGAGGCGGACCTCGCGCTGAGCTGGGGCCTGGTCCAGCAAGTCTATCCTGACAACGCCGGGCTCGAACGCGGCAGCATCGACATTGCCCGCATGATGGCGCGCAATCATCCGATGATGGTCAAGCGCTACAAGAAGCTGATCGACGATGGCGCGATGGGGACTTACGCCGACGGGCTGGCGCTGGAAGACGCATCCGATCGCACCTTCTACCAGGAACTCACGGATCTGCAGGCGACGCTGGCGGACGGGGCGGCGAAGTTTCAGGACATGGTGGCTTGGGTGGCGGCCCGCGAGTGATGACCTTGGGGGCCGCAGGATGACTCCGGGTAACGCGAACGGGTGCGCCGGACCGTATGGTGTGGCTCCTTACGCAGCCAGCTCAACTCTTACAGTACGTCCGATACGAGCTTCAAGTGTGATTAACATTTCCAGACTGAAATTGTCCCACTTGCCGCGCACCAGATCCGATACCCGGGACTGGGCGATGCCAAGACGCTTGGCCGCCTCAATCTGGGTAAGGCCTTCCTTTTCGATATAGAGCCGCAGGTCGCTCATCAAATTTGCACGCATCTCCAGGACTTCCGCGTCGGCAGGGTCGAAGCCGAGGTCCAGAAAGACGTTGCTATACCCTTTTTGCTGTGCCTTTTCATAAGCCTCGACTTCTTTGTACCTGGCCTGGGCAAGTTCGATGTCGGCCTGTTGATGCGCTGAAATCAGTCGAGCGACCTGCAGGATTTGACCGCAGCGAACGTTGAGGTTGGCCTCGCCAGTAGGAATCGAACCTACATCTGGCCCTTAGGAGGGGCCCATTCTATCCGTTGAACTATGGCGAGGTGGCGGGGAAGTCTAGCGCCGATCAGGGCTTGCGAGCGTGCCCTTTGGCCCATGCGTCCTTGAGGCTGACGGTGCGGTTGAACACCGGGCGGCCGGGCTGGTGGTCCGTGCGGTCGGCGCAGAAATAGCCGAGGCGCTCGAACTGGAAGCGCGCTTCGGGCGCGGCGTGGGCGAGTGAGGGCTCGAGTTTCGCGTCCGGGATGACGGTCATCGAGGTCGGGTTCAGGTGGGCGCGGAAGTCGTCCGCCGAGCCCGGATCTTCGATGTCGAAGAGCCGATCGTAGAGGCGCACTTCGGCGTCCACGGCGTGTGCGGCGGACACCCAGTGAATGGTGCCCTTCACCTGCCGGCCATCCGGCGCGTTGCCGCCGCGGGTGGCGGGGTCGTAAGTGCAGCGCACGGTGATCACATCACCGTGCGCGTTCCGGTCGAAGCCCGTGCAGGTCACGAGGTAGCCGTAGCGCAGGCGCACTTCGCGGCCCGGCCCGAGGCGGAAGAATTTCTTCGGCGGATCTTCCATGAAGTCTTCGCGCTCGATGAAGAGTTCGCGCGCGAACGGCACGGTGCGTTCGCCGAACGCGGGATCCTTCGGATGGTTCTGCGCTGGCAGGTCTTCGATCTGGTCGGCCGGGTAGTTTTCGATCACGAGCTTCAGCGGGGCGAGCACGGCCATCACGCGCGGCGTGCTGCTGTCGAGTGCCTCACGCACGCAGATCTCGAGCACGCCGACGTCGATTGTCGTCTGTTTCTTCGTGACGCCCACGCGCTCGCAGAAGTCGCGCAGCGCCGCGGGCGGAAAGCCGCGCCGGCGCAAGCCTTTCAAGGTCGGCAGGCGCGGGTCGTCCCAGCCGGAGACCAGGCCTTCGTGCACCAGCGCGTGCAGTTTGCGCTTGCTGGTGATCGTGTAGTTGACCTCGAGCCGCGCGAATTCGATCTGCTGCGGATGAGCGAGTGAGGGCAGCTGATCCAGCACCCAGTCATACAGCGGACGATGGTCTTCGAACTCCAGCGTGCACAGCGAGTGCGTGATGTGCTCCAGCGCGTCCGAGATGCAGTGGGTGTAGTCGTACATCGGGTAGATGTGCCACTGGGCGCCGGTGCGGTGATGTTCGGTCTTGCGGATGCGGTAGAGCGTCGGGTCGCGCAGGTTGATGTTAGGCGACGCCATGTCGATCTTCGCGCGCAGCACGTGGGCGCCATCGGCGAACTCGCCGGCGCGCATGCGGGCGAAAAGGTCGAGGTTCTCCTCGACGCTGCGCGCGTGGTGCGGGCTGTCGCGGCCGGGTTCGGTGAGCGTGCCGCGGTACTGGCGGATGTCCTCGGCCGAGAGACTGTCGACATAGGCCTTACCGCCGCGGATGAGTTGCACCGCGTAGTCATGCAGTTGCTCGAAATAGTCGGACGCGTGGTAGTAGCGGTCGTCCCAGCTGAAGCCCAGCCAGCGCACGTCGTCGGCGATGGCCTGCTCGAACTCCTCGCTCTCCTGCTCCGGGTTGGTGTCGTCGAAGCGCAGGTTGCAGGTGCCGCCGTAGTCCCTGGCGATGCCGAAGTTCAGGCAGATCGACTTCGCGTGCCCGATGTGGAGGTAGCCATTGGGCTCCGGCGGGAAGCGGGTGGCCACGCGGGCGTGGCAGCCGGCCGCGAGATCCGTAGCGATGATGTCGCGGATGAAATTATTGCGCGGAGTAGGCGTATCCATGGTTCAGGCTTGGGGCCTCGGGGCCGATGACGTTGCTGGGATAGGGCATTGTCGCATAGCTCGCGAGGCCCCGGCGCGTCAGCCGCGCGGGCAGGCGGCAACGCGTGGGGCTCGGGGCCTCGCTTCGATGTTACAATCCCTTACAATGTGTTAAGGGGTATCGCGCCCGGGCCCCGGCGGCCCCAGTCCACACACACCAAGCAGTCACCGAATCGTCGCAGAGCCAATAGAGTCCAGCATGGGTCAGGGTCAGGAGCGGCGGCGTTATGCCCGCATCCCGATGAATCTCGAAGCGCTGATTTCCATCAGCGGCAGGCCGCCTATTGCCTGTACGGTGAAGGATTTCTGCATCGCCGGCATGTTCATCCAGACCGACGAGCGCCAGCTCCGCTGCATCAACATGCACGACCGGGCCACGCTGTACTTCGCGCTGGTGGTGGGCGGCGAGCGCAAGGATCTCCAGCTGAACCTGCTCGTGTGCCGGGTTATTCCGAGCGGCTTCGGTGTCGCTTTCCAGGAACCGGACCCGAAGACCATCGGCATGCTCCAAGGCCTGGCCGCGCTCAATCCGGCGGAGTCCCCGGCTGAGTCGCTGGCGGACACGCACAAGCGATTCGCCCCGGAGTTCGGCCGCATTCTGCCGCGCCTGCTGGCGCTCGTCGATGTCACGGCCCAGTTGATGACCGACGAATTCGTGCGCCAGCTGAGCGACGCCATGTTCGCTGCGGGCCGCGACGCGAAGTCGAACCGCGAAGCCACCCTGTATACGGACGCCCAGAACGCCGTGCGCAGGCGCGGCGATGCGATCCGCAAGCAGGTACCTGAAATCCTCGGCAAGGCGGCGGCCATTCTCGGCAACCCGCTGACCGACCGTGCCACCCCCTCCGAAATCACGTCGCTGTCGAACCTCTCGCTGGTCGACAAGGAAGAGTTCGAGGAATTCCTGTCCGTCTCCGAAGTGGTGTCGGAACTCGAGGGCAAGTTCAAAGGGCCGCTGCACGCGCTGTCGCGCCGGCTGGGCGTGCTCGCCAGGCGGCTGATGGACGACAGCGGCAATCCGATCGGCCCTGCCGTCGTCTGCAACGCCTATGCGGAAGCGATGAAGGGCCTGCTGACGACCAGGGCCACCAGTGACATCGCCTACAAGGGCCTGCGGCGAACCATCGAGCCCCATCTGGGCAAACTTTACGACGCCGTGAACCAGCTGCTGATCGACAACGGCGTGCTGCCGGTTATCGAGCAGGACAAGCCCGGCTTCAAATCGCTCGGCGCCGGGCGCAAGACCATTCCGCCGGTGGCGCCGGTCGAGCGCACCAGCAATCCCCGCCTCAGCGACACACAGCATCCGCACGGCGCGACGCTGCCGCCGCAGGGTCCCTATGAGCGCGTGGCCGCTGCCGCTGCCGCGGCCGCCAGGGGCGGTCCCGGTGGCATGCCGATGCCGGGCCAGCCAGGGATGATGCCGGGCCAGGCCGCAACGCAGGCCCTGCCGGTGGGCGGGGTATTCCCGGGGGGCGTTGCCGCCGCTGTGCCAGTCATGCCGATGGCATTTGGCGGCACGGGTTATGCCATGTCCGGAGGCGTGACGGGTGCGATGCCGATGATGCCGGGTGGCGCCGCGGCGCCGGGTTTTCCGGGCATGCCCGGTGGCGGTAACGGCAGTGGGGTTGGGCTCGACGCCACGTTTGGCGGGTTCGGCTATGGCCCGTCGGTGGCCGTGCTGCCCAGTTTTGAACAGGCCTATCACACGGCGCAGACGCAGCTTGCGCTGCGGCGGCAGGTGGCGCCGGAGTACGCGGTTGCCCAGTTGCCCGGGGGCCAGTATTTCACTGGCGCGCAGATCGCCAACGGCCTGACCGGCCTGCAGCGCGCCCTGCTCGACGACGCCGAGCCCGAGTTCTTCGATGTCGATTTCATCAAACAGCGGGTGTCTGCGGCGCTGGCGGCCGACGGCCTCGCCGAGCACGCGATAGGGCAGGCGGAGAGCGATGCGATCGAGGTGATCGTGAGCCTGTTCCAGGCCCTGCTGCAGGATTCGATGCTCGCGGACTTCGCCAAAGGGCAGTTGAAGCGCCTGCAGCCGTCCGTGCACAAGGGCGCGCTGCTCGACCAGGAATTCTTTTCCTCGACTCAGCACCCGTTGCGACAGCTGTTGAACCGCGTGTCGCTGCTGAGGCAGGAGCAGGGCCCGGAAGCGCCGCAGTTCGGCGCGCGCGTGCGCGGCCTCATCGATGGCATCAACCGCGACTTCGACGGCGATCCGGACTCAGTGATGCCGGTGGTCGCTGAACTCGATGAAATCCTGCGTGAGCAGCGGCGCCGGTATGAAACGAACGTGCAGCAGGTCGTCGTGGGCTGCAATGAACAGCAGATTGTGCTGCGCGAGCGGCGCGAGAAATCCGGCCTCAAGCTAGGTGAAACGACGGCCTCGCAGCAGGATCTGCCGCCCGAGTGGAACCGCTGGCTCAATCGCTCGAAGAGCCTGCGCGTTGGCGATCGGCTGGTGATGAATGCGAACACGCGGCAGGCCACGCTGGTCACGCTCGCGTGGATAGGCGACGACTACAACCCGTTCGTGTTCGTCGATCAGCGCGGCACGAAGTCGTCCACGCTCACGCTGCAGCAGGTGGCGATGTACCTGCGTCGTGGCTTGCTGAAGCCGGTGGCGGACGACGGCGCGGTGGCGGTCGATCGCGCGCTGTTCGGGGTGGTCAACCGGCTGCACGAACAGGTCGCCGAGCAGGCCAATCATGACCCGCTGACGGGCCTGCTGAACCGCAAGTCGTTCATGCACGCCGTCGATGAACGTCTGCCGCTGCCGGGCAAGACCGACGCCCCTGCGGTGCTGTGCCAGATTGCACTCGACAACCTTAAAACCATCAACGAGCGTCACGGCGTCGATGCCGGCGATGGCGTGCTGAAGCGCGTGGCCGAGGCGATGCAGGCGCGTTATGGCAAGAAGGCGGTCACGCTCGGGCGCCTCGGCGGCAGCGAACTGGGCCTGTACTGGGAGCGTGGCGGCTTGCAGGTGGCCTACAAGGAAGTGCAGGAACTGTGCACAACCCTCAATCTGATTGAATCTCTGCAGGAAGGCGACGTCATGGCGCTGCGCTGTGCGGCGGGCCTGCTTGGGGTCGAGGATAATCTCGCCAAAGCAGAAGATCTGCTGAACGCGGCGACCGACGCCTGCAACACGGCGCGTTCGATGCCGGACAAGCCGATCTTTATCGCCGGCAGCGACAACCGTCATCGCAAGCACCTCGAACAGATGACAGGCTATGTGGCGAAGGCGATCGAACGCGATCGGCTGGCGCTGTTGTATCAGGAAGTCCGTGCCAACGGGCGCGCAACGGCGCCGGCGGCGTTCGTGGTTGTCAGTGCCGAGGATCGCAACGGCAAGCTCGTGCCGCCCACGCTGTTCAGCCAGGCGGCGGCCGCCTCCGAACGCGCCTATGATGTCGACCTCTGGGCGCTGAAACACACGTTGGCCTGGATGGCGAAGAATGAGGACGATGTCGAACGCTTCAGCGCCTTCATCGTGCCGCTGTCGCGCGCCGCGCTCGACAGCGAAAGCCTCGCCAACACGATCATCGCCGAACTGATGCAGACGGCGGTGCCGCCGTCGAAAGTGTGCTTCGAAATTGCGGACAAGGATGCCGTGGCCAAACTCACCGAAACCGCCGATCTCGTCAACACGCTGCGTGAATTCGGCTGCCAGTTCATTCTGGGTGAGTTCGGCGCCGCGCGCACGAATTACGAATATCTGAAGGAACTCGCGGTCGATTATGTCTCGATCCGGCAGGACTTCATCGACGAGGCACGCCAGAACCTGAAGGACTTCGCGATGGCGAAGTCGATGAACGAGCTGCTTCACTTCATGGGCAAGCTGACGGTGGCCAAGCAGACCGCCGAAGCGAGCGTCGCCGATCTGGCGAAGGACCTCGGTATCGATTTCATCCATGACCAGACCCGGGCCACCCGGCTGGTGATCACGGTGGACGCATGAGCGGGCAACCGGCGAAAATCGGCAAGTACAGCATCATCAGCGTGCTCGGTCGGGGCGCGATGGGCGTCGTATACCGTGGTTATGATCCCTACGTCGACCGCCCGGTCGCGATCAAGGTGGCAACAAACGCCGATGCCGACAACGAAGGCGTCGCGCGGCGCCTGTTCGTCAACGAGGCACGTTCGGCCGGCCGCCTCGATCACCAGAATGTGTTGAAGGTCTACGAGGCTGGCGAGACCGAAGACGGCGACGACATGCCGTACATGGTGATGGAGTACATCGACGGCGGCGATACGCTGCGCAATTACTGCCGCCCTGACACGCTGCTGCCGGTGCCGACGGTGATCCGCGTCATCCGCCAGGCTGCCGACGCACTCGATTACGCGCACAAGTGCGGCGTGCTCCATCGCGATATCAAGCCGGCGAACATCATGCTGACCAAGGACGGTGTCGCCAAGCTGGGTGACTTCGGCATTGCGCGGCGCATGGGCGTCGATCAGACACAGATCGTTGGCTGGTTCGGCTCGCCGCTGTATATGTCGCCGGAGCAGGCGCGCGACCTGGAAATCACGCCGCAGTCCGATCTCTTCTCGCTCGGCTCGGTGTTCTACGAAATGCTGACCGGCACGCCACCGTTCGCCGCGAAGGGCCTTACGGGGCTGATCCAGAAGGTCTGTCACGAAGACCCGACGCCGCTGATGCAGGTGCGGCCGGAAATCCCCGGGCAGATCTGGCCGATCGTGCGCAAGATGCTCGAAAAGGACGTCAAGCGTCGCTACAAGACCGGCGCCGAACTGGTGGCCGATCTGGATGGCCTGCTGGGCGACACCCGCAACTTGCCGCTGATGCTCACCGACGACGAGAAGCTCGCGATGCTGGGCCGGCTCGGGTTCTTCCGTGATTTCAGCAAAGGCGAACTGAAAGAAGTCGGGAAGGTGGCCCTATGGCGGCGCTTCGAACCCGGCACCGCGATTTTTTCCGAGGGCGAAAAGGAACGCGCGTTCTTCGTGATCGCCGAGGGCGCGGTGTCGATCGCCATCAACGGCGTGCGCATTCGCGATCTCGATCCGGGCGACTGCTTCGGTGAAATGGAGTATCTCGCCGACGGTGGCCGCAGCGCGACCGTCACGGCCAACCGCGATACGACGGTCGTCAAGGTTGATCGCGATTTCAAGGACTGGGCCTCGCTGCCCTGTCAGCTGCGTCTCGGCAAGGCTTTCCAGGGCGTTCTTATCGAGCGCCTGCGCCAGACTACGAAAGAACTCGCCGGCGCATTGCGCCGCTGACGCCGACCGTTCAGCTGAAGCGGTTTACCGCCACCCCCGCCCACACCACGCCGAGCAGCGTCAGGCTCAGAAACACGGCCGCCGATCCCAGATCTTTCGCGCGGCCGGACAATTCATGCCGCTCGCTGCCGACGCGATCGGTGAGCGCCTCGACGGCGGAGTTCAGCAGTTCCACCACCAGCACGAGCAGGCACGACCCGATCAGCAGCGCGAGTTCGAGCGGCGTCGTCGCGAGCCAGAGCGCGGCCGGGAAGAGCACGAGGCTCAGCGCGACCTCCTGCCGGAAGGCCGCCTCGAAGCGCCACGCGGCGGCGAAACCCGCCATCGAGTAGAAGAACGCCTTCCACAGCCGCTCCAGGCCTTTCACTTCACTGGCCACAGTACCGTCCTCAGAGATTTGCGATCACGGCCTGCGCGTAGTCGCTGGTGGACAGCGGGCCGCCGAGATCGCGCGTGCGGGTGGCGTGGTTCGCGAGGGTTTTGGCGAGTGCCGCCCGCAGCTGCGCCGCGAGTGCGTGCAGCGTGCAGTGTTCGAGCATCATGGCCGCAGCGAGCAGTAGCGCGGTGGGATTCACGATGCCCTTGCTCGCGGTTTCGTCGGCCAGGATGTCGCCGAACATGTTGGTCGTGAGGATCGTGTCGAACTGCGCGGGGTTCAGCACGAGCTGCATCGCGCAGTTGTCGACAATGCGCTCTTCGAGCTTCACGCGCCCTTCGTATTTCTGCGCGATCGTCGTGACGGTTTCGAGGAACAGGCCTGTCAGCGCCTTCAGGATGTTCGCCTTGTGCACGACGGTGATCTTCTTGCGCCCCGTCGCCACCGCGTACTCGGACGCGTACTTGCTGATGCGCTGGCAGTTCTCGCGGGTGAGGATGTCGGTGGCTTCGGCGACGGCGTGCGGATCGTCGCCAATCTGGATGAAGTGCTCGACGCCGACATAGAAACCGCCGGTGTTCTCGCGGATCAGCACGATGTCGACATCCGGGAACTTGCCGTCCGGCAGCAGCGAGCGGCCCGGCCGCACGTTCGCATAGCGCTTCACGCAGCCGTACGTTGATCGAACGGAAGCCGCCGCCGATGGGGGTGGTCAAGGGATCTTTGAGCGTGAGCCACGACTGACGCATGCTCTCGAGCGTCGCCTCGGGCAACGGATCGCCGCCGCGTTCGAGCGCCGTGAGGCCGGCGAGTTGTTCCTGCCACTGGAACGGCGCGCCGAGCGCGTCGAGCGCGTCGAGCACCTCGAGGGTGGCGTCGACGATCTCGGGGCCGATGCCGTCGCCGCGCAGCAGGGTATAGGGCATGGGCAGGCTCGATTGGGCTGTCATGCGCGGACCTTCATGCGTTGCGAGGTGGAAGCCTGTGACGCGCGCACCGTCGACCCTGCCCGCGATCTGGCGTCGAGTATACCGGATGGCTTCGCCCAGGCTGCTGCACTGCAGGCTGCTTGCGTGATCTTTGATGCTGGATATAATCACACCTGTAAATTTATACAGGTATCGCCCGATGACTGACAAGCTCACGGCCCGCCAGCTCGAGGTGCTCACGTTCATCCGCAGTGCGCTGAAGCATGGCGGCCTGCCACCCACCCGCAGCGAAATCGCCGGCGCGCTCGGCTTTCGCTCGCCGAATGCGGCCGAAGAACACCTCCGTGCGCTGGCCCGCAAGGGCGCTATCGAACTGCTGCCCGGCGCCTCGCGCGGCATCCGCGTCTGCGCGGATATGCCTGAGGAGAGCGGCCTGCCGGTGATCGGGCGGGTAGCGGCGGGTCAACCGGTGCTGGCCACCGCGCATGTCGAGGAATTGCTGCAAATCGATCCGGATGCGTTCCGTCCGCGCGCGGACTACCTGCTGCGCGTTCACGGCCAGAGCATGCGCGACATCGGCATCCTCAATGGCGATCTGCTGGTCGTGCATGCCACGGCTACCGCCGGGAACGGCCAGATCGTCGTCGCGCGTCTCGATGATGAAGTCACCGTCAAACGTTTCCAGCGCCGCGGCCAGCGCGTCAGCCTGGTTGCGGAGAATCCGGATTTCGCGCCGATCGAAGTTGATCTGCGCACGCAGCTGTTCGCCATCGAAGGCCTCGCGGTGGGCGTGGTGAGGGCGGGGATCCGGTGACACTCGAGGAGATCATGCGTCGCGCCCGGCTGTGGCGGGCCGGGGAGGCAAGGGCCGAAGCAGGCCTTCCGACCGGCTTCGCCACGCTGGATGCCGCGCTGCCGGCGGGCGGCTGGCCGTTCCCCGGGCTGATCGAAATCCTCGGTGGCCAGCCGGGCAGCGGTGCTCTGCGGCTGATGTTGCCGGCGATGGCACGGCTGGCCCGCGAGCAGCGCTGGCTGATCTGGGTGGCGCCGCCGTACCAGCCCTATGCGCCGGCGCTGCAGGCTGCGGGTATCGATTTGCAGCGCGTGATGCTGGTTGAGGTCGATGCGTGCGAGGAGGCCGGTGCGCCCGATCCGCGGCCGCCGCTGGTCGAGCGCGCGGGTAACGGTACGGAGTCCGGCCAGTTGCTGTGGGCCTTCGAGCAGGCCCTGCGCTTCCCCGGTTGTGGGGCGGCCCTGCTGTGGTCCGGTCATCTCGAAGGCCTCACCTTGCGGCGGCTGCAACTGGCCTGCGAAGCCGGCGGCACGCTCGGGGTGCTGTTCCGCGCCGGCGAGTATGCCGCCCAGTCCTCGCCCGCAGCGCTGCGTCTGCTGTTGAGCCCGCAGCCGGCGGCAGAAGCCCTCGACATCACCATTTTGAAATGTCGCGGCAGCCTGCGGGCACGCGAGTGCCGTCTGCCGCTGTGATTGCTCCCGAACCCGCACAGCCGCCGCGCTGGCCAGCCCATGCGCTCAGGGCCGGGGCTCCCGATGACCATGATGTTCCTGATGACAACAACAAGCCCGAGGATGCCCCGATGAACCCCACAGATCACCCGCGTTCCCTGCAGCGCCTCGTCCATCCGGCGCCGCGCGCGCCGCAGATCACCGCCGTGACGGCGGCGACGCCGGCGGCCCAGCCGGCAGCCGAACTGTGGCTGGCGATCCATCTGCCGCAATTGCCACTCGATCTCGCTACCAGCGCGCACGCCGAGCGCAAACCCTGCGTGCTGGTGGAAGGCAACGGCGCGCGTCAGCGCACGGTGCTCGTCAACAGCGAGGCAGCGCGGATCGGCATTCGCCCCGGCATGGCACTCGGCGCGGCGCATGCGCTTGGCGAGGTGATGGCCCTGCAGCGCATGCCTGCCGCCGAAGAACGCGCGCTGGCGCGGCTGTGCGCCTGGGCCTATCAGTTCACGCCGGTCGTCACGCCGGTGGCGCCGGATGGTCTGCTGCTCGAAGTGCGTGGCAGTCTCGGGCTGTTTGGCGGCCTGCATGGCCTGCTCAGCGCATTGCGACGCGGCTTGCGTGAACTGGGCATGCGGTCTTTCGCCTTTGCCGCAGCCCCCACGCCGCTCGCCGCCACCTGGCTGGCGCGGGGCCGTCAGCCAGCCACGATCGACAGCTTCGCCGCGTTGCCTGCGGCGCTGGCGGTGCTGCCATTGGACACGCTGCGCCTGCCGGTGAAGCAACTGCAGGATTTCTACGGCATCGGGGTGCACACGATAGGCGAATGTCTGCGCCTGCCGCGCGATGGCCTCGCGCGCCGCTTTGCGCCGGATCTGGTGCGCGACCTCGATCGCGCGCTCGGCAGGGAGCCCGATCCGCGGCTGGCGTTCACGCCGCCGGAGCAGTTTGCGCAGCGTCTCGATCTGCTCTGGGAAATCCGGCATGCGCAGGCGCTTGCCACCGGCATGGAGCGCCTCTTGCACGAGCTCGGTGGTGTGCTGCGTGCCCGCTCGGCGGTGGTCCGCAGCCTGTGCTGGACATTGCATCATCGTGATGGGGAGGCAGTGCCACACCGCATCACACTGGTGGCGCCGAGCCGCGACGTAGCGCATCTCGCACGGCTGACCCGCGAGTACTTCGCTCGGCATCGACTGCCCTCACCAGTGCGCGGCATCGAACTCGGCGCGGCAGATTTTGAAGTGCAGACGGCGGTGGAACTCGATGATCTCTTCTGTCGTGGGCCGCGCGGCGAAAGCACGGATGAACGCTGGCCGCAGTTCGTCGAGCGCCTGCAGGCGAGGCTCGGGCCGGATGCGCTGAAGGAACTTGCCGCGCTGCCCGATCACCGCCCCGAACGCGCGACGCGGATCGCGCCGCTTGGCACCGTGCCCGCGCCGGCCGCAGAGGCGGATGGCAGCACACGGCGGCGGCGCCCCCGCCCACTCTGGCTGACCCGCCAGCCGCTGCCATTGGCGGAACAGAATGGCCGTCCAGCGCTCGGCGGCATGCTGACGCTCGGCGCCGAGCGCGAGCGGGTGCAGGGCGGCTGGTGGGAGGGCGCGGATCTCGCGCGTGACTATTTTGTCGCCCGCGATCCGCGCGGCACGCGCTGGTGGGTGTTCCGCGAACTCGAGGGCCGCCGCGGCTGGTATCTGCACGGCGTGTTCGAGTGAGTGGGCGAAGTTCGACGCGCGGCTGACGTCCCTCTCAATCCGATCTCAATGCCGCTGGCAGGCGGGTGAAAACGAGCGAGATTGCCACCTGCAAGGCGCGGGGCCGACGATACGAGCACGTTGACGCGCCCGGGTGAGCGGGCGGCGCTGCCAACCGGCTTCAGTGCTCGCGCTTGCCGACCTTCGTCGTCTGCTGCATCAGGTAGTCCGTCCACGCAATGCCGATGGCCGACAGGATGAACACCATGTGGATGATCGTTTGCCACATCACGCCGGTTTCGGTGGCGCGCGCGTCTTCGACGCCCAGCGTGCCGGCTTCGATGAAGGTCTTGAGCAGGTGAATCGATGAAATGCCGATGATCGCCATTGCAAGCTTCACCTTCAGCACCGATGCGTTGACATGGCTCAGCCATTCCGGCTGGTCCGGGTGGCCTTCCAGATGGAGCCGGGACACGAAGGTTTCGTAGCCGCCGACGATCACCATCACGAGCAGATTCGAGATCATCACGACGTCAATCAGCCCGAGCACGATCAGCATGATGTCCTGCTCGCCGAGGCTCGTGGCGCCGTGAATCAGATGCCACAGTTCTTTGACGAACAGAATGACATAGACGCCCTGGGCCACGATGAGGCCGAAGTAGAGCGGCACCTGCATCCAGCGCGAGCTGAAAATGAGGTTCGAGAGAATACTGCGGGGCATGGTGGGTTCCTGAGGGGGGCGCTGAGCCATAAAGCGTTGAATGCCTGGAAGGGTGGAGGGCTGATTCTACCGGCATCGGCGCCGCCGCACAGGGGAAGACCATCGAGCCTGCCTCACCGTGCCTACAGGTCCGTGCGAGTGTCGCGACCGCATGCCCGGCTGCCCGCCGCCGCGCGCCGACCGGGCGGGGCGTCTGCCAACCGGCCGCCTGCCTGCAGGCGCAAGGGCCCGCCGGCAGTGCACAGCCACCGCAAACGGAGGCAGACCAGCCGTGCTGGCAGGCCCGCGTGGCGCCGCGTAAAACCACCGTCGACGAGCGCAGGTTCGCGATTCGCAGGCACGAAACCGCTCAAGTGGCCACGCCTTGCGGACGCTACAATAGTGTCACGGATAGCAACCATGTCGACACTCAACGAAACCAGCAAAATCGTCACCGACCAGGAGTGGAAAACCCGCTATCGCGACCTCTCGCGCGAGCTGGACCACGACCGCGCAACCTGGGCGCAGAGTGAACGCACGCTCGTGCAGGCCTTGCTGAAGTTTGCGCAATGCTTCGACGGCATGGATGCCGCGCTTGATCGCCAGCTGACGGCCCTGCGCGGCAACCTGCGGGGCAGCAGTGACCCGAAACTGCGCGCCACGCTGCTGCAGGAAGTCGGCGAGGCTTGCACCACCGCTGCACGCAAGCGCGAGGCCACGCCGGATGGCGGCAAGGCGGCGCTCGAACATCTGTTCGCCGCGCTGCAGATCCCGCCGCAGGCCGCATTCGAATTCAAACAACTGCAATCCCGCCTGAAATCAGGCGAGGACCCCGCGCGTCTCGCCGGTCTGCTCGCTGGTGCGCTGAACGACCTGGCGTCGGCTGCGCTGTTACGCACCGACGGCATCCGTGCCGCCGGGGCGGCGGAAGACATCATTCCGCGCGTGCTCGAAGAACTGGCGCCGCAGGCGGCGGTCGGTGAACGGGTACTGGCACTGCGTGCCTCGTGGCAGGCCGATACCGGTGTCGCAGCACGCCAGGCACAGGGCATCAAGCTCGTGACGCTCCTGCGCGAAGCCCTGAATGCTGGGTTTGAAACACCCCCTGCCCCAGCGGGCGACAGCCTCGTGCAACTGCTCGACTGGCTGCTGCTGCCGGCCGAGTGCGAGGAGCGCTCACAGAAGCTGCGCGAAACGCTAGGCCGCAGCGAGACCACGGATCCGGTCCGTGAGACCGGCAGTTTCCTCAACGACGTCCACGCGTTCGTGCGCCGCGACCTGCGCACGCTCGAAGAACACCTCAAACAGGCGTCGATCACGCTGAACGAAGTTGACGCCGCCCTGCGCGATGCGGTCGATCACAGCCGCACCACCGCGGCCGATTCGAGCGCGCTGACGCGTGGTATCAACGCTGAGATGGATGAGATTGACGCGGCGGTTCAGGGCGAACAGCCCGCCACCGATATCCGCGCGCTGGTCGAACGCCGCGTGGCGACGATACGCTCGACGATGACAACCTTCGTCAACCTGCAGCACAGCAGGCAGGACGCCTACGAACGCCGGATTGCCGACCTCACGCAAAGCGTGCAGAACTTCGAGATCGAATCCAGTCGTTTGCGGCAGAATCTGGAAGCGGAGCACGCGCGTGCGCATCGCGACACGCTGACCAATGCGCCGAACCGTCTGGCCTATGAAGAGCGCGCGCAGCTCGAGATCAAACGCGCCCGGCGCAACGGTTCGCCGCTGACGCTGGCCGTGCTCGATCTCGACCGCTTCAAGTCGATCAATGACAACTTCGGACACAAGGCGGGCGACAAGCTGCTGCGCTATACCGCCGGCATTGCACTGAAGCGTGTGCGCGCCACCGATCTGTTCGCGCGCTATGGCGGGGAAGAGTTCGTTGCGCTGTTCCCGGATACGGAACTCGCCGCGGCGTTCGAAGTTTGCGAGGACCTCCGCAAGCAGATTGCCGAGTCGAGCATTCATTACAAGGGTTCGCCGGTGCCGGTCTCGGTGTCTATCGGCGTCGCCCAACTTCGCGAGGGCGACACTATCAACGATCTCTTCGAACACGCCGACCGGGCGCTGTATCGCGCGAAGAACGCCGGCCGGAATCGCACCGAAACCGCCGACTGATGCCGCTCGGGGCCAGGCCGGCCCCGTTGCCTTGACCGGCCGTCGCGCCGGGCCTACCTTCGCGACTGTTCCACCCGCTGACGAGGAAGACGCCCATGGCGCAGGTACCCGTTCCGTTCACCGATCTCCTGACCACCAAAATCACCTTTGCCCACCTCGGCACGTCCATGAAAGACGGTTCGCCGCAGGTCACGCCGGTGTGGTTCAGCTTCGACGGCACTTATATGCTGCTGAACTCGGCAAAAGGCCGTCTCAAAGACCGCAATATGCGAGCGCGGCCGAAAGTCGCGCTGTCGATCCTTGATCCTGATAACCCTTACCGCTATCTGCAGATCAGGGGAAAAGTCGTTGAGGTCACGGAGGCCGGCGGTGATGCCCATATCGATGCGTTGGCGAAGAAATATCTCGGCAAGGATACTTATCCGTGGCGTGCGCCCGACGAAGTCCGTGTGATCTACAAGGTCGCAATTGAGAAAGTCCAGACCATGGGCTGAGCCTTCCTCGCGGGGCTGTCCCGGCATTCGCGGCGGGTCCTTCAGTTCAGAGGCGGTTCAGGCGTAAGTGTCGATGATAAGGGCGTGCGTCTGCGTGACGCTGGCGCGCGAGCGCTCTACACTGACGCTGCATTCGGGAGACTCCCTATCAAGACCTTATTGTTTGTCGGGTTACTGACCCTCACGCTGTCCCAGTCCGTGGCCGCCGATGGCATCGACGACACCGTCGAAGACGTGACACCGCCCGCTGGGCAGGCGGCACCCGCGGCGCCGAAAGCCGCCGCCTGCAAGCCCAGCACGCGGGAAATGCCGATCGCCAGCGAACTGGGTTCAGCGGGCATCATGTACAACATCGCCGAGCATCCGGAGTCGATACGCGCGGTAGCCGGTCGCTTACTCAACGAAGCGCTCAACCAGCAGAAGAAGTCGGCCGCGGATTGCGCGGGCTGCGCGGGCGACGCCGGCCCCCGCATCGTCTACAAGGTGGCGCCCGTGCACCTGCTCGCCGACAAGGACCAGGACGCGGTGTGTCGCACACTCGACGCCAAGACCGGCAAGCATCCGATTCAATTCCCGCCGCGCCACTTCGCCAACATTCCCGCCCTCAATGACTGGGTGATGGCATTCTCACAGGGCCGTGGCGACGAGGGCAAACAGCTCTATGAGCGCTGCCCGGCGAACTGCAGCCCACGCTACCAGTTCGTGATTGCGCCGATCGCCGATGGCCTTGAAGTCGAAACCCGCGTGCACTGCGGCCTGGCCCGCGATCGCGCCAGCGACGACTACGATGTCAGTACGGCGCTACGCATCACCTGCGACGAGGCGGCCCCACCGGTCGCCGAGGCCAGTCCCTGATATTTGCAGCACTGCGGCGAACCACGCTTGAACGACACGCTTACTTTGCCGGCGCGAACGGCGGCTGATTTTCAATCGGTCACGCGCGGCGGCCTGGTCGCGGCGCTCGCCTGGCCGGGCCTGCTGCTGTCAAGCAGCGCAATCCTCGCGTACGGCTTTGCCGTCGGACACCCGGCGGTCTACTTTAATCTGTCCTATGCGTGGATATTCCTGTGGCTGCTGCTGCTTGAGCGGCGTCTGCCATACCGCCCGGAATGGCAACAGGCCGACGGCCAGCTGAAGGCCGATCTCGGCCACACGCTGCTCAACAAAGGCCTCGTGCAGTTCACCATCATCCAGCTGATGAGCCTCGAGTTCTTTGCCACTCGCGGCGGTGGGGTTGTCGGGAGCCTGCCGCTGGCGGCGCAGGTCGTCATCGGCCTGGTGGCCATCGAGTTCGGGCTTTACTGGGCGCACCGGTTGTCGCACGAAGTGCCGCTGCTGTGGCGTTTTCACGCCGTCCATCACAGCGTGCGGCGCCTGTGGATCGTCAACACCGGTCGTTTCCACTTCGTCGACTCGAACATCAGCGTGCTGGCGAGCGTGCCGTTTCTGCTCGTGACCGGCATCTCGATGGACGCGATCATCTGGGTCAGCGCAATCACGGCCTATATCGGCGTGCTGACCCACTGCAATGTCGCCATGCGCGGCGGCTGGCTTAACTATGTGTTCAACACGCCGAACATGCACCGCTGGCATCATTCAACGACACCGGCCGAAGGCAACACGAACTACGGGCAGAACCTGCTGCTGTGGGATCAGTTGTTCGGCACCTTCTTCCTGAAGCCGGAGTCCTCGCCCGGCGTGATCGGCATCCTCGAACGGATGCCGAAGCGCCTGCTGGCGCAGCTCGGCATGCCCTTTGTCTGGAAGCGTTATCAGGCCGTGCCGGCGGACGCCGCAAGCGACCTGTAGCCTGGCGCCGGCGGCACGTCACGACAAAGGAAATTAGATTGGGCTGACGCAGGAAGCCCGACACGGATGACAAATTTGGCTGCCACCACTGCGTGGCTACTGTCGACAGCCGTGGCGCTGTTGAACTGGGCTCGGCCGGGGATCATCGCCGGGGCGAGGCTGCAGACGTAAGCGAGCCTGTGGCGCCTGAATTCTCGCGCTTCCTGCGTCAGCCCAACCCGCGAGCGGTGCCGGGCTTCGGCGTTGGTGAGCGCGTCGGATGACGCGCTTCCGCTGGCGCTGCAGCCAGGCTACGAAGTCGCGGCGCCGCGGCGCGATTGTGCAGCCCGCAAGGAGCGCAGCGGAATCCGGGGTCAACGATGGAACGGTGTCCGCCGACGCAGCGGCGATCAGTCGGCGCCCAGTGCTTCCAGCCGGCGTAGCCGCCAGCGGGTCGCCAGCCACAGCAGCCGCCCGAGTGGACGTGTCCTGCGGCTGAGCCAGGCGCTGCCAATGCCGATCGTGACCATGTGCGCCGCGCCCTGCAGATGGCGCTGGGCGTAGAAGCTCATCGCCCGTCGCCAGTACGCTGTGCCGTGCCGCACGCGATCGTAGACCGCCCCGGCCGGCGCATTGGCGCTGAAATAGGCGTAGGAGAGTTCATCGTCGGTGGTTTCGAAGATGCGGGCGAGTGCTATTTTCGCGCGCGCGAACGTCGACAGCGGTTCGTGCTGTTGATAGCGCTCCAGATGGGTCTTGAACAATCGAAAGTGCTGGGCTTCGTCCTGTGCAATGCGATGGCAGATGTCGCGCAGCACCGGATCGGGGGCCGCGTCGCGCAGCGCCGAATAGAAAGAGCAGGTGCCAGATTCGACGACACAGCGCGCCACCAGTTCGCCGGTACGCGAGCCCCGCACGGATGCCGCGGCGTCTATCGGGATGCGGTAACCGGCGCGGAAGCGCGCGAGCGCCGCCGTGAAGTCGAACGTCGGGTCGACCAGTTCAGCCCAGCGGCCGAGCGCATTGCCGTGCTGCGCTTCCTCAACGCCCCAGCGATCGGCCGCTGCCCTGAAGGCCTCGTCGCCGGCAAAGACGTTGTGCAGATAACTGACGTAATCGCTGCTGTTGGCCTCGATGAGCGCCGCCGTCTTCACGGTCTGCAGCAGCGCCGGACTGACCATGGCCGGGGTCAATTGATCCCAGTGGAGGTCTTTCAATTCCCAATGCGGTTTCATGGCGTAGGATCCTAGCAAGATTGCGGGGTCAGGGGTGCGTCGCGCCGCCCCCGCGACTTGATCCAGGAGCGCTATATGTGGATTTCATGTACGGATTTCGCCGGACGGGCCTGGCTCGTTGCCGCGCTACTGGTCGCGGCGGCATCGTCACTGGCGGCGGACGAGCGAACGAGCGGCCACGAACTGCTCGCCCGCTGCCTGGATGAGCGCCAACCCGGGGCCTGCCTGAACGAGCTGATCATCGTGGCCGAGATGCATGAGGTCGTGGCGGCCTGGGGCATCGGCGACTCACAGTGGTGTTTGCCCGAAGACGTGCCACCTTCGCGCCTGCGCGCCGTGACGCTGGCCTATCTGCAGGCGGACGGCCGCGATCTCGGTGAACCTGCCTCGCGCCTGATCGCCGCCGCCTACGCGCACGCCTATCCCTGTCGCTGAGGCCGTCTTGCACTTCGCCCTGCGACACCGGCCTGCTAGTCCCGCAGCGCGCGACCGCGAACGGTAAAGCGCACCGTATCGAGTACCGCCTGAGCGCCATCGATGAGGGTCAACGTATAGCTGCCAGGCTGCGGTTGCCAGGCGACGTCGGCCGCCAGGCGCTGTCCGTTCAGCGACCAGCGCAGATCGGCACGCGACGGCCGCATGCGAAAGAACACGCGCTGATTCGCGGCCGGAATATCCGGGTCGACGACAAGAATGCTGTCCTGCCCGGGATAGGCGATTGCCGGCGTCTGGCGCGCCGGCGCATGGGCGGCGATGGTCTTGCTTGCCGTGCCCGTCAGAAACCATTCGTGGCGCGCCGGCTCGAGCGCTGCTGCGAACGTCACCCGTTGGCGTGCCACGCCCGGCGGTGGTGTCGGGATTGGCGGCGGCCCGTCGGCGTGCAGCTGGCCCATGATCTCCGCCCAGATCGGCGCCGCGCCGCTGAGGCCGGAGACTTCCCACATCGGCGCACCGTCGAAGTTGCCTATCCACACGCCCACCGTGTAGCGCGAGGTGTAACCAATACACCAGTTGTCGCGCATCTGCTTGCTGGTGCCGGTTTTTACCGCCGCCCAGAACGGCAGATTCAGTGCATTGTCGACGCCGAAGGATGCACTGCGGCTGTCGCGATCGGTGAGGATGTCACCAATTACAAAGCCTGCCGCTGCGCGCATTGGTGACCACGGCGTGGCGTTGTGCGGCCTGGCACCGTTGAGGGTCAGGCGCAGCGGGGAGGGTTGACGCACGTTGGCAAGCGCACGGTAGGCATTCACGAGTTGCCACAGCGTGACTTCCGGCGAGCCGAGTGCGAGCGCATAGCCGTAGTAATCGCCGTCGCGATCGATGTCGCTGAAGCCGAGCGTACGCAGGCGTTCGACGAGCGTATCCGGCCCCAGCAGCATCAGCGTGCGCACCGCCGGCACGTTCAGCGAGCCGGCAAGGCTCGCCCGCAGGCTGACGAGGCCGCGGAAGTTGCGGTCATAGTTCTGCGGCACGTAGAGCCCGGTGGGCGTCTGCAGGTTCACGGGGCTGTCTTCGAGCAGCGAGGCGGCGGTAAGCATCCGACGCTCGAGCACCAGCTGATACAGAAAGGGCTTCAGCGTAGAACCGGCCTGCCGCAGTGCGCGCACGCCGTCGACATGATGTGCCGAAGACAGGCTGCCGCCGTTACCCACATATACCAGCACTTCGCCGGTGGCGTTGTCGACCGCAAGCACCGCGCCGTCATGCACGTTGCGCGGGGCGAGTGCATGCAACTGGCGCTGCAGGCTGTCGAGCGCAAACTGCTGCAGATGCCGGTCAAGACTGCTGACGGCGTTGGCGCCGCGGGTGAGCAACTGCTGTGCGACATGCGGGGCGAGCGACGCGGCGGCCGGCAGCCGCGCAGGCGCCTGCAGCGTATTGCCGGCGAGGCGGGTGAAGCGCGCGCAGTCGACTTTGAAGCGTGGGGCCAGCGCACAGCCGCGCCGCGCGATGCTAGAGGCCCCGGCATTCGGGCTGCGCAGCAGCAGGCTCAGCAACAGGGCCTCGTCGCCATCGAGTGCGGTGGCGGACTTCCCGAGCAGCGCACGTGAGGCACTGTCGACGCCCTGCAGCTCACCGCGATAGCTCGCGAGATTCAGATAGGTCTCGAGGATCTGCGCTTTCGGCCAAGCCGCGTCCAGTTCACTTGCAGCGCGGATTTGGCGCCATTTCTGCCGCCAGCTGCGTCGTGTTGACGCGCGCAGTGTGGGGTCGAGTTGGGCTGCGACCTGCATCGTGATCGTGCTGGCGCCGCGCGCGCGGCCGCGCAGCGTGTCGCGTGCGGCGGTGGCAAGGGCGAGCCAGTCCACGCCGTGATGCCGTTCGAAGCGATGATCTTCGAGCGCGAGGACGGTCTCCCGCAGCCGCGGCGAGATGTCGGCGAGCGCGATCCATTGGCCGCGGCGTCGCGTGGGATCGGTCCGGCGTTCGTGCAGCAACTCCCCGTGCCGATCGGACAGCCGTGATTCGCTCGGCGGGTGCGCGCGCTGCACGGCCGCGAAATCCGGCGCGGCCTGCAGGCCGCAGGCCGCGAGCGCAAGCAGCGCGAGCGCGGCCGCGCGGATCACGGTTCGATCGTCACCGTGTCATTCGGCAGTTCGCCCAACATTTCAGGCGCATACATCGCCTCAACGCGCGAGGGCGGCAACTGGAAGCTGCCGGCGTTGTTGAGGCGCACCGTATACTCGACGCTGAAGCCGCCTTTGGGCACGAAGTCGAAGTAGGCGCGGTAGACGTCCCGGCGCCGTTCCTCGAACACCGGCCACACGCCATCCGCGGCGGCGTCCAACGCGCTCAACGCGTCGCTGCCGCGGCCGAGTCCGCCGCCAAGCGCCGTCGCGCCTGCCGGCAGCGGATCGTTGACGACGACCCAGGTCATGTCGGACTGCGCGTCGAGTTCGAGGCGCACACGATAGACGTCGCCACGCTGCCAGCGCCCGGGCGTACGTTGTTGTACCGGCGTAATACTGCGTTTGATGCGATAGCCGGTGAACAGCGGTTCGCGCAGCGGGATCGCCGCGCGACTTTGTACGCTGAGCCACGGCGCGCCACTGCCGTCATGTGCCATCGTCAGCGTGGCCGGTGCCTCGGGCCACGCGAACTCGTGCGCCGCGGGCACGCTCGCGGCCTGCCAGTCGGCCGTGTAGGCCTCGCCGCCGAGGCTGGCGCGCGTCGTCCCGGCGACGGGTGCGGATTCGAACTTCGCCGAAAAACGCCGCAGCGCGAGGGTGCCCCAGGCGTTCGCAGTCGTCGTGTCCCAGTGGCCGCGCTGCTGGCGACCGAGGCTGCCGGTGACGAGTCGCGGCACGTCGTCGGCCCAGTCGTCGCGGTCGAGCACGCTCAACAGCGCGCGGTTTGCGTTGACGTCGCCCGATACCATCAGCCACCACAGCGCGTCGCTGTCGGCGGTCGAAAAGCTCAGGGTCGTGCCCTGGAAGTTCAGGCGCGCGCGCAGGATGCCCAGGGCTTCTGCGAGTCGCGCGTCGCGCTCGGGGAAGGCCTCGAAGCGCCGCAGGATGTCGATGAAGTCGATCACCGCGGAAGTCGGCCACAGGGTTGGCGCAAGATCGAGGCTGTCGAGCCAGCCCTGGCTGAGGCCGTCGGGATAGCGGCTCAGCGCCTCGATTGCGCTCAGCTTGCGCAGGACGAGATCGGCCGTCGCCAGCGGCGAGTCCCGGTTGACGCGACCCTCGATGAAGGACACCAGGCCCTGGCGCAAACGCTGGCGGGCAGTCTCCGGGATCGCCCACTCGGCTTCGGCCGCGATCGCGAGCACATAGGACGACAGCACGTCGCTGCCGGCGCCGGGTATCGCGAAGTATTTCGCAAGCCCGTCGCCATCAAGATACGCCGGCAGTTCGTCCATCAGACTCGACCACGCCGCTGCATCCTGCAGCGAGATGGCACGCGACACGCGCTGTTCGAGGCAGCGATACGGATAGCCCTTCATGTACTGCATGACACCGTCGAGGCTGTCCGCGAGCGTCGGCTGCAGCCGCAGGCCAACGCCGCCGCGGCCGGGGAGGGCGTCTGCCGGGCGCGCCACCGGCACGGTGATCGGCGCGCGCAACTGCATCAGCGTGGCCTGAAAGGTGCGCACCTCGAGCGCGGGGATCACGCGCTGCGTCACGCGCAGGCGATCGCCAGGCTGCTGACCTTGCGCGGCGTCGGCGGTGATCTCCCACAGGAGGTCGCCGTCGCTCGCCGGGGCTTCGACGTCCCACGCGAGTTCGCGCGCGGCACCGGGCTCGAGCGCGATGTCCTGGGACGCCAGCGCTGACGGCGCCGGCCCGGCGTCCGGCGCCGACACGCGCGGTGTGACGCTGACGCGCAGCGCGTTATCGCTGGCGTTGCGCACGGTGAACATCGCGCGGTAGCGATCGCCGCTGCGGACCACGGGCGGCAGGCCCGAGAACAGCATCAGATCCTGCGTGGTGCGAATGCTGGCGCTGCCGGTGCCGAAATGGCCGGCGCCGGCGGTCGCTACTGCCACGATGCGGAAGCTCGTCAGCGAATCATTCAGCGGCACGACGACCCGCGCGTGGCCGCGCGCATCCAGCTTCACGTGCGGCTGCCATGCCAGCAGGGTGTCGAACAGCGAGCGGCTCGCGCCGCCGGCACCACCGCCGCCGCCCGGCGCCACCGCCTTGCGGCCATAGTGGCGGCGACCGACGACCTGCATCTGCGCGGTGGATGTCTGCACTTCGATGCCGCGCTGACCCATCATGGCTTCGAGCAGGGCCCAGCTGTCATTCGGACGCAGTTCGAGCAGCCCTTCGTCGACCGCGGCCAGCGCGAGTTCGGCGTCGGCACCCAGCGGTTTGCCGTCCGCGCGCGCGACTTCGAGATCGATCACTGCTTCTTCACGCACCCGATAGCCCGGTTGCTTGGGAGCGACTTTCACTTTCAGTTCGTGCGTGCGCCAGCCGACGCGCAGTTGCGTCATGCCGAGCTTGTAGGCGGGCCGGCCCAAATCCACGAGGGCCGTTGGCTGGACTTCATTGTCGCGACCGCGCACGGCCAGCACCGACACGAACATGTTGGGTGCGTGGTGGCCCCGGATCGGGACTTCGACCACGGGTGCGCGGCCTTCGAGCGTCGTGACAAACGATTCAATCACCCCTTCACGTTCGACGGTGACGAGCACATCGGCCCGGCGGAAGGGCATGCGCACCTGCAGCCGGGCGGTTTCACCCGGCTCGTAGTGTTTGCGTTCCGGGATGACGTCCATGCGATCGTGATCGGCAATGGCATACCACCAGTCGTCGTCGCCGGCGATCCACACATCGCGATGCACGACACTCGCGTTGCCGTCGGCATCGCGTGCGGCCGCCTTCAGGATCAGGTTGCCCGACACCGGCGAATTGGACGCACAGCTCAGCAGACCCTGCGCGTCGGTGCGGCCGCTGCAGGCAGCGCCGACTTTCTTTATCTCGGTCTTGTGCTCATAGGCGTAGAAGCCGCCAATCAGCCGTTTGCGATGGGAGTAAGTTTTGCGTTCGAGCAGATCGACACTGATCTCGATATCGCGCAGCGGCGCACCGTGCACATCGAGCGCCACCACCTGGAAGCGAAAGTCCTGTTGGCTCAGCGCCCAGCCATCGGGCTTCAGACCTAGCACGACGGCCGACGGCCACACCGGCACAGATACCGCCGCAGTCAGTATTTCGCCGTTCGGATCGGCATACTCGAGATCGGCGACCACCGTCGCCGGCACCGCTTCCGCCGACACGGCCAGCGACATCCGCGTGCCGCCCTGCGCGTCGAGCGTCGCGCCCTGCATGCCGAGGCTGCGGTTGCCGGCCGCCTCGTCATTGACCGACGTCCAGGCGCGTTCCGCCTGTTCGGACAGGCCTTCCTGCACGTCGCCGTTCATGAACTGGAAATCGGGGTAATCGGCAAAACTGACCGTGCGCGGTTGCCACATCGCGCGCAGATTCACCGGCAGTTCGCCGGCTGGGCCGCCGGCGAGAAAGTTGACCTGCACGTCGAGCGCGAGCGCGGCAGGCTTCACCAGCGGCAGGCTGCGCGGCTGCAGTTCGGCGCGCAGCAGGGGCACGCGGAATGCTTCAACGCGAAAGCTGCCGGCGCTGAGCCATGTCTCGCCATCCTGGAGTTCGACCTGATACTGACCGAGCTTCGCGCTGTCCGGAATGTCCCAGGTCGACACGCCGCTGGCGGTCTGTGCGTCGAGGCTCGCATCGAGTTCGAATTCGTCGCCGCTGCCTGCGTGGCGGATGCGCAGCTTGAGCGTGGCGGGCGACCATTGCGCGAAGCCCTGGCCGGTGTGGCGGCGCATGATGTGCTTCATGTGCACGGTTTCGCCGACGCGCAACAGACTCCGATCGAATACCGTCGTGGTCAGGCGTGGCACCGGGTCAGACGGCGACGGCAGGCCAAACTGCCAGGTCGCGATGCCGTCGTTCCAGTTCGAGGACACGAGGCCCGTGTCCTTGCCGAGTTGCGCGACGGCAATGAGCCCGCGCGAGTTCCAGTCACAGGCCGGGCGATCCCCAACCGCAGGCAGCGGCGCATCGATCCTCGCGATGCCCTGGGCATCCGTGCTGCCCGTCCAGTGCGTGTTGCCGGTGCAGTCCTTGATCGCCACCTGTGCCTGTTTCACCGGCTTGCCACTGTCGAGGGCTGTGACCCACACCAGTGAGGATTCGCGACCGAGTTTCAGGTGCACGCCGAGGTTGGTGACCAGCGCGAGCGACTGCACATAGTAGGTGCCGGCCTTGCCGAACAGAGTGGTACCGAGGCGCGGGCTGGCGAGCTCAACGACATAGAAGCCCGGTTCGCGCAGCGGAATGCCGATCACTTCGAAGGCCTTCGCATGCGTCGCGCGCGGCACTTCGAGCAGCGACGCATCACGCGCTTTCTGCAGGACTTCGGTCTCGCCGGCGCGCTTCTTCAGCAGGTACTCGCCCGTGTCTTCGTCCCAGTCGTATTCGTCGCGCTGCGCTTCTTCGACGCTGTGAAACCATTGGCCGATGGCCGCAATGTCAGCAGGGGCGAGCTTCAGCACCCGGCCGCGGATCGACGCCACCGCCAGCGGCGCTTCAGGTGCCGGGTCGTGGCTGTCCAGCGCGCGCTGCGCGAGGTCCTGCACGAAGCCGGACAGTGACGGCCCTGCGGGCGGCGGTGGCACGGGCTGGCGCAGGATGTTCGGTTCGAGATTGCGCACCGTGACGGGGAGGGCCGGATCGCCGGCGAGTTCGACGATGCCGAAGGTCGCTGCAAACTTGGCGAGTGGCGGATCGTCGTCGGTCGCCACTTTCAATGGAAACGTGTTCTGGTTGTCCAGCGGCCGTCCGGCGTCGTCGACGATCGCGAGCGGTAGCGCCAATTCGAAGTCGCTGCGGGCGGGGAGCGGCCCTTTGAAGCGCACGCTCTGCACGAAAGCGTCGGTATCAGCGCCATCGGGCACGGCTTCGAACGTGCGGCCGTCGTTGGCCTTGAGGGTGGCGGCGGCAACCACTTCGCGTGCCACGGGCGCAGAGAAAGACAGTTGCATGCCGAGCGCGGGAATACATTTTGCTGCACGGTTCACGCGTTCGCAGGTGAAGCTTGCGCGGAAGGTCGGGCGCGTTTCGTACGCGAGGGTCTGCGGGATCTCACTGACCACGCCCTTTGGGGTGGCCACGCCCGCGTTCCAATCGAGCCAGGCCTTCACCCCGTTCGGCAGGCGCTGTGTGCAGCGCAGGGCGACGAGGCTGGCGTTCGGCCCGTTCGTCAGCTGTTCATAGCGGGCACGCACGGCAGCTTCGTCGGCCGGCGTGCGCGCAATCATCTCGGTGTCATAGCGATCGCCCAGCAGCGCAGACGCATAGCGCCGCATGAAGTAGGGATTTGCGTCCAGCGCCGCGCGGCGCGTGTCGCCCGTGAGCACCTCAACGCCGATTTCCTCGATCACGCCGTCGGCGCGGCAGCGCGCATGCGCTTCGATGCTGGCGCGCGTGGCAGGAGCATCGAGACCGAGCAGGAATACCTGTTCTTCGTCGATCTGCGAGCCTTCCCAGGGCTCGCTCTGCAGCACCGCGGGGCCGCCGGTGGTGAACTCGAAACTGCGCGGGCCCTCGAGCGCGGCGCCGCTGACCGTGCGCGCGTCGGCCTTCAGCGTGAAGCGGCAACGGACGCCGCCGGGCAGGTTCTGCGCGAAGTCGTGTATCCAGTTGCGCGCATCTGCCCAGCGGGAGGTGCCGGCGGCCGGGCAGTCGATCGTGAACGGTGGCGGCACGCGCGGATCGCCGAACTTCACCATCGGCTCGCTGAAGCGGACCTGCACCTGACGCACACCCTTGACGGTGCCGGTCGGCGAGAACAACTGCACGCCTGGCGCGGCGTGGGCGATACCGGCCCAGCACAGCAGGGGCAACAGGACGCGGGCGAACAGCGGAGCACGGCGCATGGCAGCACCTGATTGGAAAAGGCGCCCGCATTCTAGCAGGCCGGTGCGCGACGCCTGCGGGGTGGCGCGCGCGGGCGCCGACAGCGGGGCGCCGCGGGGCCGCTCAGGCCGCGACGGCGTCTGCCGGGTCTCTCGCGCCGGCGCCGAACCACTCGAAGGCCGCTTCGGCAGCGGCGACTTCGCCCACCACGATCAACGCCGGCGCCTGCACTTGATGCTCACGAACCGCTGCGCCGAGGCCGGCAAGCGGTGTGCGCGTGACGCGCTGATCGGTGGTCGTGCCGCGCTCGATGATCGCGACCGGTGTTGTCGGATCGCGGCCGCCGGCAAGCAGGCGCTCCTCGATGAGGCCGGCGTGCCCGACGCCCATGTAGAACACCGCCGTATGCCTCGCCTGCGCGAGCAGTGGCCAGTCGAGCCTGTCCATCGAGCGTGCGCAATGCGCGGTCACGAGCGTGACCTGCTGCGCGACCGAGCGCAGCGTCAGCGGGACACCCGCATACGCCGCGCAGCCCAGCGCGGCGGTGATGCCGGGCACGATGTCAAAGGCGATGCCGTGCGCCGTCAGGGCGGCGAGTTCTTCGGCGCCGCGGCCGAAGATGAACGGATCGCCGCCCTTCAGCCGCACCACGCGCAGCCCCTGACGCCCGAGATCGACCAGGCGGGCGTTGATCGCGTGCTGCGCAGCGACGTGATCGCCGCCGGTGAACTTGCCGACATCCTCAAGCGTCGCATCGCGGCGCGCGAGATCGAGGATGGCAGGGTTGACCAGCCGGTCGTGCAGCACCACGTCGGCGTCTTGCAGCGCGCGCAAGGCGCGCAGCGTCAGCAACGACGGATCGCCCGGCCCGGCACCGACCAGCGATACGAAACCCGCGCTGTCCGCCGGTGTCTCCCGCGCGAGGGCGGCCGCCATCGCGGTTTCGGCCGCGGTGGTCTGTCCGGCGTCGAGTGCGCGCAGCACCGGAGACGCCTGGTCCAGCACGCGCTCCCAGAAGTGCCGGCGCATGGCCGGCACCGCGATGCGGGCCTGCACGCGTTGACGCCAGCGCGCCGCCAGCGCCACGAGATCGCCGAGCGACGGCGCCAGCATGGCTTCGATGCGGGCGCGCACGAAGCGCGCCAGCACCGGCGCAGCGCCGGCGGTCGAAATCGCGACAGTCAGCGCGCCGCGGCGGACTATCGACGGAAAAATCGCGGCGCTGAGTTCGGTGTCGTCGACGACATTGGCGAGCCGGCCGGCTGCCGCAGCCGCGTCCGCGACCTGACGGTTCACGGCGCTGTCGTCCGTCGCCGAGACGATCAGCAGTTGCCGATCGACGTCGCTGTCGCGGAACTCGCGCGCAAGGTACGCGAACTCGCCGGCCGTCACGGCGTCCGTCAACGCCGGGCACAGCGCCGGGGCCACGACGGTGACACGCGCGCCGACCCTCAGCAGGGCGCTGACCTTGCGCGCGGCAACCGGGCCGCCACCGACGACCAGGCAGGCCTGATCGCGCAGGCGCAGGAACAGCGGGAGGTAGGCTGCGTCGTTCATGTCGCGGTCAACCGGCCGACCTGCGCAGCGAACTCCCGGCCACTGTCGATGGCGGGCACGATGCCGGCGCGCCGCGTGTAGGCGCCGAAGGACTCGGCCGGCGCGCGTTCGGCCGCGTAGCGGGCGAACAGCACGTCGAGCACCTCGAGGATGCCGCTTTCGGTGATGTTGTCGCGCAGCGGCACCGTCAGCCGGCTGCCGTCGGGCACGCCGCCGACATAGAGGTTGTAGCGCCCGGGCGCCTTGCCGACGAGGGCGATCTCGGCGAGGAAGGGCCGCGCGCAGCCGTTCGGGCAACCCGTGATGCGAATGCCGATCGGCGCGTCGCCGAGGCCGTGTCGTGCGAGCAGCATTTCGATTAACGCCAGGAAATCGGGTGCATAGCGCTCGCTCTCCGCCATCGCGAGCGCGCAGGTCGGCAGGCCGACGCAGGCCAGCGCCAGCCGGCGCACCGCCGATACCGGTGTCGACAGGCCGTAGTCGTCGAGCAGGGCGACGACGTCGGCGCGCCGGTCGTCGGCGATGTCGCTCAGCATCAGGTTCTGGTTTGCCGTCAGCCTGAACTGCGCGAGCCCCTTTGCGGCGATTTCGCGCAGGCCGCTCAGCGCGCGCCAGCGGCCATCATCGAGCACACGCCCGCTCGGGATATACAGGCCGACATGATGATGGCCGGCGTCATCGGTGCGCCAGCCGAAGGGATCGGCGTTGTCGCGGAAATGCACCGCGCGCGGCGGCTCGAAGCGGATGCTGGCACGCTGTTCGACTTCGGCGCGGAAGCGCTCTAGCCCGAGATCCTCGAGCGTGTACTTCAATCGCGCGTGCTTGCGGTTCGAGCGATCGCCGTGATCGCGCTGGGTGGTGACCACTGCTTCGGCAACAGCCAGCGCCGCGGCCGGGGTGCAGAAACCGAGGCCGTCGGCGACGCGCGGCCAGGTTGCGAGATCGCCGTGTGTCGTGCCCATGCCGCCGCCGACGAGCACGTTGTAGCCCGTCACCTGGCCGTGCTCGACGATCGCGATGAAACCGAGATCCTGCGAGTAGATGTCGACATCGTTGTCGGGTGGCACCGCGACGGCGGCCTTGAACTTGCGCGGCAGATAGAGTCGGCCATAGATTGGCTCGACTTCCTGCGCGGTGTCGACCACCTGCTGTCCGTCGAGCCAGATCTCGTGATAGGCGCCGGTGTGCGGCAGCAGGTGCGTGCTGAGAGCGACCGCCAGCGCGTGCGCCGTGTCATAGGCCGCGCGCTGCAGTGGCAGCACGCTGCACATGACGTTGCGATTGACGTCGCCGCAGGCGGCGAGGGTGTCGAGCAGCGAGCGGTTGATCGCGGCGATCGCGGGTTTCAGATGGCGCTTCAAGACGCCGTGCAGCTGGAAGGCCTGGCGTGTCGTCAGCCGTAGCGTGCCGTTCGCGTAGGTGCGCGCGATGTCGTCGAAGGCCAGCCACTGCGCCGGCGTGCACAGACCGCCCGGCACGCGCGCGCGCACCATGAACTGGAACGCCGGCTCCAGGCGCTGCTCGCGGCGCTCGTGACGCAGATCGCGATCGTCCTGCTGGTAGATGCCGTGGAACTTGATGAGCTGGGTGTCGTCGTCGCGTACCGCGCCGGTCAGCGGGTCGTTCAGACTCTCGATGATAGTGCCGCGCAGCAGGCGGCTCTGGTCCTTGATGCGCTCGACGGCGGATGGTTCGGGCTTGCTCATGTTTTCAATAGACATCCCGCTGGTAGCGACCCTGCCGCTTCAGCTCAAACAGGTACTCTTCGGCGCCATCCGCGTCCAGGCCGCCGGCGCCGGTGATGACGTCGAGCAGCGCCTGATGCACGTCTTTCGCCATGCGCTGGGCGTCGCCGCAGACATAGAAGTGGGCGCCGTCCTGCAACCATGCATACACATCGCCCGCGCAGGCGCGCAGGCGGTCCTGGACATAGTACTTGCTGGCCGTGTCGCGTGAGAACGCGACGTCGAGCCGGCTCAGGCTGCCCTGGCGCAGATGTCGCTGCCACTCGGTCTGGTAGAGGAAGTCCTCACGGTGCGTGCGCTCGCCGAAGAACAGCCAGTTGCGGCCCTGCGCGCCGCGCGCGGCACGCTCTTCGATGAAGCCGCGGAACGGTGCGATCCCGGTGCCCGGCCCAACCATGATGACGGGTGCGTCAGCGTTGCGTGGCAGGCGAAACGTCGCGTTCGTCTCGAGCTTCAACTGCACTTCGTCGCCGACGGCCCGGCTGGCGAGAAAGCCGGACGCGCAGCCCGGCCGTGGCCGGCTGTCGCGCGTGCCGGTGACGAGTGCGACCGTCAGGTGCAGTTCATCCGGGCTGGCCGCCCGGCTCGATGCAATCGAATACGCGCGCCTGGCGAGTGGCCGCGCCAGATCGACAAAGGCCTGCGGCGACAGCCGCGCGCCCGTCTCGAGCAGCACGTCGGCGATCTGGCGGTCACGCATATAGGCCGCCAGCGCCGTGCCGTCGCCCGCGAGCGCATCGTGGAGGGGGCCGTGATCGGTCTGTCCCGCAATCGCCGCGAGCACCGGCCGCGACAGCAGGCTCAGTTCAAGGTGCGAGCTCAGGGCGTCGATGAGCGTCGTGCGGGTGTCGTCGAGACGCACGTCCGCCGACGGCGACCACCCGTTGAGGGCCAGCAGTTCGTTGACCGCCGTGGTCGGGTTCGGGGCGCTGACTGCAACGCTGTCGCCCGGCTCATACGCGAAGACCGCGGTATCCAGCGCGAACTCGACGTGCCGCACGTCCTTGCTCGAATGGCGACCGGTCAGGCGCTGGTTCATGAGCACGCTGGCCGTCGCGACTGGGGTGTGGCGGGCGGTGTCGGCCACTTCGCGTAGCGCCAGGTCGACGAGCGCGATGCGCGCGGGGGCCGCTGTGTCCGCGTGTGCGAGGGCGTCGAGACTCAGTGCGATGCCCGCTTCCGCCGCGGTCTTGTAGTCCAGGTCGCAATCGACCCGCGGCACCAGGCGACGGGCGCCGAGTGCTTCGAGCCGCGCGTCCAGATCGCGGCCGGTCTTGCAGAAATGAGGATAGCTTGAGTCGCCGAGCGCGATCACCGCAAACGTCAGCCGCTCGAGGCGCGGCGCCTGGGCGCCCAGCAGGTGACGGTGCAGGGCCAGTGCGTCATCCGGCGGATCCCCATCGCCGTGGGTGCTGACGATCAGCAACACCGCGCGTTCCTGTTTCAATTGTCGCGGATTGAAGTCTGCAAGGCTGACGAGACGGGCCGCGATGCCCTGGGCCTGGCTCTGCTCGAGGGCGCGCTGGGCGAGCGCCTTGCCATTGCCAGTCTGGGATCCGTAAAGAATGCTGAGGGTGCTCGCGGCGTGTGGGGCTTCGGCCACCGGGGCGCGCGCTCCGGTCTCGGACGCCCGGCGCTGAGGGCGGGTGGAGAGGCCAGCGAGGAACCCGCTGGCCCAGTGCAGTTCGTCGTCGGTGCAACCGGCGACTGCCTGCTCAAGGCGCTGACGCAGATCGCCCCGCGAACCGGCAACTGGCGTATCAATCAGGACGGCGGTGGACACGGTGACGCTCCGGGATGGCTGGCGGAGCGTGCAGTTTAGGGAAGCAGGGACTGGCGCGGAATTAACATCTCGGCATATCCATCTGCGAATGCGTTCTATCGGGAACGCGCCGTCAGTTCAGCAGATAAGTCAGCACCAGCAGGCCGAAGCCGATTCGATAGTAGGCAAAGGCACGAAAATCGTGGGTCGACACGAATTGCACCAGGAAACGGATGGCGGCGAGTGCGCTGATGAAGGCGGCCATGAAACCGACGGCGAACACGCCGACGGAATCTGCCGACAGTTGCTCCCAGCTTTTCAGCAGATCGTAGGCCGTGGCGGCGAACATCACGGGAATCGCGAGAAAGAACGAGAATTCGGTGGCTGCCTGGCGCGACAGGCCAAAGGCCATGCCGCCCATGATGGTTGCGCCGGAACGCGACACCCCGGGAATCAGGGCGAGGGTCTGCGCGAAGCCAATCTTGAGCGCGAGGCCGGGCGTGATGGTCTCGACTGTGTGGACCTGGGGCGCCGGCGCCAGACGCTCGATCACGAGCATCACGATGCCGCCGACGATCAGGGCCCAGGCCACGACCAGCGGGGAGAACAGCACCTGCTTGATGAAACCGTGGAGCAGGCCCCCCAGCACGGCCGCGGGCAAGAAAGCCACGATCAGGTTCTGCGCGAAACGGCGGGAGTCTTCGCTGCGGCCGAGACCCCGCACGACACCGGTCAGCCGCTCGCGAAAGTGCCAGCATACGGACAGAATTGCGCCCAGCTGGATCACAACCCCGAACGTTTTGGCATCTGCTCTGTTAAAATCCAGCCAATCGCTGGCGAGTATCAGATGTCCTGTGCTCGAAATCGGCAGGAATTCCGTGATCCCCTCGACGATGCCGAGCAGCACGGCCTTTAATAAATCAGAAAACTCCACGGGCGCCCTTCATTCTCAGTGAGTGAGTCCGGCCGTGGGCGCACAGTGGCCGCCCGCAGCGCGGCGCCGAGGTTAGCATGGTCCTGGGTTTCGAACTGTTAATTGCATTGCTGGTGATCCTGATCGCGGCCGAAGTCTTCACGAATGCACTGGAGCATCTGGGCGAGCGCATCGGCATCTCTGAAGGCGTCACCGGCTCGCTGTTCGCGGCCGTGGGGACTGCCCTGCCCGAGAGCACGGTGCCGGTGGTGGCTGTGCTGGCCGGCGGGGCGAACGCCGAACTGAATGCTGACATCGGGGTCGGTGCCATCCTCGGCGCGCCCTTGATGCTGTCGACGCTGAGCATCTGCGTGATGGCCCTGGCGGTGCTGAAGCGCCGCGGGCTGCACGGTAACCTGCGTCCGGAACGCACGGGCCTGCAACGGGACCTGCTGTTCTTCCTGATCGCGTTCGCCATGGCGATCATCGCGCTGTTCGTGCCGCCACAACTCGCGGCCGTGCGTGCCGGCATCGCCATCGCGCTGGTAATGAACTATTTCATCTACGTGATGCTGACCTTGCGGGTCTCGGCGCAGCTGGTCGACGAAGGGCATGGCACCGAGGCCCATGGCCAGCTGTTCCTGAGCAAGGTGGGCGTGCCCGAAAATCTGGGCAGCATCGTCGTCCAGATGTTGATCGGCCTGGCATTGCTGATCGCGGGGGCGAAGGGCTTCGTCTACTGCGTGGAGCACCTGTCGGACGTCATCGGGATCTCGCCGCTGCTGCTCGCCCTGCTGATCGTGCCCATCGCAACCGAACTGCCGGAGAAGGTCAACAGCGTGATCTGGATCCGGCGCGGGAAGGACACCCTCGCGTTCGGCAATATCACCGGCGCGATGGTGTTTCAGGGCAGCCTGTTACCGGCACTGGGGCTTGCGATCACACCCTGGCAGCCAACGCCTGAGGTCATCGCCGGGGTGCTTGTCACCTATGCGGCGGGGCTCTGGATGTATTGGCTGGCCAGCGCTGGCGGGCTGAAGGTCTGGCATCTGCTCGTGAACGGCGTTGTGTACGCCATCTATGTCACGACGATGCTGACCTGGTGAACAAGAGGGGAATGTCCGTGTCGGACCGGTTGGGTCAGGCCGTTGGTATCGACCTGCCGGTCCGCTTGATGCTTGGTGCCGAGGAGAGGACTCGAACCTCCACGGATTTCTCCACTGATACCTGAAACCAGCGCGTCTACCAATTCCGCCACCTCGGCAAAGCGAGGCGCAATCTACAGAAGGGACCCCACTGAGTCAATGAGCCGCCGAGACACACGCACATCCCAGAGCCCGCAGTACGCGGCGCCGATACCCACGCGCGAAGAGATCCTGCGCGCCCTCGAAAAAGCCGACGCGCCGCTGCCGGACGCCGAGATTGCGCACGCGCTGCGGGTCGAGGGTGAAGCGGCGCTCGATGGCCTGTCGCGGCGGCTCAATGCGATGGTCCGCGACGGCCAGCTCGTCCAGACCCGCGCCCAGCGCTATGGCCTCGCCAAGCGCATGGATTTCATCGCCGGCCGGGTGATCGGACATCCCGATGGCTTTGCCTTTGTGCGGCCGGATACGGGCGACAAGGACATCTACATCGCCCCGCGCGACGCGCGGCGGGTGTTGCACGGCGACCGTGTCTATGTGCGGATCGGCGGCGTCGACCACCGCGATCGGCCGTTCGGCACCATCGTCGAGGTGCTGTCGCGCGCCAACAGCGAAGTCGTCGGGCGCTATTTCCAGGAAGGTGGCGTCGGCTTTGTGATGCCGGACAACCGCTGCATCAACCAGGATCTGCTGATCCCGGCCGGCGACAGCGGCGGCGCGGTGCACGGACAAATCGTGGTGGCGACGATCGTCCAGCAGCCGGATGCGCGTTACCAGCCGCTGGCGCGCGTGATCGAGGTGCTCGGCGACCACATGGGGCCGGGCATGGAGGTCGATGTCGCGATCCGCGCGCACGGCCTGCCCACGACGTGGCCACCCGGGCTCGAAGACGAGGTCGCCGACGTGCCGCGCGAAGTCACGTCGGCAGACCGCGAGGGCCGGGTGGATTTGCGCGATTTGCCGTTCGTGACCATCGACGGCATCGATGCGCGCGACTTCGATGACGCCGTGTTCTGCCGTAAGACGCGCGAGGGCTTCCAGCTCTATGTCGCCATCGCCGACGTGGCGCACTACGTGCGCGAAGGCACGGTGCTCGACGTCGCGGCGCGTGAACGGGGCACCTCGGTGTATTTCCCCGACCGCGTGATCCCGATGCTGCCCGAAGCGCTGTCGAACGGCATCTGTTCGCTGATGCCCGACGTCGAGCGGCTGGCGCTGGTCTGCGAGCTGAAGTTATCGCCTGAGGGCGTGGCGCTGAAGTCACGTTTCTTCAACGGCGTCATTCGCTCGCACGCACGCCTGATCTACGAGGACGTCGCCAAATGGCTCGCGGCGCCGCGCGAGGGCCAGCCGCCTTTGCAGCAGCACGTGCTGGATGTCTACGACCTCTACCTCGAACTGCGCAAGCAGCGCGACGTGCGCGGTGCGCTCGACATCGACACGCTCGAACCCAAGTTCATCTTCAACAGCGCGCGCAAGATCGAACGCATCGAAACCCGCGAGCGCAACGACGCGCACAAACTGATCGAGGAATGCATGATTGCCGCCAATGTTGCGGCCGCGGAGTACCTCGAACGCCATGGGTTGCCCGCGCTGTACCGCGTCCATGACAAACCCGATCCCGAGAAGCTCATTGCCCTGCGGCAGTTCCTCAGTGAACTGGGCATCAGCATGCCCGGCGGCGAAACGCCCGAGGCCGCCCATTTCGCACACGTGCTCGGGCTCGCGCGCGGCCGGCCCGATCGTCAGCTGATCGAGACCGTGCTGCTGCGCAGCCTTAAACTGGCCAGTTACCGCGGCGAGAACGCCGGCCATTTCGGCCTCGGCCTCGAAGCTTATGTGCACTTTACCTCCCCGATCCGGCGCTACCCGGACCTGTTCGTGCATCGCGCGATCAAGCGCCGGCTTGCACGCCAGAAACGCGAGCCGCTCGATGGCGACGGCCTGACGACGCTCGCCGAACATGCCTCGATGACTGAGCGTCGCGCCGACGAGGCGACGCGCGAAGCGGTGTCGTGGCTCAAATGTGAGTACATGCTCGACAAGATCGGCGAACGCTTCGACGGCATCGTCAGCGCCGTCACCACCTTCGGCCTGTTCGTGCAGCTCGACGAAAGCTTCGTTGAAGGTCTCGTGCACGTGACGGCGCTGCCGGACGACTACTACCAGTTCGACGCGGTCGGCCATCGCCTGTTCGGTAAACGCTCCAAACGTGAATTCCGCGTCGGCCAGCGGGTGTCGATCACGGTCATGCGGGTCAATCTGGACGACCGCCAGATCGATTTCGCGCTGAACGACGATGCGCCGCGCGGGAAGCGCAAGCGATGAGCAGCGCGCGGGGCGATCGCAGTCTGCTCGTGTGGGGCTTGCACGCGACGGCCGCTGTGCTCGAACGCGCGGCGCAGGATGTCCTCGAGATCTGGATTCGGGAGGCGGCCGACCATACTGAGCTTGCCGCACTGGCCGCTGACGCCCTGCGCCGGGGCCTGCGCGCGCAGCGTGTGCCGGCGGCCACGCTCGACCGGCTGAGCGAAGGCGCTGTGCATCAGGGCATCGTGCTGCGGCGGCGGGCGCCGGCGGCGCTCGATCTCGGCGATCTGCGGGCCCTGCTGGCGAGCACCGGGCGGCCGCCGCTGGTGCTTGCGCTCGATCACCCGCAGGACCCTCATAATCTCGGCGCCTGTCTGCGCGTGGCCGACGGCGCGGGGGCGGATGCCGTGCTGTTGCCACGCGACCGCAGCGTCGGTCTCACGGCCACGGTGGCGAAGGTCGCCAGCGGCGCGGCCGACTCGATGCCGCTGGTGCTTGTGCCGAACCTGGTGCAAGCCCTCGAGGGCCTGAAAAAGGACGGCCTGTGGGTCATCGGTGCCACCGACGACGCGCCGTCGACGCTGTATCAGGCGGACCTGAAAGCCTCGCTGGTGCTGGTGCTGGGCGCCGAGTCCGACGGCCTGCGCCGCCTGACCCGCGCGACCTGCGACCTGCTGGTGTCGATCCCGATGGCCGGCAGCGTGTCCAGCCTGAACCTGTCGACCGCTGCCGCGGTGTGCCTGTTCGAGGCCCGTCGTCAGCGCCTATCTGCCTGAGTCAAAAGCCTTTACAGGACAGCCGCGCGGCGACTAAGATCGCCGGCTCCCTATTTCATCCACATCTCCTTGCTTCACCGCCATGTTCGGGAAGCTATAAGCCGAGAGGAGACCTCGTTGCGACATTATGAAGTCGTGTTTCTGGTCCACCCTGACCAGAGTGAGCAGGTCAATGCCATGATTGACCGCTACCGGACGATGATCGAGACCAACGGTGGCACCATCCACCGTCTCGAGGACTGGGGCCGCCGTCAACTGTCCTATCCCATCATCAAGGTTCACAAGGCGCACTACGTGATGATGAACATCGAGGTCAATAACCAGACCTTGAACGAACTCGTCAGCGCATTCCGCTTCAATGACGCGGTGCTGCGTCATCTCGTGATCTCGCGCGTCAAGGCGCTGACCGAACCCTCGCTGATGGCGAAGGCGAAGGAAGATCAGGACGAGCGTGACGGCGAACGCCGCGCGCGTCAGGCTGCGCAGACGGCGGAGCGCGAACCCCGTGCCGAGCCCGCCGCGGATGCAGATGCTGACGTTGATGCTGAACCCGAAGCCGCCGAGCCGGCCGCCTGACAGGAGAACACCTCATGATGAAATCCAAACCTCGTGGTGGTAGTGGTAGTGGTAGTGGTAGTGGTAGTGGTAGCGGCTCGCGTCATTTTCGCCGCCGTCGTTATTGCAAGTTCACCGCCGAGAAGGTTGAAGAGATCGACTACAAGGATCTCAACACCCTGAAGGCCAACGTCGCAGAGAATGGCAAGATCGTGCCAAGCCGGATTTCCGGCACCAAGGCCCGTTATCAGCGCCAGCTCTCAATCGCCGTCAAGCGGGCGCGTTTCCTCGCGCTGTTGCCCTACAGCGATTCGCACTGAGGCGCGCCTGGCGCCGCGCGCGATCTGACGCCATGCGGGGGATCGCGCGCATCGCGATGACGGGGCCGGTGGCGGCGGCCGTCATCGCTGCTTCGTGTGCCTTGGTGGCCCTGTTCTTCGCGCCGGCGCTGGCCATCAGCGGGGCCATCGTCGGCCTGGTGACGCTGCGTCACGGCGCAGCAGAAGGACTGAAAGTCGGCGGGCTCGCGTTTGCCGTGTGCGTGATCGTTTTGCTGCTGACGACGGGCGGTATTGGTCGCGCGGGTGTTGTCGTGCTGTTGCCGTGGATTCCCGTCTGGTGCGCCTCCATTGTGCTGCGTGGCAGCGGCAGCCAGGGCACGGCGCTCGCGATGTTGGGGGCCTTCGTTGCCGGCTTTGCGTTCATGCTCCGTCAGGCCTTGGGTGACGTCGACAAGTTCTGGACCGAGCGGCTCGAACAGCTCGGCAAAGCGGTCAGGGAGCAGGGCGGTCAGTTCCTGAAACCAGACGAAATTTCGGCCGTGGCCGGCATGATGCCTGAGGCCTCGGTGGCGGTGATGTGCCTGGGCCTGGCTGCGATGCTGCTGCTGGCGCGGGCCTGGCAGGCGGGACTCTACCGGCCCGGCGCCTTCGCCGACGAGTTCCGGGCACTGCAGCTGCCGCGCTGGGTGCCGCTGGCGGCGGGCTGTCTGGCCGCGGTGGCCCTGGTGAGCGCCCGTGGCGCTGGCATGTCGGGCCTGGTCGGTGACTTGCTCGTCGTGCTGGTGCTATTGTTCGCCGTCCAGGGCCTGGCTGTCGTCCACGAGCGCACGGGCCGCGCGGCGACGCGACGGCCCTGGCTCATCAGCCTGTATGTGTTCGCGTTTCTGATGCCGCATGTCGTGGCTTCGGTGCTCGCCGTCACCGGCATCGCCGACCACCTGGTGGACTTTCGAATGCTGAGGCGGCCACGCGCCTGAGAGTGCCGGCGGCCGCAATCCAATCAATTGTGACTGGCGAATCAAGGTTAGGACGATGGAAGTAATACTGCTCGAAAAGATTCAAAACCTCGGCAAGCTCGGCGACAAGGTTCGCGTCAAGCCGGGATACGGCCGGAACTACCTGATTCCGCGCAAAAAGGCCGTGCCGGCAACGGCCGGCAATGTGGCGAAGTTCGAAGCCCAGCGCGCGGATCTCGAGCGCGTCCAGAGCGCTTCGCTCAGCGACGCCGCAGCCCGCGCCGCGGCCCTGAAGGATGTCGAAGTCTTGATCGTGGCGAAATCCGGCAGCGAAGGCCGCCTATATGGCTCGGTTGGCACGAACGAAATCGCTGAAGCGCTCGCCGGCCTCGGTCACTCAATCGAGAAGCGCGAAATCCGTCTGCCGACGGGTCCGCTGCGCACGACGGGCCGACACACGGTTGAACTGCAGCTGCACGCCGACGTCGACGCCAGTATCGTTATCGTCGTGGCCGCTGACAGTGATCGGGGATCTCCCGGACAGGCCTGAGTTCGCGCGGGCAGGATATCCGGGTGACATGCGCACGCGCGCTGCACCGGCCGCGCTGGCCCACCTCATCACCGGCATGAGCGAGCACGATGTCCGGCGATAATCGGATGCCGCCGGCTGATCGCAGCATCGATTCGCTGCGTCTGCCGCCGCACTCCCTCGAAGCCGAGCAATCCGTGCTCGGGGGGCTGATGCTGGACAACGACTCGTGGCTCCACGTGTCGGAACGCCTCACCTTCCAGGATTTCTATCGCCGCGATCACGGCGCTATCTTCCGCGCCGTCGAAGCCCTGGCCAACGAAGGCAAACCCTACGACATCGTGACCCTGGCCGAGTGGCTCACCACTCAGGGCCTGCTCGACTCCGTAGGCGGCATCCAGTATCTCGCACAACTCGCTGACAACACGCCCACCGCCGCCAATATTGCGGCCTACGCCGATATAGTGCGCGATCGTTCGGTGCTGCGCGAACTGATCAAGGCGGGCACCGAGATCGCCGAAGCAGGCTTCAGGCCGGAAGGCCGCGCGACGGGCGAACTCATCGACTTCGCCGAACGCACGGTGTTCCAAATCGCCGAACGCGTCTCGCGCGGCAAGCGCGGCTTCCGGGCGATCAAGGATCTGCTGGTAGGTGCGCTCGACCGCATTGATCTGCTGTTCCAGCGCGACAATCCAATCACGGGTGTGCCGACCGGCTATTACGAACTCGACAGCATGACCTCCGGCATGCAACCGGCAGACCTCGTCATCATCGCGGGTCGACCATCGATGGGTAAGACAGCCTTTGCGCTGAACATCGCGCAGAACGCTGCGATCAAGGGCGACCTGCCCGTCGCTGTGTTCAGTATGGAAATGCCGAGCGAGCAGCTGGCAATGCGGATGCTGTCATCGATCGGACGCATTGATCAGCACAAGGTCAGAACCGGCAAGCTTGGCGATGACGACTGGCCGCGGCTGACGCATGCGGTGGGCATTCTGTCGGAAGCGAAGCTGTTCATCGATGACACGCCCGCGCTGTCGCCGGGTGATTTGCGCTCCCGTTGCCGGCGGCTCGCACGAGAGCAGGGCATCGGCATGGTGGTCATCGACTACCTGCAGCTGATGCAGGTGCCGGGGAATGCGGAAAACCGCGCGACGGAGATTTCCGAGATTTCGCGCTCGCTGAAGGCGCTCGCGAAGGAACTGAATGTGCCGGTGATCGCGCTCTCACAGCTCAATCGCAGCCTCGAACAGCGCGGTGACAAGCGTCCGGTGATGTCCGATCTGCGTGAGTCGGGCGCCATCGAGCAGGACGCCGACGTCATCATGTTCATCTACCGGGATGAGGTCTACAACGAGGACAGCCCCGACAAGGGCATTGCCGAAATCATCATCGGCAAGCAGCGTAACGGCCCCATCGGCATGCGTAAGCTGCGTTTCTTCGGTGAGTACACCGCCTTCGAGAACCTCGCCTTCGAACAATACGGCGGAGAGCGTCAGTGACGCGACCCGCGCGGGTCATCTTCAATCCGGAGGCGGTGCGCGGCAATCTGGCCATCGTTCGCAGGTGTGCCCCCGGCCGGCGGGTGCTCGCGATCATCAAGGCCGACGGCTACGGCCACGGTCTCATCCGCATGGCGCGCGCGCTGAGCGACGCCGACGCCTTTGGCGTCGCCTCCATCGAAGAAGCAGTGCGTCTGCGGGATGCCGGCATCGCGCAGGCAATCGTGCTGCTCGAAGGTCCTTTCGAAGCCAGTGAACTCGCCGAAATCAGCGTGTATGGGCTCGAATCTGTCGCCCACAACGTGGAGCAGGTCGAGTGGTTCGCTCGCCAGGAGCGCGTAACGCCGCTGTGGATCAAGATCGACACCGGCATGCACCGGCTGGGTTTTGCGCCGGCCGACGTGCCCGCGGTCATCGAGCGCCTTGCGACGCGTGGCCGTTCGCTGCGCCTGATGACGCATTTCGCGAGCGCCCATCTGCGCGGCGATCCGAGCATCGGCGCCCAACTCGAACAGTTCCTGTGTCTGGCCGCGACGCGCGGCAATGAAGTCTGTCTCGCGAACTCCAGCGCCATCATGGCCTGGCCGGCGACGCACGGGGACTGGGTGCGCCCCGGGCTGTTGCTGTACGGCGTGTCGCCGTTTGCCGAGTCGCTGGGCAGCGATCTCGGACTGCAGCCGGCGATGACGGTCACCTCGGCGTTGATCGCGGTGAAGCAGGTGCCGGCCGGCGGCGGGGTCGGCTACGGCAAAGCCTATGTCTGTGCGCGCGACACGCCGATCGGCGTCGTCGCCTTCGGGTATGCCGACGGCTATCCACGCCATGCGGCTACCGGCACGCCGGTGCTGGTCAACGGTGTGCGGACGCAGGTGCTCGGCGACGTGACGATGGACATGATGATGGTTGATCTTTCACCGCTGCCGACTGCCCGCGTCGGCGATCCGGTCGTGCTCTGGGGCGACGGTCTGCCGGTGGAAGAGATTGCCTCGTGTGCCGGCACCATACCGTACGACTTGCTGTGTCGCATGCGCATGCGGGCGCATTTCGTGGAATTGTTACGGTGAAGGCACCCAAACGTATTTATCAATGCGAACAATGCGGCGCGAGTTCGACGAAGTGGGCAGGACAATGCGGCGATTGCGGGCAATGGAACACGCTGGTCGAAACCGTTGCCGCCGCCGCACCGGCGGCGCAGCCGCGCTACACGTCCTACAGCGGGGAAGCGCCGCGCGTCATCAGCCTGGCCGATGTGGCGGCCGCCGCAGAGCCGCGGCTGGCGACCGGCCTGTCGGAACTCGACCGGGTGCTCGGCGGCGGGCTCGTGCTGGGCTCGGTGGTGCTGATCGGCGGGGATCCCGGCATCGGCAAATCGACGCTGCTGCTGCAGAGCCTCGCGCACTACGGCTCGGCCGGCGTGCCGACGCTCTATGTCAGCGGCGAGGAGTCGGCGGCGCAGATCGCACTGCGCGCTGATCGCCTGAAGCTGCCGCGCGATCACCTGCGCCTGTTGACCGAAACCGCGATCGAACGCGTGCTCGCCATCGCCCAGCAGGAGCGCCCGGCGGTGCTGGTGATCGATTCCATCCAGACCGTCTACACCAGCGCGCTGACCTCGGCGCCGGGCAGCGTGGCTCAGGTGCGCGAATGCGCGGCGCAGCTCGTGCGCTTCGCTAAGGCGACGCAGACGGCCGTGTATCTCGTCGGGCACGTCACGAAGGAGGGCGCACTGGCCGGGCCGCGCGTGCTCGAGCACATGGTCGACGCGGTGCTCTATTTCGAAGGTGAACTCGGCGGGCGCTACCGGTTGGTTCGCGCGTTCAAGAACCGCTTTGGTGCAGTTAATGAACTGGGCGTATTCGCGATGACCGATCGGGGTCTGCGCGAAATCACCAATCCTTCGGCCATCCTGCTCTCTCGCCACGAACAGCCGGTCGCCGGCAGTGTGGTCATGGTCACGCGCGAGGGCACACGCCCGCTGCTGGTTGAAGTTCAGGCGCTGGTCGACGGCAGCGCACTCGTCAATCCGCGGCGTGTGACGGTCGGTCTTGAACACAATCGCCTCGCCATGCTGCTCGCTGTGCTGCATCGCCACGGCGGCGTATCGACCGCCGGCTCCGACGTGTTTGCGAACATCGTCGGTGGCGTTCGGGTGACAGAGACGGGCGGCGACCTCGCGGTGGTGCTCGCCGTGCTGTCGAGCTTGCGCGATCGTCCGGTGCCGGGCGATCTCGTCGTGTTCGGCGAAATCGGCCTGGCCGGTGAAATCCGCCCGGTACAGAACGGCGCCGAGCGCCTGCGCGAAGCGGCCAAACACGGCTTCAAGCGCGCGATCGTGCCGAAGGCGAATGCGCCGAAGCAGTCGGCCGACATCGAACTGATTCCGGTGGCGCGACTCGCAGATGCTTTGGGCGATCTTTGAAGACAAAAATTTAGCCACCGAGAACACAGAGAACGCCAAGAAAAATGCTACAGACGTTCGGCGCCTCGGATGCCATTTCTACATCTTGATAGGTACACGATTTCTTTTTCTTCCCTCGCTGTTCTCAGTGTTCTCGGTGGCTAAATTGATCTTCAATCCCCCACCGGCGCGCCCCCGCTAGCGTCAGATACCGCCGCGAGATGCGCCGGCGGGAATACGCGCGCGCTGCGCACGGCGTGTTCGGTGCTGTGGACGACTTCAATGGTGTAGTCGGCGAGGCGCAGGCTCGTGCCGGCGTCGGGGATGTCTTCCAGGGCTTCGAGAATCAGGCCATTGAGGGTTTTCGGACCGTGCTCAGGGAGCGTCCAGCCGAAGGCGCGGTTCAGCTCACGCACGTTGGCCGTGCCGTCGACGACAAAGCTGCCATCGGACTGGCGATATACATCGCGTATGCCGAACTGCGGCACGGTCGTGAATTTGCCGACCACCTGTTCCAGCAGATCGTCGATGGTCACGAGGCCCTCGACGTCGCCGTATTCATCGACGACCAGGGCCATGCGTTGCCTGGCGATCTGGAAGTTCAGCAGCTGTACATAGAGATTGGCCCGCATCGGCACGAAATGGGCTGGTGTCAGCAGCGCTTCGACGTCGGCTACGTCGAGTTCGGCGCCGGCCCGGAACAGGCGGGAGAGGTTACGCATGTGGAGGATGCCGACGATCTGCTCCAGACTGCTGCGGTAGCAGGGCACGCGCGTGTGGCGGCAGGTCTTCAGTTGCTCGGCGACGTCCACCCATGACTTGTCGAGATCGATGGCAACGATATCCGCCCGCTGCACCATGATGTCCTCGACCGTCACGTCCTCGAGGTCGAGGATCCCGAACAGCATGTCGCGATGCTTCTGCGGAATCAGCGCGCCGGCTTCCTTGACCACGGTGCGCAGTTCCTCACGATCGAGCGGGTCCAGCGTCGAGCGCTGCACGTCGATTCGGAACGGCCGCAGCAGAAAACCGGTGATGGTATTGAGCACGAGCAGCACCGGGTGCGCGATGCGCAGCAGTGGCAACAGCAGCAGCGAGGATGGAAATGCCACCCGCTCCGGATTCACCGCCGCGATGGTTTTCGGCAGCACCTCGCCAAAAATCACGATCACGCCGGTGATGATGGCGGTGGCGGCCAGCAGGCTTAGTTCGCCGAACAACTGCAAGGTCACGAGGGTCGCGATTTGTGTCAACAGGATATTGACGAAGTTGTTGCCGAGCAGGATCAGCCCGATGAAACGATCCGGCCGCTGCAGCAGTTTCTGCGCGCGGGTTGCCCCGCTGTGCCCGCCTTCAGCGAGATGTCGCAGCCGGTAGCGGTTGAGCGCCATCACGGCCGTTTCCGACGCCGAGAAATACGCCGACAGCACGATCAGCACGACCAGTGCCGCCACCAGATGATAGAGCGAGTAGTAATCCAAGGTGATCAGATCCGGTTCAGGATCAGCTCGAGCACGATCTTGGTGCCGAAGAACGCGAGGGCCAGCAGCATGAAGCCGACGGACACGTAGCGCACCGCATGCCGGCCGCGCCAGCCATACCGCCAGCGCCCGGCAACGAGAACTGCAAAGACCAGCCAGGCGAGCACGGAGAAGACGATCTTGTGCACCAGATGCTGGCCCTGGACATCGGCGGTGTAAAAGGCCCCGAGCGCGAGACTCACGGTCAGCAGCACGAAGGCCAGCAAGGTGAGTTGGAACATCACCGCTTCCATCGTCGGCAGCGGCGGCAGGAAATGCAGCATCGGCTGGTGCTTGCGCAACTTGCGACCGGCGAAGGCAAGAAAGAAGGCCTGCAGTGTCGCAATCGCGAACAGGCTGTAGGCGACGATGGCCAGCGCGATGTGCAGACGCAGACCTGCCGGCACGTTGGAGATGACATCACGCGCGTCCGGAAACGCGAGTTCGACGACCACCGCTGCCGCGACCAGCGGCAGCACGGCGACCGCAAGGCTGTCGACCGGATGCGGTTTGAGCAGCAGCAGCAGCATCGCAAGGCCGATGCACCACGCGACGAGGGAGCCGGCGTTGAATACACTGAAGTTCAGGCCGTTGGCCATCACGGTGCTCGGATACAGGCCTGCCGCATGTGCCGCCACGGCAATCGCCAGCAGCCCGAGTGCCAGCTTGCGGTGGGTGCCAGGCGCGGGTGAGCGCGAGAGTCCGAAGGCAGCTCCGATATACGTCGCGATGGCCGCCAGGTTGGCAAGGGTGATGAGCATGGCAGCTTCACGCATGAGGATCGACGTGCATTGTATAAGCCTCGGGTCTCGGGCAACAGGACGGCCGCGCCTGACCGCGACTTTTCGCGCCGACGGAGCCTGACCCCCCGATGGCGAGCGTGGTGTTCACCTGGGAGCTGGGCGGTGGCCTGGGCCATCTGGTCCGTTACCGAGCGCTGATTGATCTGTTGTGCGAGGCCGGCCATGCCGTCAGTTTCATTGCGCGCGATGTCGAGCGCGCGGGACGAGTGTTCGACGGGCGCCCCGTGACTTTGCGTCAGGCGCCGTATGGCGACACGCCTCCCGGGCAGCGCATCACGCCGCCGAACAGCTTTGCCGAGGTGCTGTTGAACAGCGGCTACGGCGATGCGGCCGACGTCCGGCAGCGTGTGCAGCACTGGTGTGAGTTGCTGGCGCCGTGTCGCGCGGACGTCATCATTGCCGACTATAGCCCGGGCGCCGTGCTGGCCGGGCGCGTGCTCGGGGCGCGCACGATTGCCTCTGGCAATGGCTTTTACCTCCCCCCCGCGCTGACGCCGCTGCCGCCATTTCGGTACTGGCTGCCGGCGGATCGGGCGCAACTCGCGCGCAGCGAGGCCCGGCTGCTCGCCACGCTCAATTCAGCCCTGCTCGGCTGCGGAGGGCGGGCAGTGACCTCGGTCACCGAGGCCCTGCTGCCGCCCGAGACCTTCGTACAGTCCTTTGCGGAGTTCGATCACTGCTACGAGCGGCCGATGGCAAGTTACCTGGGCGCCTATCCCAGTGCCGAGTTCGGCGCGCCGCCCCGGTGGCCGGCGGGATCGGGACCGCGGGTGTTTGCCTACCTCGATCCGCAAGTGCTGTTGCCGGACTTGCTGGCGGCCGTCGCCGCGGCCGGCGCGCGGCTGTGCCTGTATGCGCCGGGTGTCGAGGCGACCACCGTCGCGGCCGCGCCGGACGTGGCCTGGATGCGGGAGCCGGTCGATCTCACGCAGGCGGCAGCCGAGGCCGATGCCTACCTGAGCAATGCCAACATCAATTCGATGATGGCGTTTCTGCTGGCCGGCAAGCCGCAACTGGTCGTGCCCTACACCCTCGAAAAATACCTCGTCGGCCGCCGCCTCGAAATGCTCGGTGCCGGCCTGTCGGCACCCCGCAAGTCGCCGGGGGATGTGGTGGCCAAGTTGCGCGCGGTGCTGACGCAGCGCAGCTATCGGCGCGCGGCCGAGCAGTTTGCGCTGCGCTATGCGGGCGGGAGTGAGGCCACGCTGACGGCTGAGATGGGCCGCCGGCTGAGGCTGGAGGGACTGCCAGAGACGACCTGAAATTGATGCGTTTGCAATATGTTAGCGCGTGTTTATAATCATCTCGTCAGGACCCGACTGACGTTCCGTCAAATTGTCGAGACCCTAGCCGTGACACGGATTGCCAACCGACTGTTGAAGCTCACGCCCTTCCTGCTCGCGGCCGCCTGCACCGGCCAGGCGCTGGCGCAGGCCATCCCGACACCGGGTGTCGTGCAGGAACAATTGCGACCGCGCACGGCGATCCCGCCGACGCCACCCAACAAGATCAAGACACCGGCTGCCCCGTCGGCCGGCGCTGGCGTCCCGGCGGGCGGCCGGCAGATTCTCGTGCAGCGCTTCGAGATTGTCGGCAATCAGTCGGTGCCCACCGAAACCCTGCAGCAGGTGGTCGCGCCCTATGAAGGGAAGTCGATGACCTTGCTGGCGATTTACGATGTCTCCGACCTGCTGACGCGCTACTACCGCACGCACGGTTACACGCTGGCCTCGGCGTTCGTGCCCGAGCAGCAGGTGGCTTCCGGCGTCATCCAGATCGAAATCATCGAAGGCAAGCTCGGCGCGGTGCGCACGGAAGGGCTGCGTCGCACGAAAGACAGCGTCGTGCAGTGGCAGCTCAATGAACTGAAGACGGGCGAGGTCGTCCGCGATGCGCCCCTCGAACGCGAAGTGCTGCTGCTGAACGACATGCCCGGCCTCGATACGCGGGCGATCCTCACGCCCGGCGCAGAGTTCGGCACCTCGGATCTGGTGCTGCAGTCGCAGGAGAAGGGGTACGACGCGTCGCTCGGGTTGAACAACTACGGCCGCGAAAGCATCGGCGAATGGCGCGTGCAGGGCGACGCCGCGCTGAATGGCCTGCTCGGCTACGGTGACCGCCTCGAATTTTTCGGCGTCTATGCCGAAGCCGATCTGCTGCATTACGGCCGGCTCGCCTACAGCGTGCCCGTCACGCAGTGGGGTACGCGGGCGTCGGTGTACTACTCGAGCTTCGATTATTCAGTCAACGCCAAGAAACTCGGGCCGGGCTTCGAGACGCTCGACATCGATGGTGAGGGCGACAATTTCGGCGTGAACCTGCTGCATCCGGTGTGGCGAGCGCAGAACAGGAATCTGTTCGTCGGCATCGGTTACGACCGCACCGTGACACGCCAGGAAGAATCCACCTTTGGGACGCGCAACAATCTCGATATTGGTCTGGCGGTGTTCTCGGCCGTGTTCAATTACACCGCGCCGGACGGCAGCTTCAGCACGCTGGGCAGCACCCTCTCGACCAACTTCCAGCGTGCGGAACGGCGTGCAGACATCAACCCGTTGGCCAATGCCGGCGACACCAGCCTCGAAAACAATGCGCAGGCTGCCAAACTCCAGATCGACATGAGCCACTATCGGACCTTGTGGCGTCAGCTCGCAGGCATCGCGCGCCTGAGCGCAGTGGCCTCACTCGATCCGCTGATCGACACCGAGCAGTTCCGAATCGGTGGGCCGTCGAACGTGCGTGCCTTTCCGTCCTCGGAACTGGCTGGCGATCGCGGCTTCTTCGCAAGCGGCGAATTGCAGCATCCGGTCAACATGTTCCCCGGGCTCTACAACCAGCGCCTGAAAGCCTTCGTCGATACGGGCCGCGTGTATCGCAAGAACCATCACCGGCTGGGCATCGAGAAGAGCGAGTCGCTGACGGGCGTGGGGGTCGGGTATGAAGCATTTGCCTTCGGCCACGTGACCGTGGACGCCACGCTGGCTTACCCGCTCGGCCGGCACGAGTCGTCTGACGACGACGACAGCCTGCGCTTCTGGACCGGCATCACTGCAAATTTTTGACAGGGGTCCGGTTTGCGCCGGGTAGCCCGGTAATGCTTCACATGACTGAAGACGATGCCCGGCTAGCATGACGGGCGTCTCAAAAGAACGAAGAACCGAAGACCGGTTCGGGGGAATACGCATGTCCACTAAATCCCGCCCTGCGCTGAAACCGGTGGCCGCCGCCTTCGGCCGCCACTACGGATGGACCACGCTAGCCCTGCTCCCCGGCCTCGCGCTCGCCGGGCCCAGCGGCGAACAGGTGCAGCAGGGGGTGGTGGCCGTGACCCGGCCGGACGGTACGACGACCACCGTCACCCAGAGCAGCACCAACGCGGTCGTCAACTGGCATTCGTTCTCGTTAGACGGCCAGGAGTACGTGCAGTTCGTACAGCCCGGCGCGAACGCCGCCGTCCTGAACCGCGTCGTCGGTGGCAATGCCTCGCAGATCCTCGGCCGCATCGACGCCAATGGCCGGGTGTTCCTGGTCAACCCGCAGGGCGTGTATTTCGGCGCCGGCGCGCAGGTCGACACGGCCGGCTTTGCGGCCAGCGCGCTGGACATCAACAACGACGACTTCATGCATGGCCGCTATGTCTTCACCAAGGGCAGCGGCGCGGCGGATGCGACGGTCGAGAACCACGGCCAGATCAGCGCTGACCAGTTCGTTGTGCTGATGGGCGATCGGGTCGCCAACGAAGGCCTCGTCCAGGCGCGTCTCGGCACGGTGGCGCTCGCTGCCAGCGCGCAGGTCACGCTGCAACTCGACAACAGCGGGCTCATCAGTTTTGCGGTGGATGAAGCGACGGCGGCCGCGCATGCCGGCGTCGAGAATACCGGTGAGATCATCGCCAACGGCGGCCGCGTGCTGATGACGGCGAAAGTCGCCGACGGGCTGGTCGCGACCGCGGTCAACAATGAAGGCGTGATCCGCGCAACGGGCATTGCTGAAGCCGAAGGCCAGATTTTCCTGCGTGCGTCCGGCGGCAATGTCGTCAATGCCGGGAGCCTCGACGCAAGTGGGCCGAACGGTGGCCGTATCGTCGTGCAGTCGTCGGCCGACGTTGAGATCAAGTCCGGCGCCGTCATCACGGCGGCCGGGCAGGGCAGCGGCGACGGCGGCACCGTGAAGCTCGTCGGCACGCAGTCGCTGACCGTCAACAGTGGCGCGCTGGTGGATGCACGCGGCGGCGCCAACGGCGGTATGGGCGGCACCATTGAACTCAGCGCGCACGAAGGGGTGTTGCGCGTAGACGGCGGCATCGAAGCGGGCGCGGGCGGTGAGATCATCATCGACCCGGCACGACTGGGCATCGGTGCTGGCGCCGCAGCGCCGGGCGGCAATTCAACGCTGTCGACGGTCGGCAAGGGCTTCATTGAAGGCAAGCTGAACGCCAATACGGACTTGACGTTGGTGGCCGGTGACGAAATCTTCGCCAGCGGCGGCCCTTTCACCATCGCGGCCTCCGGTGCCGGCAATCTGACCCTGCGGATCGGGGGCATGAGCGGCCCGGCGTCTGGCGGTGATTTCGTCGGCGGCGGCTCCTATGGCGGGGACTGCGGCTCGCTCGGTATTTGCTCGGATGTGAGCGTGCCGAACAGCGGCGATTTCAATTTCACCACAGACACCAGCGGCAGCATCAACCTGACCGGCATCAACATCAACATCGCCGGTAGGTTCCAGGCGTCGGCGGGATCGGCCACCGGTGACGTGAACCTGGGCGCGATCGCCGCGAGCGCCGTGTTGATCAACGGTTTGAATCCCGGCCTGGTGACCGGCAATGTCGTCACCGGCGCAATCCTCGCGCCCGACATCGTGGCTATCGACGCCGGCGCGACGGCCGGCAACATCACCACCGGCAATATCACCGGGCGTTCAATCTTCATCAATTTCTCGGGCGCGCCGGTCGCAACGGGCAACGTCAGCCTTGGTGCGCTGGTCGCGCGCGACATCGTGACGGTGCGGGCCGGCACCAGCAGCGGTAACCTGAATCTCGGTGGCGTGACGATGTCGACTAACGGCCTCGATGCCGAGCTGACGCTCAGGGCCCTGGGCGGCAATGTCAATGTCACCGGCCCGATTTCAGTCACGGCAACCCTGCCGGCGGCGGACGCGCACGCCAATCTCCGGGGCCTGGTCGTCAACGTCAACGGGGCCATCACGGTGACTGGGGGCGGGGGCGGGAGTGGCAGCGCGTTCATCGACATCGTCGCCGTCAACGGCATCAACGCCAATGGCAATCTGGTAGCCGTTGGCGGCGGCGAATCATCCATCGACATCAACAATGGCAACTCGGGCACTATCAACATCAATGGCAATATCACGGCCGACGGCGGCAGCCTCGGCTCGATCGATATTGACAACAGTGGTGGCAGCATCACCATTGCCGGCAACCTGACCGCCATCGGCAGCAGCAGCGCGAATATCAACCTCGAGGCCGAGCAGCGCCTCACGGTCAACGGTAATATCACCGCGGTGGGGACCGGCAGCTACGGCAGCGCGAGCATCGATCTGTTCGCCCGCAACAGCATCAGCGTGGCCGGCAATGTGGTTGGCAATGCCGACGGCGACGTCGGCATCTTCATCTCTAACGGGGCCTACGGCGGCGCCACCGGCGAGGTTGCGATCAACGGCGCCATTCTGGCGCAGTCCGCCCAGTCAGATGCGTCGATTGAGGTGTTCAACGGCGGTGGTTCGGTGAAGCTTGGCGGCCTAGTCCGCGCCGCCGGCCCGGGTTTCGAACGGGTCCGCGTAGGCGCCAGCGACGGCTTCATCACCACGCTCGACACGGGGCTGCTCGAAGCCGAGCAAGTGCAACTTATGATTGCCGAGGCCACTTTCGTCGCCGTGCGCACGAACTCACCGTTAATCAGCCTTGTACACTATGGTTCCGGCTCACCTGATGTCGCCATCGACAACTCGGCCTTCGCCGGCAACGCCGTCATCGAGACGACGGCTTTTATTTCCGGGGGCAGCTATGGCAGCTATGGGGGGAGCGGGTTCGGCAACCCGTTTCAGGGGTTCGGCGGTTTCGGTGCCACGCGCATCAAGGCGAACGGCAATCTCGAGATTCAAGGTGATTTCATCGCGCGCAACACCGTCATCGATGTCACCAACGGCACGTTGAGGTTTCGCGATGATGTGCTGATTGGCGGGCTGAATCTGCCGGGCACCGAGGGCGACCCGATTTCGCTGCTCGCGCTGTCGCGCGCCGTGCGGCCCGACGGCGCGCGCATCCCGTTGCCGCGCTTCAACGGGGCGGCCACCACCGGCCCCAATGCCGTCTTCAAGGCGCGCATGGGTATCGGATTTGACGAGGGACTTCGCTTCGACGATCCGGACACGCCGTATGTCGTGTTCCAGACCGACGGCTTCCTGAATCTCGGGCCGGGCGTGTTCAGCGAGAGCTCCATTGGCAATGAATTCATTGCCCAATTCTCGGCCTACACGCCAACCTCAACGATCTATCTCGAGGATGCGTCACCGTTGGTGCCACGATTGGACGGACCTACATTCACCAACCAGGAACACTTCAAAAAGCTGCCGGGCACCAGCCTGTTGATTGGTGGACTTGGCCTGCCGACGGGCGCCCAACGCGGCGCCGTGGTCGTGGGGCAGAATGGCATCATCGACATCGGAGACCAGAACATCCTGATATCGTCACGCGGTCGGGTGACCGGCATCAATAATCTGCTGTCGACAGGGGCAGTTGATTTCTTTCCAAAACTGTCTGACGCGAGAATCGTGCCCATTCCCCAGCCCGCTTATGACATCGTCCGGAATAGCGACGATGAAGATGAGAAGGACAAGGACTATGTCGACATCGAAGGCGAAGGTGGCGACGATTCGGATGAACTCATCGCACAGAAGTCCAACAACGGACAAATGTGCCCATAGGCCGGACAGGAAGAACGACATGACCTCAGCGTTCATTGGATCGACGTGTCGCGTGGCGAGCCTGGCGGCTTTGCTGGTCGGCGGTGTGCTGGTGGCGTCGCCGGTGCAGGCCGCGGCCAACGCCGCGGGTGAAGTCGTGAAAGTCGTTGGCCGCGCCTCTGCCGCGACACTCGACGGCAATCTGCGCCGCCTCAATGAGGGCACGGCCGTGAACAGCGGTGACACCGTGATCACCGCGACTAGCAGTTTCGTGCGCATGAAGCTGTCCGATGGCGGCTTCGTGGTGCTGCGGCCCAACACCCGCTTTCAGATCGCCGATTACAACTACTCTGACAAACCGGAAGACAGCCGCAGCGTGTTCAGTCTGCTGAAGGGCGGCTTCCGGGCCGTCACCGGGATCATCGGCAAGCGCAACCGGAGTGCCGTCAGCTATCGCACGGCGGTGGCGACGATCGGCATCCGCGGCACGGATCTCGAAGTCATCGACTGCTCCGACGGCTGCCCCGATCTCGGCACACCGCCGCAGCTGGGCCTCTACTTCAAAGTCCACCAGGGTGGCATCGACGTCAACCAGACACCGTTCGACGCCGGAAAAGGGGGCTTCGCGGGCAGCGGCCTCGATCCGGTTGAAATCGATTTCGACGATCCGAATAATCCGCTGAACAGCGACCCGACCCCCTCGGCGGACCCCGAAGGCTGCCTGTAAGGCGCCGGCCTCGGCCGTGGCAGAGACCACCGTTGCGCCGCCGCCCGGCTACGGCACCGTCACGCTGCTCGATCGGCAGCGGCACCGCGAACGCGGCATTGCGCCTCACGTCGGGCGCTTTGCCGCCAGTCTGCACGCGGTCTATCTGACCCTTCCTGAATTCGTTGCCGCCGCGCGCAGCAACCCGATCGTCTTCGGCCAAATCGACACGAACCATTGGCAACCGCTGGCCGTCACCGGGCTCGAGCCGGAGCGCAATCTGTGCGTGGATGCAGCCGGCGACTGGCTGCCGGGTTTCTACTGTCCGGCCTATGTCCGGCGCTATCCGTTCTGCACGGCGCAGGTTCGCGGCGACGCCACTGCGATGCAGTCCGTGATCCTGGTCGACGAACAGGGCCTTGGCTCGCAACCGCCGCATCTGTTCGATGCGCGAGGTGAACCCACGCCGCGCTGGCGTGAACTGATGCGTTTCATCGAGGAAATCGACACGGCCTGCCGCCAGACGGACACCTTCTGCGCGGCCGTCGCTGAACTCGGCGTGCTCGAGCCCTTCGAGGCGGACGTCAATCCCGTGCAGGGCCAGCGCAAGCGGGTCACCGGCATGTGGCGCGTCGACGAGGGTCGGCTGAACGCGTTGCCGGCACCCCGGCTGGCCGAGCTGATGCAGCGCGGTTTCCTGGCCCGCCTCTACGCGCATCTGATGTCGCTGGACAACTTCCAGCGCCTCCTCGAACTTGACGTGGCCCGGGTCCGTTCGGCCTGAGTCGGGCGCTTGATGCGCCGCAGGGCGGTCCGTAGACTGCGTACTCGCAGCGAACACTGGCAGCAGCATGGGCGTCGAAATCAAACTCAGCGACCGGGAACTGCCGGTCTCCCCGATCTTCATCGACTTCCTGCATCACATCGTCGCGGACATCCCGTTCGAGGGCGCAATCTGGGGCGACCAGCTCTCGGAAGCACTCAGCAACGAGCAGGCCCGCCTCGTGCAGTCGGCGGGCACGCATGCCGGCACCGTGCTCGCCGCACCCGTCGGACAGCGCGCTATCGGACGCGCCTATGAGCTGCTCGTCGCGCTGATGACGGGCAATGTAGAGCCCATCAAGGATCTGCAACTCAAGTTCCACTTCGTGAACATCATCGGTGTGCCGCGCAACGGTGGTTCGTATCTGACGAAGGAAATCTTTCGCGCGCTCGGTTATCACCCCGATCGCGTGCCGAACGTGATCGCGCACGACGGCTTTCCCGATGCCGGCCCGTTCCGCTTCGAGCGCGGCATCAATTCGTGGATGACGAGCCTGCAGACGATGGCCGAATATCTGACGATGGTCGAACTCTACTTCGGCCGCAACAAGCCACACTCCGGCAAGATCGTCGTGCCGAAGAAACTGACCAAGGGCACCTACGCCGGCGGTTTCTTTCATCGCGTGCTCGGGCAGGCGGTGGAGAACATCTTCACGGTGCGGCATCCAGTGACCTCGTGCATCTCGACCTACGAGAAATCCGGCGGCTGGCCGGCCGACGGGCTCTTTCGCGTGCGCGGCAACATCGAAGAGTGGGTGCGGCGGGATCTGAACTACATCGGCAACACCCTCGAGGAAGTCGCCGCGCTGCCGTACTTCGACGCCTATCTGAAGTATTGGGAGCTCTATCACTACAATGTGGCAACGACGGGCCTGTCGGCGAACCGTGACATCACGGTCGTCGCGTACGGCCAGTCGCGCATGGAAGAACTCGTGCGCTCGTTCTACTACCGCTTCGGGCATCGCGATCCGCAGCCGGAGCGCTTCGAGGTCTTCGGCAATCAGCAGCGGCACCCGGACTGGATGCGCAAGGCCGAACCTGTCGTGCGACGGGTGGCCGAAGTCTGGGCCACCGCCGGTCTCCATTTTCCGTTTACCGAGGTCATGGAGGCCTGGTGACGGACCGAACTCACGGAAGTTGAAGCGCCATGTTCGATAATCTGAGCGAACGGCTGAGCGGCATCGTCAAGCGTCTGCGCGGCGAAGCCCGGCTCACCGAAGAAAACATCGATGCCACGCTGCGCGAAGTGCGCATGGCGCTGCTCGAAGCAGACGTCGCGCTGCCGGTGGTCAAGGAGTTCGTCGATCGGGTGCGCGCGCGGGCGCTGGGTCAGGAGGTCATCGGCACGCTGACGCCGGGCCAGGCGCTGATCCGCGTCGTCCGCGACGAACTCACCGATCTGATGGGCGAAGCCGGCGTCGGCCTCGACTTCGCAGCCCAGCCGCCGGTCGTCGTGCTGCTGGCCGGTCTGCAGGGGTCGGGTAAGACGACCAGCGCTGCCAAGCTCGCGAAGCGCCTCAAGGAAGTGGAGCGCAAGAACGTCGCGATGGTCAGCTGCGACGTCTATCGGCCGGCGGCCATCGAGCAGTTGCGCATTCTGGCGGCCGAGGCGGGCGTCGACTGCTACCCGAGCGAAGCCGGCCAAAGTCCCGCAGCCATCGCGCGCGCCGCGCTGGAGCAGGCGAAGCGGCAACTGAAGGACGTGCTGATCGTCGACACTGCCGGCCGGCTCACGATCGACGACGCGATGATGAAGGAGATCCGCACGCTGCATGAAGTCCTGCAGCCGCATGAATCGCTGTTCGTGATCGACTCGATGATGGGCCAGGACGCGGTGCGCACCGCCCAGGCCTTCAATGATGCGCTGCCGCTGACCGGCGTCATCCTGACCAAGGCAGACGGCGACGCACGCGGCGGTGCCGCGCTGTCGGTGCGTCACGTCACCGGCCGGCCGATCAAATACATCGGCGTTGGCGAAAAGATGCACGCGCTCGAGCCCTTCCACCCGGACCGCATGGCCTCGCGCATTCTCGGCATGGGCGACGTGCTGACGCTGATTGAGGAAGTCGAGCAGAAGGTCGACAAGCAGAAGGCGGCGAAGGTTGCCGAGAAGATTTCGAAGGGCAAGGGCTTCGACCTGCAGGATTTTCGCGAGCAAATCGACCAGATGCGCAACATGGGCGGGCTGTCGGCGCTGATGAGCAAGCTGCCGGGCGTGTCCGATCTGCCCGAACAGATGAAGAACCGGGTCAACGACAAGGAGATGACCCGCCTCGCGGCCATGATCGATTCGATGACGCCGCAGGAGCGGCGTTTTCCTGCGCTGATCAAGGCCAGCCGCAAGAAGCGCATTGCCTCCGGTTCGGGCACTGACGTACAGGATGTCAATCGGCTGCTGAAGCAGTTCGAGAACATGCAGCGCATGATGAAGAAGGTGTCGAAGAAGGGCGGGCTGCAGGCGCTGATGCGCGGGATGCGCGGCCAGTTTCCGCCCGGTGGCCCCGGCGGCGGCGGCATGCCGTTCCGCTAGGCGTCTGTGAAATCGTCCGCCAGCCGCGTCGCGCACGGCTGGCCGTTGCAGCCAGCGCGGCGGCACTTTTCCCAACCTGCTCACGAGATCTGCAATGGACGAACAACTGTACAAGAATGCGCTGAGTTACCACGAGCTGCCGCGCCCGGGCAAAACCGAGATCACGCCGACCAAACCGCTGGCGAACCAGCACGATCTCGCGCTGGCCTATTCACCTGGCGTGGCCGCGCCCTGTGAAGCGATTGCCGCCGATCCTGCCACTGCCGCGCTGTACACGAACCGCGGCAATCTCGTGGCGGTCGTCACCAATGGCACGGCGGTGCTGGGCCTCGGCAACATCGGCCCGCTCGCCGCCAAACCGGTGATGGAAGGCAAGGCGGTGCTGTTCAAGAAGTTCGCCGGCATCGACGTCTTCGATATCGAGATCAACGAGTCCGATCCGGAGAAGCTAGTCGATATCATCGCGGCCCTTGAACCGACCTTCGGCGGGATCAATCTCGAGGATATCAAGGCGCCGGAATGCTTTTACATCGAACAGAAGCTGCGCAGCCGGATTGGCATTCCCGTTTTTCATGACGACCAGCACGGCACCGCGATCATCGCGGCGGCGGCCATCAGAAACGGCCTGCGCCTGGTCGGCAAGAAAATTGAAGACGTCAGGCTCGTCTGCTCGGGCGCCGGCGCCGCCGCCACGGCCTGTCTGCGTCTGCTCGAATCGATGGGCCTGCCGCGCAGCCACATGCTGGTGGCGGACAAGGCTGGCGTGATCTATCAGGGCCGCAAGGAGCAGATGGATCCGCACAAGGAAGCCTATGCGGTCAAAACGGAGGCACGGACGCTGGCGGACGCCTGCCAGGGCGCGGACATCTTCCTCGGCCTTTCGGGCCCGCGCGTGCTGAAGGGCGAGATGGTGGCGACGATGGGCCGTGACCCGATTATCCTCGCGCTCGCGAACCCGACGCCTGAAATCCTGCCCGAGGAAGCGCTAGCCGCGCGGCCGGACGCGATCGTTGCCACCGGCCGGTCCGACTATCCGAACCAGGTCAACAATGTCCTGTGCTTTCCGTACATGTTTCGCGGTGCGCTCGACGTGGGCGCGAGCACGATTACCGAAGCGATGAAACTCGCCTGCGTCGAAGCGCTCGCCGAACTGACGATGCAGGAAGCGTCTGATGTCGTGATGGCGGCCTACGGCGGCGAGTCACTGGTGTTCGGGCGCGAGTACCTGATCCCGAAGCCGTTCGATCCGCGCCTGATCACCACGCTCGCGCCGGCGGTGGCAAAGGCCGCGATGGAAAGCGGCGTCGCGACCCGCCCGATCGCCGATCTCGATGCCTATCGCGACCAGCTCAGCAAGTTCGTCTTCCAGTCCGTGCTGCTGATGAAGCCGGTGTTCGAACGTGCCAAGCAGGACCGCAAACGGATTGTCTACGCCGACGGCGAAGAAGCGGTGGTGCTGCGTGCCATTCAAACCGTGATCGACGAAGACCTGGCGCGCCCGGTGGTGATTGGCCGGCCCGCGGTGGTCGCGTCGCGGATTGAAAGCCTGGGGCTGCGGCTCAAGCCCGGCGTCGATTTCGATATCGTGAATCCGGAAAATGATGCGCGTTTCCGCGAGTATTCGACCGCCTATTTCGAACTGATGAAGCGCAAGGGCGTCTCACTGCATGAAGCGCGCACGGTGATGCGCACGAGTACGACCGTGATCGCCGCACTGCTGATGGCGAAGGGCGAGGCCGATGCGATGCTGTGTGGCTACACCGGCGCCTATCGCGATCACCTGCGTCATCTCGTCGACATTCTTGGCAAGGCACCGGGTGCGCAGGCGCTCGCGGCGTTGAACATGCTGGTGCTGAAGAAGGGCACCTTCCTGCTGTGCGATACGCACGTGAATGCGGATCCGACGGCGATCGAAATTGCCGACATCGCGCTTGCCGCCGCGGAGCGCGCGCGCCGCTTCGGCATGAGCCCGCGCGTCGCGCTGCTGTCGGCGTCGAACTTCGGCACTGGCGACGACGCCTCGGCGGTGAAGATGCGCGAAGCACTCGCGATTGTGCGGGCCATCGCCCCCGATCTCGCCATCGACGGCGAAATGCAGGCCGACGCGGCGCTCCTGCCGCAGGTGCGCAGCGCCGCCGTCAATGATTCACCGTTGCACGGCGAAGCCAATGTACTCGTGATGCCGTCTCGCGACGCGGCCAACATTGCGATGCACCTGCTGACGGTGCTCGGCGAAGGCGTGGCGGTTGGCCCCATCCTGCACGGCCTCAAGTCACCCGCGCATATTCTCACCGCCTCGGCCACGGCGCGCCGCATCGTGAACCTCAGTGCGCTGGCGGCAGACGACGCACAGATGCTGGCAGCGAAGGCGCATTGAGCCCGGCAGTTGCTGAAGAGGGGCTGCGCCCGCTGGCACGGAGAACGCGCACGGTGGGGGGATAAGAAAGCACAGGGATCGGCGGCTGTCCCGGGCGGCAGCTTGGGCTGACACAGGAAGCCCAAACTCCTCACGCGTGATTGGCTCGTTCGTCTGAAGTCTCGCGGCGAGGCCACTGATATTTGTGCCAGCCTCGGCCAGTGTGCCGGCGGCGATGTTGGGATTAGCCACCGAGAACCCAGAGAACACGGAGGAAGGAGAATGGGAAGATTCAGCGCCGTTGGGCTGACGCAGGAAGCCCCACGCTGAACCCGACGCGCCACAACCGCGCGTGACGTCAGGCGCTCAGTTCGAAGCGCCGTTCTGCGCCTGGTGATCGGCAATCAGTTCGGTGAGCAGGCGGTCGAGGGCGGACAGCGGTTTTGCGAATTCGCTGGCCATCATCTGGCCGCTTTCGCCGTCGGACCACACGACCTGTGACACGAAGCCGCCGGCTGGATTGCCAAGCGCGATCTTCTGCCTGAGTTCGAGCTTCATGCCGAAGTAGTAGATGCCGTAACCGTCGCGGTTGGTGATGAGACGGATGCGGAGTTTGCCGGCGCCTGGTGCCGTCATCGCCTCGGCGAGCGACACGACCCTGATGCCTGCCGCTTCCAGCACGCGGCGCGCGCGTTCCTCGAACGAGGCCGGCGTGAGGCCCATCGCGACGAGATCGGCCGGGATGTCGTCCGCAATCGCCGCGACCTGCGTGATGCCGTTCAGCGCCATGTACGAGAACTCGGGTGCGCGCGCCGGCGCAGCAGCAGTGGCACCCAGGAGCGCGATCAGCAACAGCAGTTTCTTCACGGGGCAGTCCTCAGAAAGGGCGCGGCCGATCGCGCGCCCGCATGAATTGGATGACGAGCAGCACGAGCAGGCCCGAAAAACAGATCGCGGACCATTCGGCAATCGACAGGCTGAGGAAGGTCCAGTCGACCTTTGCGCAGTCGCCGGTGCCGCGCAGCGTGCGTTTGAGCACCTCGAACGGCGCATACATCTCGAGCATGAAGGACAGCCCGGGCCCGCATTCGGGCACCTGATCGGCTGGCAGATGCTGCAACCAGGTCTGGCGCGCGGCGACGCCGAGGCCCACGATCGCCGGCAGACCAATCATCACCGAATACACGCGCTGCCCAATGCGCCCGGGCCCGTGCGCGGTGGCGATGAGCGCCAGCACGGTGACGCCGATGTAGCAGACGCGCTGCATGATGCACATCGGACACGGTTCGAGCCCGGTCACGAACTGCAGGTAGTAACCAACGCCCAGCAGTGTCGCGCAGGCGAGGGCGATGGCGCCGAAGGCCACGCGGGTTCCGAGTAATCGCTCCATGCTGGCATCCGTTTCGTCAGAGAGCCGCATTCTACCGGTTGCGGGTGGCGGTGGCGTGCGCGGGCGAGGCTTTGGCCAGGTGGTCGACGAGGCGATGCTCGAGCCACGCGGGCGCGCTGCGCGCCGTCGTCACGAAACCGACATGCCCTCCGCGTCTGGCGAGTTCGAGGTCGACGGGCGCCGCGAGCTCCGTGGCCGTGGGGATCCCGGCCGGATCGAGGAAGGGATCGTCGAGTGCATGCAGGATGAGGGTCGGCGTCGTGATGTGTCGCAGGGATGGCCGGCAGCTCGAACGGGCGTAATACTCCGCGGCGTTGGCGAAGCCGTGCAGGGGCGCGGTGACGCGGTCATCGAAGGTGCGGAAGTCGTTCCATTGCGCGAGGTCGCCCAGATCGATCGGGGCTGGCAGGCGCGCGAACTTGCGCCGCGCCCTGTCCTTGAGGCTGTCGACCAGCCGCCGCTGGTAGAGCTGCGAGAAGCCGCGGTTCAGGGTGTCCGCGGCAATCGACAGGTCGAAGGGCACGGACACCGCGGCCGCCGCGCAGAACGGTGATGCCTGTCCGCATTCGCCGAGATATTTCAGCAGCACATTGCCGCCCAGCGAGTAGCCCACGGCGGCGAGCGCCGGGCTCGTCCGCAGCAGATGCGCTGCCACCCAGGCGACATCGCCGGTGTCGCCGGAGTGATAGCTGCGCGCGAGCCGGTTCAGCTCCCCGCTGCAGCCGCGAAAGTGCAGCAGCACGCCGTGCCAGCCGCGCGCGGCGACCGCGGCCAGCAGCGCGCGGGCATACGGCGAGTGCACGCTCCCTTCGAGGCCGTGCAGCAGCAGCACCGTTGGGGCGTGCGCGGGACCGACGTGGGCGAGATCGAGAAAGTCGCCGTCCACCAGTTCGAGGCGTTCGCGGCGGGTCTGAAGTGGCGGTACGCGGCGACACAGCGCAGCCCACAGCGTCTGCGCGTGGCCGTTCGGCAGCCACCAGGCGGGGCAGTAGTCAGTGGGCGGGTGGACGCGCCCGTGTGGGCCCGCCGCAGGATTCAAGGCTCGCAGCGTAAGACGGGGCCGCCGGGCTCGCGCGCGCGCAGTGGCGCGTCGGTCGCGTCGAAATCGATGACGACCAGCGCCCGGCAGATGCTGCCCGTTGTGGCCACGCGCAATACGTCGCCGACGGCGGCACTCGCGTTCTCGCGATAGAGGCGATCGCCCGGCGCCAGCGCGCCGGCGCAGACCGCGCGCCGCAGGCCGGCCTTGACCTGCCCCCGGTACTTGAGCCGCGCGATGACTTCCTGCCCCGGATAGCAGCCCTTGTCGAAGTGCAGGCCCTGCAGGCGCTCGAGGTCGAGCGCCTGGGGCAGAAAGCGCTCGCCGAGCGGGGCCACGATGCGCGGGAGCAGGGCGTCGATTTCGAGACCTTCCCAGCAGGCTTCGTCGACGGCCGGCAAGGCACTGGCCAGCCAGTGACCGAGCACCGCCGGGTGCGGGCCGAATGCGTAGCTGAGCGTCGGTGTCACCGTCAGGCGCAGGCAGTCCCCATCGCGTTCAATGCCGCCCGGGGCCACCCCCGCGGGCTGCAGGAGACCCATCACGCTCCAGTCCGCGCTGAGGTCCTCGACCGTCACCCTGGCGCGCAGTACGTACATCCTCAAACGCTTCAGCAGCGCCGCGATTTCACAGCGCGGAGCGAGCAGCAGCCAGGCGTCGCCGAGATTCAGCACGTGCATCAGGAACAGCACGCGACCCTTCGGGCTGCACCAGGCCGCGAGGCCGCCGCGCAGCAGGTCCAGCCGTTTCAGATCGGCGGTGAACTGGGCGTGCAGAAAGGTGCGCGTGTCGTCGCCGCTGACACGCAGCACGGCGAGTTGCGTCAGCGCGGCTTTCGCGCCGTGATCGGTCGCGGCCGTGGCCAGCGGCTGGTCTGCGACGTACTCGGTGAGCGATGGTGTCATGCGGGCAGGGACTTCAGGTCGGCGATCAGTTGCACCAGTTCCGACGTCGGCGGCTCGCTACGGCCCATCAGCCAGTCGTAGATGTCGAGATCGTTCTGGTCGAGCAGGCGCTCAAAACCGTCGAGGTATTCAGGCGAGAGATCGTCGAAGCCGCGAACGAGAAACCGGCCGAAGACGAGGTCGAGCTCGCGGATGCCGCGCCGGCAACGCCACAACATCCGCTTTGTCACGGCCATCGGCCCTGCCTACAACGTGCGCGCCACCATCATCTTCTTGATTTCCGCGATCGCCTTCGCCGGGTTCAGACCCTTCGGGCAGGTTTTCGCGCAATTCATGATGGTGTGGCAGCGATAGAGACGGAACGGATCCTCGAGGTTGTCGAGGCGCTCGCCGGTCGCCTCGTCGCGGCTGTCCGCCAGCCAGCGATAGGCTTGCAGCAGAACCGCCGGGCCGAGGTAGCGGTCGCCGTTCCACCAGTAGCTCGGGCAGCCCGTCGAGCAGCACGCACAGAGGATGCATTCGTAGAGGCCGTCGAGTTTCTCGCGGTCCTCTTTCGACTGCAGGCGCTCGCGATCGGGCGCCGGCGTTTCGGTCTGCAGCCAGGGTTTGATCGACGCGTACTGCGCGAAGAAGTGGCTCAGATCCGGTACCAGATCTTTCTGCACTTCCATATGCGGCAGCGGGTAGATCTTCACATCGCCCTGCACCGAATCGATGGCCTTAATGCAGGCCAGTGTGTTGGTGCCGTCGATGTTCATCGCGCAGGACCCGCAGATGCCTTCGCGGCATGAACGGCGGAACGCGAGCGTCGGGTCCAGTTCGTTCTTGATGTAGATGATCGCATCGAGCACCATCGGGCCGCACTTGTCGAGATCGATCTCGAAGTGGTCGAGCCGCGGGTTCTCGCCGGTATCCGGATCCCAGCGGTAGACGCTGATGCGCCTGCTGCGCTTCGCGCCGTCGGCCGCCTTGACGGTCTTGCCGGGCTTGACCTGCGATTTCTTCGGTAAGCTGAACTCAGCCATAGATTCCTCGGGCGTTCTGCTGCGGGATCAGTACGTGCGCTTCTTCAGCGGCACGACTTCGACCTCATCGGTCAGGGTGTACATGTGCACGGGGCGATAGTCGAAGCCGACTTTGCCCTTGTCGTCGAACCAGCTCAGCGTGTGCTTGTGCCAGTTGACGTCGTCGCGATCCGGAAAGTCTTCACGGGCGTGAGCGCCGCGGCTCTCCTTGCGGTTCTCGGCGGCCCGGATGCTGGTGATGGCATTGCCGAGCAGATTGTCGAGTTCGAGCGTCTCGATCAGATCCGTGTTCCAGATTAGGGAGCGGTCCGTCACCTTCACGTGTTCAAAGGCCTTGAAGATATCGTCCATCTTCTGCGCGCCTTCCGTCAGCGTGTCACCGGTGCGGAACACCGCGGCGTAGGTCTGCATCGTGCGCTGCATGTCGTTGCGCAGTTTCGACGTCGGCTCGCTGCCGTTTGCATGGCGCAGGCGGTCGAAGCGATCGAGCAGCTTGTCCGTCGAATGGTTCGGCAGCGCCGGATGCGCGGTATCGGGCTTGATGTCCGCCGCGCAGCGCTTGGCGGCGGCGCGGCCAAACACCACGAGATCGAGCAGCGAGTTCGAACCGAGACGGTTCGCGCCGTGCACCGACACACAGGCGGCTTCGCCGATCGCCATCAGGCCCTGCACTTCCCGGTCCGGATTGCCGTCCTTCAGCGTGACGACATTGCCGTGATAGTTCGTCGGCACGCCGCCCATATTGTAGTGGACGGTCGGCAGCACCGGAATCGGCTCGCGCGTGACGTCGACGTTCGCAAAAATCTTCGCCGATTCCGCGATACCCGGCAGGCGCTGGTCGATCACTTCGGCGCCGAGGTGTTCGAGGTGCAG
>Ga0163144_10000906_pt1 | contig 70266 bp, 57 predicted proteins | sample OliLak19BULKMAT1_FD_123175 | JGI IMG/M metagenome (GOLD analysis project Ga0163144, IMG submission 123175) | Freshwater microbial mat bacterial communities from Lake Vanda, McMurdo Dry Valleys, Antarctica - Oligotrophic Lake LV.19.BULKMAT1 | ecosystem: Environmental > Aquatic > Freshwater >... | reverse complement strand
GTGTCTGTGTTTGCGTCTGTGGCAGTGACACTGCTCGCGATCGGCCCCGCTGCCGGTGCGCAGGCTCCCGCGCCGAGGCAAACCGACGCGGACGCGTACACCCGGTACGAACTGCTCGCGCCCGGGAGCGGCAAGTTCCGCATCGTCTACGATGTGACGGCGACGGCCGCCGGCGCGACGCACTACTTCAATCCCATTCGCGCGGGAAGCATCGCCACCGACGAGCAGGTGAGTGATCGCGCGACCGGCAAGCCGCTGGCGTTCGATATCGTGGGGGCCGCCGTCGCGCGTGCGGGCGGCGTACGCGTGTCGGACAGCACGCAGCAGTACATCCGTGTCACACTCGCCCGACCGGTGCCTGCCGACGGCGGCGAAGCGCGTGTGCTGATCGACAAGACGTACGAGGACAGGAAGAGCTATTTCGTGGAAGGCGACGCGATCGTCTTCAACCGGCCACTGGGCATCAAGCGCAACGCCGTCGTGCTGCCCAGGGGATACGAACTCGTGTCGTGCAACTATCCGTCGCAGACACTGCAGGAGGCCGATGGTCGCATTGCCATCAGCTTCTGGAACACCACGCCGGCGGAAGCGCCGCTGATCCTGCGCGCGCGCGCCCTCGCGCCAACCTCGCCCGCCGCGACGGGTGCACGGTCGAGTGTCGCGCCGCGGCTCGAGGAACGCGCGAAGCAGTCGCGCGAGATCGTCTACTTTCTGCAGCAACCCGAGATGCACGCCTTCGACTTGTATCACGACTACACCGAAACACGCGTCGGCGTGAACTATTACGTCAACGTGGTGCGTGCGGGCAGTAGGGTGTCCAATCCGTCGGCGCGCAATCTCGATACGGGCGAACCGCTGCCGTACGACGTGCTCAAGGGCGACGCGATCACCAAGGCCGACGTGGGGGTCACCGACGTGACCGCAACCACCGAAGCCGTCGTCTTTCGCTTTCCCGCCGTGCTCGCCGGTGGCTCCACGCGACTGCGCATGTCGGAGACGTACACGGACAGTGCGCGCTACCGGTTGCTCAACGACGAGCTGGTGTGGGACCGTGCCTTCGGGCGGCCGGCCAACGCAGTGGTACTGCCGGCCGGTTGGGTCCTCACCAACAGTGCGATTCCGGCAACGGTCTCCACGATGCCGGACGGACGGGTACGGCTTGACTTCGTGAACCCGCGCCCCGACGACATCGCCACGCTGATTACCGCGAGACGGCGCGCCGTTCGACCGTAACGGCCCGTCGATGCGCCGATGCGGCAGCTCGCCGATCGGGTGGGCGGCACGGAGCGCCAATCAGGAATTGTAGAACGACGTGTCGTCGCTGAGATTGCAGGGATGCCCCTTTCCGGATACGACGCGCTTCGCATCAAACTGCATGAGGTACCCGACGCGGTCCGCGAGCGTGGGGAGCTGCTGGCGAATGGACTGCAGTTGCGGCAGCCGCAGGTCACCAATCACGCGATCGCGGCGAGTGTGCGGGGCGGGTACTGGTACAACGTGTCGGTCCGGTGGGAAGACGATCGACCGCGCGCGGTACTCTATTGTTCCTGCCCCAACGGGCGCGATGGCGAGTGCTGCAAGCATGTGTGGGCGCTGGCTCGCCACTTCGTGCGCGCGGGGATCCTGCCGGCCACCATCATGCCGGCCGAAGACGCGACGACGCTGACGTCGCCGCTAGGACCGGCGTCGTGGTGGCGACACGCGTTGCCCGCCGTCTTCGAACAGTGGGCGACCGAAGATCGCGGCCGACCGGTGACGCCACTGCCACGTCGTCGCAGCGCACCGGATGAAACGCGCCTGGTCTACCTGGTGGATCCGAGTTCGGAATCGGGCAAGCGGCAAATGGTGTCCGTGGTGGTGGCGGTGGAGAAGCGGCGTCAGCGCGATGGCGAGTGGGGCGCGGCGAAGGCGATCTCGGTGTCGAGCGAGGCGTGGGAGCTGGCGGCCAACGACGAGGACCGCGTCATCGCGCAGCTGCTGCTCGGTGCGCGTCCGGCCAACGATTTCGTGCCGGTCTCGCCGACCAATGCTCGGCCCAGTGCGCGCTTCATCCTGCCCGACAGCGCGTTGCCGGTGACGTTGCGACGGGTCTGCGAGACGGGGCGCGCACGCGTGCGTTACGTCGCGCAGGAGTCGTATCTGCCCCTGCGCTGGAACGATGCCGAGCCGTGGTCACTGGACCTCGCGTGTGTGCGCGAAGCCGCGGAAGGCGAGATCGAGCAGTGGCGCTTCGGTGGTCGGCTGGTACGCTCCGTGGAGCCGCCGCCGGACAGTGAGAACGGTGACGAACTGCCCGTCGACGACGACGCGACGTACGACCCGGCGGTGGACGTGCGTGGACGACCGGCGCGCACGTTGGCGGATGTTGTGGTGCGTGGCATGTATGCCTTTCACGAAGGCACCGTCGAACCGCTCGCCGAAGGCACCGATACGCGCTTTCTCGAGTATCTGCGCAATGCGCCGCCCATTGTTGCGGCGCCGCACGAGATTCCCGCGCTCATCGACAGTCTCATGCAGTTGCCGGCGAACATGCGTGTGCGCTGGCCGGCCGGCATCGTCATAGCCGAACGCATCGGCACGCCGGTCCCCCATCTGTCGATCACAGTCGCCCCAACCGCCGTCGGCGCCTACGCCACGGCGTCGGTGAACATGCAGTTCGCGTATGGCGCGCGCCTGTTGCCGGCGAGCGGTGGACGTGATCGCTTCTTCGAACACGACACGCGCACACTCACGCATCGGGATCGCGAAGCGGAGTCGCGCGCCCTGGCGTTGCTGGAAGAGCAGGGGGCGCAGAAGACGCGATGGAACGCGCCCAACATGCCGTCGCACGAAATCCCCGTCACGCGCGCCGTGACACTCGCGCTGGCGATGAATCAGCAGGGCTGGCAGGTCACCCTCGATGGCGCCACGCTGCGCACCGACGTACAAACGTTCGTGCGCATGAGCTCCGGTATCGACTGGTTCGATCTCGATGCCGGCATCGAGTTTTCCGACGGTCAAACGGTGCCGCTCACCGCGCTGCGTGCGGCGCGCGCGGATGGCGTACGCATGCTGACCATGGAAGACGGCTCCCTCATCGGCGTACCGTTCGAGTGGATCGACGAGATGGAGCCGGTCATCGCGCTCGGCGAGCGGCAGGGAAAGAACTATCGCTTCCGGTCCACACAGGCGGCGCTGGTTGATGCGCTGCTCGCCAGTGCGCAGACGGTCGATGTCGAAGTGATGATCGAGCGCATTCGACATGAACTGCGCAGCTTCACCGAAGTGGAGTCGATCGATCCGCCGGAGACGTTCGTCGGAACACTGCGCCCGTATCAGCGCCTTGGACTTGGTTGGATGCAGTTGCTGCAGCGCTGCGGCCTCGGCGGTGTCCTCGCCGACGACATGGGGCTCGGCAAGACCGTACAGGTGCTGGCGCTGCTCGATGGCCAACGACAGCTCGCCAACGGGCCGTCGCTGCTGGTGGTGCCCAACTCGCTCGTCTTCAATTGGCAACGCGAAGCCGAACGCTTCACGCCGGGATTGCGCGTCGGTATTCACTTTGGTGCGTCACGCGAAAAAGTCGCGCCGCGTTTCGACGAGTTCGATCTGGTGATCACGACGTACGGCACGTTGCGTCGTGATGTGACCAAGCTCGCGCTGGTGTACTTCGACTACATCATTCTCGACGAAGCGCAGGCCATCAAGAATTCCGCCGCCGATGTGACACGGGCGGTGCGCGCACTGCGTGGCACGAATCGACTGGCGTTGAGCGGCACGCCGGTCGAGAACCACCTGGGCGAACTGTGGAGTCTGTTCGAGTTTCTGAATCCCGGATTGCTGGGTGCGGCGCCGGCATTCCGCAGACTGCTGGCCGCGCCAAGTACGATGTCCACCGCCGTGCGCGGCCCGATGGCGCCGGACGCGAAGGCCATCGCGGCGGTCGCGCAGGCGTTGCGTCCGTTCATGATGCGACGCACAAAGTCACAGGTGGCGACCGACCTGCCGGCGCGCACCGAGCGCACGTTGTACGTGGAGCTCGAGGGCGAAGAACGCGCGAGTTATGACGCGCTGCTCCGCCGTATTCGCAACGACCTGAATGAGACCATCGACAAGGTCGGCATGGGCAAGGCCAAGATGCAGGTGCTCGAAGCACTGCTGCGCCTGCGGCAGGCGGCGAGCCATCGCGGGCTCACCGACGAAACGAAGCTCGATGCCGAGAGCGCGAAGCTGGACGCGTTGGTGGACGAGCTGCAGGAAGTGATCGAGGGCGGTCACAAGGCACTGGTCTTCTCGCAGTTCACGTCACTGCTGGCCATCGTGAAGCGCCGGCTCGATGCGGCGGGCATCGTCTACGAGTACCTCGATGGCAAGACCCGCGATCGAGAAGCGCGCGTCGATCGTTTTCAGAACGACGACGCCTGTCCGGTGTTCCTCATCAGTCTGAAAGCGGGCGGCACCGGTTTGAATCTCACGGCCGCCGAGTACGTGTTCCTGCTCGATCCGTGGTGGAACCCGGCGACGGAAGCGCAGGCCATCGATCGTGCGCATCGCATCGGACAGAGTCGGCACGTCATTGCGACCCGGCTGGTGGCCAAGGACACGGTGGAGGAGCGCATTCTCGAGCTGCAGGCGGGGAAGCGTGCGTTGGCCGACGCGATTCTTGGGGGCGAAGCGGGGCCGATCGCCGGGCTTGGGCGAGAAGAGCTGGAGCAATTGCTGCGGTAGCGCGACTCGGCGGGCACAGCGGGAACACCGAACACAGCAGGAACAGCGGACACGGAGAACTGCAGGAGACAAGGAAGAGAACCTCAGAACTCCGTCGTGAAGCCGTGACCAAGCAGAGACGCGCTCAGCGCTGGTTTGTCAGAAACCCGCAATAGCATTTAAAGGTGTCTGACACGCACAGCTGTCGCGCGTGTCCCTGGCTCTCACGAGGCGAACGGCTCTCGCCGCATTGATCGGAGTTACTGCCATGCTCGCTATGACGCTTCCATTGAATGCGCATTCCGAGGATCTCGCGCCTCATGCGGGGCCTCACGCGGCGTCCCGGGCCGCAGTCACCCACGATGCAGACCACACCTGGGAGCGCGGCTTTCGCGATGGCTACGACGCGCGAGACGCCGAGGTGCGGCAGTCACGCGCGTTGCAGTACACGCCGCGCCCTGCCGCAACGATCGAGGACGCGATGGCAATTCTCGTGGCGCACGGGTGGCGGGACCTACAACTCGCGGTGTTGCTGGATGGGATGCGCAACCTGCGCCGTTGCGTCGTCGCACCGACGATTGACCGGATGGATGTTTCGCGCTGAAGCGCGCAACAGCGAGGTCAGTCGCCGGGGAGCATCACCCACAACGCCGGGCGTCCGATGTTGCAGTGCACGGCGCGTGACAATGGAGAGAGCGACGCCCAATTGAGCCAGAGCGCGTGCCGCGCAAGTTGGTGCGCATGCGTGAAGCGTACGCGGGAATCGCTCTGGTCTGCGGTGAGCCGCTCGTGTCTCGCGGCACGGGCCGGCACCGGATGAAAGATCGTCTCGACTCGTGCCGAGCGCGTCGGTTCGTCGTCCTGCCAACGATCCAGACGATCGATCGCGTCGAGCACGGCGCGTGCGCCCAGCTTTCGGGCTGCGGCACCATCGATGGCGAAGACCGCAGCGCGTGATGGCGTGGGCAGCACGAGCACACCAACGAAGGCCCAGAGTGTCATTCCTGCCGCCAGCGTCAAGAGTCCCGCGGCATTGTCCAGCGAGACACCCGTCAGTGCGAGCGAGAGCACACACCCGACCGTGTTCCACAGCACAGCCCCAAGCACTCCGCGCAGGTGTGCCCCCGACTCGGCGATCACGCGACGTCGGAAGAGTGCCGCGACCAGCGTCTGCTCCGGAAGTCGCGACCAGCGTTTCGGAACCACGAGCTCATCGGCACGAATGCCACTCCATCCGCCCACGAACGATTCGTCCGGCGAATCGAGAATCACGAGCCGGTCCGGATCGATCTTGGCGCGTTGTGACGCGATGCGCATGGATTCCGGAATCGATACCATCGGCTGAGACGCCACCAGCTGTGCCAGACGACCGCGCGAGGCGGCAAGTGCCAGCTGCAGCAGTACGAACGCGCCCACCGCGCCCACGTTGCCGAAGGTGCGCGACGCCAGCATCAGCGCTGCAGCACAGGCGACCCAGACGAACCATTGGGCGGCCGCACCACGCACCCACGCCGCCAGATAGGCTGTGAGCGAAACGCGTTGGCGGACGAGTATGGAACCGCCGACCAGATCGAACGGCAGAAAGGCCGTGATACCGACCAGCAACGCCAGCGCGATTGAACCCAGCGCCGCGGGTAGTGACTGCTGCGCAGACTCCGAGAGCAACCGCGCGGGGAGATCGAACAGCAGCACCGAGGCGGCCACCAGCACCGAAGCCCCAACGCCGGAAATCCCAAGCAGTAGGCGCGCGCGCGCGTAGGTGATGCGCGACGAGGCGCCTGGAACGGAGAACGAGGAGGTCGTCATGGGTGGGTAACGCATGACGATCGGAAACGGTGCGCGAAACGTGCGCTCGGCTGCCAATCGAAACACGGACGGGCGGTGAGTCAGGAACTGCAGGACAGTCGCGAGCACCCCGCACGGTCGCGCGCCCACTCCGGACGCTTCTCGGCGAATGTTTCGAGCCCCGCGCGTTCCTCATACGGTCGTCGCAACACGTCCAACAGCGTCGCGATCATCGACTCGTCACCCGATTCCGCCGCATCGATCGCCTGTTGCGCCAGATAGTTGCGCAGCACGTACACCGGATTCACGGCGCGCATGCGCTCATGTCGCACATCGTTCGGTTCATGAACCTCACGAACGCGCGCGACATAACGCGTGAGCCACGCGCTCCACGCGTCGGCATTCGCCAGCCACTTCTGGTCATCATACGCAGCGTCGCTCAGCGTGTGCAGCTCCGGCGCCTGCAGGTCCACCTCGCGCAGCGCACGAAAGAACAGGGTGAAATCGATCTCGCTCTGCTCCATCAGGTTGAACAGATCGGTCGCCAGCGCGAGCTCCACCTCACCCCAGGACGGCAGCCCGAGTTTCGACGCCATCATCTGCGTGTACTCGCGATTGAATGTCGCACGATAGACATCGAGACCGGCGCTCAGCCCCTCGCCATCCGGCTCGATCAACGCCAGTGCTTCACTCAGTCGCGCGAGATTCCAGAGCGCCACCGCGGGTTGCTTGGCAAAGGCGTAGCGATGCTCCGCGCTGTCGGTGGTGTTGGGCGTCCAGTCGGGATCGAAGTCGTCCACCCACCCGTACGGACCGTAGTCGATGGTGAGACCGAGAATGGACATGTTGTCGGTGTTCATCACGCCATGCGTGAAGCCCACGCGCATCCAGTGCACGATCATCGTTGCGGTACGTGCGCACACGTCGGCAAACCACCGCGTCACCCGCGCGGGATCGGCAACGTCGATATGCGGGAAATCGCGCGCGATCGTGAAATCCACCAACTGGCGCAGCAGCGCATCGTCGCCGCGCGCGGCAAGAATCTCGAAATTGCCGAAGCGTATGAACGACGGCGCCACTCGACAGACAATCGCGCCCGGTTCGGCGCGTGCATTGCCGTTGTAGAACATGTCGCGCACCACCAGATCGCCGGTGGCCACGAGCGATAGCGCGCGCGTCGTCGGCACCCCCAGATGGTGCATCGCTTCACTGCAGAGAAATTCGCGAATGGACGAACGCATCACGGCGCGGCCGTCGGCGGTGCGCGAGTACGGCGTGCGACCGGCGCCCTTGAGCTGCAACTCCCAACGCTCGCCTTGAGCGTTCACTGCTTCGCCCAGCGACATGGCACGTCCGTCGCCAAGCTGACCGGCCCAGTTCCCGAACTGATGACCGCCGTAGCAGGCGGCGAATGGAGTCATTCCTTCGATCAGTGCATTGCCGCCAAACACGCTCGCGAACTCCTCGCTCTCGACGAATGCCGGTGAGAGGCCGAGTGCGTCCGCCATTTCGCGTGAGTACGCGACGAGGCGAGGGGCAGAAACAGGAGTCGGCGCGGCTTTAGACCAGCACGCGCCGACAACCTGCCGTGGAACCGGGCGATCATCGCTGTCGCCCGGCAACTGTGCGGTGAATCGATTGTCGAACGACAGCAATGAATGTCCGTTGTTACGGGGTGAACGTCTTCGTGTCGCTCTTGGGATTCTTGACGTAGAGGTCGAACCAGGCGAGCCAGCGCGCCCACATGTCGAGATCGCTCTGGAAGGTGGCGACGCTGTGGTCTTCGTACGGATACTCGTACAGCGATGCCGTCTTGCCCAGGCCCTGCAGCGCGAGCAGCATGCGCCGCGAGCTGATGAGCGCCGTGCCGACGTTCTGGTCTTCACCGCCGTGATACATGAGCAACGCGCCCGACATCTTGTCCGCGCGATAGAACGGCGACATGTCGAGATACGTGTCCTGCGCCTGGAAGAAGTTGCGACGCTCGCTCTGGAATCCGAACGGCGTGAGGCTGCGGTTGTACATGCCGTCGCCGGCGATGCCCGCCTTGAAGTACGGCGTGAGCGTGAGCGCATTCACCGTGCTGAATGCGCCATAGCTGTGTCCACCGATGCCCATCTTGGCGCGATCGACGTAACCCGCTTCCACCACGGCATCCACCACGGCATCGAGGTTTTCCTTGAGATCGCGGGTGTAGTTGTCGTTCATTCGGCCACTGTCACCCCAGATCGGAATGTCAGGCTCGATGACGGCGTAGCCCTGCGTGACCCAGAGCTTGGTGCTCGAGGCCGGCCGCGTGGCGGGCAGATCAGGATAGCGATTGATATTCGTGGTGTAACGCGTGCGATCGTACTCCGCCTGCGAGGTGAACTCGCGCGGGTAGAACCAGATGATCCCCGGCAGCTTCGCACCGGGCGTCCAGTCACGAGGCAGCGTGACGTCCACCCACATCTTGTACCCATCGCGCAGGCGCGACACCTGCAGGCGCTTGCGAATCGCGCCCGTCACTTCGTCGCTGATGCTCTTGTTGCTCGTCAGCTTCTTCGTGGTGTTCGCGGTCAGGTCGCGCAGGTACACATCGGGAATTACCGTCGGCGACTCGTGACGATAGAGGAACTGCGTGAAGTCGTCGTTGAGCGGCGACACGATTTCGTCGAAGCCATCGGCCGGGCTCTCGAAGATGCGCGAACGCGTGTTCGTCTCGATGTCGACCTTGTCCACCCACGGGCGCGGCGCTTCGGTGGTCCACTTGGCGCCCGGATTCATGGTGCCCTGCAGCATCACCGACTTGTTGTCGCTGGCCAACACGACGAACTGCTGGCCGTTCGGACCGGGCTTGGTCGCGAGCTGCCCACCGGTGCTGCTGGTATCGTTCGCACCTGCGCCACCCGGCGGACCACCGCCAGCGCCAAAGCCACGACCACCGCCGCTGATGGAGACGCCGCGGCCCAAGTTGTAACGCTTGCTCATGTCCGCGGTGCGCATCGCGATCACGGTGCTGCTGTCGCTGACGAACATCGTCTTGCCATCGGCGCTGTAGTGCACGTTGCTGAGCTGCGGTCCGCCTTCGTAGATCACCTTTGTGTCAGTCGGGCCAAACGGCGGCAACCACTGGATGTACTTCACGCTCGTCGCCTGCGGCCGTGCGGGCACGCCGCCACGGGCGGCACCCGGCGCGCCACCGCGTCCGGCGCCACGACCGGCGGCACCGGCGCCGTCATTCGTTGCAAACACCGACTGCAGATATACGAGTCCCGGTCCCGCCGGATTCCACTGGATATTGCGCTTGCCCGTATCGGCGGTCGGCGCCGCACCGCGACCACCGGCCGGTGCGTCCGGATCATCACCGCGGCCGGCTTCACGCAACGGCGTCGTGGCCAGCGTCGTGATCATCTTGCCGCTCGCGTCCCACAGCTCCTGCACGGTGCCGAAGCTGGACGCCGGCACGAGATACGAGAACGGCTCCGTCATGACCGTCACGCGCAAGAACGCGCCATCAGAGGACACATCCACGGCGCGGATCATGCGCGGCGCGCCGATCTCGCGCACGGCCTTCGACTTGACGTCGATGATCGCGAGCTGACCGGTGCTGTAGTACTTGAGCAGCGCCTTGTCGAGCGGATCCTGCAACAGGCTGGCGTGCACCGGCTGCGGAACGGCGCGCCCTTCGGTGAGACGCACCTGCGGGCCGTCCGCGACACCATCCGCGCCCAAGTCGGGCTTCCTGCCGCGGGCGTCGGGAATGATGACGGTGATGACCGACTTCCCGTCGGCCGTCCACTCGAGATCGGTGTTGAGCGTCGCCAGCAGCGGCGTGCGCGTGAGCGCGGTGGACTTGCCGCTCGCGACATCGGCAATGAAGACGTGACTGGCGTTGTCGAAGTTGGCGATGAAGGCGATCTGCGTGCCGCTGGGCGACCAGGTCGGCGACGAGATACTGGCGCCAGCCGGTGTGCTCAGCGTACGCGCTTCGCCCGTCTTCGGATCGACGAGGGCAAAGCCTTTGCGATTGCTCGTGGTGAGCGAACGCGCACGGTTGGCCTGCGTATCCACCTGCACGCCGCCGAGGTAGATGTGTCCCTTGCCGTAGAGGACGATGTCGCCGCGCGAATCGCCGGTCGTGCGCAGGAAGAGAGTGCGCGACGCATTGGGCGAGGGGAACGAAATGTCCACCCGTTTCGCGGTGATGATCTCGGCCACGCCGCTCGGCGGCTTGACCCACGTTTCCGTCTTCAGGATCGCCAGCGGATCCCAACCGTTCGACGACGCGGCGCTGCCGGACGTGGAGTTCTGCGCGGAGAGCGGCGGCGCCAGGCACGCAGCAGCGGCGAGGAGCGCCGGCCAGCGCAGGGTTCGGAGCGGAGTAGGCATGCGGGGCTCGGAAGTGGAGAGAGAGCGGACACGGAAGACCGGGCGCGCGCGCCGCGGTGGCAACCCTAGAATACGCGCCGGAACCGCCGGACGCTGGCGCGGCGTCCGCTCAGTCCCTTGTTTCTGCAGATGCCTCTGTCACGACCTCCCTCCAGCGCCGCGCTCCGAATCCCGACCTCCGTCAGAGTGGCGGTCAGCCCGTTCCGTTCCGTCGCGCTCCTTTGCGCCCTCGGCCTTGGGCTTGGCGCCTGCGCGGGACAATCCACGTCCGGGGTCGCGACGCCGACTGCGTCGTTGCGCAACGCCAGCGCCTCACCACTGCTCTCCTGGTCGGAGCAGATCACCGTGCGCGAACGCTGGCTCACGCAACGCCATGCCGCGCTCCTGCCCATGATGCGACGACACGACATCGGCATGTGGATCGTGGTCAACGAGGAATTCCACGACGATCCGCTGTCGCAGTATGTCGCGCCGCCGCGACCGTACACCGGCAATCGCGATTTCTTCGTGTTCGTGGATGGTGGCGACGCCGGACTCAGGAAGTTTGCGATCACCGCCTACACCGAGGAGAATCTCACACGGTTCTTCGAGGCACCGTCCGACGAACCGCGTCCGCCAGCGGCCACCCTCAAAGCGCTCTACGAACGGTGGACGCCGAAGACGATCGGTTTGGGGCTGGGCGGACGTCGCGGGCAGACGCGTTCACTCGGGTACGACGCGCACCGCTTTCTTGGCGAGGCGATGGGCGTCGATGCCAAGGAGAAGTTCGTCAGCGCCAGTGACCTCATCGAGGAGTATCTCGATACGCGCTTGCCGGAGGAGATGCCGCACTACACGGCGGCGGTCGCCGTCACCGAGGACATCGTCAAACGCGCACTCTCGCCCGATGTCATCAAGCCAGGCGTCACCACCGTGGGCGACGTGCGGCGCGCGCTGTACGACCTACTCTGGCAGGCGGGTGTGCGCACCTGGTTTCAGCCCGATCTGCGCGTGCAGCGCGCGTCGGGCGATGTGGCGACGTCACGCGGATTTCTCGCCGTCGCGCCGGAGAAGACAGTCATCGTGCCAGGTGATCTCGTGCACATCGACTTCGGTATTTCGTACATGGGCTTCGACACCGATTGGCAGAAGATGGCCTATGTGATGAAGCCCGGCGAAACGGACGCGCCGGCCGGACTCAAGCAGGCGCTGCGCAATACGAATGCACTGCAGGACGCGCTGATGCTGCGCGCGTCGCGTCCGGGACTCACCGGCGGCGCGGTGTTCAATGCGACGATGGCGGAGATGAAGCAGCAGGGAATCGAAGCGATGGTCTACTCGCATCCGATCGGTGCGCAGGGGCACGGACTCGGCGCGTCGATCGATTTCCGCAGTGCGCTGCGCAGCGACACCACCACGCAGAACGCGCGGTTGCGGTTGGGGTCGTACATCTCGATCGAACTCAATACGGCCACACCGGTGCCCGAGTGGGGCGGCAAGAAAGTGTTCGTGATGATGGAGGACGACGCGCATCTGACGCCGCAGGGGTTCCGGTTCTTCCGGCCACGTCAGGAGGCGTTCTATCTGATTCCGGCGGCGCCGGAGCGGCCTCCCGTCCCGTAGTCCCCGCGCCGTTTTCTCATCCCGTCATCGCGCGCATCAGCGAGCTCAGATTCGTGCCGCGCGCCCGCGTCGCAATCCGATCCTGCACTTTCGGGTAGATCGACGTCGCCTCGTTCTGGAAGCGTCGGAAGAGCGTCTTCATGTCAGCCGTCGAAAGCGACCGGCCCTGCGCGTAGTACTGTTCGGCGGCGTGGCCGAGGGCATACGTGCTGGCGAAGGTGACCGCACCGCCGGCGGCCGTACCGGCCACGCCGCCCAGCAGACCGCCAAGCAGACCGCCGGCGATGCCGCCAAAGGCTTTGCGTACCACGCTTTCCATCACCTGCGCCGCCGCACCCAGTCCGAAGGTGGCTACGAGGTCCTTGATCTGGTTGGCGTCCATTTGTTGCCCAAACTGCTGCCCGACGTGACGAACCAGACGCAACTGCAGGGGTAGGATACCGATGTTGGCGAGGCGGTCCGGGAGCAGTTCGAGCGCGGCGGTGAGAATCGCCTGATCGAGGATATGGTCGTCCAGGGCACCGGTGGGTGAGTTGCCGGCGCCGGTGGGCGGAGTCGTTGTGACTGGGAGGACGGGCGGTGCGCTGAACGGGGAAGCGGCAAAGCTGGTGGCTTCGGCTTTGGCGCGCGATGCGGCGGCGCTGGCGACGGTGGCGTCGAGGGCCAGCGAAGTGGCGAGTCGGCGCAGGAAGTCGTCTTCCTGAGAGCTGGATGGGCCGTTCGCGTTGCACACGGCGAGCGCCACATCGTACGCAGTTTGGCGTGCGTCGCCGTCGCTCAGCTTTGCTGCGAGATCGGAGGCCTGCAACTGACCGCTCGCGGCCCGTTGCACCACGCCTTCGGCTCCGGAGATGCCCAATCGACGGGCGGCCTCCTCGATGGTCGCGAGTTCGCTCGCGTGGTGTCGGCCATCGGCCATCGCTGCAACGGCGGCGATCGCGATGATGGTTTCGGCGTCCTGTGGTGTCATGGGAGCATCCTCGGAGCGGTGTGAAAGAGTATCAGTCTGTTGCGTCAACGTCTCGCGTCGGTGTGCGGCGCGATCACTATACTTTGCCGGTCATGTTGAATCGTCGTCAGTTCCTGTATTCCGCCGCAAGCGTCGCTGCCGGTGCGTCGCTCACCGGACTGTACACCCGATTTCTCGAGCCATACTGGATCGACGTCGTGCGCCGTCCGATGCCGATCGCCGGTTTGCCGACGGCGCTTGAAGGCAAGACGCTCGTCCAGCTCTCCGATCTGCATGTCGGCACGGTCGTCCCCGATCAGTTCATCCTCGATCTCTTTCGCGATGTCCGTGCCATGGCGCCGGACATCGTGGTGTACACCGGCGATTTCATCACGCACTATGCGCGCGGCGGCATGTTTGCGCAGGTGGAGCGTGTCTATGGCGACCTGCCTCGCGGCACGCTCGGTACGGCGGCCATCTTCGGCAATCACGACTTCGGCAACATGTGGTCGGAGCACGATATCGCGCGCCGGCTTGGGCGCACGCTCACGGCAGCTGGCGTGCAGGTGTTGTCCAACGAGACCGCCGTGATCGGCGACCTGCAGATTGTCGGGATGGGCGATCTGTGGGCGCATGAGTTTGCCCCCGTCAAGGCGTTTGCCACGGCGGATCTGCGGCAGCCGGCGATCGTGCTGTCGCATAACCCCGACACCGTGGACCTGACCGGCTGGGGCGAGTTCGAGGGGTGGATCCTCTCGGGGCACACGCACGGCGGCCAGTGCAAAGCGCCATTTCTGCCACCGCCCATTCTCCCCGTTCGCAACAAGCGCTATTCGAGTGGCGAGTTCTCGCTCGATCACGGTCGTCGCCTGTACATCAATCGCGGCATCGGACACGCGCTGCCGGTGCGCATCAACGCGCGTCCGGAAGTCACCGTCTTCTCGCTGACGTCGGTGTAGCGTTGAGTGGTCGCGCGTCGTATTGACGACTGCTGGCACAGGGTCGAGTTTGCAGCACACGGTGCGGGTCGACGACGGTGGTCGTGCCCGCGCGCGCATCCCGCTTATCGCCATCGATCCCGCCGCTGCCATGTGGACTGTTCTTGCGGGTGCCGCGGCACGCCACGCGATCGGTACGGCACCGGGTGAGACGCGCGTGTCAGCGCACGCCGCGCCGCGAGCGGCCTGGCGGCGCAGACTGTTGATCTTCGGCCTGCTCGGCAGCACGGCTGCGATCGGATGCGATTCGCCCGCCGCGCCGGCACGGGTAGCGTCCGTCGCCGTGACGCCAGCGGTCTCGTCGGTCATCGCCGGCGCAACACTACCGCTGTCCGCGGCGGCACGCGATGCAGCGGGAAGTGCGATCGCCGGTCGTGCGATCACCTGGAGTTCAGGTAATGTGTCCGTGGCCACGGTGAGCACTGCCGGACTGGTCGCTGGCCTCGCGCCGGGCAGCGTGGTCGTCTCCGCCACCAGTGACGGTCAGGCCGGTTCGGCCACGATCACCGTGCTCCCAATTCCGGTGGCGAGTCTTGTCATCACGCCAGGCACTGCAACGCTGGTGGCCGGTACCACGCGACAGTTCACCGCGACGGCGCGCGATGCGGTCGGCAACGCACTCACTGGCCGCCTGATCGAGTGGAGCGTCAATACCGTCAGTGCGGCCACCATCGATGCCAACGGGCTGCTCACGGCTGTCGCTCCGGGCACCGCAGTGGTCACCGCAGCCAGCGAAGGGCGGAGCATCATGGCCACGGTGAGTGTGCTGCCGATTCCCGTCGCGACGGTGGTGGTCACGCCCGCCACGCTGTCGCTGCCCACGGGGCTCACGCGAGCACTGACGGTCAGCACACGCGATGCGAACGGCACTGTGCTCACGGGCCGCTTCGTGTCGTGGCGCTCGGATGCGGCGACCGTGGCGACCGTCGACGCGGTCGGCGTGGTCACCGCCGTGTCGACGGGTGCAACAGTGATTTCTGCCACCAGTGAAGGGCAGAGCGGGGCTGTGACCATCACCGTTACGCCGGGCGCAGGCGGACCGACGATTACCTCCACCACGCCGGCATCGTTGCTGCCCGGCACCACACTCCTCATCAACGGCGCCGGATTCGACAACACACTGTTCGGCAACGTGGTCACGATTGGCGGGGTGACGGCGCCCGTGCTCAACGCGACCGCGACGCAGCTGTCGGTCCATGTGCCATGCGTGGAGAGTGGTGACGCGACCATTCGGGTCACCAGCAATGGCGTGCCCGGAACGGCCGTCTCCCGACTCGTGGTGGTCCCTCAACGCACCCTCGGCGTGGGCGAATCCATTGTGCTCACCAGCAACGTGGCCTCGGTGTGCAACGAACTCGTCTCGCTCTCGGCGTCCGCTCGCTATCTGGTGACGGTCTTCAGTGCGTCCACCACCGCCGGGTCGCAAGTGGACGTGGAGATCACCGGCAAGACACCGCCGGTCGGTACGGCTCCCATTCGCCTTGACGCGATACGCCCGTTCGCGGCGCGCGAACGTGATCTCCCCACCGAGGAATCGGCGCGCGACGCCGTCCATGCGGCATTTCTCGAGCGTGATCGGTTGCAGTTCGAGGAGTTGCGCGCACGGACACCGCGGCGGGCGTTGACGTTGCCCGCCACACGCGCGGCCGAGCTGCCAGCGGTCGGCGATATGCGCAGCCTGTACTTCACTTTCAGTGGGGGCTGCAGCGACACGACCCGCGTGATGCGCGGGAAGGCGATACATATCGGCACGCGCGCAATCATCTGGGAAGACTCGACGAACACACTGCAGTCGATGAACGACGCCACATTGGCCGGTTTCTACCAGCGATTGGGGCAGATCTTCGATCAGGATCAGTACGAGTCGGTGAAGAACAACTTTGGTGATCCGTTGCTGCGCGACGCGTTGACGGATAACGATGGTCGCGTGCACATGGTCTTTTCGCAGCGACTGAATGGCTCGGGCGCCGCCGCGTACGTCACGTCGTGCGATCAGTTTCCGAACACCACGTCGCGCGGCAGCAACTTCGGGCAGTTCTTCTACGGCTCCGTTCCCACCACCTCGACGCTCAATCTCAACACTACGGCATCGCCCGACGGCTGGTTCTACTTCATGGCACGCACGGTGGTGCACGAGGTGAAGCACATCTCGTCGATCTCGGCGCGCGTGGCCAACAGTGCGAACTTCGAGCAGTCGTGGTTGGAAGAGGGGACCGCGCGACACGCGGAAGAACTCTGGGTGCGCGAATCGTTGCACAAGGTGCCGTGGAAGGGGAACACCGGCTTCGGCACCGCAGCGAGCAATGGTATTCTCTGTGACTTCAGTCCATCCGACCTCACCTGCAATTCCGCCGACCCGTTGCGCCGACCCAGCTACGGCATGCGGCGTCAGTTCAACGAGATCCGCGAGAAGCTGCTCGAGCCGTGGAACTGGTCGCCGTATGGTGACGGAGCGGGGCAGAGTTCGAGCACGTTCTATCAGACCGCGTGGTCGCTCGTGCGCTATACGATCGACCGCTATGCGAGCTCGGATGCGGAGTTCTTCCGCACGCTGGTCAACTCGAGATCCAATGGACCGACGAATCTTGCCGCAGCAGCCGGCGTGCCCATGGATCAGCTCATCGGCGGCTGGGGGCTCGCACTCTTTGCGGACGACTATCCGGGGCTGGCCTCGCCGAACGCCGACATTCAGTTTCCGACCTGGAACCTGCGCAGCATCTACTCCGGATTGAACGCGCTTCCCGCGTGGAGTTCGCGCTGGAATACCGTCTTTCCGATGCAGCCGCCGCAGTTCGCGTTTGGCAGTTTCGTGTCGCGGGTGAACGGACTGCGTGGTGGTGCGCACGCGTACATCGAGCTGTCGGGAACGCCGAACGGTCCTCAACTCGTCGGATTGCGGTCGGTGGTCGGTGCGGCGGTGCCAACGAATCTGCGGATTGCCATCGCGCGGTTGCAGTAGTGGTGGCGTTGCGGTTGTTGCTGTTGACGCTCGTGTCGGTCTCCGCGGCAAGCGCGTGCCGCCGCGCTGGCGCCGCCGATGCGTCGTCGGACAGCGCGTCGGCCAGTGCGATTCGTGCGGACAGTGTGCGCGGCGTGCTGTCGCTGGTCGGGAGCGAGCCGCTTCCCGTTCTGTTGCTGTCCCCGACCGCATCGAGTGGCATGGATACCGTCGTACTCGTAGGCGCACTCTCGTCCACGCTGCGAAATGTCGTCGGACTCGATATCGTCGTGGCCGGCCGCCGCACCGGCGAACGCGTTCCCGGAGTGATCGCGCGCGGCGCCATGTCACTCGATGTGCGGCAGTTCATCGTGCGCGCGGCGGACGGTGTGGCCACGCACGACGGTGTCCTGGCGCGACGCGACTCGCTGTATCTGCTGCGTGATGCAGATGGAATCGAGCACGCGTTGCCGTCGCTCCCCGCGTCGCTGCGCCGTATGCTCGGCGCGCGCGTCTGGCTGGCGGGCCCGCTTGCCGCCTCGCCGACGTCGTATGGTGTCATCGTGCAGCCGCAGTAGGAGGCAGTCCTCGCGCCCCAACGTTCGGGCTACACGGTTGGCCTCGTCGCGCTATCGGTAGTTGTGCCCCGGTGCATGCTGCTCGCCTGCGCCAAGATCGAGCTTCCTGAACTGCTTGGCGCGCACGTTCACCACCATCCCTTCCACCTGCAGCACACCGCGAATGAGCAGCAGCGGTGACGTGGAAATGAGCAGGGCATTCGCTTCGAAGCGATCAGGGGTGATGACCACGTTGATCATCCCCGTTTCATCTTCGAGCGTGAGAAAGACGAAGCCTTTCGCCGTGCCGGGGCGCTGTCGGCAAATCACCAGTCCGGCAACGGCGATTTTCTGACCATCGCGACCGAGCTTGATGGCCTCCTTGGCCGTGAGCACGCCGTTGGGTTTGAGCAACTCGCGCAGGTGGGTCATCGGATGGCCCGCCAGCGACAATCCGGTCATGCGATAGTCGGCCTCGGTGAGCTCCACCGGTGCGAGCGCGGGTAGGTGCGCAGGCACTGGTTGCGTGCGCATGGGTGCAAGCGGGAGTTGCGGACCACGCGTGCTGGCCAGCACTTCCCACAGTGCCACGCGTCGCCGCCGATCGGCCGGTTCATGCATGAACATCGCGTCGAAGGCGCCGGCTTCGGCGAGTCGTCGCCACGCCGCCCGATCGAGTTGCACGCGCTGCACGGCGTCCTCCACACTCGTGAACGGGCCGTTGACCAGTGCCGCTTCGAGCACCCGCCGCGCCTTGGCGCCGAGTCCACGTACGAGTCGCACACCCAGTCGCACGGCCACGCGATCCTTTCCGGTCATCTGCGACGATGCACAACGCGCCCCCCATTGCACAGTGCCATCGTTGGGCACCAGTACACGTCCGTCCGCCATCTCGAGCACATGATCCCATGACGAGCGCGTGAGGTCGATCGGACGCACTTCCACGCCATGACGTTTGGCGTCTTCGACGAGTGTGCCCGGCGAATAGAAGCCCATCGGTTGTGCATTGAGAATTGCCGCGGCGTATTCGGGCGCGTAGTAGTGCCGCAGGTATGCCGTCGCATACACGATGAGTGCAAAACTCGCCGCATGACTTTCGGGAAACCCGTAGTCGGCAAACGCATTGATCTGGTTGTAGATGCGCTGCGCGATCTCCTCCTCGATGCCGTTGCGCTTCATGCCGTCGATGAGCTGCTCGCAGATCTCGGCCATGCGCTCGTGCGAGCGCTTGTGTCCCATCGCGCGACGCAACACATCGGCTTGCCCCGGTGTGAAGCCAGCGGCCGCAATCGCCACCTGCATCCCCTGTTCCTGAAAGAGCGGAATGCCCAACGTGCGCTTGAGCGCATGCTCGAGCGCCGGATGCGGATACGTCACCGGTTCCAACCCCGCGCGACGGCGCAGATACGGATGCACCATCTCGCCCTGAATGGGGCCCGGACGAATGAGTGCGACTTCTACCACGAGATCGTAAAAGCAGCGCGGCTTGAGCCTCGGCAACGTGTTCATCTGCGCCCGACTCTCGATCTGAAACAGTCCGACGGTATCGGCCGCACACATCACGTCGTACACCGCCTGATCCGTCATGTCGAGTTGACCAAGATCGATGTTCACGCCACGCGTGTGCCGGATGTACAGCAGACAATCCTGCACGACCGTGAGCATGCCCAGTCCGAGCAGATCGATCTTCACGAGCCCCACCGGGTCGAGATCGTCCTTCTCCCACTGAATCACTGTGCGACCCGGCATCGACGCCGGTTCGATGGGCACGACAGAACCGAGTGGTTGCTCGGTGAGGATGAAACCACCGACGTGGATGGAGCGGTGACGCGGCAGTTGATGCAGACCGTCCACCACATCGGCGAGCACCCGTACACGGGGATCATTGACATCGAGTCCCGAGCGGGTGGCCAGCGACGGAACGGGCAACTTCCCAGTTTCGGGCGGTGGGCTTTGGCTGTGGGTTGTGGGTGTGTGGGAGCTGCCCTTGGCGAGCGGACCGAGGTTGTACTCCGCATCCGCTGCGATCCTGGACACCGCGCGTTCATCGAGATGCTCGGCCCACGTCGCATCGCGCGCGTTGAGCGATTGCCCAGGCCGACGCTGCGCGTTCGGACTCCCATACGGCTCATACGCCGCATTCGGCTTCGGACGATCACTCGCACGCAACGGTGTCTTCTTCGCTCCACTTGCACCCGCAGTCGAAGCAGCACTCGCACTTGCCGCCACCTTCCGCGCCTCCACCCGCACCACCCGCGCCTTCGTCGTCGCCTCCGTCCCCCCAATCATCATCTGCCCAATCTGCGTCGCCTCAACACTCCGCTGTCCTTTTGCAAGTTCTTCTACGCCCCCGTTCCTCTCCCCGTTCTCCCTGTTCTCCCCGTCCGCTGTTGCAGTTGCTGTTGCAGTTGCAGTTTCCGCGTTCGGCACCCGCAACGCCGCCGCCGTCGCTTTCGCACTGAATCGATCGCTCAGCGCGCTCAGCATCTCCCCCTGCTCCACCGAAAACCCCAGCACGCGTGCCGCATCACGCACCGCACTACGGCCGCGCCAGGTGATCTGCTCACACACCATCGCGGCATGTTCGCGCCCGTAGCGGTCGTAGACGTACTGCAGCACGCGTTCGCGGTCCCGGTGCGCGAAGTCGATGTCGATGTCCGGTGCTTCGGTCCGTTCTTCACTCAGAAACCGCTCGAACAGCAACTCCATGCGAATCGGATCGACCGCGGTGATGCCCAGGCAATAGCAGACGGCGGAGTTGGCCGCCGAACCGCGCCCCTGACAGAGAATCCCCTCGCGTCGTGAGAAGCGCACGATGTCCCACACGATGAGAAAGAACCCGGCGAGTTTGAGCTTCGCGATCATCCCCAACTCGTGCGCGAGCTGCGCGTCATGCTTGGGTGTACGCGTGCGCCCCCACCGCTCGTGCGACCCCTGTTCGACAAGCCGTGCGAGATACTCGTCGGCCGAAATGCCCGGCGGCAGCGGGAACGCCGGCAACGTCGGCTTGAGTTGCTGCAACCGGAACTCGCACCGTTCGGCGATGTCGCGTGTGGCATACACGCCTTCTTCGGCGCCGCGCCACCGCTTGAGTACCAGCGACGGCGACTTCAACGCCCATTCGGCATTCGGACGCAACCGCGTGCCCATCTCGTCGAGCGTGCGTTCGTACCGTAACGCGCGCAATACGTCGTGGACGATGCGTCCATCGGGCTTCGCGTAATGCACATCGTTGGTGACCACCCACGGCACGCCGAGCCTGACCGAAAGCGGACGTAGTTTGCGCACCAGCGCGCGCTCTTCAGGGAGACGATGATCCCAGCACTCGATGGCGAGCCGTTCGCCGAACACCTCGCGCATCGCACACGCCGCGTTCCATGCGTCCTCGTCACGATTTTCCATCAGCAGCTGCGGAATCCATCCGCGCGGACAGCCACTCAGCGCCATGACGCCACGGGCATGCGTCGCCACCAGCGACCATGGCACGGCGGGCGTGCCGCGCGGCGTATCCATCCGCGCACGCGTGATCAGCGAGGAGATATTGCCGTATCCCTCCGCCGTTTCGGCCAGCACCACCATGTGCGTCGGGCGCGCCTCACGCCCGTTCTGCCGGTCGGGCACGAGTACGGTCAGTTCTGCGCCGAGGATGCCGTCGATGCCCAACGATTCGCACGCCGTCCCGAACCGGACGATGCCACCCAACTCATCGTGATCGGTGAGGGCGAGGGCAGGGTAGCCCAGTTCGACGGCTCGCGCGACGAGCGCTTCGGGGAGCGACGCGCCATCGAGGAGTGAGAGGGCCGAGTGGCAGTGCAGCTCGACGTACGGGGCGGGGGCGGGGGCGGACGGCGGCATCACAGTGGATGATAACCGAAGAAAAGCCGAAACAAAGGTGCGCGACGGAGGTGACGTAGTACGGACTGCTGCGTATCCCGAGGCCGGTCCACGTCTTATCATGAACGCGAACCTGCTTCCGTTTACCTGCGAGCGCAGCTGCGAGGGCGGCTGCGAGGGCGGCTGCGAGGGCGGCTGTACGGTGTTCGCGATTCACTCCTTCCAATGCCCGACTCGAACAATCCGCAAGTGCGTCTCACGCGCACCGTGAGCGAAGTGCTGGAGGCCGCCGATTCCATGGCCGCCGAAGAATTGGATCGCCTGCCGTACGGCATGATTCAGCTCGATCGCACCGGCCGCATTCTCAACTACAACGCCGTCGAGTCGAAGCTCGCCTCACTGCGCAAGGAAGATGCGATCGGCAAACAGTTCTTCACCGAGATCGCGCCCTGCACCAAGGTCCAGGACTTCTACGGGCGCTTCAAGGAAGGGGTCATTCACGAATCGCTCGACACGTCGTTCCGATTTCATTTTGCCTTCAAGCAGAATCCGCGTGACGTGACCGTGCGGCTGCTGTATTCGAAGCGATCGCGCACGGTGTGGGTAATGATCTCCGACGAGCAGGGCAAACCGCTGGCGGAATAGCACACCGCACGGCGCGCGATTGGCGCGTGCTCAGTCGTACCACCCTTGCACGAACCATCGCGGGGCCATGCCACCGGCCGCATCGCGATACAACAACAACTCACCTTCGCTTGCCACTGCGCATCGCCAGTAATCGCGCGCAAATGCATCCGTACGCCACCAGTCTCCGCTCAATCGCTCAGGACCATCCACCGCACGAAAGTCCAGCCGACGTCCACGCCACCACACCGCATCCGGTAATCCGGCCGCTTCCTCCACCTCCACCGGCTCGGGCGCATCAAGCAATCGCAGGACCGCAGATACCGAGGACGGCACGGGCGCACGCATCACCTCCACCGCGTTATCCGCACCCCGGTTTTTCGCGTCGTTCGTGGCCCCGAGCGCCATCGCATCCGCCCGCGCCCATCGCCCCGCTTCTTCCGGTCGATGCGCATCACCCGCCACCGGATGTACGACAACATCGCCGGCGTTATCCGGATCGAGCACCGCGCGCAGTCGGGTAAAAACCGCATCGGCATTCATCGCCGCATCCCGCCATGACGGCACGAGCAGATCACCCTGATCAGCCGCCAATGGTGCCGTGGCCGGGATGCTCAGCGCGACCCCGATGACCGGGGCCGGAATCACCCACTGTTCGAGCAACGTGCGGCACTGATCGAACAACGGTTCCAGCCGGGCGATCGGACGTGCGGGGCGGATCTCTCGCGTGATCGTGCGGTGCGGCACGGCCAGCAGTTGTGCATGCGCCGATGGCGTGGCGTGGAGCAATGCCGGGTACTCCTCTTCCTCTTCCTTCTCCAGCGGCCACACCCGACCGGCATCGAGCACGAGCGTGATGGCCACCGATGCCGCGGCACGACCGTCCTCGATCAGTTCGCGGACGAGTCGTTCGAGTAACGCGCGCATGACGAACACCACGGGGGCCGCTGCGTCGGCGGGGGCCGGTAATTCCACACTCGCCCGTCGCGCCGCTTCCACACGCACGAGACCAGGGCGTCGCGGATCCTCGCCATGCGACAACCGCCACGCCGAAATCCCCTCCGCTCCCCATCGACGCTCCACATCGCCCGGTTCAAGCGAGGCCAACGCACCTACCGTCCGCAGACCAAGCGCAGCGAGAGACTGGCGCAATTCACCGTCCATGGGCACCAACCCAAGTGGCGCTGGGGCGAGATATGTCGCGCACCCTCCCCGTGGGATGATGGTCACACCATCCGGCAACGCCAGCGGATCGGACTCCGCCACATGCCCATCGCTGCGTCCAGTCCGTGGTGCATCGATACGTGTCGCACGCTTGGTGCTTCGTCCATAGGCACGCGCGTACGTACTGGCCATGGGCGCCCAGGTGGCGGCGCGTGCCGACACACACGAATCGGCAATGGCCACGCGCGCCTCGGGGTGGACCGTCTGCGCAATCAGCAACAGGGTGCGCGCCAACATCGCTTCACCACCGAGTCCGTCAAAGCCGGTGGCGCCCACCCACCACATGCCAGGTGCGCCGGCGACCGGCGTGACCTGCGGACTGGCCGCGAGCAGTGCCGTCGTCGTGGCCAGGATCGCATCGGTGATGGCGTCGTCATCCCACGGTCGCACATCGAGTGCGGCACAACAGGCGCGTGCTTCCGGAATGCTCATGCCGGCGCGCACACCGACGCGGCCAGCCGTCAGCGAGACGACGCGTAGTCGTTGCCCCTCAGCCAGTGCACGCGGGAGTGCGTCCCAGTGCGGCTGACGAAGCGGTGGGTGTGCCGACGGGTGTGCCGACGGGTGTGCGCGGTCGTGCGCGGTCGTGGGGCGTGTTGCCGGGCGTGTTGCCGAGTGTGGCGATGCCGAGTGTAGTGGTCCCGCCATCGCGTCCGAGGCGCGGGGTCCCGTTGCTGCCAAGTGACTGGCCGCTGTGTGATGTGATGAGTGCACCGGCACGTTCACGCGCGACGTCGCGTCGGGAGCGTCGGCCGTATCCCGATTCGGCAGCGCGCCGCCGTCCCTTGGCGCTGGCCCAATCGCGGGTGCGTCGATCGAGGTCGCGTTCGTGTCGGCGCTCGATCTGCTCGCGGGTGAACGGCTGGTGTGCGATCTGTTGGTGTGCAGGATCGGTGTTGGGGTGAAGAACGGCAGGGCGAGTTGTGTCGCCAGAGGGGGGGCTGGCGTTGCGGGGATCGTCGATGGACGCGCCGAGTCCGCCCCAGGTGATGGGGTGTGCGGTATGGCCGTCTGTGGTGGCGTGGCTGTGTGGCGTCCAGGAATGACGCGTTCCGCGCGCCACCCCGCGCCGATCGGGAATCTCGGGATCCGTACACACGCGACGCGCCACGACGACTGCACTGCACACCTCAACGGTCCGGAAGACACCACCCTTTTCGACGGTCACCACGAATCCGGGCAGTGGCCCGGGTGCTGCGTGCGCTGCGCTGGTTGATCGTCGTCGGGGTGGGGCGGAGGTTGGGATTGTTGCAGAAGCGGCAATAGGCGTGGCCGCACCCGCGCGCGTCGGAGCGACCCGCAACCGCACCGCGCCGCCCACACGACTGGGCTGCACCCCGTCCGCAATCACCACCAACGCGGCATCCCGCTCCCGCGCGAGTTGGGCGAGCCGAACACCATTCACCCGCGAGAGCAACGGCGCCCCGTCAAGCACCACCAACGCAAAGACCCCGCTTCGCAACAACAGGTCGGCACACCACGCCCCCCGCTTCGCCTCGCGTGGGCGGATCATCACCAACCGCGCCCCCAACTCGGCCCACGGCTGAGGCGCCAACGTGCGCCTCGCATCCACCCACGCCACCCAACTGCCGCTCCGCAGCACTCGGCTCACCACCTGCCGCAGCAGCGCCGTCTTGCCGGCCCCGCGCATCCCCACGACCTCGGTGATGCGGCCGCGCGGAATGCCCCCGCCCAACGCCACATCAAGAATCCCCACCCCGGTCGGCATTGGAGGGCCAGCCGGCCGCTTCCCCACCACCACGTCGTGCATCCGCGACCGCAACTGATCGAGCGCATGCGGCGGGTGGTCGATATCGGGGACACATGGGACGGCAGCAGTCATGGCGGAGGGGCAATAGGATGATACCCGAATAAATACCGAAAATCCGCCTGATGGCTAGGGGTTGACGCGAACGGTGAGTCCCCATGTGGACCGACCCGTCGATACAGCCGCCGCCGGGGCGAAATCGTCACCGTGGGGTCGCAACGCAGGCGAGCGACGGCACATCGCGATTTCCCCCGCTGATATACTCCACATGATCCATGGGCACACGCGATCCACGCACTGACGCTTACATCACGGGGGCGGCGCCGTTTGCGCAGCCGATTCTGGTGCATCTGCGCGACTCTGAGACGAAACAGGAGCGTGTGGCGAATGCCGTCGAGCAGTTGAGCGAAGGGAAGTCCCTCAACTGGAAATACGAGACATGCTGATCGGCGAGCTGGACGCGCGCGCCCGATTCGAGATCCTGGAGCAGGCGCCCACGGCGTTTCTGGCCATCGATCGGAAGTGGCGTTTCGTGTACATCAATCCCGAAGGTGCGCGTCAGCTTGGACGGACCCCGTCCGAACTGTTTGGTCGTGTACTCCGGGATGAATTTCCGCAGCTCGAGGGGAGCGCCTTCGAGCATGCATTCCGACGCGCCATGGACGACCGCGCGGTGGTGGATGTCGAGGACTATTACGCCCCCCTCGGCGGCTGGTTCGCGATCCATGCGTACCCCATCGACATCGGAATCGCCGTGCACTACGCCAACGTCACGGATCGCAAGCTGAAGGACGAGTTGCTGGCGCGGCGCGAACGTGAGCTCGCGCGTGCGCAGCAGATTGCGCAGGTTGGCAGTTGGTCGTGGGAGATCGACAGCGACACCGTGGAATGGTCGGATGCGACGTACCGCCTGCTCGCGTTCGAGGAGAACTACCGTCCGACGACGGTGCGCATGGAGGAGTTCGTGCATCCGGAGGACGTGGCGCGCAACTGGGCCGCGATTCAGCACACGCTGGCCACCGGCGCACCGTATGACCTGGTCCTGCGCATGCGTCCGCGCGACGGGACCTCGCGCGTCTGTCATGTGCGCGGTGAGACGGAGCGTGACGCGACCGGGCGCGCGATCTGCTTGTTCGGCACCATTCAGGACATCACGCAACGTGTCGAGCGCGAACGGGCGACCGAACAGGACAAACGCGATCTGCATCTCGCGTTTCGGGTGGCCCGCATGGCCAACTACTCGTGGGACATGCGCAGCCCGGTGCTCACCTGGTCACGCGCGTATTACGATCTGCTCGGACTCGATCCGGAGACGTTCGTGCCGGAGCGCGACGTCGTGCTGTCGCGCGTGCATCCCGACGACCTGCCGGACGTGCGGCGTGCGAGTGCGGATGCGTTTGCGTCCTTGCCCGGATTCGAGATGCAGTACCGCATCCGGCACGCCGACGGCAGGTGGCGGCACATGGCCTCGGTGGCGGAGATCGAACGCGACGCCGACGGCAAGGCCACGCGCGTCGTCGGCTCCGTGCGCGATCGGACCGACGAAGTGCGCGCCGAAACCGAGCGACTGCAGCTCGAACGGCAAATGCAGCAGGCGCAGAAGCTCGAAAGCCTTGGCGTCCTCGCCGGCGGCATCGCACACGATTTCAACAACCTGCTCGTGGGCATCCTCGGCAACGCCAGTCTTGCCGTGACCGAAGCGCCCGTGCAGGGGTCGATGCGCACGCTGCTGGGTGAGATCGAACAGGCGGCACTGCGGGCGGCTGATCTCACACGCCAGCTGTTGGCGTATGCGGGCAAGGGCCGATTCGTGGTGGAGCCCGTCGGGTTGTCGCAGCTGGTGGAGGAGATGCTGACGCTGGTGCGGTCGGCGATGAGCCGGAAAGCCGAGCTGCATCTCGATCTCGCGCGTGAGCTGCCGGCCGTGGAGGCAGACGCGACCCAGCTGCGGCAGGTGGTGATGAATCTCCTGACCAATGCATCGGATGCGCTTGAGGATCGGCCCGGCGCGATCGTGCTGCGTACGGGTCTGCAACGCGTGGATGCGAGCTATCGCAACAGCATGGGGGGGACTCAAACGCTCGCCGACGGCCTGTATGTGTCACTCGAAGTGTCGGATACCGGCGTCGGCATGGATCCCGATACACTCAACCGGATTTTCGATCCGTTCTTCACCACCAAGTTCACTGGGCGCGGACTCGGGCTCGCCGCCACGCGTGGCATTGTCCTGGGGCATCGGGGGGCGATTCGCGTGCGCTCGGTGGTCGGCGAAGGGACAACGTTCACCTTGCTCTTTCCGGCGCTCGAAGCGGCGGCCGCCACACGGAGCGTGACGCGGGCCTCGGCGACGTGGCGCGGCAGCGGCACCGTACTGGTGATCGACGATGAACCCACCGTGCGTCGCGTCACGCGAGCGATTCTTCAGCGCAGCGGCTTCGACGTGATCGAGGCTCCGGATGGCGTTGAAGGGCTCGCGAAGTTTGAACAGCATCGCGACACGATCCGTCTGATTCTGCTCGACCTGACGATGCCGCGGATGGACGGAGAGGAGACATTCCGTCGACTGCGCCTGCTGGATCCGGAGGTGCGTGTGGTGCTGATGAGTGGCTACAACTCACAGAACGTCACGGCACATTTTGTCGGGAAGGGACTGGCCGGGTTCGTGCAGAAGCCGTTCAGTGCGGACGATCTCGAGGCGCAGGTGCGAACCGTGCTCGACCGCGACGCGAACCGCTCGCCATAAAGAGCCGAAGCTGGACGTGTGCGTGTCGCACCGCAGGGCAATTCGACCCCGTGACGTCTTATTTATACGCACGCATTGTCATCATCACAGGCACGCCATAAGCTACGACTCATATGACACCGCTTTCCGACATCGAAATTCAGCGAGGACTCGGCTCGCTGCCTGGGTGGTCGCGCAAGAGTGACACCCTGCAGAAGAGCTACCACTTCGCCACGTTTCCCGACGGCATCGCCTTTATCGGCAAGGTCGCGGAGATCGCGGAACAGCTGGCGCATCACCCCGATATCGACGTGCGGTACACGAAAGTGAGTTTCGTGCTCAGTACGCACGATGCCGGGGGGATTACGACCAAGGATCTGGAGCTGGCGAAGGCGATCGAGGAGATGGCGGCCGCTTAACTGCCAACCACCAGGTGTCGAGCTTCGGGTTCGAATTCGGGGCTTTGAGTTGTGCGGCGGCTGCATTACCCGAAGCCCAGAACCGATACCCGGGCCTGGACACCTGGGGGTTGCAGTCCGGCCGACTACATCAACTTCTGCAGGGTGATGCTCCCGTTGACCGTGCTGGCTCGCAGGCGGGTGCGGCCATCGCCGACAGAACCGCGGAGACGACGCGGCGACATGGTGCCGGAGATGGTGATCGGGAAGTCGGTGGTAACGCGCCCGTTCACGGTGGAGAGTTCGAGCTGGGCGCCGAAGTTCGACGGCAACTCGATAGTGACAGAGCCGTTCACCGTCTCGTATTCGAGATCGTCGGCGTTGCCGACGGAACGCATCGAGACCCTCACGCTGCCGTTGACCGTCTTTGCACGGACCGGGCCACCCGCGCTCCGCGCGTCGATGCTGCCGTTGACGGTATGCGCGCGTACCTCGGTGGTCACGCCCGAGACTTCGAGTCCGCCGTTGACGGTGGACACATCAACGCGGACGCCATCGGGCACGCGCACGGTGAAACGCACCGACACATCGTTGTTGCGGTCGTTCGTCCATCGGTTGTTGCGCTCCGAGTGAATACCGTCCTCGTCGCAACGCGCGCGTTCCGTCCAGAGTGCGCACACGAGCACGTCGTCACCATCAAGCTTGCGCTGCTCGATCCGCACGTCTTCGGGATTACTGCGACGCCACGTCTTTTCGGCGCTCACTTCCACGCGTCCGCTGGTGCTTCGTTCTACGTGAATGGCGCCGTTGATGTTTTTGACGAGAATGCGCCGGCCGCTGGGGATCGTACCCGACCAGGAGAACGCGTTTTCGCGACGCTGCTCGCCCTCCCGATCGCGATCACGGTTCTGCGCGCCGGCCGTGTTGACGGCGAGCGTGGTGGCAGCGACGGCAATCGTGCCGATGATCGCTGCGATGCGTGCGGCGGAGGGGAGGCGGACGAAACGCGACGAAAGCTGAGTCATGAAACGCTCCAGATGGTGCGTGTTGGTGTGCGTGTTGGTGTGCGTGAACGCGTTCAATTGAAATCGCGGAGCGTCAATCGATCGAAGCGAATATCGCCGTTGAACGTGGTGATGCTGAGTCGGGCTGCGCCGCCACCACCGAACTCGAAGCGTTGTGTACCCCGCTCGCTGCGATTGCGTATGGCGATGCTGCCAGCCGTGAGTGTGAGCGGTCGATTGGCCGTGAGATCGCCGTTGAACGTCGAGAGCTCGAGTACGCCGCTGGCGGCTTCGGCAAGACGGACCGCCACGTCCCCGGAATGGGTGGTCAACTGGATCCGCGCGCCGCCGGCAAGCTCGCCATCGAAGGCGATGTCGCCGCTCATGCTTTCGACGCGCACCACGCCGGCACGCATATCCGTGAGCGTGACTTCACCGCTGGTGGTCTGCACGTCGGCGCCACCGCGAACACCCCGCAGCACGATGTCGCCACTCATCGTCGTGGCGCGTGTCTCGCCCGCGCCTTCGGCGAGCGTGATGTCGCCCGAAAGGGTCTCGGCGATCATGCGTCCGCCGATCGCGCGCAGCACGATGTCACCGCTCGTCGAGTGTATTTCGACATCACCCGCGATGTCCTGCACCTCCACGTCGGCGGAGTACGCCGAGACGAGGACGCGCACGCCACGCGGAACGGAGAGTTCGAGTCGACTGTCGCGCGAGCCGCGCCGGTCAGCGTTGGAGCGGCTGCGGTCCTCGCGAGAGGAGAGCGTGACCCCCACGCCGGTGGTGCGCAGCGAGTAGCGCTGGTCGTCGGCGCGAAGTTCGGCCGTGTTGCGATCGGAGCCGCGCACCAGCAGAGTACCGCTGCGCACGGTGATGTCGATGACTGCGTTGCGCGGCAGTGCAAATGAGGTGTCGCCGGTCGATTGCGCACGCGCGAGCGCCGGTGTGCTGACCGTGACGCCGGCCAGCAGCGCGAGGGCGAGACTTCGCCTGATGGGCGATTGACGCATGGAGGTACTCACAGCAGAGCCACGCGCCGCATCAGCGCCAGTTTGGTTTCGAGCGCACGGTCGAGCTGGGTCGAGAGCAGACGGCTGCGCGGGTCGAGCTTGAGGGCGCGGCGACTGTCGGCGATGGCCGCGTCGATGATGGCGAGATTCCGTCGCAGTTCGAACACGGTGGTGGAGTCGAGATCCGCGAAGCGCTCGTTGACGACACGCCGGAGCGACGTGATCTCGCGCTCATAGATGTCGTCCACGTCGGCCGGCGATGCGGCCACCAGCCGTGCCTGCGTGGACGTGCTGCGCGATTCCGCCACCGTCGTCGAGTCGTCCAGACGCATGACATTCGCACTTGGCACCGATGGCGCGTTGTTTACCGCGAGCTCCTGGACCGCGCGTCCACGTGGCGTCTGCACGCGCGCCACGCGCCACGTGACGCCTGCGGTGACGGCGACAAGCAGCGCGGCGGCAACGGCAAAGGTGCGCATGGAGACCGATCGTCGTGGCGCGACGGTGTCGGTGATGGCCGTCGACCGACCAGAGAGCGGAATCACCGTTGTGTCGAGCTGCGACTCGATGCCGCTCCAGAGATCGCGCGACGGCGTGAGCACCGGGAGGGCGCTCGCCTGCTCCACGAGCCCCGCGATGTCGCAGACGAGCGCGTTGCAGGTCGGGCAGTGGCGACGGTGCTCGTTCATGATCGCCCGCTCGGATGTCGTGAGCGAACCTTCGAGATAGTCGGCGAGCTGCTGCTCGAACGGCAGACATTCCGGCGTGCGCAACGTGGTGCTGGAGATGGAGTCGGTCATACGAGGGCCAGGGCCTGAGCCGGTAGCTGTGGCGGTAAAACGGAGGTCGTGTTGCCGACCCACAGTCGAATCGAGGGGGTGTCTGCCACAGTGAGCGTGCTCATCGTGACAACGCGTTACGGAGCAGCAATCGGGCGCGATGGAGCTGCGCTTTGGAGCCGCCGCCGGTGATGCCGAGCTGCTCGCCGATCTCCTCGTGCGTGAAACCCTCCACGTCGTGCAGAACGAAAATCCGGCGCGCGCCCCTTGGCAGTCCGGCAATCGCCGCCTCGAGATCCAGCCGATCGCCCACCGACGCGGGCTGCGCGGGTACGGCGTCTATCGCGTCCTCGTCATCCACCGTGCGATCGCGTTGCAGCGCCGCGAGTTTACGGCGCGTGAGCACCACGTTGACCGCCACACGATGCAGCCACGTGGAAAACGCAGCTTCACCGCGAAAGCCGGGAAGCTTCTCCCACACGCGGATGAAGACGTCCTGCGTCACTTCCTCGGCGAACGTGCGATCGCCCAGCATGCGGACGCAGATCGAAAAGACGCGATCGACATGCGCACGATAGAGCCGCTCGAAGGCGCGACGATCGCCGGATGCTGCAGACTCGACGTCAGCCGACACGACGGCAGCCGGGCTGGCTGATATGGACGCGGACGACAACGGGACGGCGAATGGTTTGGCCACGAGCTGAGCGAGCATGAGGACCCAAGTGCGAGTTCACAGGGTCAGACTGACTCGGCGGGGGAAAGGTTTGAACAGACGGCAACTTCCGACGGCAGCTTCCGAGTTGCGGGCTGTGGGTGTGGACTGCGGGTTGTGAGAGACTGTTGGGGCTAGGTGGTGCGGTCGGCACGCGCGCTGAGTGCGGCGACGGCGACGGGGAGTTCGGTGATGGAGGAGAGCCAATAGGTCGGGGCGGCGGGGGCGAGTTCATCGCACGTGAACGGGCCCCACGTGGCGGCGGCGGTGGCGACATCGGCGGCGCGTCCGGCGTGCATGTCGTGCGGGGAATCGCCGAGGAAGATCGCGTGGGTGGGAGCGATCTGCAGTCGATCGAGCGCCAGGAGCACCGGCTCAGGGAGCGGCTTGTGCCGCGCCGTCTCCTCGTACGTGACGATGGTGTCGAACGCGTTGGCGAGACCGACATGTGCCAGTGAGCGCGCGGTCATGATCTTGCCCTTGCTGGTGACGATGCCGGTGGCGTGGCCGGCGGCGCGTGCCCAGGCGAGGGTGTCGAGGGCGCCCGGATAGGCGTTGGTCAGGCGCTCGAGATGCACGTCCTGATACTCGCGATAGCGGGTCACGAGCGCGTCGACCTCGGACTGGTTGGTGGTCCACTCCGCGAGCTGCGTGCGCAATGGCGTGCCGATACCGGCGATCCACTGTGCGCGGGTGGGAGCGGGGGTGCGATCGGCGAACGCGTGATGCATACAATCGAGCAACAGCTCGATGGAGTCGATGAGCGTTCCGTCGAGATCGAAAAGCAGCGCAAGGCGGGTCATGCAGGGAGCATAACGCGACTCACCGCGCACCGGGGCTCGGACAGAGCAGCAGCAGCGCGACGAGCGATGGATCGTGGGATGGATCGTGGGATGGATCGTGGGATGGATCGTGGGTGGGATCGGCGCAGTCGGCGGGCAGCGCGGGGGCCGGCGGCATGTGGATGGCGAGGGCGTCGTGGACCTGTTGCAGTGCGGGCCAGTCACGCCAGGCGGAGATCCAGCGCGCGGGATGGCCTGTGCGCGACGCTGGAGTGGCAGCCCAGTGCGTCAGGGCGTCCTGCGCAGCTACGGCGAAGGCGTGGCCAATGACACGTTCGGCGGTGCGCGCGTCTTCGGCGGCCATGCGGCGTTGCTGGAGCGGCAAGCCGGCGAGCGCGTGCGCGAGGCGGCGGCGGGCAACGAGCTGTGCGCGCGAGTCGGCGCTGGTGGGGTCACCGAAGGCGTGCGCGACGTCGATGTCGGCGAACCAGTCGGCGAGTTGCCGGCGGGCGCGGGCGACCGTGCGAGCGGTGACATCGGCCGACGACGATTCGTGTGATGTGGTGACGCGCATCGCCGACATGGCGCGCCAGATCGTCTGCAGATCGGAGCCGGTGGGGCGACTGCTGTGCGCGACGAGTCGAAGCGCGCCGTGATGCCTCACCAACGCGATCCAGCCTCGACGCGTTGCGGGTACCGCACTCACGCAGGTGGGAGTGCTGCGCGCAGGCGAAGGCATACATGCGCGATGTGCGCGTGCGTTGTCTGGACGGAGGTCGGCCCACTCCTGCAGAAGCGAACGCAGTTGTGATGCGAGATCGGCGGCGCTGGTGGACGCGCGCGCGTGCACCGAAGGACGCGTCGGCGACGTGGAGCGCCCGACGAATCGTCGCCCGAGTTGGGCTTTGTGGAGGAGCCGAGTGGAGAGTTGGAGCGCGCGATCGGCATCGGCGGGTGGTGAGAACCGGTAGATGTGCACGAGGGTGTGCGGCGATCCGATGCGTGCGATTCGTCCTTCGCGTTGTCGTCGGAGCGCGTCGGTCCAGGGGAGGTCGATATGCACCACGACGCCGGCGTCCTGGAGGTTGACGCCTTCGGCGAGGATGTCGGTGGTGAGGAGCAGGCGGATGCGTTGATGCGGTGGCGGAGGCGGTCGTTCCTGCGCGGTGGGTGCAAAGCGACTGAGGGTGTCGAGTCGGCCGATGCGTCCACTGGCGATGCGCCCGTGCATGCCGGTGAGTGCGCCAACGCCAGCGATGTCACTGAGCGCTCGATAGAGCGAGTCGACCGTGCGAGTGAACTGCGAAAACGCGAGGATGGGCGTGTCGGGGTGAGCCGCGACGATGCGGCGGAGGGCGAGTGCGCGCGTGGTGTCGTGCGCGGTGCGGAGTTGCTGCGATTGCAGCAGCGCCGACAGTGCGTCGAGGTGCGTGGTGAGGATGTCGAGCAGTGCGGCGTGGTCGGGCGTGTGCTGTGCGAGGAGCTCGGGGAAGGCGAGTTGGACTTCGTGGTCGCCGACGATCCACGTGCGCAGTTCCGCGTGGGTGGGATGCCGTCCGGCCAGAAGTGACTGCTGGAGTGCTTCACCGCGCAGGAGGCGTCGTCGGAGGACGTGGGCGAGCGCGGCGTTGCTGGAGCACCAGGCGCGGAGCAGCCCAATGCGAATGAGTGCACCAGCGACCGCGCCATCGCGCGCGGGAAGTGGGGCCGGGAGTGCAAGGATGGCGTCGAGGAGCGCACGGTCCGCTGGCAACTCGAGCGGAGGGTGCTCGTGTACGCGAGGGCTTGCGGCGACCGTGCGTTGCCGTGCATCGGCACCGGTGTCCGGTGCGGGGCGGTGATGCGGTGCTGCACGACCGTGGTTCGTATGGTGCGGCGGATGTTCTGCGGCGTGTCGGACGATGAGTCGCGCGAGCTGCTGGTGATCGAGCAGATCGGAGCGGCGTCCGGCGAAGAGGGCGAGGAGATGGCGCAGATCGGCGCTGGTGTTGTGCAGGGGCGTGGCGGAGAGGAGCAGGACGTCCTTGCCGGCGACGAGTTCAGCGATGGCCCGATAACGACGCGTGCGGTGTGTGCGGAGGTGATGTGCTTCGTCGATGATCACGAGGGCGCGCTGGTCTGTGCCCGGTACCGGCGCGCCTGCATTTGCTTGCACGGCTGACGTATGCTGCAGTGTTGCGGGCGTTCGGATGCGTGAGAAGGTGTGCAGCGATTGGAGTTCGAATTGTGTGCTGTTGGTGCGTGCGATGGCGTGTCGCCACATGGGCAGCAGCGTGGCGGGCGCGATGACGAGTGTGTGCTGGTAGTCGCGTGCGAGTGCGAGGGCGACGAAGGTCTTGCCGAGTCCGACTTCGTCGGCGAGGAGGGCGCCGTGGAATTCGCGAATGGCGGTTCGCACTCGTGCGAGGGCATCGCGCTGGTGTGGGAGCAGCGTGATGTCGCCGAGTGTAATGTGGGATTGCGAGCCGAGCAGTTGGTACGCGATGTGTGCGCGCAGGGCGGTGTTGTCGACGAACTGCCAGTCGGTGTGCCTGTGTGCGGCGGTGCCTTGGCGGCTGCGGTTCATGGTGCGTTCCAGTCGAGCAGAGGTTGTAGGGAGGCGACGGGGATGCCGTAGGCATCGGCGACGATATCGATCTGTTCCTCAGGGGTGACCGTGCTGGAGGACGCGAGTCGAACGCCGAGTTCAGCGAGGGTGATGCGTGCGGTGAGCCAGTTGGCCGGCATCGGGAGGGAGGCGACGGTCCAGCCCAGATATCGCTTGAAGCCGCCGCGCGCTGGTTCGGCGAGGCAGTCGAGCCATGCGGTGCAGATCGGGGACGCGAGGAGCGCGCTGACGGCCCACGCGTCGTGGTCGGAGGGGGTGCGAAGGACGTAGCAGGAGTTGAGTGGCACGGTCGGATCGCCGGCAGTGAGGACGCGTGTGCGCAGTCGTTTGCCGATATCGGCCCAGACGAGTCGCGTCGCGTCGTGTCGTGCGCTGTCGGTGCGGAAGAGGGTCCACCAGGCGGCGCGATGTCGTGCGTCTCGTCGGGCATCGAGTTGGCGGCGCCAATGTCCGAGCCAGCGTGACGCTCTGGGTGGCAGGGTGGGCAGCGGCTTGCCGTCCATGCCGTGCGTCCAGAGGATGTGAAGCTCTCCGGTGACGGTGCGTGGTCGCGCGATCGTTCGACGTGGGTGCGCGGCATCGTGGATGCTGTCACCGCGCAGGGCGGGTCGCAGCATGTGTCGTTCGATGCTTCCGACTCGATCATCGGCGATGATGTTGGCGAGATCGTCATCTCCCTCGGTGGCGTGGACGAGGAATGCCGCGTTGCATCCGCATTTGACGCCGAGTGTCGGGCGGCCGAGTGCAGATTCACCCAGCGCTGGCCCGGCGCGCCGGAGTCGTTCGAAGGCGTCGTGTGCGTGGGGTGGCAACAGGATCCAGGGCGCGGCCGGATCACCGGCGAGTGCGAGGTGGAGTGCCGGTGTGGAGAAGCGGTGTGTGCGGGTACGGCGAGTGACTGCGATGTGAACCGTGTTTGAGCGCATCGGGTCGTCGGTGGGGAGTCGCTGTGCGACGACCAGTGAGGGGTAGGTCGCGGCGTCGAAGAGGGCTGGTGCTTCGCTCCAGTCGCGCACGGTGTGCAGCCGTGTGTGTTCGGCGAGGAAGCGTCGGGTGCCGCCACCGGCGAGTGCGCGCCAGAGTTTGGCGGGCACGAGCATCGCGATCGTGCCGCCGGGCGCGAGCAGCTGGGTACCGCGTTCGATGAAGGCGGCGGCGAGGTCTGCCTGCGCCGCGAAGCCTGTGGATGCGCCGGCGCGTTTGGCACCGGCGATCCATGCAGCGTCGCGCATGGTGTGAAATTCTTTGCGCAGGCGTTGACGTTCGGCGAGTGGTATGGCGTGTGGGCGAACCCAGGGCGGGTTACCGACCACGATTCGGAAGCCGCCGATCGCGGCGACGTCGGCGAAGTGGGCGGCGAATCGAAATGGGAGTGCGGCGCCCAGTTGCAGGGCGGTCCGTTGGCGGGCGATGTCGCGAGCGCGGGCGCGCAGATCGGTCAGTCGAGCGGCATCGAGTCTGGTGCGCGTGCGTCGATGTCCGAAGAGGTCACGCGTGCGGAGTGATTCGAGCAGCGCGCAGCGGTCGTGGGTGACGGCCGTGAGTCGCCGATTGGTGTCAGCGATGGCGCGGAGTCGTTCTTCGCGATCGAGTGCCGTGGCCAGCGTATGTTTTCGCCGTCCGGAGGCGCGCGTGTAGCGGTCGCGCAGGGCGGTGAGTTTCCGTGCGGAGGCTGGCGCGTGTTGGAAGTCGCCACCGCTCAGCGAATCACCGACGCGAATGTGGTGGTCGAGGTTTGGGAGTGGCGGGACGCGAGCGGCGTGTGTTTCCGGGCACTCGATGACGACGGAGAGCCAGAGTCGCAGTTCGCAGAGCCAGACCGCGACCGGGTTGCGATCGACGCCGAAGATCGAGCGCGTGAGGATCTCCCGTCGGAGCAGATGGAGCGGTCGTGCATCACCGCCGCGTTGCAGCAGTCGCGCGACGCATTCGAGGGTGTGTACGAGGAAGGCGCCGGATCCGCAGGCCGGGTCGAGTACGCGGAGGGTGGTGAGTGCGTGGATCGTGTCTGGGGCGAGGTGGATGGGCGACTCTTCGTGGCTGAAGGCATCGTGGGGCAGTGCTGGCAGTGTGGCGTGCATGGCATCGTGCACGACCTGTGTGACCAGTGACGGCGGCGTGTAGAACGAGCCGGATCGACGGCGTTCGTCCGGCGCCATGAGACATTCGAAGGCGCGTCCAAGCATTTCGGGATCGACTGCCGCTTCGGACCAGGCGGTAGAATCTTCATGTGCGGTGAAGCGGTACCGATCGAGCACTTCGCCGATGAGTGCGGCGATCGCATCGTCGGCGAATTGCAGTGTGTGGCGCTTTCGTTCGAGCGCGGTCGGTGCGAAGAGGCCACCGTTGAGGAACGGGATGTCGCCGAACGCGCGGGCGGTTTGGGCGCGCTGGGATGGTGGCGTGTTGAGGGTTCCGAAGAAGAGCGGGCGGAGGAGTCGATGATGGAGCTGTCCGCCGAGTTCGAGTGTGTTGATCGTTCGTTGCAGGAGGAAGTCCCGATCGCCGTTGAGCCATCCTTTCGCTTCGAGGAACGCGAGGAAGAGGCACCGTGAGGCGCAGAGGAGGGCCAGCTCCTGACGTTCGGCGGGTGCGCCTGCGCCGGTGGCGGTGGTGGCGAGTTGTGTGACCGACTTTTGGAGTGCGCGATAGAATCGATTGGAGAGTGCGTCGCGCTGGAGGATGTCGGTGAGGCGAGCGTGACGCAGTCGATCGTCGTCTTCGTTGATGGCGGCGATGGTGCGAAGCGTTTCCGCATCGGAGTCGACCACGTGGGTGCGATCGACGACGAGGACGGCGAGTTTGGGGCCGTGCGGGTGTGGGGTGACCGTGGCGATCGTGATCGTACGGTGGGTATGATCGAGGGCGACGATGCACCAGCGTCGGGTGGGCGCATTGCGCGCGAGCGTGGTACCGAGTCGCCGGATCAGTTCTCGGGTGTGCATGGTGGTGCTCACATCCAGGTGCGGGACGAGGACCGCCGAGAGGAGTCGGAGCGCGCCGAGTCCGCGGGTGATGGTGGCGTCGGCGACGAGATCGTGGATGCCGATGGTTCGTTGGGCGTCCGGGGAGACCCGGTGGGACGTGTCGAGGAATCCGATGGCGCGTGCGAGCGGTCGGACCGCGTGGAGCGAGTCAGCTTGAGCGAGGAGGGTGGCGGCGGCGCGGAGTGTGAGCACACGCGCACGATGTCACGTTCCGTGGGTAGGTACGTGACCGAAACGTTGCATCAGGTGCGGATCGATTGCATCGCGGCGGGTGCGGGCGACCGAAGGGGTTTTGACGGGGGCGTGTTGATGGACGAGCAGTCGAGCGGGTCACGAATCGAGCGCGAGCACGAGCGCACCAATGATCGCGATCGCGAGCGCGCCAACGATCGCCTGCGCGAGGTCGCGCGCGTCTTTCTGCGCCTGGGCGTGACCGCGTTCGGCGGGCCGGCGGCGCATCTGGCGATGATGGAGGCCGAGTGCGTGCAGCGGCGCGGTTGGGTCTCGCGCGCAGAATATGCAGACATGCTGAGCGCGGCGAACGTGATGCCGGGGCCGAACTCGACCGAAGTCGCGATGCATCTCGGTTTGCGGCGGGCTGGCTGGATGGGACTCTGTGTGGCGGGCGTACTCTTCATTTTGCCGGCGACACTGATGGTGTGGATGCTGGCGTGGTCGTATCAGGCGCTGGGCGCTCGCGCCGGTTCGGCGGACGTGGTGCGCGCAATCCTGTCCGGCATGCAGCCGATCGTGCTGGCGATCGTGATCCAGGCGGTGTGGCGACTCGGCACGAGCGTCGCGTCCGCACGCGCCAGTCTGGTCCTGTCGATCGTCGCGTTCGGCGCACTGGTCGCGCACGTGTCGCCGCTGGTCGTGCTGCTGGCGGCGGCGATCGCGGGCAGCTTACTCCGTGCTGGCCGCAGTCGCACCTTCGGCATCGCCGCCACGGCGCCAACGCTCACCGAGTCAATTCCACCGCTCGGCAACACACCGCTCTTCAGCACACCGTTCGGCAGCACCTTGGTCCGCGCGCTCCCCGCGGGGGCCGGCGCGGCGCTGCTCGCGTCTCCAACGACACTCACCATCTTCGCCACCTTCGTCAAGCTCGGATGCATCGTGTTTGGCAGCGGGTACGTATTACTCGCGTTCATGCGCACCGAGTTTGTCGAACGGACGGGTTGGCTCACGGAGTCACAACTGCTCGACGCGATCGCGATGGGGCAGATCACACCGGGACCGGTGTTCGCGAGCGCCACCTTCGTCGGATTCCTGCTCGGTGGGCACCTCGGCGCGCTCGCCGCGACACTCGGCATCTTTCTGCCGGCGTTCGCGTTCGCGGCCAGCGGGGCGATCGTGCTCGCACGCATTCGACGCGCTCCACTCGCGTCGGCGGCGCTCGATGGCGTCAACGCCGCGTCGCTGGCCTTGCTGGCGTACGCGGCCTACTCGATCGCGCTCGGTATGCGCACGTCGGTCGCGGGCGCACTGATGACCGTCGTCGCGCTCGTGCTGGTACTGGCCGGGCGCGTGAACACTGTGCTGCTGCTGCTCGGTGGCGCGCTGGCCGGGGCGCTGCTCGGCAGCGGTGGCGTGTTTCAATAGTAAATGCGATGCCGCCGTCTCGCGGCGTGCTTGCTGCGAATCCGTCCAGCGGCCATCATGCACGGGCTCGGGCGAGACGACCGCGTCATTCTGCTCACTTCTCCCATGACATCCATGCGCATCTGCTGGCTGAACGGCGAATTCGTCGCCGAGGATTCCGCGAAGATTTCCATCTTCGACCGCGGTGTGCTTTTCGGTGACGGGATTTACGAAGTTGCGGCCGTCGTGAACGGCCGATTGCTCGACGCAGACCTGCATCTGGTGCGACTCACCCGCTCGCTCGCGGCGGTGGGCATCGCGATGGTGCAGAGCGCGGCGGCGTGGCTCGAGATCATGCAGACGCTGGCGACGCGCAACGGCATCGTCGAGGGCTTGGTGTATCTGCAGGTGACGCGCGGTGTGGCCGAACGCGATTTCCCGTTTCCGGCCAATGTGCCGCCGACGATGTTCGCCTACGCGCGCCCGAAAGCGCTGACCAACGATCCCAATGCAGTCGGTGTGCGCGCACACGTCGTTCCTGATTTGCGCTGGGCCCGTCGCGATATCAAGAGCACGTCGCTGCTCGCGCAGGTACTCGCCAAACAGGCGGCACGCGCTGCGGGTGCGTTCGAAGCCATCATGCACGACGAGGGTATCGTTACCGAAGGCGGTTCGAGCACCATCTGGATTGTGCAGCACGGTACCCTCGTGACGCGACCGCTCTCCAACGATATCCTGGCCGGCATCACGCGTGATGTGACGTTGCAACTGGCTGCCGCGCTCAAGAGGCCAGTGGTCGAACGCGCCTTCACGCTCGACGAAGCGCTCGACGCCGAAGAGTGCTTTCTGACCAGTGCGACGAGTCTCGTGCTGCCGATTACGCAGATCGATGATCGCAACATCGGCAGTGGGCAGCCGGGGCCGGTCACCGCTGCCCTGCGCGACGCGTACATCGCTCGCGCGATCGAACTGACCACGGCGCCCGTGCTGGCAGTCAGCGCGTAACGTAGCCGCGACCTTTCCAGCTCACGCTGCGACCGCGCACGATGGCGAACGCACAGATGACGAACAGTACCGCGCTCCCCAATGGCGCGAGCAGCGCGCGCCAACTGCTTTCGTGATTCAATCGGTTGGCCACCGCAAAGGTGATCACCACGGCGCCGCTGGCCAGCGCGCTCCAGACGAGCCACAAGGATGTCGCTCGACTCGCGGCAGCGTCCGTACCGGACGCGAGCAGCAGCACGGCCCAGGCGAATGCCACGAACGGCAACAGCAGCAACAACGGGAATGACAGCAGCACGAGCGGATAGATCGCGCGCCCGAACGCGCCGCCCCGCATCACCAGTCGTCCACCCGCATAGACGTTCTTGCCCCATCCCTTGATGAGTGGCGCCAATCCGTCGTACATGTGGGTACTCAGTTGTCGAATGCCAAGCACCATCGAGACGCGCGCCCCCGTCGCCCAGACTGCTTGTGCCATCATCACGTCCTCGGCAACAAATGCGCGAACCGCATGATGACCGCCCAGCGCGTCGTACGCGGTGCGCGAAAGCATGAAGCATTGCCCGTTGGCGACCACGTCGCTCGCACTTCGCGCACCTTCAATTGCCTGCGCGCCGCCGAAGCGCAGCAAAATGAGCGTGAAGACGCAGGGTTGCACCGCCTGTTCCCAAATCGTGCGCATTTCCTGCCGGCCAGCCACCGACATCAACTCCGCGCCACGCATGGTGCGCGCACGCACCATGCGCGCAATCAGCTCCGGGGAATGCCGGGTGTCCGCATCGGTGAAGAGCAAGAGACTGCCCGTCGCCTGCGCCGCGCCCGACTGGCAGGCCCACTGCTTGCCAAACCAGCCGTCGGGCAGGTCGGGCGCCGACAGGATGGTCAGTCGCGGATCACCGGCACCGGCCTCGCGCGCGAGGGCCGATGTCCCATCGGTGGAGTGATCATCCACCACGATCAGTTCGAGATTGGCCCACGTCGACCTGAGAATCGAGCGCACGCATGCCGCGATGTGCACCGCTTCGTTGCGAGCCGGCAGGATCACCGACACGCGCGGCGCGTCGGACACGGGCAGGACCGACGCATCGAGGTCGTCGAGCGACGGCGTCGAGCGCAATCGCCACCACAGGACCGCGGGCGCGATCCACCAGGGAGCGGCCAGCAAAACAGGCCAGAGCAGCGCGAGTGCCGACAGGGCAGGCGGCAGCGTAGTCGTCGCCGGCTGCAGCAGAGACTCGTTCGGGGACATGATCGTCAACACCAGCACAAACATCACGGATGCCACTGCTCGACGACAGTCCGTCCGGCCGTCGGAGCACGGTCGTGGCAGGTCCGGTACGGAGCGACTACGTTCCGGCATGACCGCGGTCGCATCTTCACCGTTTCTCGAGCCGGCACGCCTTTCAGCCGGCGCGCGCGTCGCACTGATCGCTCCTGCGGGCCCGCTCCGCGGCTCGCACGAGCTTACCTCCGCGATCGACAGTGCACGCGCACTCGGTTGGGAGCCGATCGTGGGAGCGCACGCGCTCTCGCGCGACGGGTACTGCGCGGGCAGCGATGCCGAGCGGGGGGAAGACCTGCGCCGTGCCATCGCGGATCCCGACATCGACGGGATCTGGTGCTTGCGGGGAGGTTACGGCGCCGCGCGACTCCTGCCGAGAATCACGCCCGAGTTGCTGCGCGCGAATCCGAAGGCGCTGCTTGGCTACTCCGACATCACCGCTCTGCACGCAGCCTGGCAACGCGCCGGTATCGTCTCGTTTCATGCTCCGACCGCGCGGGCTGCGCTCAGCCCGTTTTCGCGCGCGTCGCTCGTGTGCACCGTGCAGCAGGGCGACGACGGATGCGGTCACGCTGCGGCGTGTGTCGTGCTTCGGGACGGAACGGCGACCGGACGACTGGCGGGAGGCAATCTTGCACTGGTATCGTCACTGTGCGGTACGCCGTGGGCCATCGATTTCAGTGGGGCCATCGTTGTGCTCGAGGACATCAACGAAGCCACGTATCGGGTCGATCGCATGCTCACACAGCTGCGCCTTGCCGGAGCGCTGGACTCATGTGTTGCCATCGCCTTTGGTCACTGTACTGGTTGCGAATCATCGTCGGACGATGGAGAGCGGACACTCGACACTGTCGTGCGAGAGTGCGCGGACATGCTTGGCGTTCCCGCATTGCTCGGCATTCCCGTCGGCCATATCGATGATCAATGGACGATTCCACTCGGCGCACAGGCGACGATCAATACGTCGTCGCGTTCGTTGACCGTGCATCGCGGTGACGCGCTGCGCGCCTGACAGCTTCACCCTCATTACTCTGCCACTCATGTCATTCAAGACGGCGCAGCAACTGATCGTCGAGGCCAAGGCGGCCATCACGGAAGTGACGGCGCGTGAAGTACAGGACCAGCTCGCCCGCGGGGAGTCGATCGTTCTGATAGATGTTCGCGAGCAGAACGAATGGAACCTTGGCCACGCCGCGCCCGCGATCTACATCGGACGTGGCGTGCTCGAGAGCCAGATCGAAGCGCGCGTGCCTCGTGACGCCAACGTGGTGCTGATGTGCGCGAGCGGCAATCGTTCCGCGTTGGCGGCGCGCGTGCTCAACGAGATGGGATACGCCACCGCGTCATCGATGGCGGGTGGATTTCGCGACTGGGTCGCGACTGGCGGTGCGGTGGTGGACTGAACTCCGAGCAGCGTTTCCTCATCGAAGCGCGGGATGGCGGCGCAATGATGTCTCCCAGCAGCCTCGTGGCCTCGAATGTGTTGTCGAGCACGTTGACGCACACGAGTATCGCCCGTCTCGCCGCGCGGCTGAGTGCACGTATGCCCGTCGATGCCGTGCCGACCGCCGAGTCGCGGCTTGCGGCAGTGGCAGCGGTGCTGCGCGTCGTCGATGAACCCGAGCTGCTGTTCATCAAGCGCGCCGAGCTGGAGCGCGATCCGTGGAGCGGTCACGTCGCGTTTCCCGGTGGACGTGTGGAGCAGGGTGACGCGTCGCTCGAAGCGACGGCGATGCGCGAGACACTCGAGGAGCTCTCCCTCGACCTCGCGCACGGTCGCATGCTTGGCCGTCTTGATGATCTCGCGCCACGATCACGCGTGCTGCCGCCGATCATCATCCGCCCGTTTGTCGCCATCGTTGCGCCCGATGTGACGTTTGTGAAGAATGCGGAAGTTGCGTCCGTGTTCTGGGTACCGCTGTCGGCGCTTCGCGATGAGCAGTCGAAGGCCGAGCATGTGATGATGGTGAATGGCGTGCGGGCCCGTTTCCCCGCATTGCGCGTTCAGGAGCACATCGTGTGGGGGCTGACGGAGCGCATCGTACGGCAGCTGCTGCCTCTGCTCGACGGTTGATGTACGTCTGCCTGTTTTCGTCTCTTTCAGGAGCTCGTCTCGTGTCTCATCGTCAGTCAAGGGCGAAGCCGCGGCTTATGGTGTCGCGTGCATCGGTCGCGGCGATCCTCGTCGTGACCGGCTCGGCGTGCAGTCGCGCGCCAAGTGAAGGGATGATGCTCGCGCCGATGTCCGGAAAGCGTGTCGAGGGAGATCGTGGCATGGTCGCCGCATCGCAACCGGAAGCGGCTGCGGCTGGCGCGCAGGCGTTGCGACTGGGTGGCAATGCCGTCGATGCAGCCGTCGCCACGGCGTTCGCGCTGTCGGTGGTCGATGTTTCTCAAACCGGGTTAGGCGGCGGTGGCGCACTCACGTTTTATGACGCAAAGACGCATCGCGCCGAGCATCTGTCATTTTATCCGCGCTCCGGCGAAGACCCCGCGTGGGGACAGGCCGACACGTCGCGCGCGACCCGTCGACCTGGCCGTGGAGCAGCGACGCCAGGCATGGTGGCCGGACTGCTCGAAGCGCACACGCGGTTCGGCAAGCTCACTCGCGCACAGGTCATGGCACCGGCCCTCGCATTGGCGCGCGATGGATTCGTGGTGACGCCGCTGTTGGCACGCACCATTGCATCGTCGCGCGAAAAGCTGTCCGCCGACTCGCTCGCGGTACAGCGCTTCATGCCGCGCGGTGAGGCCCTGCGTCCCGGCGAACGGCTGGTGCAACCCGAGCTGGCGGCGACGCTGCTGCGCATCTCCACCGAAGGGAAGAACGCGTTTTACACCGGAGTGATCGCCGAACGATTGTCCGCCAAGGTGCGTGCGTCGGGCGGATTGATCACCGCACGCGACATGTCCACGTATCCTGTGGCGACGATGCGACCGCTGTGCGCGACATGGCGCGGGTACACGGTGCTCAGCGCGCCGCCGCCGATGGGTGGTGCGGCGGTGCTCGAGATGTTGCAGATGACGGAGCTGACCGGCGTGACGAATGCGGGTGGCTTCACCGATCGACCGGACGCAGTCACGAAGATGGCTGACATCATGCGACTCGGTCAGTCGGACGGCAGTCGCTGGCGCGGCGACCCGTTTGCGCAGGGTGTACCGGCGCGCGGCGCCAGCAGTGCTGCGTACGCGAAGCAGCGCGCAGGGCTGGTGGCAACGGCGTTTCCTGACACGGTACTCGCAGGCAACGCGTGGGCGTTCGATTCCACCACGCCGCCTGGTGCGTGTGGCAGCGATCCGTATCCCATCGCGGAAGCGCCAGCGCCGCGCGCGAGCGGAAGCGGTCGTGAGAACCGCGATGCAGAACTGGCCGAGGCGCAGCGGTCGCCGTCCAACGAAAATACGAGCTTCACGTCGCATCTTTCGGTGGTCGACAGCGAGGGCAACGCAGTGTCGGCGACCACCACGGTCGGTGTACTGTTCGGCTCGGGTGTGTACACCGATGGCTTTTTTCTCAACTCATCGGGCGGAAATTTCGATGCGAGATCGCGTGGCGTGAATCGCTACGCCAACTCCACGATGTCGCCCACGATGATTCTCGAGGGTGATCGCGTGCGATTGGTGGTCGGAGCCGCCGGCTCGCAGTACATCCAGCCCGCGATCACACAGGTCACCGTTCGCATGCTGGCGTTCGGCGAAGATCCCGGTATCGCAGTCGCAGCGCCACGCATTCATGCGAGCGCCGCCCTGCGTGACGTCGAGGTGGAGGCGGGGTTTTCGTCCGCCGTTTATCAGGCGCTGGTGACGCGGGGTTACCGACCGATCAGCCGCGTGGCCGACATCACCTTTGGCGGTGTACACGCGGTCTTTGTGCGGAAGGACGGTCGTCGGATCGGGGTGGCCGACCCGCGTCGAGACGGAGCGGCGTCGGCGCAGTAAGGCGGAGGTCGGGGCAGGCTTGCGGATATTTTAGTCGAGACTAAAATAGGGTTGTGCCCATACTGAATTCGCCATCGACCCCCGAGGTGCCCCGAGCGCCGGACGCGCCCGCGCCGGATGCGGCTGCGCCAGACGCGTCTGCGCCAGACGCGGGTTGGCGCAAAGCCCGACTCGCCCCTTCGCTCTCCGAGGTGTACCGGAGTGTCGACGTCAACAAGGCGACCTGGTTCCGCAAGCTGCTCGCCTTCGGCGGTCCGGGCTATCTCGTGGCGGTCGGCTACATGGATCCGGGCAACTGGGCCACCGACCTCGCCGGTGGGTCGCGGTTCGGCTACGCGTTGTTGTCCGTGATCCTGCTTTCCAACCTGATGGCGGTTCTGCTGCAGGGACTCTCGTCAAAGCTTGGCATCGTCACCGGTCGGGATCTCGCGCAGGCCTGTCGCGATCACTACACGCCGCGCGTCTCGTTCATGCTCTGGGTGCTGTGCGAAATCGCCATTGCCGCGTGCGATCTCGCGGAAGTCATCGGTACCGCGATCGCACTGAACCTGCTCTTCGGGATACCGCTCACGTGGGGGATCGGGCTCACCGCGCTCGATGTGATGATCGTGCTGTATCTGCAGAACAAGGGCTTCCGCATGCTGGAGGCGCTGGTGATCGCGCTGGTGGCCGTGGTGGGTGGATGCTTCCTGTTCGAACTCATCATCTCGCGCCCCGACATGGCGGCGGTGGCGCGCGGGTTCATTCCGACCACCGAGATCATCACCAATCCCGAGATGCTGTACATCGCGATCGGCATTCTTGGCGCGACGGTGATGCCGCACAATCTCTATCTGCATTCGTCGATCGTGCAGACGCGCAAGTACGCGGAGAATCGTGAGGGTCGCAAAGAAGCGGTGCGCTTTGCCTTCATCGACTCCACCATCGCATTGACCTTCGCGCTGTTCATCAATGCGGCCATCCTCATCGTGGCGGCGGCAACGTTTCACACGAGTGGCAACACCGAGGTCGCCGAGATCCAGGATGCGTACAAGCTGCTCACGCCGCTGCTTGGCGTGACGGGGGCGAGTGCCGTGTTTGCACTGGCCTTGCTGGCGTCGGGTCAGAATTCGACGCTGACCGGTACGCTGGCGGGGCAGATCGTGATGGAGGGGTTCCTCAACCTGCGCATTCGTCCGTGGCTGCGTCGGCTGATCACACGCGCGATCGCCATTGTGCCCGCGGCGTTGGTGGCGATCTTCTACGGGGCCAGCGGCACCGCCAGATTGCTGGTGTTCAGCCAGGTGATTCTCTCGCTGCAGCTCTCCTTCGCCGTGTTCCCTCTTGTCCGCTTCACCTCCGACCGCACGAAGATGGGCGAGTTCGTGAACTCCGCTGGCCTGCGCATCGCGGCGTATGTCGTCGCGGCGATCATCTCCACGCTCAACGTGTGGTTGCTGTTTCAGACGATTCGCGGTTGGTTGAGCTGATGTACAATCGCATCCTGGTGCCACTGGAGAATTCCTCGTACGACCGGTGCATTGTCGACCACGTACGCCAGCTCGCGCGTCTGTGCAATTCCTCGCTGCTGCTCATTCATGTCGCCGATGGCTTCGCTGCACGCAACCTCCACTCGCTCGCGTTGCGCGAATCGGAAGAGATGCAGCGTGATCGCGCGTATCTCGAGTCGCTCTGCGCGGGGCTGCGCGCCGACGGATTCGAGACCGATTCGGTACTGGCCGGCGGCGATCCGGCCACCGAAATCGTGGCGGCGGCCGAACGCGAATCGTGCGATCTGATCGCGATGGCGGTGCATGGGCACCGTGGTCTGCAGGACGTTATCTACGGGAACACGGCCAACACGGTGCGCCATCGGTCGATGGTGCCGGTGTTGATGGTGCGTGACCGCCAGCGCGCCGCGGCGCGCTAGGACATCGGCATGTCGTCGCGCAAACAGGCTGCATCCACGTCGGAGCCGGAGGCCGCTGCCCCGACGCTCTCCCTCACCGAACCGGTCGAGGACTATCTCAAGGCGATCTACGAGCTGGAGAACCGGAATGGCGCGGCGGCCACCAGCGACGTGGCGGACGCGCTCGACGTGGCACCGGCATCAGTGACGGGAATGATTCGTCGGCTGGCCGGCCAGGGGTATCTCACACACGTGCCGTATCGCGGTGTGCAGCTGACCGACATCGGTCGACGCGCGGCACTGCGCACCATCCGCCGCCATCGCATTCTCGAGAGCTATCTCACGCGCGTGCTCGGCTTCCCATGGGATCAGGTACACGCCGAAGCCGAGCGGCTGGAACACGCGGCGTCGGACGAATTGATCGGACGGATGGCCGTCGCACTTGGGCATCCCACCTCCGATCCGCACGGCGCACCAATTCCCACCGCCGAAGGAACCGTCGACCAGCGCGCCTATCGTCGGCTTGCTGACCTCGCGGTTGGTGAGCGCGCCACGATGGTGCAGGTCAGTGACAAGAACCCGCAGCTGCTGCGTTATCTCGCCGAGATTGCATTGCAGCCAGGTGCGGAAGTGACGCTGCTGGCGCGCGCACCGTTCGATGGTCCGCTCACGCTGCGCGTTGGCACCACGGAGCCCGTCGTGGGGCCGGCACTCGCCGAACAGGTGCTGGTAGAGAGCGCCGCCGTTCCAGAGCGGAGCGCGGGCACGGCAGCGGCCCGCAAGCCACGGTCGTCGTCGCGCTAGGATCGGCAGGAGCGCGATGACCACGCGCGATCGGAACTCTGAACGTGCGCTTCTCGTTCCGCCGATGTGATGTCATTCAGACAGCGAGCGGCGCACGCCGTGAGACACGGGCTCAACCGCAGGTGGCCGCGACGCGCCCGCGTGCTGCTCGTGTGCGGCGCAGGTATGCTGATCCACCAGCGCGCGCACGCGCAGGCACCCGCCGCGCAGGATCGTGCAACAACGCTCTCGCCAACCTACGGGCGCGCGCCCTCGTTGCCGCGCGGCATTGCCATCGATGCGCGCATGGCCGCCGACTACCACCTCAAGGTTGGCGACCTGGTGCGACTCAGCGCGACACCGGGCGACCGTGGTGAATCCGCCCGGGTGGACGCGGTCGTCGCGCGCGACGCCGATCCATCCGAAGTGGCGCGCCCCGAGCTGCGCGTTCGGCTGCATCTCGATCATCTGCAGCAATTGCTCAAACTCGATGATCGCGTCGATCGCTTTGCGGTGGGCACCAGAGGCGCGGCGGTCACCGATTCCGCGGTGGCGCGCATCAACCATGTGGCATTCGGATTTCGTGCACATCGTTCGCGGGATGTGGCGGTCGGCAGTTCGCGCACGTTCCGCGTGGTCGAGCGATTTCATCGGGCGATTGGTATCATCACCATCGTCGCCAGCGCTGTGTTTCTGCTCTGTCTGCTCCTCCTCACCGTCGAGGAGCGGCGCCGAGACATCGCGGCGCTTCGACTGCTCGGCGTCGCTCGCGCCACCGTCGTGCGCGCCGTCGTGATCGAAGCGGCCATCGTGTCAGCGGTGGGGAGCGCGATGGGCGCGCTGATCGGTTGGGTGTGCTCGATACTGGTCAACTCGCACTATCAGGCGGTGTACCGGACACCGTTGACGTTCGCGCTCATCACGCCAGGCATCGTCGCCTTCGCCACGCTGCTCTCGTTGGTGCTTGGCGTTCTCGCCGGCGCCCTCGCTGCCTGGCGCATGGTACGCACGCCGCCGCTCACGCTCCTCGGCCGATGAATCGATGATGCGCTCCGTGACACGCTCCGTGACAAGCTCCATGCGTCCGATGCTCGCGTTTGCCACGCTGCGCCGTCATCGGTCACGGACACTGTTGGCGATCGTCGGCATCGCCGTTGCGGCGGCCCTCTTGCTGGACATGGTGATGCTGGCCACGGGTATGACTGAATCGTTCCGTTCGTTGCTGCTCACGCGCGGCTATCAGCTGCGTATCGCCCCCAAGGGGACGCTGCCGTTCGATAGTGAAGCGACGATCGACGGTGCGAGCGGCATCATCGCTGCCTTGCGCGCGTCGCCGGAGGTCAAGGCGGTCAGTCCCATCCTCGGCGCCACGTTGGCCCTCCCGGCGAGTGGTGTGCCGACCACCTTCGCGCTCGGCGTGGAACCGTCGGTGCAGGGCGACTATACGATCGAGCGTGGCACCGATCTCACGAATGGTGATGCGGCGGTCGTGCACGTGGTGGCGAGTCGCACCTTTCTCGAACGCAGCGGTCATCGTCTCAATGACACCATCGTCATCGCTGCCGGTATCGATGCACAGCTCCGAACAGCGGCGCGCACGCGACGCGCCGTGCTGAGCGGCGAAGGACGCTTCTTCTACATCCCCACCGAGACACCCGTGCTCGCGCTCTCGTTGCCGGTGCTGCGCGCCATGCTGGGCGACGGATATCGTGATCGCATCTCCATGGCGATGGCGGAATCGAAGGCCAGCGACTCGGCGTCCGTGGAACGCGTACGTGCGTGGATCGCGTCGAGTCAACCGCGCATCACCGCCATCTCCACCGAAACCGCCATTCGTCAGGTCGAGGAACGATTGTCGTATTTCCGGCAACTCGCGTTCGTGCTTGGCGCGATCAGTCTTGGCATCGGCTTTCTGCTGGTCAGTACGCTGGTGACACTCTCGGTGAATGAGCGCCGCGGCGAGATCGCGGTGATGCGCGCGATCGGTACGCAGAAGAGCGGTGTGCTGCAGCAAGTGCTGCTGGAAGGCCTCATGCTGAGTGTCGCCGGTATCGTCCTCGGGCTCGCACTCGGTCTGGTATCGGCACAGTGGCTGAACACGATCCTGCGCGACTTTCCGGGGCTGCCCGCCGAGTTCGACTTCTTTGTGTGGAGCGCGGGAGCCGCGTGGCGCTCGCTCGCGTTGCTCCTGGTGTCAGGCACGCTCGCTGGGCTGTTGCCCGCCTGGCGCGCGGCCTCAGCGCCTGTCGCGCGTGCGCTGCGCGAGGAGGCGGTGGGATGACGCCATCGAGCGTGCACACGAACACGAACCTGCCCTCGAACGCGATTCTGCGCTGCGACGACGTGGTACGTGCGTACCGCATGGGTGAGGCGACGATCACGGCCGTACGCGGCGTGTCGCTCGAGATTTCCCGCGGCGAGTTCGTGGCCATCACCGGTCCGTCCGGCGGCGGCAAGAGCACGTTGCTGCATCTGCTCGGGGCGGTGGATGTGCCGTCCTCGGGAACGGTGACCATCAACGGGTGCGACACCACGTCGCTCTCCGATCGCGAGGCCACAGACTTTCGTCTGCGCCACATCGGCTTTGTGTTTCAGCGCTTCTACCTCATGCCCACGCTCTCCGCGTCGGAGAACGTGGAGCTGCCGATGGCGGAGGCCGGTGTCACGCGTGCGATCCGGCGCGCGCGCGCGCGTGAGCTGCTGGGGTACGTCGGCCTGGGTGATCGGGCGTCGCATCGACCGACGCAGCTGTCTGGTGGTGAGCAACAGCGCGTCGCGATCGCCCGCGCGTTGGCCAATGCGCCGTCATTGCTGTTGGCCGACGAACCGACGGGTGAGTTGGACGCCGATACCGGACAGAGTCTCCTCGCACTGTTCACGCAACTGCATCGCGATGGGACGACACTGGTATTCGTCACGCACGACAGTGTGGTTGCGCGTGCGGCGGCACGTGTCATTCGACTCAAGGACGGACGCGTGGAGTCGGACGCGTTGAATGGCAGCCGAGATCGAGCGCCATGAGGACGTGTACGTAATGGGCGCGTATGCGAACCGGTACATGGGCAACGCGCGCATGTTGGCCTGGCGCAGCGTGTCGTATCGACCGGTGCGGTTGCTGTTGTTGTGCGCGGGCTTCGGCATCGGCGTCGGTGTGATGATCGTGCTGCTGGCTGTCGGCGAAGCCATGGTGTCGCAGGCCAGCCAGGAGCGATTGGTTGGCGGCGGGGAGGTGACCGTGCTGCCGGAAGGCATCGACATCGAAGTGCTGACCACCGGCGGACTGGGCGGGCTCTTCTTCTCCGTTCCCAATGCGCGGTTCGTGCATCGACAGGTGCTCGCTTCCCCGCGCCTGAGCGATGTGGTCTCGACCGTGGCGCCGCAACTCGAAGGAAAGCTGCTTTATCTCACCGCAGCGGACGGTGTGGAACGTCCGGTCCGTGCGAGCGGTGAAATACCGTCCGCCACGCGCGCGCTCGGCGCGCTGCCAACGATCACCAGTGGCAAGTGGCAGGACGATGACGGCGACCGGCGGTGGATTGCGCCGACGCTTGCCGAATGGCGTCATGACATCGATCACTTTCATCGACCGCCGGAAGGCATGGCGAATCGTGACAGCTGGGGGGAGTGGCACTACTTCAATGTCATTTCAGCCGACGCGTCCCGATGGGCGTTCCTTTCGTTCATCGTTGGCGGGGATGTGACCGGGGACGCATGGGGCGGTCAGGTGCTGGTCACGCTGCACGAGCGTGGTCGTGTTCCGCGTCGATTCAGCGCGAACATACCCAGGGAAGCCGTGCGATTTTCGACGCGTGATGCGGATGTCGAGATCGGTCAGGCCTCCGTGCGTGTCATGCCTGACGGTCGGTACGCCGTGCGCGCGGTGGTGCGTGAGGAGACCGGCGGTGCACCGATGCGTGTGGATCTGGTCGTCTCGCCGACAGATCGCGTGGACTTTCCCGGCGCCACACTCATCAGCGGTGACTTCGCTTCAGGCTATGCGGTGCCGGGACTTCGTGCGGAAGCGACGGGTACGATCTGTGTGTCGTCGCAATGCGACGCGTTCGATGGCGCGCAGGCGTATCACGATCACAACTGGGGCGGCTGGCGTGGCGTCACGTGGGAGTGGGGGGCGACGCGCGCCGGTGCATACACGCTGCTGTATGGCCGCGTCGCTCCCGAAGACTCCGCCGAATCGTCGATGGCGGGGCAGGCGCCGCTGTTCGTGTACCTGACCGACGGCAGTGGTTTCCTCGCGCTCTTTCGCCCCAGGATCATTCAGTATCAAGACACGCGCACGGTTGCCACGCGTGATGGATTGCTGCGCGTACCGGCACGGGCGGAGCTGTTGGACATTCGTGGCGCGGACACACTGCGACTCTCTCTCACCATCGACGATGCCGTGGCTTCCGACACGCGCCAAGCAAGAGCGGAACGCGGCGAAGGTCTCGAGTCACGGTCGTTGCGTCGCCCGTTCTTCGTGCAGATGGCCGGTGAAGCGGTACTCACTGGCCGCGTCCGCGGTGCCGTACTGGCTGGCCGCGGACGCGGATTCTTCGAGACCTATCGCTAGGCGCAGATGCCAGGAGCGTTTGGAGTGCTAGCGGTAGCGAGACCTGATCAGCTTGAGCGACGCGTCGGAGAGGACGCGATCCTGGATCAGCTGCTTGAGCCGGATTGCGCCATTGCGCGCCTGATTTTTCTGTCTGGCGTCGAGGTTGAGCCAGATCGCGTCCACCAGCGCGCGTGCTTCGACGTTGTAGTCACCAGCGGCTGATGCCTCATCGGCGAACTTGTCCAGCGCGACTGCCGCTTCGCGATTGAACGAGCGCACATAGAGCGCGTTGACGAGCCCGAAGACGGCTTCGGTCGGCAGTCGGCCGGCGTCGCGCTCGAGCGCCGCAGCGATGACGAACTCCCGGCGCGCAACATCAAACTGGCCATTGCTGAGGGCACGGCGTGCAGACTCCAGATAGTCAGCAGCCGTTGGACTGGCCGGTGTCATGACGGCAACGGACGTGCGGCTGGCAGCGTCGCGCAGCGTCGTGTCGGCGAGAGCAACCGGCGAGACCTGCGTGGCCGACATGAGCGTGGCGACTGTGAGCGCGATCGTAAGCATTGTAGTTCTCCGTGTGATGTGATTGCATGCTGCTTTGCACTTCCCCTACACTTCTTCGATACGACGACACGTCGTGGTGGTGTCAGTCGCGGGATCGGAAGCGGCAGTGCCGGGACGAGCGGCGGAGCATGGTGCTCGCAGGCGATCGTTGGAGCGCACGCATCGGGTGAGAGCATGCGGTGCTGTTGCATCGTCATGGAAATCACTACGATTCGTGACATGAATCGGGACTTCGACGCGACACTGACGGCAGCAACCAGCGATCGCCTCGACCGTACGCGCGCGCCTGCGATGCTGCGCCTTGGCGCACAGGGTTGGAACTACGCCTCGTGGGTCGGACCCTTCTATCCGGACGGTACGCGCGCCGCCGATTTCCTTCGCACGTATGCGCGCGCCTTCACGACGGTCGAAGTGGATTCCACCTTTTATGCGATCCCGCCATTGAGCACAGTGCGCGGATGGGCATCACGCACGCCGGAGTCGTTTGTGTTCGCGTGCAAGGTGCCGCAGGAGATCACGCATGAGCGCCGATTCGTCGACGCCATGGACGTGACGCGCACCTTCGTCGACCGCATGCGCGAACTTGGCGCGCGACTCGGACCACTGCTCATTCAATGTGGTCCTGACTTCTCTCCGGTGGAGCGTGATGCACTGCGCGCCTTTCTCCGCGAGCTGCCGCGTGACGTGCGCTTCGCGATCGAGTTCAGGCAACGCGCCTGGATCAGCGAGGAGACGCTGACCATGCTGCGTGAAACCGGTGTCGCGCTGGCGCTGAGCGATGGGCGCTGGATTCCACGCGATTGGCTACTCAAGCTGTGCGAGCGACCGACGGCGGACTTCACCTATCTCCGCTGGATGGGACCCGATCGCAGCATCACCGACTACTCGCAACTGCAGGTCGATCGGTCGGCGGAGCTGGATGCCTGGGCAGCCATGATCCCGGTGCTCCAGCAGCAGGTTCGCAACGTGTACGGCTACATCAACAATCACTTTGCCGGCCACAGTCCCGCATCGCTGCGCATGCTGCAGGAGCGACTGGGCCTTCCGACGGTGGATCCGCGAGGAATTGGCGAGCAGGCGTCACTGTTCTGATTCGCTTACCTTTCCTCCATGACCTCACCGGACTCTTCGCAGTCGAGCGCCACCGCCGAGGCCGCCGCGATTCGCGTGCCGCCCCTCTCCCCCGATGCGGCCGAACGGCTGCTGCGCGGAGAGTCGCGAACGCCGCACGATGTGCTCGGCGCGCATCCCGCGTCGCTCGACGGCATCGAAGGCGTCATCATCAGAGCGCGGCATGCTCGCGCCAGCGCGATATCGGTTCTCGTCGGCGACGAACGCATTCCGATGCAGCGCGAGCACGGCGAACTGTTCGTGCGCTTTCTCCCCGGTCGCACTCTGCCGCTGGCGTATCGGCTGCACATCGAGCGGATTGATGGCAGCAGCGACGACTTCGATGACGCCTATCGTTTCATACCGACCCTCGGCGACATCGACCTGCATCTTTTTGGTGAAGGACGGCATCTGCGGCTGTGGGAGAAGCTGGGTGCGCATACGCGCGTGATGGATGGCGTGGAAGGCACGTCGTTCGCGGTGTGGGCGCCCAACGCAACGCGCGTGTCGGTCATTGGCCCGTTCAATGGCTGGGATGGTCGCGTGCACGTGATGCGCTTGCTCGGCGCAAGCGGCGTTTTCGAGATCTTCGTGCCCGGTGTCGAGGCCGGCATGCTGTACAAGTTCGAGATCCGTTCGTTCAGCGGAGGTATTCGCGTGAAGACGGATCCGTTCGCCGCCAAGATGGAGCAGTCACCCGGGCATGCGTCGATCGTCGAGAAGCGTGGCCGTCACGAATGGAGAGATGGTGCGTGGTTGGCCAAGCGCACCGACGCGGATCCGCTGCGTGAACCGATGCTGGTGTACGAAGTGCATCTCGCGTCATGGATGCGCGGCGAAGACAATCGCATGCTCACGTATGGCGAGTTGGCGCCGCGTCTGGCTGCGCACGTCAAGCGCCTTGGCTTCACACACATCGAGTTGCTGCCTGTGCAGGAGCATCCGTACGGTGGCTCGTGGGGCTATCAGGTTGGTGGATACTTCGCACCGACCTCACGCCATGGTACGCCCGACGACTTTCGCGCCTTCGTGGACACGTTGCACCAAGCCGGTGTTGGTGTGTTGCTCGACTGGGTGCCGGCGCACTTTCCCAAGGACGACTGGGCGTTGCGCCGCTTCGACGGCACAGCGTGCTACGAGCATGAAGATCCGCGCCTCGGCGATCACCCCGAGTGGGGCACGCACATCTTCAACTACGCGCGTTACGAAGTGCGCAACTTCCTGCTGGCGAACGCGCTCTACTGGATCGAGGAGTTCCACATCGACGGTCTGCGGGTGGATGCCGTCGCGTCGATGCTGTACCTCGACTACGGCCGCGAGGCAGGACAGTGGCTGCGCAACCGGCATGGCGGTCGCGAAAATCTCGAGGCGGTGTCGTTCCTCAAGACGCTCAATCACACGGTGCGCTCGCTGCATCCGGGGGTCGTGACGATCGCCGAGGAGAGCACGACGTGGCCCAAGGTCACGCATCCGATCAACGAAGGCGGACTGGGATTCACCTTCAAGTGGAACATGGGGTGGATGCACGACTCCCTCGACTACTTCAAGGTCGATCCGTTCTTTCGTCGCGGCTCGCACGACAAGCTCACGTTTGCCATGATGTACGAGTTCAGCGAACGATTCGTGAATCCGCTGTCGCACGATGAGGTGGTGCACCTCAAGAAGTCGTTGCTGGAGAAGATGCCTGGCGATGCGTGGCAGCGATTCGCGAACTTGCGTGCGCTGATCGGTTACTCGATTACGCGGCCGGGCAAGTCACTCTTCTTCATGGGCACCGAACTCGCGCCGTATCGCGAGTGGAATCACGATGCGAGTCTCGACTGGCATCTGGCAGACGATCCACGTCGTCAGGGCGTCGACGGCTTCATGGAAGCACTCGGCTCCTTGTACAACACGCATTCGTGCTTCTGGCGTCAGGACCACGAGCCGTCGGGCTTTGCATGGATCAGCGTGGACGACAAGGAACAGTCGGTGCTGTCATACGCGCGTTTCGATGGCGCGCAGCACGCCGTCGTGGCGCTCAACCTCACGCCCGTACCGCGCAACGAGTATCGCATGGGGGCGCCGAACGCCGGGACGTATCGCTATGTGCTCAATAGCGACGCGGAAGTGTTTGGTGGCAGCGGCTACTCGCTGCCGCAGACGGTGACCACGGAGGACGTGCCGTATCATGGCTTCGCTCAATCGATGATCATCGCGCTCCCGCCCCTCAGTATGCTGGTTCTCTTTCCCGATCCGATGCCGGGCGATGTGGTGTCTGAGCGGGCGGAGGCGGAGGAGGTCCGCATCGAGGTGAGCTTCGAAGCGCCGTTCGCATCACGCGTCGATGCACACGCTGTTGCTCATCTCGACGAGCACGAACAATCGGTCGGTCAAACGGTTGGTGACCCGGTCGATGAATCCGTTGGTGACTCGATCAGTGAATGGATCGGTGAATTGCCGGCAACGTCGACTGAAGTTCTGACGGACGACGCGATGGTAGCGGATAAGACGCATGCCGCCGACGACTCGCCCGCCCTTGGCAAGGAGAAGACGCCAAAATCGACGAAAGCGCCAAAGCAGCCCAAGCAGCCCAAGCAGCCAAAGCAGCCGAAGCAGCCAAAGCAGCCGAAAGAGTCCAAACGCGCGAAGGCCGAGAAGGACGAGAAGGCGAAAAGCGCAAAGAAGAAGCAGGAGAAGCTGGAGAATCAGGAGAAGCGAGCGGCGAAGGCGCGCAGGGCCGCGGCGGCAGAGCAAGAGCCGACAGCGTCGGGCATTGCCGTACCATCCGCGGAGCCGCCAGTCGATCCGTATCGTGTCGCCGAGAACGATGCGCCGACGGTGGTGACGCCGTCACGTGCTGTGAAACGTCCCGTGAAACGTGCTGTGAAGCGGCCGACGAAGCGTCCATCACAGCGACCTGCCGAACCGGCGTCGAAGACCGCTGCCGATGCCGCTGCCAATGCCGCAACGACCGCCGTCAGGAAACCGCGCAGCAAGCAGTCCGATAGCGAGACGACCGGTCCCTCGGTGGTCAGCGATACGCCGTCCGCATCCAAGCCTGCGCCAAGACGTCGTCCGTCGCGTGCGACGCCCCGCCCGTCAGATGAGGGCACGGCGTGAGTCGCATGCCCCTCCGGACGATTCTGTTCGGCGTAGTGGCGGTCCTGTCGGCGGGCGTCTGTGTGCGGCTCGGACTTTGGCAGCTCGATCGACTCGCGCAGCGTCGGGAGAAGAACGCCTTGGTGGCGGCGCAACGTTCGACGACGCCGGTCTCGATCAGTGAGCTCCGCAATCAGGATACGAGCGCGATTCACTGGCGTCATGTCACGTTACGCGGCGTCGCGGACTACGGGGCCGAAGTCGTGCACGCGAGTCGCTCGCAAGCGGGCGCGCCAGGGGTGCATCTGCTCACGCCCGTCCGACCGCTCGACGGCACGTGGGGCGACACGTCGGTGCTCGTCTTGCGCGGCTACCTGTACTCCGCTGACGGACGCACGATCGATTGGGCGCAGGCCCGCGAGAGTGACACGCTGACAGTGGATGCACTCGTCATGGAGTACTCACCGACGCGGGATGGCGCGGTGCGCATGCCGAGCACGACGCGCGCTGTGCGATTTGTGGACCGCGATACGTTGCAGCAGATCATGGGCAAGCCACTCGCGCCGTTCGTGCTGCTGGCGTTGGGGGACACGGTACCGCGCGACGTCGTCAAGCCGGCGCGGGTGCCGCCGCCCTCGCTCAGCGAGGGGGCGCACAAGTCGTACGCCTTTCAGTGGTTTGCGTTTGCAACGGTGGCGCTGGTGGGGTTCGTGGCGGTTGCGCGCTCGGATGCGCAGCGCGCGGAACAGAAGCGACTGGGACACTGAACGTGAACGTCATCGAAACCGGTCTTCCCGGTGTGCTGGTACTGGAACCGGTCGTGCACGCTGATGTCCGCGGATACTTCCACGAGGTGTGGAACGACGCGCGTCACGCGGCCGTCGGCGTGTGCGGACCCTTTGTGCAAGACAACTTGTCGTTCTCACGGCGGTCGGTCCTGCGAGGACTGCACCTGCAGTGGCCCGAAGGACAGGGCAAACTGGTCACGGTGCCGGTCGGCGACGTGTTCGATGTCGCCGTAGACGTGCGTCGGGGATCACCGACATTTGGCCGATGGGCCAGCGCGCAGCTTTCGGAGAGCAACCACCGCCAGCTGTGGATTCCGCCGGGCTTTGCGCACGGCTTTGCAGTGATGAGCGAGACCGCCGTCCTGCACTACAAAATCACGTCGCCGTACGTGCCTGCGGCCGAGATTGCGATTGCGTGGAATGATCCCGATATCGGCATCGAATGGCCACTATCGTCGCCGTTACTTTCGCCACGCGATGAAGATGCCCCGCGTCTGGCGATGATCGATCCGTTGCGGTTGCCGCAGTACCGCGGCGCCTGATCGTGCGTTCCGGCTACCGCTGCGTAGTCGGCAGCGGATCGATGCCCGGATCGAATACCGCTGAGGCGGTGCGAAGCAGAATGCGAAGGTCGCGACCAAGCGAGTGCTTGCGGACGTACGCAAGCTCGATCTCCGCGCGGCGTGGATAGGCAAGATGATGTCGGCCGCTGACTGCCCACGCTCCAGTCAAACCCGGGCGCACCGACAGGAGTGTGAGTACCTCGCCTGCGTAATGCCGCAGCTCGTCGGCGACCAACGGACGCGGGCCGACAAGCGACATGTCTCCCACCAGCACATTCCACAGTTGGGGCAGCTCGTCGATGCTGCTCTGCCTCAGCAAGCGGCCTACCCGCGTCACACGAGGGTCGCTGTCTTCAGGAAGCTTGAAGTCGTTCCGCTGATACGCCTCGAACAGTGCGGCGTCCTGCTGCAGCCGGAGCTCGGCATCCGCAGTCATCGTGCGCAGCTTCCAACACCGGAAACGGCGTCCGCCTCGTCCGATGCGTACATGGCCGAAGAGTGGCGAACCGCGGCTTTCCAGACGAATCGCCAGGGCCGCCAGAAGCAGCACCGGGACGGCGACAACCAAGCCCAGCAGCGCGAGCGCGATATCCATCGTCCGCTTGACCGACGTGCGCAGCTGATGGTCTCGCGAGATCGCCATCTGAATGAGCGGATGCTCGCCCTCCCAGATGATCACCGGATCAAGTTGCGCCGAAAGTGTGGTTGGTAGAAGCGCCAACAGCCGACAGCCAAGCGTGATGGCAAGCTCACCGAGCGCATCCATGGCCACTCTGCCAACGGCGCCGGCCACGAGAATCGTGTCGGCGTCGTTCATCCGCACCTGCTCGGAGATGTCGGATGCTGGAATGCCCGCGTAATGCCCGTCGAGATGGACGACGCCAACTACGTCGAAGCGATCTCGAGTGACGATCGCCGGATGCTGAAGTGCGTAGGGAATCTCGTGCAGATTCCCGACCACCACGGCCCGAAACAGTACGGCCCCTTGTGTCTCTGCTGCAAAGGCGGGCGGAACGAGCGTGGCAAGATGCGGTAACTGCTCCTGCACCGTGCGACCGGCCAATTCGTCAAAGATCACGCGTATGTTTTTCGGTCAAGGGGGAGTCAGCCGCACGACACGACAACTCTCATTGCACGGAATATACCACGACAGTGGATGGGGGGTAAACTTGACCCGGTGACGCGCAATACATAGGCTGCCGACCATGCACTCCATGCGTTCGCGACTATGACCGAGACACTCCACGGCTTGCGAGTCGCGATTGTGCATGAGTGGCTCGTGGTGCCAGCCGGCTCCGAACAAGTCCTTCGGGAGTTCGTCTCGCTCTTTCCGCAGGCTGATCTGTTTTGCCTCATCGACGGCCTCTCGGATGCGGATCGGGCTGATCTGGCCGTAGGTCGTCCGCGTACCTCCTTCCTGCAATTCCTCCCGGGCGTCGACGGTTACTATCGGAGTCTGTTGCCGATCATGCCGACGGCGATCGAGTCTCTCGATCTGCGCGCGTACGACATCGTGATCTCGAATTCGCACGCGGTCGCGAAGGGCGTCAAGACGCGCCCCGACACGATGCATCTCTGCCATTGCTGCTCTCCGATGCGCTACGCCTGGGATCTGCGTGAGCAGTACCTCACCGATGCCGGACTCGATCGCGGCGTGCGTGGCTGGCTTGCGCGGCAGATGCTCGAGCGATTGCGCCGATGGGACCTGCGCGCATCCGGTGGCGTCAACGAATTCGTGGCCATCTCCGAGTTCATCGCCGAGCGAATCCAGCGGGCGTACGGCCGCACGAGCACCGTCGTCTATCCGCCGGTGGACGTCGAGTTCTACGACATCGACGAGTCGGTGGCGCGCGAGGACCACTATGTCGCCGCCTCACGGTTTGTGGCGTACAAGCGGATCCCGGAAATCGTCGCTGCGTTTCGCGAGTTGCCGAATCGTCGACTGGTGGTGATCGGTGATGGGCCTGATCGCGCGCGCGTCGCAGCTGCTGCGGCGAGCAACGTGGTGTTGCTGGGGCGACTGGACCGAGCGGCACTGCGGCACGAGCTACGACGGGCGCGTGCGTTCATCTTTGCCGCCGAAGAGGACTTTGGGATTCTTCCGCTCGAAGCGCAGGCCTGCGGAACGCCGGTGATCGCACTCGGTCGAGGGGGCGCGTTGGAGACGGTGATCGATCAAGGGCCCGCGCGCACCGGACGGTTTTTCGCCGAAGCCTCCCCGGCGTCGATTGCCGCTGCGGTGCGCGCGTTCGAAAACGAGTCGATGCCGACTGCCGCCGCCTGTCGACGCAACGCCGTCGCCTTTTCGACGCCGCGATTCCGCGCCGAGTTTCTGCGCGTCGTCGCTGAAGCATGGGCGCGACATCGCGCCCGTACGCCAGAAACGGAGCGACTGGCGAATGTCGGCTGAGCGTTCCCGGCATCAGTCCGGCGATCCGCCACCGGCCGATTCGCCCGCAGGCGATGTGAAGCAGCATCGGCCAAGCCAGCGAGCGTTTGTCACCGGGGGAACCGGCTATCTCGGTGGACGCCTCGTCGCTTCGCTGCTGGCCGAGGGGTGGGCCGTGACCGTGCTCGTTCGACGCAGTTCGGATCGCGCGCGCGTGTCTGCGCTGCAGCAACGTGGTGTGCGTATCGCCGAGCATGATGGTTCGACGGCACAGCTGGTGGAACTGCTGTCGACGTCTGCGCCATCCGTCGTGTGGCATGCGGCCACGCGGTTTGTCGGCGAGCACGCGATCGGAGACGTGGCACCACTCGTGCAGGACAACGTAGTGTTCGGGACGCAGCTCCTCGAAGCGATGTATCGCACGGGCGCTCGTTCGCTCGTCGTCGCGGGCAGCGCCTGGCAGCAGCACGACAATGTGGACTACGCGCCCGTGTCGCTGTACGCCGCCTCCAAGCAGGCCTTCGAAGCCATGGCCGCGTGGTACAGCGACGTGGCCGGCATGCGCATTGTGGTCACCCGATTCACCGACGTGTATGGTCCCGACGACGAACGTCGCAAGCTGCTGTGGGCCCTGCGCACGGCAGAGCGGATGCAGTCGACGCTCGAGATGAACGACGGATCGCCCTACATCGATCTGCTGCATGTCGATGACGCGATCGCTGCCTTGCGGGTGGCCGCAAACCGTGCACGTGCCGATGGCGGAGCGATGGAACGATGGGCCGTGCGTCCCGGACGTGCACTTCGCTTGCGTGAACTCGTGGCGCTATGGGAGGCCGTGCGCGGAACCACGCTCAAGGTCATGTGGGGTGCGCGTCCGCTGCGTGCCCGCGAGACGATGATCCCCTGGACCAGCGGCGAGTTGCTCCCAGAGTGGGCGCCACGTATCTCGCTCGAGGACGGAGTGCGCGCGCTCTAGCTGCCGCCGGGTCACGCGCGAAGCGCCGATCGTGGTTGCGAGAGCAGTGATTGCACGGCATGCGCCACCTCGTGCGAGGGCACCGCATTCAGGCACCGGTTGGATGCGCAGATCGCGTAGCGCTGTCCATCGTAGCACGGAGCGCAGGCGAGTCCGTTTGCCCGCGACAGAACCGTGACTGCGGCACCGCTCGGAATGCGCTCGTCAGGTCGCGTCGGCCCGAAGAGCGCGACGGTCGGTCGGCGGAGGAGGATGGCCAGATGCAAGGTGCCGGCGTCGTGGGTAACAACGACATCGCTGGCGCGGATCAGCGCCATCAGTTCGAGGAGCGACGTGCCCGCGGTGAGGTCCGTCGCGCCGGCCTCCGCGCACGCTGCACCCTCCGCCGCGTCACCGACTCCACCAATGGCCACAACGCGATGTCCGTCGGCCACGAGCGTCTCGACGGCGGACTGCCACGAAATTATAGGCCAGCGGCGGAGGGCATCGTCGCGCAACACATTGCGACCGCCGCCGGGGGCGACGAGAATGAGCGCGCCGCCGCCGGCCGGGATTCGCGCGGCTGGCAAGGCGTCTGTACGCAGTGCGGCGAGTGGCGGGTCCGTCGAGTTGGCCTGCGGCCTGGCCGCCGCGTTCGCATCGACGCCGAGATCAGCGTTTGCATCAACGTCGCCAGCAACGTCGCCAGCAACGTCGCCAGCAACGTCGCCAGCAACGTCGCCAGCAACGTCGCCAGCAGCGTCGACATTGTCCTGCAGGAGGCGTGCGTACTCGGCGCCGTGCCATCGACCGGCACGCGGGCCACGCTTGTCGGCAAAGCGGCGGATGTCGGAGGCGCCCGACGCTCGCGCCAGCAGCGCATATCGCGCGTCGGTGTGTGCGACCAGAGCGAGATCCCATCCGCGGCCGATCTCACCCCATGCCCGGACCATCGCGCGGGCGGCGGCCATGCGACGTCCGCCGAGGAGCGCGGCTTCGTCCACTTCGATAACACGGTCCACGCCCTGCAGGGAGCGCACGAGAGGCGCGATTCCCTGTCCGGTCACCCACGCGAGCTCGGCGCGCGGCCAACGCGCCCGGATCGCGGGAACGAGTGTGGAGGCCATCACCGCGTCGCCCAGTGCCGCGAGCTTGACGAGGAGGATGCGCTCAACCATGTCGTCGGAGGCAAAGAGGAAGCACGATGAATACTATACAGACGTGCGGAACAGGCGTGCGAGTCGGATCACCGCATCCGAAGACCGTGCCGACCTCGGACTCCATCGTGACTGCTATCCCCCTCATCGCATCCTTCCCCTGATGCTGCCTCGAGTCGTGACCGTCGTCCTGATGCTCGGCCTGATGTTCGGCCTGATGTTCGGCCTGATGTTCGGCGCAGTCGCCAACCTCGCATCGGCGCAGGAAGTGGTGGTGCAGCCGCTGCCCGCGCAGCCTGCCGCCGCCCGCATGGCCCAGGATTCCGCGCTGCAACTTCGCGCTGGCGATGTACTTCGCGTGGCCATCTGGCGTGAGCCTGGACTGAGCGGGGATTTTCAGCTTGATGAGGCGGGCTATGTCACGTTGCCGTTGCTCGGCCGCCGCCGCGCGGATGCAACGCCGTGGAACCTGTTGCGCGATTCCATCGTGGTCGCGTTTCGACGGCAGGTACGGGCCGAGTCGATCACGCTGACACCACTGCGTCGCCTGTACGTACTCGGCGCCGTGCTGCGGCCCGGCGTGTACGTACTCGATCCCACATTCGGGCTCGAGGGCGCGATTTCACTGGCCGGCGGGGCCGGGTTCGACGGCAATCTCGAACGCGTGCGTATTCTGCGCGGCGGCAAGACCATCGCCGAACGGGTTTCACTGACCAAGTCGGCAAACGAGTATGACGTCCGTTCAGGCGATCAGCTGTTTGTCGACCGCCGGGGATGGTTTGATCGGAACAGCGCCTTGCTGCTCACGTCATTCCTGACATTGGCGGGACTGGTGGCGACGCTCGCCACACGTTGAAACGTCCGCCTAACGCGGGCGTGACCAAGGGTCGATGAACGAGCAGCGACTGGAGTTGGCGCGGGGCACTAGCGGAAGCCGCGAATCGACAGCGTCGCGCGGAGATTCGGCACGTCGTTTCCCCGCTGCAGATTGCGATTGAGGTTGAGCATCGCGCTCAGCGACAGGCCCATCTCGCGCGTGCCGACAAACCGCATCGCGTCGCCGGTGAGTGCGACGAGGACATCGGGTGGGGCGATGCCGTCGGGTGTCACGACGACGGGTGACCAGTCCAGGCGCAGTGCGCGTTCGAGGGTGAGCGAGGTGCGGCCGCGTGCGTCATACTGATCGAAGCCCGCCCGCCACGCGGCGCCGCCGTACGCTTCGGGCGAGCCGAGAAAGAGTCCGCGGTTGGTGTGTCCTTGCAGCACGGAGCCGTGCAGGTAGGGCGGGAAGGGCGCGCGCAGCTTTCGCTCGATGATGTCCCCACGCTCGCCGCGATTGGATGAGGACAGTTCCGCGTTCACGAGTTCGAAGCGGAAGGAGCGGAGGCGTTCCGGCGAATGTGCGAAAACGCGCTGCAGTCCGAGTGTGAAAGAGCGCAAGTCGTCCGGGTATTGCAGCAGGCGGCGGAGCCCGAGCGAATAGTCTTCGCGGAAATACTCGCCGTACACCTCAAGCGCGGCCCCCGGCGGATGCCAGCGGACGGAGATCGACGCGACCTGATTCTCGTCGGAGAAATTGTTCTCTCCTGTTGCGCGAAGCCCCGCGCTGAACAGTCGTCGGACCTCGCGCATGGTCGGGAATGTCGTCGTGGTCGGCCCCTGCACGAAGCGCGCGACGCCGAGTTCGAGTCCGGGAAGCCCGCGCGGCATGAGCAGCAACGTGCCGCCGCTGGCCCACCGGTCGCTTCGATCGGGCTCGGCCGGCGAGTACGGAGACTGTTCGAGATGGCCCGCGATCACGGCGGCATGTACGCGCGCGAAGCCGATATTGAGCGGTTTGCGTGTGCCGACAAATCCATGTGCGAAACCACCGGAACTACCGCTTAGGAGAAGTGGGTATTCACGCGCCGGTCCCCAGGATTGTGCGCGCGTCGAGACGCCGGCCGAGATCCACGGAAGATCGAGGGACAGCGTGCTGTTGCCCCCATCGAGACGACCGTAAGCCTTGTCGCCAAAGCGTTGCGGCGCGTCGATGCGATTCGGAAAGCGTGCATCGGCGTGGCTGCGATCACCGGTAATTCCGTTGGGCACCAGCACAAAGTTTGCGTTTTGCGCGAGGAAGAGCACGGGCTCCAACTGCAGCCGAATGCGCCAGAAGGTTGCGGTGGCGCCGGCGCGCAGCTCGCCGGTTGCACCGCGACCAGTCCACGCCGGTCCTCGGTTGTCTCCACTGGGAAACGCCGAGTTGAAGGTGAGCTTTGCGCCCGGTCGAAGCAGTCGGAACGTCGTCAGCCGCGCCGTGCTGTCGCTCCCCCAGCGAGACATCCACGGATGCACGCTGTCGGCGACCAAGCCACGATGGTCCGGAGGCGCGATCGGACGGATGGACCACGGCTGGAATCGCGCGTAGCCGGCGAGCTGCAGGAGCCGCCAATAGCGTTCGGCTTCGCTGCCAACCTCGAGTGCGCCGCCCGCATCGATACGCGACGGTCCCTGTGCACGCGCGCGGGTGCTCAGGCCCAGCAGCCCGATGGCGACGCCGATCACAAGCAGTGCCCGATGCGATGACAGCGCCGCCCGTGACACCGAGAGCAGGAATGGAGGACGTCGGATGGTTGTCTCTCGTGTAGTCGGCGGCACGTGTATGATTACGATCGACTGCTGCACTTCACGAATATCAGCAACAATATCGGCCTGTCGTTGTCGGCGGCTACCCACCGAGCGTGACTCGATGAGCGGTGGTCGTGTGCGTTCACTCGTCTCTCGCCCATGCTCTCGATCATTTCGCGGCTGGTTCGCGTCGCGTTCGCGGCGCTGATACTCGGAGGCATGTCCCCGGAGCTGGCCGCGCAGCAGGTGACCTTCGCGACCTTCATACCATTGGGTGGGGAATCGGAGCAGCGCGCGCGATTGCAGCAGTTGCTGGGTCGGGACACAGGGAGTGTCGCGCGTGCGACGTCGATGTTCCGCTCGGCGTCCACGCTGTCGCGCCGCGCCGGCAGTCCGCGCCGGTTTGTACTCTCCCTGATTGCGCCAGAAGTCCGCGTCGTCTCCAACTCGGCGCTCCCCTACTCGCTGAACGACGGCTCGCTCTGGGCCGGGCGCGGCGACAACACCATCACGAGAATGGGCTTCGGCGTGGAGACCGGGCCGGTTCGATTGTGGGTGGCGCCGCAGCTCACGACGTCCACCAACGAGCGTTTTCAGGTCATTCCGTATCCGCAGTCCAACGTGCCGCTGCGCAGCGAATGGGCCAATCCATTCCATCCCCCAGCCTCGTCGATCGACCTGCCGTTTCGCTTTGGTGATCAGCCATTGCGACGCGTGGACGCGGGCCAGAGCAGTCTGACCGTGGAGCTTCCGTGGATTTCGACCGGTGTGGCCACGGAGAACATCTCGTGGGGGCCGGGCCGCTGGAATTCGCTGGTGTTGAGCGACAACGCGGCGGGGTTTCCGCACGCGTTCGCGCAGACGCGAGAGGGGGTGAAGACCCGCATCGGACGCTTCGATGCGCAGTGGATTCTCGGTCAGTTGCGCGAGTCGGACTTCTTCGATTACGACAGCACGAACAACGTCCGGTCGCTCAGCGGCATTGTGGTCGTGTGGACACCCGCATTGGACACGGCCTTCAGCATTGGCATGGCGCGAACCGTCATGGCGCCGTCCACCGGACGCGTGATCTCCGTGCGATCAGCCGTGGATGTCTTTCGAAAGGTCGGCCAACCCAACACCGATCCGGAGTTTGTGGCGCGCGGCCCGCGTCCCGATCAATTGATCTCGTTTTTTGCGCGTTGGCGGCTGCCCAAGGCAGGGTTGGATGCCTACGGCGAGTGGGCGCGATTCGCCGAGCCACGATCGCTCCGCGATCTGCTGGAGTTCCCCGGTCACTCGCAAGGCTACACATTGGGTGTGCAATGGGCGCGACCCGTGTCGCGAATCGGCACGTTCACGCTGCAGGCGGAAGGCACCAATGTGGAGCCGGATGCATCGATTCGCGTGCGTCCTGTTGCCACCAGCTACACCAGCCGCGCGATGGCGCAGGGCTACACCCACCGGGGAAAGTCGCTCGGCGCCGGCATCGGTCCTGGCTCGTCGTCACAATCGCTCAGTGCGGATCTCTTCGGTGCGAGCTTTCGCGTCGGCGCGTTCGCCAGTCGCATTCGCTGGGATAACGCCACACTTTGGGAGCCGATCGTGCCGCAGGTGAAGAACGAGGACGTGAGCGTGCTTGGTGGTGTTCGTGGCAGCGTCACGCTTGGCGCCACACGATTGCTGCTCGAGTACACGCGCACCGTACGGCTTGGTTACCTGTATCAGGACAAGATCGCCGATCCACTCATCGGAACGCACTCGGGAGTGGACATCCTCAACCGCACGGTCTCGGTGACGCTCTCCACATACCTCGGTCGCTGAACGCGTGCCCCCTGAGCACATTCCCGAACGCGCGACGGTGCGCGCCGAACCATTGCGACTCGTTCGCGTGGGTCGTCGCTACCTCTGGCCGATTGTTGCCGGCGCGTCGGTGTTCCTGGCCGTCGTGGCATGGACGTTTCTTGCCACTCCGCGCTATCAGAGTTCGGCATTGCTTCGCATCGACACCCGGTCGGCGGCGTCGCCGTTGCTCGATGATCTCAAGTCGGTGCCGGGTATCGGGCTGATGGGACTCGGGCGCGACGAACTTGAAACCGAAATCGGTGTGCTCAAGAGCCGTCGGGTGGCCGAAGCCGTGCTCGATAGCCTGGGGCTGACGGTGCGCGTGACGAAACCGGCGAGCTCGCGTGATTCGGTGCTCCGCGTGACGTCGTTGCAGCCCACCGATGTCGAGGGAACGCTGACCCTCACGCGCGAGACCGATGGACGGTATCGCGTGACGACCGATGAATTCGCTGGCGGCACTCCGCCGCCTGCCGTGATGAGTCCCGGTGACTCCACGCGCATCGGTGGTCTGCTCGTGCAACTTTCGCCGACGCTGCGGGTGAACGGACCATCGAAGATCGAGGTGCAGCTGCTGCCGCGATTCGAGGCGCTCAAGCGCTTCGACGACCGCCTCGACATCCGCATGCAGGAAGGGGGATCGCGACTGGTCAAGGTCGCGTTCGAAGACCCCGATCGCGTGCTGGCGGCCGCCGTGGTGACACGCATCGTCGCCGAGTACGTGGATTACACCATCAGCAACGATCTGGTGGATGATGGCCAGCGCATCGGTGAGTTGAAGCGGGAAACCGATGGCTACGCGAAGCGACTTGCCGCATCCGAGGAACGGCTCCGTCAGTTCAAGGAGCGTCGTCGGCTGGTGATTCCTGACGAACAGGCGACCGCGCAACTCAAGCGCATCGCCGTGCTACGCACGACACTCGATGGGCTCGAAGTGGAGCGCACGGCGCTCTCGCGAATGCTCACGCTCATCAACGCGCGCGCCGCAAACGGCCGCGACCCGGCCGCCTACCGTCAACTGGCGACGTTCCCATCGCTGATCGCCAATCGCGCCATTCAGGATTACCTGCTGACATTGGTTGAGCTCGAGAACAAACGCGCGGAGCTCGGCGTGCGCCGCACCGAGGAGAACGATGAGATGCAGCAGTTCACAACGCGCATTCGTGAACTGGAGACAGGGTTGCAACGCGTGGGCACGCAGTACCTGGAAAGTCTCGAGCAGCAGATCTCCGTCTCCACCCAGTCGGTAAAGGCGCTCACCGACGATCTCGATTCCTTCCCGCAGCAGGAGATGGATTACGTGCGCCTGCTGCGCGAGCGGACGCTGTTGAACGAAGGCTTCGTGCTGCTGCAGAAGCAGCTCAAGCAGGCGGAGTTGCAGACGGCGCTGCGGACAGAGAAAGTGCGCGTCGTCGATGCGCCGCGCGTATCAAACGCCAAGGACGCCGCGTTCCCGCGGGTGGCGGTTCAATTGGTGCTGGGTGCCGTATTGGGCATGGCGGTGACGCTGGCGCTGGCCTTCGGGCGCGAGGTGATCGTCCAGGGGGGCAGCCAGGCCAGTACCAGCGCCAACCAGAAGGCCGGCTCCGCGAGCGCGCCGTAAAAAAGTCCGAAGAGCGCCACGGCCACAACCAGCGGTCGGTGCGCGCCGGCGCCAACCAGCGGCACGGCCATCAGCAGTACCAGCACCAGCAGTGCAAATATTCCTGCCTCGGCAAAGATGCCTACGTAAACCGAGTGGAAGTTGCCGTAGCGATCGCCCGGAAAGAAATCCTGCAGCGCGAGATGCGAGCTGCCATAGCCGATGCCGTGCAATGCGACGCTGACTGAACCCGTCGCGGTCGCCACACCGCGATC